>Ga0066690_10000420_pt1 | contig 12663 bp, 10 predicted proteins | sample GraSoiAngelo_139_FD_62303 | JGI IMG/M metagenome (GOLD analysis project Ga0066690, IMG submission 62303) | Grasslands soil microbial communities from the Angelo Coastal Reserve, California, USA - 14_0929_12_20cm | ecosystem: Environmental > Terrestrial > Soil > Grasslands | place: USA...
TCCATGCCCCCGCCGCCCGCGCCTTTTCCGATGTGCAGCAGGAACGTGTAATGCTCGAACGGCGCGCCTTCCATGAGTTTTGTTTCGTACTCGCAAATCCGCTTCAGGTCCTCTTCGATGAGTTTCCGCCTCCATTTTTCGCCGTGAACCAGGACGGTCACGCGGGGCGATACGCCGGGCAAGTCAAACTCTTGGAAATTGCCGATTTCGATGGGACCGTCCGCAAAGTCATCGTAGGTCGCCGCCTTAAAGAAGAATGTTCGAGCCCCGCCTGGGGATTCGATCCCGGTGGCGCTTGCTGCCCGCCAATTCTCCGGTGGATTCGGGATGCTAAGCACCACGTTTTCGGCGCGGCGGTCTGGGATGTAAAGGAGGATCATGGCGGGATTGATGAAAGCGTGCTCCGCGTTAAGCTGTGTTCCGAACGGCCCGATCTCATCCCAATAGGTCGCGTAGCGAACCGTGATGGTACCGCTTCCTTGGATTCGCCACGTTTGCTTATCCAACTTTTCGATCGCTGCCTTTTCCGCTCCCGCGAAGGCTTCGAGTTGTTGAACGTGGGCGCTGAAATCGCGAATCTGATAAAGCGCATTCCAGGCCGCCATCTGCACCGTGACCACGCCTTTGACGTCGGGAATCGTCATGGTCACGTGAAACAGATGCTGCTCGGGATGTTCGAGCGAGACGTTGTATTGAATGGTGGCTTCACTGCTGGTCGCGAACACCAGCAAAACCAGGGGATGAAATAGCCATGGCACGGGAAAACGTTTCCGGGCGGAAATAAAGCTCACCGGGCTTTGGCCTCGCCTGGAATCTGTCCCGGAGAGCCGAGCTCTTGCAGCAGCTTTTCGCACAATCCGTCGAAGCTCCCATTCGACATGATGAGCAGCAGGTCTCCGGGCTTCGCTGACCGAGCCAGATACTCGGCAATCGCATCGGAGCTCGAGAACACCTGCGCCTCCTTTCCAAGTTTGCGAACATCGGCTGCGACGGCCTCCGGATCCATGCGATAGTCGTCGCCTAACTGTTGAGCCCGGTACACTCCCCCGAGAATGACGCGATCGCCCAGGGCCAAGGCCTTCGGCAAAGCCTCCTGGAACACTTTGCGCCGCATGGAATTCGAGCGAGGCTCAAGAATGGCCCACAAACGCCGCCCCGGCCAGCGGGTTCGCGCCGCTTCGATCGTGGCTTTCACCGCGGTGGGGTGATGGGCAAAATCATCGACGAGCAATACGCCTCGCATCTCGCCCTTTACGTCCATGCGCCGCTTCACGCTGCGAAACGTTCCTAGCGCTTCGGCGATTTGCTGGCTGCTGATCCCCCGCCCATGCGCAACGGCCATCGCCGCCATCGCGTTCAAAGCGTTGTGCTTCCCCGTCGCCGTCAGTGAAAACTCACCGAACAACTTTCCGCGATGGTCGATGCGAAAACCCATCCGTTCGCCCTCCACGGCAAAATCCGTGGCGACCCAGTCGTTGCCGGTACCAAAACCGTACTTCTCGACCGGGCAGAACGCTTTTTCTGCTGCGCGACCGAGCGCCGGGCCGGATTCCTCCGTGTCTCCCCAAAGCACCACTTTTCCACGCCGGGGCACAAGGTTCACCAGCCGGCGGAATGCGAGTTGATAGGTCTCAAAGTCAGGATAGATATCGGCGTGATCGTATTCCAAGGACGTAACGATCAAATCGTCGGGATGATAATGAAAAAATTTTGGGCCGCGGTCCCAAAAGGCCGTTTCGTACTCGTCTCCTTCGAGAATGAACTCCTCGCCTCCGCCGAGGCCGTAGCTCTTTCCAAAATTCTCCGCAACGCCGCCCACCAAGAAGTTCGGCCCCTTCCCTGCCGTTTGAAAGATCCACGCAAGCATCGCGGTCGTGGTCGTCTTCCCGTGTGTGCCGCTCACCACGATAGAGTGCTTTCCGGGCAAGAACACTTCTTCCAGCATCTCCGGAAGCGAGCGATAAGGAATCCGCCGGTCCAACACTTCTTCCAACTCCGGATTTCCTCGTGCGATAACGTTGCCGATCACCGCCAGGTCAGGAGCCGGCTGCAAATGCGCCGCGTCGAAAGAGTGATAAAACGAAATGCCCAGATTCTCTAGCAGTGTCGACGCCGGCGGATAAACTCCGGAATCCGAACCGGTCACGCGAAAGCCGTGCTCGCGCAACATACCCGCCAGCGGCGCCATTGCCGAGCCGCCGATTCCAATCACATGGACGTGTGTCGTTTCCTTCAAGCCGCCACCGCCGGTTCCAGAAATTCCAATGTCCCCTCGCCCTCTGCGTCCAGCCGCGCCGGGATTCCCAGAGGAATCGTCAGCATGGGCCGCATGGTGTGGCCCACGGGCGCGCCAAACACGATGGGAATCCCCAGCGGGCGCAAGATGCGCGCACAAACCTCTCGCACGCTTGGCGCTCCAGCCGCTACCGCCGGGCTGTCGGGAAATTCCCCTAGTACGATTCCCTTCACCGTTTCAAATTTGCCCGCCTGTTTGAAATGCATAAGCACGCGATCCACCTGATACGGCTTCATCGCGCGATCTTCCAGAATGAGAATCGAGTCCGTGGTGTCCAACTCCCACGGAGTGCCGATGGTCGCCTCGACCAGAGTCATGGCTCCACCCAGAACTCTTCCCACCGCCTGGCCTGCGAGCACGGGCTCTCCCTTCAGCCGCAACTTCCAGCCCGCTTCTGCCTTTCCAATCGCCTGCAAAAACGAATTCTCATCATAGCCTTTCGCCGCGTCGGGCCCCCCGCTGATCCCGGCGGCCACCATCGGGCCGTAAAAACTGACCCAGCCACATTTCTGCCAGAGATAAATCTGCAAGGTGGTCAGGTCGCTAAATCCGATTACGCTCTTGGCTTTCTTCAAATTCTTATCGAGCTCGAAATCCAGCAGATAATTCGACCCGTAACCACCGCGCACGGCCACCAGTCCGTCGATTTGCTCCGATTGAATGCCGGAAAGCAACCCGTTCAGGCGCTCCAGCGCCGGTCCGGCAAAGTAGCCTTCAGGCTTGCTGTCTTGATTGGCCACGACCTGGAAGCCTTGCCGCTTCAATTCCGCGAGACCGGCGACCATCTCCACGGCATCCGCGGGGGACGCCGGAGCAAAAACCGCCAGCCGGGAGCCCGCTTTCAGCGCCTTGGGTTTTCGCGGAGTCCCCTTGCCCACACTCATTCGTGGCTGCCCTCGACTGCCGTCACTTCGGTAATTACTCCCTGGCGGCTGAGCTGCGCGACAATTCTTTCCTGCTGGGTGTGGCTGACCACGGACTCGAATTCCACGATCGAATTTCCTCCCGCCATGGACACCAGAAAATGTTGCATCGGAACTTTCATTTGCGCCATCAATTGTTGCACTTCCGTCGCCACACTCTCCGCATGGCTTGTGGTGAATCGAAAAACCATTGGCCGCGACTTCAAATCAAATCGCTGCGCCACCCATCCCAGGCAGACCAGTCCAAAGAGCACCAGTGCCGTCGTATACGTTGCCACCGCGAATAGTCCGCCGCCCGAGGCCATGCCGATGGCCGCTTCCATAAAAATCGTTGCCGCGGTGGTCATGCCAACCCGGCCGCCGGCCTCGCGTAAAATCGCCCCCGCGCCTAGGAAACCGATGCCTTGAACGATATTCGACGCGATGCGTGTGCTCGCGGTGTCGCCGAACAAGCGAGCGATCTCGCCGGAGAGAATCGTGAACAGCGCCGTTGCCAGGCACACAAACAGACTCGTGCGCATGCCTGCCGGACGGCGCCTCAGGTCGCGCTCGATGCCGATGATCGCTCCCAGCACCGACGCAACCGTCAACCGTAAAAAGATTTCACCGAGAGAGAGCATGGCTCCGGCCCCGGTACGCCCCTGTGTGATTTTATCCGCCTACAATTTGAATTGCGTCAATTTTGCGAAATGGCGTGCCCTCGAGTGTATCTCGCTTTGCTTCAAGTGGCGCAGCCGGTCCAGTCCGAATTTCTCAACCGCGAAGCTCCCCAGCACGGATCCGTAGACCATGGCGCGCCGCAACGACGCGTCACTCCGGTCTTTGCTTCCCGCGAGATATCCCATGAAGCCTCCGGCAAAGCTGTCGCCCGCTCCGGTAGGATCGTGCGGTTCTTCGAGCGGAAAAGCCGGCAGACAAAACACGCCGCGCTTGTCCACCATCATCGCGCCATATTCTCCTCGTTTGACCACCAGAATGCTCGGCCCCATCTTGAAAATGTGCTTAGCCGCGCGCAGCAGGTTGTGTTCGTTGGCAAGCTCGCGCGTCTCCGAATCGTTAATCATCAAAATGTCGACGTGTTTCAACGTTTCCCGCAGCTCCGCGTTGGTCCGCTCGATCCAGTAATTCATCGTGTCCATCGCGGCGAGCTTCGGCTTTTTCTTGACCTGATGCAGCACCTCGCGCTGCAAGTCGGGCGCGATATTCGCGAGGAAAACGTACTCCGAGTTTCGGTATTTTTCCGGCAATCGGGGCTTGAACTGCGCAAACACGTTTAATTCCGTTGTCAGTGTCACGCGTTCGTTCAGATTTTGCGAATACCGCCCAGCCCAGAAAAACGTTTTTCCGGGAGCACGTTCGAGTCCGTCCAGGTTGATCGTGCGACCGCGAAAAATCTGCGCGTCCACTTCGGTGAAATCGTCACCGACGATCCCGACCAGGTTCACGTGCGTAAAAAAGCTGGCGGCCACGGCAAAATACGTGGCCGCTCCGCCCACGGCGCGGTCGACCTTGCCGTAAGGACTTTCCAGCGCATCAAACGCAACCGATCCTACGACGAGTAGCGACACGCTTTTCTCCTAGGAAGTATGTTTTTTGAGAATGGCCGCCAGCCGCCTCTTGGAGGCCGTCGGCACGAGCGCGAAGTCCGTAACCAGTGCGTGTTCGAGCGCTGCTCCGCATTGGCAGGAACGCGCCGCCGGCAGCTCGCGCACCGCGGTTCGCAGGACTTTTTGCGCGTTCTCGGCGTTCTGGTTGAGCGTCGCGATGATCTGCGCCGCCGTCACCGATTCGTGGTCGGGATGCCAGCAATCGTAATCCGTAATCATGGCAATCGTCGCGTAGCAAATCTCGGCTTCACGCGCCAGCTTGGCTTCGGTCAGATTCGTCATGCCAATGACGTCGAACCGCAATTGCCGATTGACCTCCGCCTCGGCCAGCGTGGAAAACTGGGGCCCCTCGATGCAAATGTACGTTCCCTTCCGATGCACCGCGACCGCTTCCTCCGCGCACGCGTCTGCCAAAACACCCGATAATTGCCCGCACGTGGGATGCGCAAAGGCCACATGGGCGACCAGGCCGTCTCCAAAGAACGTCGCTGCACGATTTTTTGTCCGGTCGAAAAACTGGTCGGGCACGAGAAATTCTCCCGGTCGCAAGTCCTCTTTCAATGAGCCCACTGCGCTCACAGAAATAATCCGCTCAACTCCCAGCAGCTTCATCGCATAAATGTTTGCCCGATAATTAATTTCGCTTGGCAAAATGCGATGCCCGCGGCCGTGCCGCGCCAGAAACGCCACGCGCTTCCCTTCGAACGTTCCCAAGACGACGGCATCGGAAGGCTCGCCGAACGGCGTCTTCACGGGAAGCTCCCGCGCTCCCGTCAAGCCGCCCATGGTATAAAGCCCGCTGCCGCCGATGATGCCGATGCTCGCCTGCGCCGAGTTCGCCTTGCTCTTTCCCGCGCCTGCCCTCTTCGCCGCCATATTCCCTCCGCTCCTTAGCTCTGGAGTCCGCTACGCTTCAATATCTCGTTTACCGCAGTGAAGGGATCCTTCTTCCGCTCCGCCACTTCTCCTGCCAACTCCGTCAACCGCGCTCGGCCTTCCGGACCATCTAGAGCGCGCTCGAGCAACCGTGATTCGAGCAGCTCCACCAGCCGCTTCTCCCAATGCTCCAAATGCTTCCGCTTGCGCTCCCCGCTCGTTTCAAAATGTTTTTCGAATTGCTTCACGGCCGCGGCGAGCTCGGCAATTCCCTTGTTCTCGGTCGCGACGGTCCGAATCACCGGGGGCTGCCAGCCGTCAGGCGGCAGCACCAGCGAAAGCATGGCAAGCAACTGTTGCTCCAGGCGGTCCGCACCTTCGCGGTCGGCTTTGTTCAGCACAAAAATGTCGCCAATCTCCATTAAGCCCGCTTTCATGTTTTGAATGTCGTCGCCGAGCCCGGGCACCAGCACCACGAGCACGCAATCCGCCAGCCGCACGATGTCAATTTCATCCTGCCCCACCCCCACCGTCTCGATGAGAATGTGCCTTTTCCCCGCGGCGTCGAGCAGCAGCGCCACCTCGGCGGTCGCGCCCGCCAGCCCACCCAGAAATCCCCGCGTGGCCATCGAGCGGATAAACGTGCCCGCATCGCTCGCGTGTCCCTGCATGCGAATGCGGTCGCCCAGAATCGCTCCGCCGGAGTAAGGACTGGTCGGATCGACCGCGATCACACCGACTTCGGCCCGGTTCTTTCGGTGAAACGCCGCCAGCCGGTCCACCAGCGTGCTCTTTCCCGTTCCCGGCGCGCCGGTTACGCCCGTCAAATAGGCTTTTCCGGTGTGAGGAAACAGCCGCCGCAACAAGTCCTCTGCTTCGGGCGCGTGATTCTCGATCGCGGTGATGGCCCGCGAAATCGCGCGCACCTCACCCGCGCGCACTTGTGCGGCCCAATCCTCAACGGCCAGCGGCATGTTTTTCCTGAATTTGTCTTTGAGGCGTTGAAGGCATCGCCCCTATTATCCCGATTTTGCCACCGCGCCCAAAACCTAAAGCGGCCCGCGATTGGGCAAGTCTGCGTGCGGCATCTCTTGAATTGCTCTCGGGCCCGTCGCGGCACGCCCTTGGCATGCACCTCGCGCAGATCGAGAGCGCACCGGGAGAAAGAGGCGAAAAGGCAAAGAGAAAGCAAAGGTCCGCAAACCGGCGTTCCATCGGGAGGCGGAACGGGCGCGGACTACTCGTCAGTATTCACTACTTATCTTTTGCCAAGGAGCTGCCGGGCAATCACCAGGCGCTGAATCTCGCTCGTGCCTTCGCCAATCGTGCACAGCTTCACGTCGCGATAGTATTTCTCCGCAGGATAGTCTTTGATAAAGCCGTACCCGCCGTGAATCTGTACGCATTCGTTGGCCACCTTCACAGCAACTTCGCTCGCAAACAGTTTTGCCATGCTCGCTTCGCGCGTAAAACGCAGCTCTTTTCTGTCCGCCAGCCACGCGGCTTGGTACACGAGCAATCGCGCCGCTTCCACCTGCGTGGCCATGTCCGCCAGCTTGAATTGCACGGCCTGAAACTCGCTGATGGCCTGCCCGAACTGTTTCCGCTGCTTCGCGTACCTTGTCGCCGCTTCCAGCGCGCCTTGCGCCATGCCCAGCGCCAGCGCCGCAATGGAAATCCGCCCGCCATCCAGGATCTTCAAGCTGCCCGTGAAACCCTCGCCTTCCGGCCCCAGCAAATTCTCCTGAGGCACGTGGCAATCGCTGAAAATCACTTCCGAAGTATCGCTGGCGCGCATCCCCAGCTTGTTTTCCTTTTTCCCTGGTCTAAACCCCGGCATGCCCTTTTCCAGGATGAAGGCGCTGATCCCGTGCGAGCCTTTCGACTTATCCGTCACCGCCATCGCAACGCAATAATTCGCGTAGTGCCCGTTGGTCGTGAAGGTCTTGGCGCCGTTCAGCACCCAAGCCTTCCCGTTGCGCACGGCCGTCGTTCGCGTCCCGCCTGCATCGGAACCTGCTTGCGGTTCCGTCAACGACCAAGCGCCAATAGCCTTCCCGGACGCAAGGTGTACCAGATACTTTTTCTTCTGCGCTTCTGTACCAAACTTGAAAATGTGGTTCGAGCACAGCGAATTGTGCGCCGCGACAATCAGTCCCACCGAGCCGTCCACGCGCGCCAGTTCTTCAATTGCCAGCGCGTACTCGATGTAACCGAGTCCGGCGCCGCCGTATTCTTCCGGAAAAATCACCCCTAGGAGCCCCATCTCGGCGAGCTTCGGGATAATCTCCACAGGAAAATGCGACGCCTCATCCCACTCCATCACGTGGGGTGCGATCTCGCCTTCCGCGAATTCCCGCACGCTTTTCCGCAGTTGCTCCTGCTCTTCGGTAAACGCGAATTCCACGACCCTTCCCTTTCCACCATCTGTTTTTTCTATAGCGCTCGAAAGTACCATTTATAGCACGCCTTGCGCGGACCTTGCCCCAAGTGCCTTCGATCCGTTCCTCTGTTACACTCCCGCACATGCGCCGCCGCCATTTTCTTACGCTTTCCGCCGCAACCCTGGGCGGCGTCCTCGTCTATTCCCTCGATCGCAAAGCTTCACTCCTCTCCGCGCAGCACAAACCTGTTCGCATCCCGCTTCGTTTTCTTACGGAAACCGAAGCCCTCATTGTTGCTGCCGCTGCGTCGCGTATTTTCCCGTCCGACGATTCTGGCCCGGGCGCGCGCGAAGCCGGCGTGGCCGTCTTCATCGACCGCCAGCTCGCGGGTTCCTACGGCCGCGATCGTTTCCGCTATACCCAGCCGCCCTTTGAAGACGCCCCCGACGAATTTGGCTATCAGGGGAGCGCCACGCCGCGGCAAATTTACCGTGAGGGCTTAAAAGGGCTCCGGGGCTTTCATCACCTCTCCCCTACCGCGCAAGACGAAGCTCTGCGCAAAATCGAATCGAGCCTGTTCTTTTCCCTCCTCCGCCAAAACACGATCGAAGGCATGTTCTGTGATCCGATTCACGGGGGAAACGCCGGTATGGTCGGCTGGCAGCTTGTAGGCTTTCCCGGCCCGCGCATGAGCAATCTCGAGGAAATCGAAAAGTATTACGGCCAAGCTTTTCGCCCCAAGCCCCTCAGCCTTCGCCAAGCGACCGGCGTAAAGGTTCGCCCGAGCGAGGACGAGTCGTGAAGACGCTTCCCGCTGTCGATGCCGTGATTGTTGGCGGTGGCTGGGCCGGCTTGCTGATGGCCAAAGAACTTGGCGCGCGCACTTCCCTGTCCATCGTCGTTCTGGAACGCGGTCCGTCTCGCCAACCCTCCGATTACTCGACCGACATGGACGAACTCGACTACGCCATTCGTCTTCGCATGATGCAAGACCTCTCAAGAGAAACCGTCACGCTTCGTCATGATGCCGCCCGCCGCGCCGTTCCTCTCCGCCAGCATGGAGCTTTTCTGCCGGGCGCCGGCGTCGGTGGATCCGGCGAGCACTGGAACGCGCAGGTTCCTCGTTTCCTGCCGGATTGCTTTGAGTTGCTTTCCAAGACCACGCAAAAATACGGTGCGAGCGCGTTGCCCGAGGGGCATGCGGTTCGCGACTGGGGCATCACCTACGACGAATTGGAGCCTTACTACACGCGCGTCGACAAACTGCTCGGCACGTCGGGCCAGGCGGGCAACATCCGCGGTAAACGGATCGGCGGCGGCAACATTTTTGAGGGCTGGCGCAGCGAGGGGTATCCCACGCCGCCTACAAAAGTTCCCTATTTTGCTGCGCTATTTCGCGACGCCGCCAAATCACTCGGCTATCATCCTTATCCCGCGCCCTCCGCAAACATCAGCCAGGCTTACACCAATCCGGACGGCATTTCGCGCGGCGGCTGCACGTATTGCGGATTCTGCGCTCGGTTCGGTTGCATGGTTGGGGCTAAGGCGCAGCCCTCGAGCCTTCTTCTCCCGATCATTCAAAAGCGCCAGAACGTCTCTGTTCGCACCGGAGCCTGGGTTCGCCGCATCCTCTTAGACCCTGCTCCCAAGTCTGCTGCTCGCGGCGTCAGCTACGTGGACGCCGCCGGGCAGGAAGTCTTTCAGCCCGCCTCTCTTGTCTTCCTCGCCTCCTGGACGTTTAACAACACGCGTCTTCTGCTGCTCTCTGGAATCGGCGAACCATACCATCCGGCCACCGGACGCGGCACACTCGGCAGCAACCTCACGCACCAGGTCACCGTTCCTTCCGCAACCGCCTTTTTTGATCGACCCCTTAACCGCTTCATGGGCGCGGGCTCTGCCGGATTTCTGTTGAGCGATTATGACCGCGACGATCTGGATCGTTCGTCGCTGGGCTTTATTCGTGGCGGCTACTTCGGAGCGCGTGGCTACGGATTTCAGCCCATCGGAGTCTTCGGCGTGCTGCCAAGTTCCGTCAAAGCCACGTGGGGTTCCGATTGGAAGAAAGCTGCGATCTTCTATTATGACCGCACCGCAACCATCGGTTTCGCTGGGGAGCACCTCGCTTACAAAACGAATCTCATGGACCTCGACCCCGTTTACAAAGACGCGCTGGGTGACCCGCTCCTCCGCCTTACAATGGATTGGCGCGACAACGAACGCAAAATGGTCGGGTTCGCCACGCCGATAGCCGTCGACCTGGCCCGCGCTATGGGCGCGCGGCAGATCAATCCTTTCCCAGGCCTGGGCTCTTACGATGCCACCCGCTACAACTCCACCCATGTCCAGGGCGGCACCATCATGGGAGACTCACCCGCCTATTCCGTGGTCTCGCCCTACCTCCAGCACTGGCAATTGCCCAATCTTTTCATCCTCGGCGGCTCTACGTTCCCGCAAAACGCCTCCGCCAATCCGACGCCCACAGTCCTTGCCTTCGTCTATCGCACCGCCGACGCCATCGTCGACCGCTACCTCAAGCATCCCGGCCCGTTAGCTTAAGCGAAGTTTCCATCTCCCGAACGTGCGGCACTTCTTGGCAGGCCTTCTCACCATCCCACCCTATACCCCTTTGCCTTGTTCTGCTCGTCCAACCAAGTCTTCAGCGGCACAAAATAATCCGCCAGCGCCGTCGCATCCATCTGCCTTTGTCCGGTCAGCGTCTCCAGTGCATCTTGCCACGGTTTGCTCTGCCCCATTGAGAGCATCTGGTTCAGCCTTTCCCCGGCGGTCTTGTTTCCATAAATCGAGCAGCGATCGAGCGGTCCGGTAATTCCCGCTGCTTTGCACAGCGCCCGGTGAAACTGAAACTGCAAAATCCGCGCCAGAAAATATCGCGCGTAAGGGACGTTTGCCGGCACGTGGTATTTCGCGCCGGGATCAAAATCCGCCTCCGCGCGCTCCACCGGCGGCGCGACGCCCTGATACCCTCTCCGCAGCTCCCACCACGCCTTGTTGTAGTTCTCCGGCTGCACTTGCCCGCGGAACACTTCCCACCGCCATTTGTCCACCAGCAAGCCAAACGGCAGAAACGCCACTTTCTCGAGCGCCTGTTGCAGCAAGTAATCGATATCACCCGAAGCCGGAGGAACGGTCTCGATCAATCCGATCTTCTTCAAATACTCGGGCGTCACCGAGAGCGCGATCGTGTCGCCCACCGCTTCGTGAAATCCGTCGTTGGCGCTACCTTGAAACAGCGGCGGCTGATTTATGTACGCCCGCTGATAAAAGTTGTGCCCCAGCTCGTGGTGAATCGTCCGAAAGTCCTCTTCCCTGATCTGGATGCACATCTTGATCCGCAGGTCCTCTTTCGAATCGACGTCCCACGCGCTGGCGTGGCACACCACGTCGCGGTCCGTCGGCTTTGTAAACAGCGAGCGCTCCCAGAAAGTCGGCGGAAGCGGCGCAAATCCCAGCGAAACAAAAAATTCCTCGCCGTATTTCACCATGCCCCTCGCATCCGTCCTGCGCTCCTGCAAAATCTTCGTCAAGTCATAGCTCTCGGGCGGTTTTGCTGAATCCATCAGCGAATAAACGTTGTTCCACTCCTGGCTCCAAATGTTTCCCAACAGATGCGCCGGGATCGGCCCATCCGCGGGAACCAGATCCTTACCGTACTTTTTCCGCAGTTGCCCGCGCGTATAGGCATGGAGCGACAGGTACAGCGGCTTCAACTGCTCCCACAGCCGGTCTTCTTCTTTGGCAAAATCATCCGGCGGCATGTCGTAATTCGAACGCCACAGCGCTCCCACGTCGGCGTACCCCAGCTCGCGCGCTCCCGCGTTTCCCAGCTCCACCATCCGCGCATACCGCTGCCGCATCGGCGCGCCAATGGCATGCCATCCCAGCCAGGCGCGTTTCAGTTCCTCCGGGTCGCGGCTTTCTGCCATCAGTTTCTCCACCGCCGTAACGTCCAGGCACTTTCGTTTTTCCCCCTCCGGACACCACTTTCCTTTTCCATAATCGCCATCGAGGGACGCTAGGATGTCCGCCAGCTCTTTTTGTGCTTTGGGATCATTCGGGGCGGGAAATCCCGCCGCCAGCTCCAGCAGCAGGCGCTTGCGCGCAAGTCCCGGCGCCAGCTGCAATCCGTCAAATCGGTGCGCTTCCTTTGCGTACTCCGTGCTCGCCGTGTTCAACACTTCGTTCGCATCGGCCGCGATCTTTTCCGTGTCATCGGTAATGAAATTTTCTTCGACCCAGGACGCCCGCGAGGCTTTTACGCCCAGGTTAAATAACTCTGTTTCCGCGTTCTCAATGTATTTTTTTGCCTCTTCGGCGGTCGGCCGAGCCTTATTGCTTTCATTGCTCGCCGGAGGCGTCTGCCCGCGACTCGCCATTTGTGCAACAAGCAACGAAACAACTGGGCCGCAGAGAATCGCCACCCGTCTTAGGTTCATGCCCCCGCCTTTCTCTTCCTCGTCACCACTTCCTTCAATACCGTCAATGCCCGCTCGCAACCTGCCCGGTCCACGTCCGAATGCGTCACCACGCGCACCAAATAGAGTGCCGTGTCCTGC
>Ga0066690_10000424_pt1 | contig 12639 bp, 13 predicted proteins | sample GraSoiAngelo_139_FD_62303 | JGI IMG/M metagenome (GOLD analysis project Ga0066690, IMG submission 62303) | Grasslands soil microbial communities from the Angelo Coastal Reserve, California, USA - 14_0929_12_20cm | ecosystem: Environmental > Terrestrial > Soil > Grasslands | place: USA...
GTGAGGATGCTCTCGGCGAATTCGTCGGCCTTCCTCAAGTTCTCCGGCAGGTCCGCCGCCAGGTGCACCGTTCCGTCGCTCACCATTTGGATTCGGCCGATCAGCACTACGCCGTCCTGCGCGAGCGTGCGCAGGTTGATGGCATGGCCGCCACGTTTGCCCGACACGTGCGGGTGGCAGGCGAATCTCTCCAGGGGCGACTTCAGCGAATCCACGGTCCGCTCCATGATCCCGGCCTTGACACCCCACCAGAGCGCGTCTTTGCCTCGATATCGTCGTGGTACACGCGGACAGCTGCTGACCGACAGGAAGACCTGTCGCCCGGCCTCAGAAAGCTCTTCCGCGATCTGCGCGCCGGATTGTCCAGTGCCGACGACCAGCACCGCACCGTCGGCGAGCTGGCCCGCGTTCTTGTAGCGGCTGGAATGGATTTGAAAGAGCGACGCTGGCAGCTGTTCGGCCACCGCAGGCACCTTCGGCAGCCGGTAGCTGCCGGTTGCGACCACAACGTCTCTTGCCTCGATCGCCGCCTCCGCGCATTCGACCACAAAGCCACCCGAAGGCCGCGGAGTAAGAGACCGGACCTCGGCTCCGGTTCGGACCGGCGGGTTGAATGAGGCCGCATACCGATCGAGGTACGACACAATCTCATTCCGGCCCATGAAGCCGTCCGGGTCTGGCCCCCGGTATTCAAAACCCGGAAGCAGGACCGTCCAGTTCGGTGTGACCAGGCAGAAGGTGTCCCAGCGCTGACTCCGCCAGGACTCGGCGATCCGCTCCTGCTCCAGGACGAGGTGCTGCCGCCCATGTCGGGTCAGCCAGTAGCTGGTTGAGAGACCGGCCTGCCCGGCCCCGATCACGACGAGATCGACGGCCTCCATCTTTATCACTGACTCCTGATGGTCAGGCTAAGGCAGGAAAGCCACCGCTCGAATCGGGGAAACCCCTAGTGCCGGGTTAGCCTGGCGATCCGCCATCCATACCATCCCAGCCAGAGGAAGGCCGGGATGTTCGCCAGCACGAAGGGCTCCAGGAAGTACAGGCCGGTCGCCGATCCGATGCCGCGCAACCACGACAGCAGCGCCACCGCCAGCCCGAACCATGCCAGCTCGCGCGACATCGAGATGGTGTGGGTGCGAACTTCCATGATGGCCAGCGTGGTCAAGCCCGCCAGGAAGAGCGGGTTCCCCAGCCACCCGAATCCGACCAGCAGCCGGTTGAAGGCGTCGTAGACCACGGCGTCGCCGGCCGACGCCATCGGGGCGAGCGCATGCATCACGAAGCCGTTGATCAACGCGACGCCCGTGAAGAAGATCATGCCGACGGCGATGGCGCCCCAGGCAAAGGCATTCAGCCAGTGGCGGATCAGCGTCCCTCCGGCCGCCAGCATCAGCAGGCCGCCCAGCACGCAGAGGGTAAACCCGATGGCGATCGCGACATGGATCGGGCCCCACAACGGCGTCGAGGCCAGCACCGAAGCCTGCTCGAACAAGCCGCGCGATGGCAGCGGGTGCAGGGTCAGCCCGGCGGCCACCAGCACCCCGGCCAGCGCCAGCGCATAGCCACCTGCCCGGGCCGCCCCCGGTTCCCGAAAGTCAACAGCCACTGGCTCTATAACGGGCGGCCGGCGCCAAACCCGTAACGGATCCTGCAGCCCTCGACACACGTCTCAATTTGTCGTTCGATGTAACCAGCCGACCAGGGTTGACGTTATCGAGACATCATGGCCGGCAGAAAGGGGGTGCACCGAGCGCTTTAGGGGGAAACCGGCATCCATTAATGCGTCGCATCAACGATCCACGGCGGCTCTCGCGTTTGCCGTGGGAAAGGAAGAACAGATGATCAAGCGATTTCTCCCGATCGCGGGCGTGTGTGGGTTGCTGTCGGTCGCGCTCGCCGGGACCGCGGCGGCCGGCGGTGGCGGCGGTTATGGCGGACCGGGCCACTTCCAGTTCAGCGACACGACCGCCTACGCGACCTTCGGCGATCCGTCTTCCGGCGACTATTTGACCGGCATCTATGTCGATCGCGGCCAGCTGAGTTTCAAGCTCAAGCGCACCCCGGGCGCGCCCGTCGTCGAGAAAAATGGAACCCTCCTGAGCGTCAATGAATACTCGGCGACCACCTCCGAGTACGGATGCTGGGTGATTCCGGATTCCGCCTTCGTGGTCGCCAATGACCTGTCGAGCGCGAGCGTCAACGTGCACGCCACGGCCGACATGGTCTGCCCCGGCTTCTATGTCGGCAGCGCCACCGGCGGTAAGCCAGGCCTGCAGAGCTCGATCGGATACGGCGGCGGGGGCGGCGGCGAGCCACCGACCCTGATCACCGATATCGTCGTCAACATGACCTGGAGCGGATCCGGCGCCCTGTGGAAGAACAGCAACTCCGGCATCAGCAAGTGCGGCTCGTACACGGCGAGTTTCCACGGCACCTTCGATTACGAATACTCGACCGCAACCGGCACCGTCGGCGACCAGACGGGTTCCAGCGACCCATTCGCCCAGGTGGGTCGCAATACCCAGGACAGCAACGCCGCCAGCACCCCGAGCGGCGCCTGTAACCCGTTCGGCTTCTGATCTACGCGTTATCGCTTCGTCGTGGAGGGCGGCCCTAGGCGGGTCGCCCTCCGCCGTCCCGGGCCGGTTGCCGCTAGAGTAGGGGCAACGCAATATACCGCAGGAGGGGTCGCAATGTCACTCGGATGGCTCATCGTCTTGGCGATCATCGTCGTGATCGCCGCCTTTCTTATCCTCACGTATAACCGTCTGGTCACGCTGCGGCAGCGGGTCAATGAGGCGTTCTCCGACATCGACGTCCAGCTCAAGCGCCGCCACGACCTGATCCCCAACCTGATCGAGACGGTCAAGGGCTACGCGGCGCACGAGCGCGGCGTGTTCGACGAGGTCACGAAGGCCCGGGCCGGCGCGATCGCCGCCGGCAGCCAGGGGCCCCAGGAGCGGGCACAGGCGGAGAACGTCCTGACCGGAGCGCTCCGTTCGCTGTTCGCGGTGGCTGAAGCCTACCCACAGCTGCAGGCTGTGCAGGAGTTCAAAGACCTCTCCGAGAACCTGCGCGACACCGAGGACAAGATTCAGTTTTCCCGGCGGTTCTACAACGGCCAGGTCCGCGATTACAACACAGCCCTGCAGACGTTCCCCACGGTGACACTGGCCGGCATATTCGGCTTCAAGTCGTCCGAATACTTCGAGGTCGAGGAGCCCTCGGACCGCGAAGTGCCCAAGGTCAGCTTCACCCCCTCGGCCTAAGCCGGCATGGACCAACCGGGCGTCGCCGGGGCGGGACCCCCGCCGGCGGCCCACGTCAACGTCTACGACGAGATCGCCGGCAATCGCTGGCGCACCTGGTTGCTGGTTGGCTTGTTCGTCGCCATCGTGGCGCTGCTCGGCTACGTGCTCGGCTATGTCTGGTTCGGCGGCAACGCCGGGCTCTTCATCCTTCCGTTCGCGCTCGGTATCGCCAGCATCTCGGCGCTCACCTCATACTTCGCCGGGGACAAGATCGTGCTCGGCATGTCCCAGGCGCACGAGGTCGCGGAGCAGCAGGAGCCGCAGTTGCACCATGTAGTCGAGGAGCTTGCTATCGGCGCGGGCATTCCCAAGCCGAAGATCTACGTCATCGAGGACAGCGCCCCGAATGCCTTCGCCACCGGTCGCGATCCCAAGCACTCGTCGGTGGCCGTGACCCGCGGGCTGCTCACCAAGCTCGACCGGAATGAATTGCAGGGCGTGATCGCCCACGAGCTCTCGCACGTCCGCAACTTCGACATCCGGTTGATGCTGATCGTCGCCGTGCTGCTGGGGATGGCCGCCCTCCTCTCCGATTTCATTTTCCGCAGCATGTTCTGGGGCGGACGTGGCAGAGATCGCGGTCGCGGCAACCCCATCCTGCTGATCGTCGCGCTCGTGCTGGCCATCCTCACGCCCATCATCGCCCAGCTCATCCAGCTCGCCGTATCTCGGCAGCGCGAGTACATGGCCGATGCCTCCGGCGCCCTCCTCACTCGCTACCCGGCCGGTCTGGCCAATGCCTTGCGCAAGATCGCGGCCGACAAGGAGGCGCTCGAAGTGGCCAACAAGGCGACGGCGCCACTCTACATCGCGAACCCGCTCCACGATCAGCCGCGCTTTCTCGACGGCCTGTTCGACACGCACCCGCCGATCCAGGAGCGGATTAAGCGCCTGGAGGCGATGTAAGAACCGCCGTCACGCGGACGACGCGACTTTCCAGAGGTAGCCGTCCGGATCGCTGAAGTAGCCGAAGTACCCGCCCCACTGCGCGTTTTGCGCCGGCTTGACAAGCTTGCCGCCAGCCCGCGTAGCCTGGTCCAACACCTCGTCGACCCGCTTGGTGGACGAAACGATGTAGTGGAGCGAGAAGCCACGAAAACCGCTGCCCTCCTTGGCGACCCCAGCGTCGCCTGCAAGCGCATCCCATTCATAGAGCGCCAGGGCTGACGAGCCGTCGCCGAGATTGAAGGAAACAAACGCCGGGAAATCCTTGTCGATCGGGCAGCCAAGCCCCTCGCTGTAGAACTGCTTCGATCGCTTCAGGTCTCTGACCCCGATCAAGATGGCGGTAATCTGCGGATTCATCGTCAAAGCCTCCTCATCACATGCTGGTCCGTCAATGCTAATGACGGAACGCGGCGACAGAATGTGACCGATCGGCTCGCCAGCCGCTAGCTGAACGTGACCTTGGGCAGCTCGCGATCCGCCGGCGCCTCCATCTCGAAGAACTGGTAGCGCGTGAATCCCATCAGCGGCGCCAGGACCAGCCCGGGAAAGGTCGCGATCGCGGTGTTGTAATCGCGGACCTGGGCGTTGTAGTAGCGGCGCGCGTACTGCAGCGTATCCTCGGTCGCGGTCAGGTTTGAGGACAGGTCCTTGAACTCCTGCACCGCCTGCAGTTGCGGATAGGCTTCCGCCACCGCAAACAACGACTTCAGCGCCCCGCTGAGCGCCGTCTCGGCGGTGGCCCGTTCGGCCGGCGGCTCGGCTCCCGCCGCAATCGCATCCGCCCGCGCCTTCGTCACCTCATCGAATACGCCACGCTCGTGGGCGGCATACCCCTTCACGGTCTCGATCAGGTTTGGAATCAGGTCGTGTCGCCGCTTGAGCTGGACATCGACGTCCGAATAGGCGGCCCGCACCTGCTGCCGCAGCGACACGAAGCGGTTGTAGAACACCGCCACCCCAACCAGCAAAACCGCGACGACGATCGCCAGCGCAATCCATCCCATATCGAGCTCCCTCCCCTACCAGGCTCCCCCGCCACCGCCGCCGCCCCCGCCGCCGGAAAAGCCGCCGCCGCCGCCGCCACTGCCACCGCTGCCTGCCGGCGTCTGGGCAATCGTCGTGCTCAGCGTGCTCGAGAAGCCCTCCAGGCTACTGGCGAAGATCGCCGGATAGAACGGGCCCGCGCCCTGGTACCAGCTCGAGACCGCGGCGCTCGTGTCGATGCCCTCGAACGCCTTCGCCCAGCGGTGGACGCAGCCGAAGACGATCGCGTAGGGCAGGTACTGGGTGAAGATCTCCGCCTTTTCCGCGAACGCCTGCCGATCCTTCTCCGCGCGCGTCATGTAAAGGCGGAATCCCAGCGTCTTTCTGAAAAGATCGGTGCCCAGCCCGGTCCGGCGCGGCATCCAGCGGTTGGCCACGATCATCCCCCCGCCGATCAGGATGACGGCGATACCCAGCAGGCCCCAACCGGCCAGCGCCCCCAGGGCCCAGGTAACGCCGACACCGACCGCCACAACCAGGACGCCCAGCAACGCCCAGCGCACTCGCGTCGACTGCGGATCCGTGGTGAACCATTTCAGTCGGACCGAATCCCCGTAGAGGAGGCGCTCGGCGGCGTGCAGCGTTCCGCTGAAGGTCCCTTTCAGGCCCGAGAGTCGAGTTCCGGTCGAGCTCCCTTCGAACAGCCCATGGAAGAGCTTCTCCTCATACGGAAGAAGGTCCCGGGGATCGGCCTTCACCGGAACCAGCTCCCAGTCGTGTTTGCCGTTTTTGACATCCTTGATGACCAGGTATCCGCGCACCGCCATGTCGACGATGGTCGCCGTCAGATCCTTCGTGTCCGCGATCTCGTCGAGGATCAGGCCCAGTTGGGCCGGGCGCAGGTTGTCCGGCGGTCGGTACTCGGGCACAACAGCCTCCGGGCGAAACAGCGGCCGGACGCGCTCCGTCGGATCCTTCGTGGAGTAGTAGGCGGAGGAGTACTCCATGTCGCGGCCGCGCCGCCACACCAGCCGGCCGAGCCAGGCCAGGCCCAGAAGCAGCAGCAGCAGTGCACTGCCAACGGTAAGCGGTTCGACGCTGAAGTATTCGAGGAATGTCCGCGGCTTCGCCCTCAGGATCGGCGCGACATCGCCGGCGATGCCCTTCTTCATGCCGACGACCACGGTCAGCTGCTGGCCGGCATCGAGCACCCTGGTGGCGGCGAAGTCCCCCTCGCCCGCCGTCGATGACTCGCGACATGTCTCCCGCGAGCCGGTCTCACCCTGGAAGCAGTGGGTCCAGAGGAGCCCGCCGGCGGGCACCGTGATGGTTGCACTCGCCTCCTTGATGGGCACCGCCCATTGGTTTCCGGTGACGTTCCAGTACAGCTCATCGTGGTCGTTAAATCCGTTGAGCGCCCCCTTCACCGTGTAGGCGATGACGTAGCTCTGTCGCCCGCTCAGCGTCTGGTTCGGATCGCCGATCTTGATCTCTTTGTACACGCCGTTGTCGAGGACCTGGTAGCTCCAGGATCGTCGACCCGAAACATCCGTCACCGAATCGACGGCCAGATCGTAAGCGCGGTTGTGGCGCTGGTCCCACTCGTAAAGGACCGGGATGTCGCGGAAGATGCCGTGGTGCTGCTGCGAGTTGAAATCGACCTGCAGCGTCTCGCGCACCGTCATTGTGGCATCCGGTTGAACGCTGATCGCGACGTCGAACGTCTCGATCGTCCAGCCCTCATCTGCGGTTGCCGGGACGGTTCCCGCCGTCACCAGACCGAGCAGCACGACAAGCAGCGGGATCACCCGCCATCGCGAGCCGGTCCTCTCTCTCACCCTGTCCTCACCGATCGGTGAACGCGAGCCTGGCCCCGAGGGCGACAAATGCGCCGGCGAAGACGCGGCGCATCCAGGTCAATACCCTGGGCCGGGCAATGACATGCTTCCGAAGTGCGGCGGCGAAGATCCCATAGACAACGAAGATGACCAGCGTAAGCAGCATGAAGACCGCGCTCAACTCGACCATGCGGATAAACACGTTCGGATCCTTGGCACTCACGAACTGCGGCAGAAATGCGAAGAAGAAAATCGTGAGCTTCGGATTCAGGATATTGACCAGGATGGCCGAAACGATCACGTTCGCCGCTGAGCGGGGAACGGTTTCCTCCTTAACCGTTAAAGCGCCCTTCTCATTCAGTGTTCTCCACGCGATCAACAGGAGGTAGGCGACACCGACGTATTTGAGAGTCTGGAATGCAACGGCACTGGCGTGCAAGAGTGCCGCAAGCCCGGTGATCGCCGCCACCATGTGCGGAATGATCCCGAGGGTGCATCCGATTGCCGCGATGACGCTCGCGCGGGCACCGCGGGAAAGGCCGGCCGCCATCGTGTAAAGAACGCCAGTGCCCGGCGAAGCGACGACGATGAGCGAGGTCAAGAGAAATGCCGTGCTCATTACTTCTCGCGACGCCTGCGCCGGCCTCGACCGCGTTCAAGGTGAGGCAGGTAGGTCCGATCGCCGATCCACTGCGCCGGAATGATCGAGAGCTGCTGCGCCAGCTGGTTCAGGGGCGAGGCATAACGTGATCGGAGGCGGGCGAACTCCTTCCAGGCGTCCTCCGACCCATGGCATCGGTAGCCGGCCTTTCCCAGCCGCTCGCGGGCCTGATCGAATTCGCTGCGCTCGACAATGGGATCATCGAACCGACGGTAGTTGAAATACCAGGCCAGGTCTTCAACGAGATGATTGCCAACCTTGGCCATCAGCCGGGCTGAGCCCTCGGATTTGTCGTCAACCGTGCTCATGACCAGCGTCGCCGCATCCATGACCGCGCCGAATGAGTTGAGCCACGCCTCGTTGTCGTGACTCGATCGGAAAAATAGCAGGATTGGGTACGCGAGGTGGCTCTCCAGCACCATCGCCGCCCACTTTCGCCATTCGTCGAACGTGCTCACCAGCTCCTCGTGCATGCCGTGCTCGGCGGCGTTTTCCAGGAGCTGCACGCCGGAAGGCGGCGCTCCGGCGATCGCATCCAGGGTGACGACCGACTCCTCACGGGCCTGGAACGAGCCGTAAAGGGAAAACAGCAACGTGATCGCGAGTGCAGCAAGGATGACGCCGGTCGCGCTTTCCGCAAAGATCACGAAGCGCGCCCCCTCACCGATCGGCACCAGGTCGCCATAGCTCAACGGGACCAGGGTGGTCGCCGAAAAATAGAGCGACGTGCCGAAGTTCGCCGGTGGGGGATGGATCTGGTCGCGAAGGCCATCGATTAGCAAGGAATAGCCCAGCACCAGAGCGAGGCCCCACAATCCGAACATCGTCAGCACGCCTACCGGTCCGAACGCCGCGAGCCACGTCTCTCGCCGGGAGATCGATGACATCCGGTTACCCAACCAGCGCCAGCCCACCCAGATTCGTCGAAGCACGAAACGCACGAGGGCGAACTTGTTGACCGCGGGCCGGGGAAGCACGACCGACTGAAACAGGTCGTAGAAGATGATCAGGCAGAGAACGAGGCCACCGATGACCTCAAGCGTGGCTACCATGCTGCTCAACTCTACGGGCAGCGGACCCCGCCGAGCGGAATCGAGGGCGACTCGCGAAGGTGCATGTCCAGGGCGAAGACGGTCGCCGGCGTCAACCGGCAGAGCGGCGAAGGCAGGCTCGACTTGAAGCGCCCGGACCGATCGGCCTCGGCCGGCCAAAACGTCGAACCGTAGGTACCGACCACGATAACGTCGATGTGGTCGCCCGGATAGAAGCCGCTGCCACAAAGCGACATACGCGGCTCGAGCCGGTCGCCAATGCGCGGACGGGCGAGTGTGGGGCAAAGGACCAGGCTGGGCTGCTGCCAGATGGCCGGTCGAATCACCGGTGGCGGGCACACACCAAGCGGATTCGCCGTGATGACGTGGCAAGGCACGCCGGTCGCAAGCTGCGGGCGCTCGCTTCCCGTCGATGGGCCGCCCAGGGTACCCGTTGACGGCTTCGCGGCGGAGGCCTGCGGGATGGTAGCGGCCGCCGCCGCGGTGACAGCCGCCAGTATCACGAGCGCGCGGACAGCCAGACTCGGCCGATCCTTCTCCATTCGATGATCCTGCCGTACAGAATGACGCTTTTGCCAGGGTTCAGGTTAGCTCGGTCGGCGATCAGTCCGGAGTCCGGCGGTGACCGGCAGCCCGGGAGCCGACCGCTCCCTTGACGTGGACTTCCGGAGGCTGAAGATCATTTCCGAGCCACCCACGTAAGCCACCGATTCGACGGTCATGCCGCGCGCCTGCAGGTAGGCGGCGAGGTTCTCGCGACCGTAATGTGTGATGTGTTCGTCGGCATAGCCGCCGGGCGACACCTTGCCGTAGACCCATTCGAGCGCTCGCCAGCGCCAGCGGTCGTAATCCGGCGTGCCGAGAATCAGCCGTCCGCCGGGCTCCAGCACACGCTCGAGCTCGCTGAAGACCGTTTCGTCAGCCGGGACATGCTCGATGACCTCCGAACAGATGACGCAGTCGAACGACGCGTCCTTGAAGGGAAGCTCGAAGATCGAGCCGTGTACCAGGGGATTCTCGTAGCGGCGCGCGTAGCGAAGCTTGCCGAGCACGATGTCCAGTCCGACCAGCCGGCCCGAGCCGATAATGCGACTCGACCCGCAGCCCACGTCGAGAACCCGCTGGGCGCCGGCAGCCAGCTTTGTGATGACGGCGTAGCGGCGGCGCTGCCAGTAGCGCTGCAGGGGCACGATGCTGTCGTAGGCGCGCGCGTCATAGTCCGCCGAGGCGATCGAGTTACGCAGCTTCCACATCGCCCCGAAGGTTTTCAGGTAGGAGACGGCAAAGCTTGCCAGCCGGGCATGCGTCTTGCCGGCCAGACGAGCCCGGTAATGGAACGGCACCTCCCGAACGGTAAATCCCGCCGCGACCGCCCGGATCAGGATCTCTTCGAGGATGTTGAAATCCGTGCCCCGTAGCTCCAGCGAGTCCAGGGCTCGGCGTCGGTACAGACGGTAGCCACTCGACAGGTCCGCGTATGGCAGCGAGAGGCCTCGCTTAAAGACGAGGTTCAGGGTGCGGCTCAGGATCCGGCGGGATCGCGGCATGTCGGCAGTCCCACCGTGAATGTAGCGCGATGCGATTACGACTTCAGCCGCCGACCGTGTGGCCCACATCTGCCGCAGGAACGTCGGGTCGTGCGAGCCATCGGCATCAAGCGTCAGGACGTAGTCGCCGCGGGCGCGCTCGAATCCCGTCCGAAGCGCCCCACCGTAGCCGGGCATCGCCTGCGGCAGGAGCACGGCACCGTGCTGAGCCACCACCTCGGCCGTGCCGTCGGTCGAGCCGCCGTCAACGACGATGAGCTCGTGATCAATGGCCAGCGACTCCAACTCTCGCTGAATGGACGGGAGGAGCTCCTTGAGGTTTGCCGCTTCGTTCAGGGCCGGCACCAGCACCGTGAGCTGGCAGACCATCGACCGGTCTGGCGCCGGCGACGGAATGAACGAGGGAATGCCTTCGAAAACGGGGTAGCTGCGGTGACAGGCCACGCAGGTGAGCACCGTCTCGCTGCCCGGCCTGAGATCCCCGCGGCAGGCAGGGCAGGCCAAACCAGGAATGGCTTGCATCGTCCGTCATCCTAGCCGCCGCGCGCATGAGCGCGATGGCACAATGGCGGGATTGAGGGCGACCAGCTGAACCTTCTCGGCGGGACGACGCGCGTGCTCTTGATGCGCCATGCCGACGTCGAGAACCCGCACCGCGTCCTGTATGGATACCTGCCCGGTTTTCCGCTCAGCGCCTTGGGACGATCACAGGCGACGGCGGTTGGCCAGTCGCTCAGAAACAGCGGCCTCCGGCGGATCGTCCACAGCCCACTGGACCGGACTCGCGAAACCGCGCAGCTGGTGAACGCGCAGCTCCCGGCGCCGGTGCCGCTCATCCCCGAACCGGCCCTGCGCGAAGCCGAGATCGGCCGCTACCTGCAGGGCGTGCCCTACTGGCAGATCCCGATCCGGCGACCGCGATGGTTCATGCACAAGCTACGGCGCGGATCAATGCCGGGCGATGAAACGATCGAGCAGTTAGGCAGTCGGGTGCGTGGGGTTGTCCAGCGGCTTGGCCGCGAGCATCCCGGCGAGGTTTCGTTGTGCGTCAGCCACGCGGACCCGATCCTGGCTGCGTGGCTGCTCTTCGACGGCCGCCCGCAAACCGAGCGGGAGCTGTATCGCAAGTCCGTCCAGCGGGCCGGGATGCTTGAGTTGGACCTGGACGCGGACCGTGTCGTATCGATCCGGTACATACCCAGTCCACGAGTCTCACCGTAATCGGCCTTCTGCCATGCTTGCCGCATGTCAAGCATCTACACGCCCGTCGTCCATCCCCGGATCGAGCGTCGAAAGAAGGAGCGGCCGGTCAAAGTCCACGACATGATGCCCAGGGGAAGCAACCCGATCACCCGCTTCAACACCTGGCTCGCGATCAAGGTCACCAACGCAGTGGGCACCATGTGGTGCGCGTACGCCTTCGCCGCTCTTGCGCTCGTCTCGCTTCCCGCCGCGATCGCGTCGCACAATCCGGTCATCCTCGTCTCGTGGGTGAGTCAGACGTTTCTGCAGCTGGTGCTGCTCAGCATCATCATCGTCGGCCAGAATGTGCTGGCGGCCGCCAGCGACAAGCGGGCCGAGGCCACCTATGAGGACGCCGACGCCGTGCTGCACACCTCGCTCCAGATCCAGGATCATCTGCTCGCCCAGGATGACGCGATCGAGAGGATTCTGAGCCGCGTCACTTCACTGAAAGCCGGCTGACGCACGCAGACCCACATGCAGAGCGATACGGCGCAGACGCTGCTGTCGGCGTGGAAGGACCAGCCAGCCGTCGATCACCACTGTCACCCACTGCGCCGCTGGCCGTTTGAGCTGACCGCGCTCGACCTGCGCTCAGCGTTCACCGAGGCGCTCGATCCCGAGATGGCCGAACGGCACGTCATCCACAGTTCCGGCTACCAGGCCGCGTTGCACCGGATCGCGGTCGTCCTTGGCTGCGAGCCCACCGAAGCCGCCGTCCTCGAGCGGCGAAACGCCGCCGACCCACAGCGCTACGCCCGGCAGTTGCTCGATAGCGCCCCAACCGAGGTCATGCTCGTCGACCATGGCTTTTCATCGCCAGAATCCTTCACGCTGCCAGAACAGCAACGGGCGACAGGCATCGCGCAGCGCGAGATCATCCGGCTGGAGACGCTCGCGGAGACGCTGGTCAAGTCAGCGAAGGATCCCCGCGAGTGGTTCGTCGCAACGCGAGCGGCGCTGCGGGGCGGTATCGAGGGAGGCGCCGTGGGCGTGAAGTCGATCTGCGCCTACCGGGCCAGCCTCGATCTGCAACCAGTCGATACCGACACCCTT
>Ga0066690_10000428_pt1 | contig 12619 bp, 12 predicted proteins | sample GraSoiAngelo_139_FD_62303 | JGI IMG/M metagenome (GOLD analysis project Ga0066690, IMG submission 62303) | Grasslands soil microbial communities from the Angelo Coastal Reserve, California, USA - 14_0929_12_20cm | ecosystem: Environmental > Terrestrial > Soil > Grasslands | place: USA...
GCGGCCTTCAACCGCTCCTGGGGGCCTACACGCCGGACGCGGTGCCGGCGCTGCGAGCTGCGGCGGGACACGGCAGGCCGGTGCGAGAGGCGGTCGAGGGCCTCGACCCGCTGCGTGTGGAGCTGCCCGCCGCCGCGCTCCGCAGCGTGAACACGCCCGGAGAGCTGGCGGCCGCCGAGCGGGAGCTGCGCAGCGGTACCGGTGGCGCGGCTTGACGTTCCCCGTCACGATTGAGGGTGTGAGGACTGGACAGGGACGTCGGTTCATCGGCACGCTCGCCCTGGTCATGGCGATGGGCACGTGTGCGCTCACCGCGGCGAACGCCCTTGCGGAGCCCACCATCAAGACGAACACCGCGCCGGGCTCCGTCGGCGTGCGGGGAGCCGGATGGGCGAGCAACGAGTCCGTGGTCTGCGAGATCTTCGTCGGCGGCCGTGGCTGGGTTTTCGCCGGCCACCTTCCGACAGACGAGTTCGGCAACTTCGGCGGCGTGTTCCGGGTGCCGAACGACCTACCGCCCGGCACCCACGTACTCCGGTGCCGGCAGATACGGGGACACGCCCAGCAGACCGTCGTGAAGGAAGCGTTCACGACCGAGCCGGGCGAGAGCGTCGACGACATCATAAAGGCGGCCGAGGAGGCCGTTCAGAAAGCGCAGGGCAACGGCAACAACGGCGTCGGCCAGGCCACCGGCATCGGGAAGGACTCGCACGGGCACTACGTGGCCTGGCTCAGCTCCGGCGGCCAGGTGACCCCTATCCCCGGGCTGGGCGGGAGCAACACGCAGGCCAACGGCATCAACGACGCGGGTCAGGTGGCCGGCACCTCCGACCTCCCGGGCGGCATCCATCACGCCTTCATCTGGACGCAGGCCGGCGGGCCGCGGGACCTCGGCACGCTCGCCGGGACGGACAGCGAGGGCTTCGCGAACAACGACCTCGGCCAGGTGGCAGGCGACTCGCAGGTACCGCCGGGCCTCGAGGCGCACGCTGCACTGTGGAACCCGTTGACCCCGAACGGCACCACGGGCACGTGGTTCGACCTCGGCACTCTTGGCGGCAGCGCCAGCACGGCCTTCGCGCTCAACTCCTCGGGCGAGGCGGCGGGCGCCTCGCTACTCACCGGCGGTAGCCAGCTCAGCCACGCGTTCCTGTGGAAGCCCGAGGCACCCAACGGAGGGACCGGCCACATGTTCGACCTCGGCACGCTCGGCGGCGCGAGCAGCCAGGCGTTCGGCGTCAACGCGCTCGGCGACGTCGTCGGCATCTCGCGGACCAAGGCCGGCATAAGCCACCCCTTCCTGTGGACGCCGAGCTCCGCACACGGCACGAGCGGCAAGATGGCCGACCTCGGAACGCTCGGCGGGTCCGGTGCGAACGCATACGCGGTCAACGACTCGGGCGAGGTCGTGGGATCGAGCTACCTCAGGGGCAACGCCGACTTCCACGCCTTCCTCTACGGCGCCGGGAAGCTCTTCGACCTGAACCGCGCGCTACCGAAGCACTCGGGCTGGGTCCTCTACGCGGCGAACGGGATCAACGACGTCGGCCAGATCGTCGGCTGGGGCACGTTCCACGGCCACCAGCGGGCGTTCCAGCTCTCGCCGACCACCAGGCTCGGGCCGCTCACCGCGCGGATCGTCGTCTCCGGCTCAGGCGCAAACATCGCGGCCGCCAGCGCGCAACCCGCCACGAGGGTCGTCCTGGGCGGGACCGTTCAGTGGCAGAACCGGGGCCCCGGCGCCTACGCGGTCAGCGACGCCTCCGGGATGGGCCTTTTCGGCTCGCCGGCGCTCGCGCCCGGCACGGGGTACGCGTTCCAGTTCGACGCCGCGGGCACCTACCCGTACTCCACGACGGGCACGCCGGGAAAGGGAACGGTCAAGGTCCCGGTGGAGACCGCGCCGCGCAAGGGCACCCGCAAGACCACGTTCCAGCTCTACTGGTGCTTCTGCAGGGCGCCGAAGGGCTACGTCTTCGACGTCCAGGCGAAACGCCCGGGCGCGAAGCTCTTCCGGAGCCTGACCGGGGGCACCACCATCGGCGGGCTCGGCCTGAGGCTCGCGCAGGGCGCCGGCAACTACCGCTTCCGCGCACGCATGCGCAGGAAGGCCAGCGGGAAGGCATCGGCGTGGTCACCGATCGCCTCGGTCAGGGTCACGAAATAGCGCGGGCTCAGCTGCGCAGCATGACCGCGATCAGGGTGGCCACGAAGGCGATCTGCCCGAACGCGAGGGCCGTGCCCAGGTTCTTCGCCCCGGCCAGCTCGGCGATCCCGGTGGCCCCGGCGGACGCGACCAGCAGCACGAGGAGCTGGGTCCGGAGCCGCACGCCGCGAGGATAGACCGGCCGCAAGCGCGCTTGCAGGCTCTGAAATGAGCGGCCCGTGGCGGTTAGCCTCGCCGGCGGCGTATGGAGGCGAGGGTGATCGAGACCGCGCGCGAAGCGCTGGCCGACCTCGAGGAGTATCTCCTCGTCGCGTCCGAGCGCCCCCGAGAGCCGCGGCTGGCGGCCAACCTCACGCAGCGCGAACGCGACGTGCTCGCCCTGCTCGCCGACGGGTTCAGGACGGCCGAAGTCGCCGAGCGCCTGTCCGTCAGCGAGCACACGGTGCGGAGCCGGGTCAGGACCATCCTGGGCAAGCTCGACGCCCGGAACCGCGAGCACGCGGTGGCGATCGCCATCCGCCACGGCGCGGTTTAGGGCCTGTCCCGATAGAGGCCGCACACCCGGATACGACCGGATGGCGTCGCGGATGCGTCGTCCTCGGTCGGCCCAATACCGCTCGGGTATTGGGCCTTCCTGCGTCCTCGCCCCGCTCGCCCTCCGGTCGCCCCGGGCGCACGCCCCCTACCGGGACAGGCCCTTAGACGTACGGCTGCCAGCTGGCGAAGGCGGCTGTCAGCACCGCCAGCGCCGCCCCCGAGGCGACGATGGCGCCGCGCGTGATCCCGCGCCGCTCGGTCCAGCTGGCGAGCCACATGGTGAGCGGGAAGACCGGAAGCAGCAGGCGGGGCAGCGACCTCAGCGGCTCGGGGTAGGCGGGCGACGAGATCGCCAGAAGGAGGGCGGTGAGCGAGTACGCGCCGTAGGCGAAGGGCAGGCGGCGGAACACGCCGACCGTCGCGACGAGGGCGGCGGGGAGGTAGACCGACTCGACGAGGATCGGGCCCCGGTACAGGTGCGAGCCGTCGCCCTTCAGCGCGTGGAACCCGGCCACCGCGGCCTGGCGCACGGTCTCCGTCGGCCACTCGATGGCCCGCCGCCCGAACAGCGGCTGGAAGTGCGCCCATGCCAGCGCGTCGCCTGTCGACTCGCGCAGGTAGAGGCTGAACGCGACGATCCCGACCGGCGCGAGCACGAGCCACAGGATGTCCGGGCGAACGGCGTGACGCGGGATCAGCGCGCGCCAGCCCGGACGTGCCGGCGGCGACTCCCGATCGGCTCGTGGCCCGTACAGGTAGAGGATCAGGAGCGGCAGGAGCAGGAGCGCGCCGGTGGAGCGCGTTCCCGACGCGGCCCCGGCGGCGAGCCCCGCCAGCGCCCAGCGGCCCCTGCGCGCCGCCAGGAACGCCCCCACCGACAGCACGAGGAAGAGGCTCTCGGTGTACGGCGCGCTGAAGAAGAACGCCACTGGCGCGAACGCGAGCAGCAGGACGGTCGCGTCGGCGGCGCGCCCGCCAAGCTCCATGGCGGTGAGCCTGTGGAGGAGCGTCAGGCCGACCGCCAGCGCCGCCAGCGATATGACCACGGCGGCGATCAGGGCCACGCCGTTGTCGGCGAACCCGCCGGCGCCGCGCACGAGCAGTGGGTAGAGGGGGAAGAACACGCGCCCGCCGCGCAGCGCCTCGACGTGCGTTTGGTAGCCGTGCTCGGCGATCCGCAGGTACCAGAAGCCGTCCCAGCGCACGAGCGGCGAGAGGACCGAGTCGAACAGCCCCCGGAGGGGCCAGCCGCCGAACGGGTGCACGATGCCCCGCTCGGCGGTCCGCGCGCCGATGCCGGCCGGGAATGCGACCGCGGCGAACGCGGCGACCACGAAGACCAGCAGCCGCGAGCCCGCGAAGACCCGGCGCGCCGGGCCTATCCGCCGCCCTCCTCCGAGGCGCGCTCCTCGAGCGCCCCGACCAGCGCGGCTGCGTCGAGCGCCGGGTGCAGGGAGTCGAGGAAGCGCTCGGCCTCGCGGCGCCCCCCGAGGGCGCGCAACCCCGCCTCGCCACGCTCGGCGAGAAAGTCGGCCAGCGCGGTCAGCCGGCGCGCCCTGAGCCGGGTCGCCGGGAGGTCGATCGCGGCGCGATGGGCGTCGAGCGCCTCGACCAGGTCGTCGATCCCGGACGGCGGAGGGACGGAGGAAACACTCACGACCGGCGTGTCGCGCGAGCCGAGGGCCCGCAGCGCCGATTCGAGGTCGCGCCGCGCGCGCAGCGCCGGCTCGCCGAGGTCGGCCTTCGTGACCACGAGCACGTCTGGCACCTCCATGATCCCGGCCTTCAGGAACTGCAGCGTGTCGCCGGACGCCGGCTGGACGACCACCGCCACGGTGTCGGTCACCTCCTCAACGTCGGTCTCCGACTGGCCCACGCCGACCGTTTCCACGACCACCAGGTCGAAGGCGGGGGCGAGCGCCTGGACCGCCTCGCGAGTGGGAGGCGCGAGACCGCCCATGCGTGTGCCCGCGGCAGTGGACCGGATCAGAACGCCATCGTCGCGCGGGTCGTGCTCGATGCGCGCGCGGTCGCCCAGGAGCGAGCCGCCCGACCGCCGCGAGGTCGGGTCCACGGCCAGCACCGCCACCGTGCGCCCGAGCTCTCGCCACCGGCCCACGAGAGCCGAGAGGAGGGACGACTTGCCGGCGCCCGGCGGGCCGGTCACGCCCACGAGATGCGCGCCGGCCTCGCCTCCGAGCGCGGCTGGGGAGACCTCGGCGAGCAGCTTGCGGGTCCGCTCGCGCCCTCGCGCCGAGCGGTCCTCGATCACGTTGAGCGCGGCCGGGGCCGCGCCCCGATCGCACTCCCGCAGACGGCGGCCCAGCTCCGCCGGATCACCGGCGGCGGCTCGCGCAGCGCTCAAGCCGTGGCGGCGGCGGAGTGGTGTTCGGCGACCAGATCCACGATGTCGCCCATGATCCGCGTGAGCTCGAAGTCCTTCGGCGTGTACACACGCGCCACCCCGGCCTGCATCAGCCGCTCCGCGTCGGCCGGCGGGATGATGCCGCCCACGACGACCGGCACGTCGGCGCCCGCCTCGCGCAGCTCGCGCAGGACCTCGGGGATCAGCTCGCGATGGGAGCCAGAGAGGATCGAGAGCCCGACCACGTGCACCCCCTCCTGCACCGCGGTAGCCGCGATCCGGGAGGGGGTGAGGCGGATCCCCTCGTAGACCACGTCCATGCCCGCGTCGCGGGCTCGCACGGCAATCTGCTCGGCGCCGTTGGAGTGACCGTCCAGGCCGGGCTTGCCGACCAGGATCTTCACCCGCCGGCCCAGGGCCTCCGAGAGGCGGTCCACCTTCTCGCGGAGCTCATGGAGCGCCTCGTCGTCCGGGATCGCGGCCGCGCCCTCAACCCCGGTGGGCGCGCGGTACTCGCCGAACACCTCGCGCAGCACGCCGGCCCACTCGCCGGTGGTCGCGCCCGCGCGAGCCGCGGCGAGGGTGGCCGGCATCACGTTCAAGCTCTCGTTCTCGGCGGCGGCCCGCAGTTCGGCTAGGGCGGCCCGCACCGCGGCCTCGTCCCGCTCCGCGCGCCATCTCTCCACGGCCTCGACCTGGGCGCGCTCAACCTCCGGATCGACGGTGAGTATCCCGCCGTCCTCGCCGGCCTGGAGCGGCGACGGCTCGGCGGTCGTGTAGACGTTCTGCCCGACCACCTTCTGCTCCCCGCGCTCGATCCGCGCCACGCGCTCGCGGTGCGACTCCACGAGCTGGGTCTTCATGTAGTCGACGGCCTTGACGGCACCGCCGTGCTCCTCGACCACGGCCATCTCCGCGCGGGCACCCTCCATGAGCTCCGCGGCCAGGCCATCCATCACCTTGGACCCCTCGAAGATGTCCGGGTACTCGAGCAGGTCGGTCTCGAGAGCCAGGATCTGCTGGATGCGCAGCGACCACTGCTGGTCCCAGGGCCGCGGCAGCCCGAGCGCCTCGTTCCAGGCCGGCAGCTGGATGGCGCGGGCGCGGACGTTGCGGCCGAGGGTCACCGCGAGCGCCTCGAGCACGATCCGGATCACGTTGTTCTCCGGCTGCTGCTCGGTGAGCCCGAGCGAGTTCACCTGCACGCCATAGCGGAACCGCAGGTAGCGCTGGTCGTCCACGCCGTAGCGCTCGCGACCCAGCTCGCGCCACAGCTGCGACATCGCTCGCAGCTTCGCGTGCTCCTCGATGAAGCGGATCCCCGCGTTCACGAAGAACGAGATCCGGCCGAACACGCGCGGGAAGGTCTCCTCGGTGACCCGCTCGCGCACCTGGTCGAGCACCGCGCGCGCCGTGGAGAGCGCGTACGCGATCTCCTGCACCGGCGTGGCCCCCGCCTCCTGGAGGTGGTAGGAGCAGATGTTGATCGGGTTCCACTTGGGGACCTCGTCGACGGTGTAGGCGATCATGTCGGCGATCAGCCGCATCGACGGCCCCGGCGGGAACGCGTACGTTCCCCGCGAGAGGAACTCCTTGATGATGTCGTTCTGGGTGGTCCCCTGGAGGACCGAGGTGTCGATGCCGTTCTCCTCGCCCACCGTCATGTAGAGGGCGAGGAGCCAGGCGGCCGTGGCGTTGATCGTCATCGACGTGTTCATCTCCTGCAGCGGGATGCCGTCCAGGAGCGTGTGCATGTCGCCCTTGTGCGCGACCGAGACGCCCACCTTGCCGACCTCGCCGCGCGCGAGCTCGTCATCCGGGTCGTAGCCCGTCTGGGTGGGCAGGTCGAACGCGATCGAGAGGCCCGTCTGGCCCTTCTCGATGTTGCGCCGGTACAGCTCGTTCGACTCCTTGGCCGTCGAGTGGCCGGCGTACGTCCGCATGACCCACGGGCGATCCCGTTCGGGCAGCCGAGCGTCGCTCATATGAGGGAATTGTAAGGTCCGGGGGATGGGCCGGCTGATCGACGTGCACCACCTCGGGCGCGAGCGCGTGATCGGCGCGTACGTGCTCGACGGGGTCGTAGTCGACCCCGGGCCGGCCTCGAGCGTCGACGCCCTGGATGCGATCGAGCCCCGCGCGCTGCTGCTCACCCACATCCACCTGGACCACGCAGGAGCCACCGGCGTGCTGGTCCGGAAGCACCCCAACCTGGTGGTGTACGTGCACGAGGTGGGCGCCCCGCACCTGGTCGATCCGTCCCGCCTCCTGGGGAGCGCCGGCCGGTTGTATGGCGACGAGATGGAGCGGCTCTGGGGCGAGGTCGCGCCGGTGCCCGAGGAGAACATCCGCCCGCTCTCGGGCGGCGAGACGGTCGAGGGCTTCCGGGTGGCCTACACCCCCGGCCATGCCTCGCACCACGTGTGCTACCTGCACGAGGGCACCGGTGACGCGTACGTCGGCGACGTCGGGGGCGTGCGGATCCCGCCGAGCGACTACACGGTCGCACCGACGCCCCCGCCCGACATCGACGTCGAGGCCTGGAGGCAGTCGATCGACACGGTCGCAGGCTGGGAGCCCGAGCGGCTCGGCCTGACCCACTTCGGCTACGCGGACGACCCGTCGCTGCAGTTCGCCCGGGTGCTCGAGGCGCTCGCACGCCAGCTCGAATGGGCGAGCCTGCTGGACCGTGAGTCCTTCGAGGACGCGGCGGCGAACGATCGCCCGGAGGACGTGGCGCCGCAGCTCGTGCAGGCGGCGCCGCCCGAGCAGCTGTACCTGGGACTCGAGCGCTATCTGGAGCGGCGCGCGGAGGCGCCGGCGTGACCGGGTCCTCCACGGTCGAGCTGCCCCGCGTCCAGGAGCCGGGCGAGGGGCTCGGCGGCGCCTGGCGGGTGATAGTCCTGAACGACGACCACAACACCTTCGACGGCGTCGCCGCCGCGCTGGCCCGGGTCATACCGGGGGTGACGCTCGAGGAGGGGTACCGGATCGCGGACAAGATCCACAACACCGGCCAGGCGATCGTGTGGGCCGGCCCGCGCGAGCCCGCCGAGCACTACTGGGAGCAGCTGAACGACTCCGGGCTCACGATGGCCCCGCTCGAGCAGGGCTAGTGCCCTAGCGCAGCGCCTCGAAGTCGTCGTCGCTCAGCTCGATCTCGCGCGCACCCAGGTTCTGGCCCAGGTGCTCCAGCGAGAGGGTGCCCGGGATGGGCAGCATGGTGGGGGAGCGGCGCAGTAGCCACGCCAGCGTGACCTGCGCGGGTGTCGCCCCGTGCCGCTCTGCGATCTCCTGAAGCGCGGGCGGGCGGTCGCCGCGCAGGGGAAAGAAGGGGACGAACAGGATCCCCTCCTGCGCGCAGTAGTCCACCACCTCCTCGTGCCTGCGCTCGGAGAGGTTGTAGTGGTTCTGCACGACAGCGATTGGCAGGACCTGCCGGGCCCGCTCGATCTGATCGATCCCCACCTCGCAGACGCCCACGTGCCGGATCTTGCCGCGGCGGCGGTACTCGTCGATCACGCCCAGACTGTCCTCGAGCGGCGTCTCCGGGTCGACCCTGTGGAGGTAGTAGAGCTCGATGCTGTCGGTCCGCAGCCGGCCGAGGCTCTCCTCGATCTCGCCTCGCAGCACGTCGGGCCGGCCCTGCCCTGGGTGGAATCCGCCCTTGGTGGCCACGACGACCCCCTCGGGGAAGGGCGCCAGGGCGGCACCGATCGTCTGCTCGCTCTCGCCGCCGGTGTACAGGTGGGCCGTGTCGATGAAGTCGATCCCGGCGGCGACCGCCTCCTTGACGAACGCTTCGTGCTCGCGCGTCTTGGTGAGCCGGTTTGTGCCCAGTCCGATCCGGCCGACCTCGGTGTCGCCGAGCTTCAGGGTCGCCGGCATGTCGTGCTCCCTAGGAGACGTTCCAGGTGAGCTTGCCGGTGTGGCAGTGGTCGACGGTCGTGCCGTTCTTCGTCACCCGGACCTTCGCGTGGAACGTGCCGTTCGCGTCGCTCGCGCTTGTGAACTTGCCGGCGATGCTGAACTTGATGTGGCCCACGTAGCCGTTCCCGGATTTGTCCTTGTACTTCCCGGAGTCGCTGAAGCTGCCGTCGCCCGGCTGGTGGCGCGGGTTGGTGACGGTCGTTCCGTCGGTCCACGCTCCGTGCGGGCTGTCGCACTTCCCGGCGCGCCAGTCCATCCGGAAGCGCCTGATGTGGTGGTTCGATCCCACCTTTACGTCGACGGCGCGGTTCTGAGAGGTCATGCCTTCGTGGAGTCCCTTCGAGGGCGTGGCCGCCAGCGCGATGGCGGCGCAGACCAGCAGCGCGGCGAGCGCGCCCGCGAGGGCGGTGACGGGTCTCACTCCGCGGCCGCCTCGGACACGTCCGGCGTGAGTTCGCCCGCGTCCACGGCGCGCAGCCAAATCGGCAGCACCGGGACCTGGAAGAGGCCCATCGCCTCCGCGCGTGCCTCGGAGATCTCCTCGGAGTACCAGTAACGCTCGAAGTCCACCTTCTCCCTGAACGCGGCGACCTGGATGAAGTCGAGCGGGTCGTCCTTCGAGCGCAGGAGCGCCCAGTAGGTCGCGCCGTAGTCGATCGCCGCGGCCGCGGCCGGGCGCCAGGCGTCCTCGAACTTGTCCCCGCGGAACGGGTTCGCGTGCCACGCGATCAGCACGACGCTGTCGTCCGGCCTCACGCGCCGACCTCCGCGTAGATCGCGCCCGGGCCCTCCTCGGTCTTGCCGAGCCCGGTCTCGGGCGCGCCGACCAGGATGGCGATCTTGCCGAGGTGCTTGTTCTCCTTCATCAGCTGGTGCGCCTCGGCGACGCCGTCGAAGCCCATGACCCGCCACAGCACGGGGCGGATCTCGCCGGAGGCGATCAGCTCGTTGGCCTTGGTGCACTCCCAGGCGTTCGCGAAGTGGGAGCCGATGATCTGCTTCTGCCGCATCCACAGGTAGCGGACGTCGAAGTCGAGGTTGTAGCCGGTGGTGGCGGCGCAGATCACGACCTTGCCGAATGGCTTGACCACGAAGACCGAGGTGGGGAACGTGGCCTGTCCGACGTGCTCGAAGACGATGTTCGGGTCGTCGCCGAGGACGTCGCGGACCGCCTTGCCGAAGCCGCGCATGGCCTTGAAGCGCTCCTTCTCCTCATCCGGCGACTCGCCGCCCTTGCGCATCATCCCCGCGTGCCCCGTGCGGTCGATCCAGCCCGTGATCCCGAGCTGCTCGAGCAGCGCGCCCTTCTCCGGTGACGACACGACGCCGCACGACAGAGCGCCGGCGAGCCGGCAGAGCTGCGTGGCAAACACGCCCAGCCCGCCCGCGGCACCCCAGATCAGGACCCGCTCGCCGGCCTGGATGTTGCAGCGGTCGATCAGCATCCGGTAGGCGGTGAAGTAGGTGAGGGCGTAGGAGGCCGCCTCCTCCCAGGTCAGGTTCTTCGGCTTGTGGATGAGCTGCTGCGCCTGGACCTTCGTGAACTGGGCGAACGAGCCCCACGAGGTCTCGTAGCCCCAGATCTTCTGCGACGGGGCGGCGAGCGGGTCGAGCCCGTGCACCTCCGGGTCCTCATAGGAGGCCTGGTTGCAGTGGATGATGACCTCGTCGCCGGGCTGCCACTTGGTCACGCCCGGGCCGGTCTTCCACACGATCCCCGAGGCGTCCGAGCCGCCGATGTGGTGGTCCTCCTCCGGGTGGTAGCGGAACACCGAGACGGGCTTGCCCATCGCGGCCCACACGTTGTTGTAGTTCACCCCCGCGGCCATCACGCGCACCACCACCTCGAGCGCGCCCGGCTCCGGTACCTCGATCTCCTCGATCTGGAACGCGTCGCGGGGCTCGCCCTCGCGGTCCTGGCGGATCACCCACGCCGCCATCGTCGCGGGCAGCGTGCCGGGCTCCGTCGCGACGTCGGTCACGTCCTTCAGGTCAACGGCCATGTGCGCTCAGATCCCTCCAACTGGGTCGCGGTGCGAGGCGGGATCGTACCGAGCGCTGGGCCAGCCCTGAGTCGGAAGTTCGCGCGAACTGACGACTCAGGGCGCTACACGCCGACCGGTTCGGCTGCCTCGGGGTGCCGCGCGGGGTCGGGCCTCTTGCCAAGGGCGCGCAGGGGCTCGATCAGCGCAAACGCGAGCACGGCGCCGACCGCAGCGACTCCGCACGAGAGGGTCAGCGCGCCCGACAGCGCGTGGATGAACGCGTCGTGCATCGCCGAGGCGATCTGAGCCGCCCGGTGCGGATCCGATCCGTGCAGGACCTTGGCGCCGGCGCCGGAGCCGAGGTTGTCCACGAGCTGCGACCGCACGCCCGCAGGCACGTGAAGACCGGTGAGGCGCTCGTCGATGCGTGTGCGCGCGAGGCTCTGGAACAGCGCACCGATCGCGGCCACGCCGAACGTGCCGCCGACCATTCGGAACATCGACAGGATCCCGGACGCGGCGCCGGCCTTGTCCGGCGTGATCGCGTTCATCGCGGCGGTGGACATGGGCGACATCGTGAACCCCATCCCGAGGCCCATGAGCGAGAAGGCGGGAAGAAGCTGCGCATACCCGCTGTGCACGGTCACGCGGCTCTGCAGGAAGAGGGCCACAGCCACCAGCGTCAGCCCGGCGGTGATCAGCGGTCGGGGGCCGATCCGGTCCGACAGCCGCCCGGCGATCGGCGAGGCGACGATGATCACCACGGTGGCCGGAAGGAACCGGATGCCCGCCTCGAGCGGCGTGTAGTGCAGGATGTTCTGCATGTAGAGCGCCATGAAGAAGAACATCGCGAGCATGGCGAACGAGACGATGAACGCGACCGAGTTGGCGCCGAGGAACGAGCGGGACCGGAAGTACTCGAACTGCACCATCGGCGCGCGGCCGTGCCGCTCGACCAGCACGAACGCGACGATCCCGACGACCGCCGTGGCGAGCAGGGAGACGATCGCCGGCGATCCCCAGTGCCAGCGGTTGCCCTCCACCAGCGCGAGCACCAGCGCGGTGAGCCCGACTGAGAGCGCCGCGATGCCCGGGTAGTCGACGGTGCGATCGACCGACGGATCGCGCGACTCGCGCGCCGCGAACAGCGTGACCAGCACCGCGCCCACGGCGACCGGGAGGTTGAGGAAGAAGATCGCCCGCCACGACACGTACTCGGCGAGCGCACCGCCGACCGCGGGACCGAGCGCCAGCGCCAGCGCGGAGACGCCGGCCCACGTCCCGATCGCCCGTCCGCGCTCCCGCGCCGGAAACGTGTTGGAGATGATCGAGAGGGTTCCGGGCATCATGAACGCGCCACCGATGCCCTGGATCGCGCGGCCCGCCACGAGCCAGCCCTGGTCCGGAGCGAGCCCGATCGCCGCGCTCGACACGGCGAACACCACGACGCCGAACAGGAACATCCGGCGCCGTCCGAAGATGTCGCCCAGCCGCCCGCCGGTCACGAGCAGCACGGCGAAGGTGAGCGTGTACGCGTTGACTGTCCACTCGAGCGACGAGATCGACGCGTGCAGGTCGCGCTGGATCGACGGCAGCGCGACGTTCACGACCGTGTTGTCGAGCATGATCATGAAC
>Ga0066690_10000433_pt1 | contig 12594 bp, 9 predicted proteins | sample GraSoiAngelo_139_FD_62303 | JGI IMG/M metagenome (GOLD analysis project Ga0066690, IMG submission 62303) | Grasslands soil microbial communities from the Angelo Coastal Reserve, California, USA - 14_0929_12_20cm | ecosystem: Environmental > Terrestrial > Soil > Grasslands | place: USA...
ATCGGCGCATTGATTGAAATGCCCGTCGGTGGCCTGACCGTCATGGTCCAGAAGCTGCGGACGGCGCCCGATGAGGTCAAGAGAGTGATCATGGCCTTGCAGCAAACGAAACAGGCGTTTCTGAAGAACGAGGAAGAAGCGATCGCTTTTTTTGCCGGCTCGCAAAACATGGATCGTCAGACCGCTTCAAAGAGCTACGAATTGCTGAAGAAATCGTTTTCCGCGAACGGAGTCCCTACGCGCACCGGGATGGAAAACATCGTGAAGTCGATACAGACAGCAGGCCGGTTTGCGGGACGGAATATTGCGTTCGACGAAATCGCCGACGCAGCACTGGCAGCGGAGGTGGCGAGAGAGTTGGGATATAGGGTTGAGTAGCCTGACAATTGATTCGCGGTCGGATGAGTTTAAGGCCTAACTCACACGGTCCGCTGGATTGCGACGGTGAGGCAACTCTTACGTCGCCGCAAACTGGCCGCGTAAAAGCTATTCCCAGATCTCTAAAAGACCGTCCTTCCCGAATGATTCTATCGGGAAGCCAGACGAAACCATGACTGGATCCTCGATAAGAATATTCGGGGGTGACAACTTGGAGATAAATTCTCACAAATGTTTTTTGTTACCCGGTCAGCTTGCTGCGGGGAGACTTGATTCCTCGTGCGTTCCTAGGTTCAGACACAGCCTAACGGGTCCGGTTGTATTCGTAATCTTCGCGCTCGGGTCTTCCCCCCGTGCGAAGCTCGGGCGGCAGCGGCGGACGAGTGCTGTTCAATTGCGCATGCACATCCAGAGCTGCCTGGTCGGTCCAGCGTTCCAGCAACGCTAGCTTGTCGGGGTTCACGACACTTTGGAAGACCTCGAATTGTTCGCAGCCGGGCTCTTTCATTATCTCTAAACAACGAGTCTTATACGCCTGCCCGAGCTCGGAGCCCTTTCCCGGCGCCGCGGTGATCGTTAAAACGAGTCTGATTGCCATATCGTCTCCTTTGTGTGCCGGGTTAACCGTCGAGATATTGCGAATAAAAGCGTCAGAACGCGCTTGGCTGAAGGTAAATGTCCCCGCTCTGCCCGCTGGCAATCCGCAGAATCTTTAGACGCTCAGGATTAATGACAACGGCGGCTTCAGAAGCGCCACCACCACAAAAAATGCCGTTCGAAATAGCGCCGACAACGTGCTCACCGAAAGCAACGAAAAGCTCGACCTTTTCCGATGGTGCGAGATCTGCAACCGGCACAGCATCTACGAAAACCCGAACGGTGCAAGCCGACCCCATGAAACCGCTGTCACGCTTGATGATGAGGCTGCCCGTATAGGGTGCTTGAGATAACCACTGGGGCGCCAGGATACGGGAGGACGGCACCGCGGACGCCTGATGAATGGTCACTGGCTGTGTGGCACAAGCCGTGAGGGATAGGGCTAGGAATACGGTGAAGAAGCGCATAATGCCTCCTGTTAAAATTCAACTATTGAGTCAAGTGCCACGATTCAGAATTAACTATTTAATCTGTCCGAACGGCGAAGCACTCCTAATTCGCCCTGTCCGGCCGCTCGTTGGTTTCCGCCGCCTTGGCGAGGCGAATGTCGATCAGTGCCATTTGTCCGGCGATTGCTTTGAGGCCGCGCTGGAGCGCCGCGCGGACTTCGCCCGGCTCTTCGACTTTTTCGCCGTAGCCATCGAACGCTCGCGCGACCGTCGCGTAGTCTGGACTCGGGTTGATCGAGATGCCGACAAAATCTTGGTTGCGCACGGCGAATCCGTCTGGGAAGAAACGCGGCACGCCGGATTTTTGCGAGTGATATCCGTAGTTGTTGAATAACACGATCATGATCGGCAACTGGTGTTCCTGGCAAACTCCCAGCGCCGCCAATCCTGGATCATAATTGAATGCGCCGTCGCCGATCAGGCAGAGGACAGGCCGCTTTGGATAGGCTGCCTTGACTCCAAGAGCGGTGCCCGTGCCGGTACCGAGGCCGCCGATGCAGCCGGCAAAAAAGGTGCCCGGCTTGAGCATATCGAGATAGCGGTGAATCGAAAGTCTGTGGGTGATGGTTTCTTCTACGACGAGCGCGTCGGGCGGAAGCACCTGGGCCAACTCATAGGTGATCCAACGAGTATCGATAGGTTTCTGGTCCTTCCGAATCAGCGCCTCTTCTTTCCACGCGGCCTTCCGTTTTTCGTGACGGCTGCGCCACGTTTCCGCGCGCCGCGTCGCAACGGTATTTCCCTTGGACACTCGCTTCTTTACGCATTCAAGAAGATGCTTGAAGGAGCTTTCGATCTCGCCGGTGAGAATTTGATTGACCGGATATCCCCAATAGGGAAGATCCGAGCGCAAAGGATCTTCCGATAAGACCGCGACTTTGGTTCCTTGGCCTAGCTTTTTTGACGCGGGATGCCATGGCGTGATGACGCCGAGAAGTAGAATAAAGTCCGCCTCTTGCAAGAACTCTTGAGGCTCGAAGCCACCGTGAAGCGGATGATTGCGCGGAAAGTTAACGTAGCCGGAAGCTCGGCTTTCGATGACGCCAGCGCCGAGCAGCTCCGCCAGCTCCACAAGTTTTTCCACGACCGCGGTGCTGCGGCCCGCCTCTTCGGTAATGATGACCGGGTTTTTCGCATTTGCGAGTGTTGCCGCCAGTTCCTCGATCGCAGCCGGATTGGCCATGGGCGCGGGAACGGGGACATTTTCGGCCGACGCGTTCTTGGTCATTTTGTCGAAGAGATATTCCATCGGGATGGAGACAAAGACCGGTCCCTTAGGAGAACCCACAGCCAATTGGCAGGCGCGTTGGATGGTCGAAGGCAATAAAGATTTCGCATTGACGCCATGGCTCCATTTCACGCAGCGGTCGACTAGCCGCGCCGGCCCGCCGATATCGGCCAAGGCACCGAGCCACTGCGCGCCCGCGTCCGGGCCCGGCTCTTCGCCGAAGCCCAACGATTCTCCGGTGAACACCACCATGGGAACCTGTTCGTGCAGCGCGCCGCGCAGCGCCATGGTCGCATGCAACGCGCCGACGGTCGTGTGGATCATGACAGCAGGAAGTTTCCCCGTCGACTTGGCGTATCCGCTTGCCATGCCGACGGCGATCTCTTCGTGCCGAGAGGTTATATAAAGCGGAACGCCCTCGCTCTGTGCCTTCGCCTTGGCAAAAGCTTCCCACACCGGCGACCACTCCGATCCCGGAGAAGCAAAAATTCGGTCAACTCCCATGTGCGCAAGCATGCGCAAAAGCGTATCAGCTCCGCTAAGGCCTTCCGTCTCTATCATGTTTCTCTCCTTTGTCGATTAGAAAGTTCCAGCCGTTCAAACAGTTCAAAGCGTTCAAATCGTCAACATCCAGAGTCTCAATATTCTGGTAATATTCTGCTTGCCCTACCCTGTACCAGAGAAACGCGAACCGCTTCAACACATGCTCCTTTTAATCGAATTTGCGCTACAGGATACTACTACCTTTTTATCTCATTGAACCTTGTATCCGAGCTCCCTCGCTACCTCCGTGGCTATTCGACTATCCGCGATCTCTTCGAACGGCACGTTGCTACTGGGAACGCGGCCCTGTAAAACCAGTGCCTTTAAAATATTCTCGATACCGGCGCGGGTCGGTCTCCCGTCGCCTGCTAACACGTCTCGCAGTGTGTCGTAAGTTTTCAGCGCGGCTTCGCGGTCCGTCTTTCCGACTTTCATAATGAGACCGATGGTCTCCTCTTTCGATTTAAGCATCCTCTGTTTTGCCTGTTGTACCGACTTGATCACCGCTTTGAGTTCTTCATGCCGGCTTTTAATCGTCTTGACCAGAGTCGTGAGCCCGCCAACGGGCATCTCGATCATCGAAGCGACATTCAGGATCTCCTTGAATCCCTTGCCCATCGCGTAGAAAAGCTGGGGCGGCTGCAGCATCGCGGCGCTCAAGTACCCGGATTCCAAAGCCTGAACCATGTCGGAAACGCCTGTAAAAGGGGAGATCGCAAAGGCCTTGGAGTCCTGTCCAGCTTTTTCCAGGGCCAGAAGCAGCGCCACATGTCCGGTGGCGCCCAGTCCGCCCGTTATTCCGATGGGCTTCTGCCGCAGATCACTCAGAGTCTTCATCTGGGGTTGCGCCATCAATGACCAGAGGACCTTGTCGGAAGAGAACCAAACCGCGCGCGCGGGAATTCCTCTCAAGGTGGCGCTGACCGTAGCGGGCCCGACGCCACCTAGATACTCAACCTGCTCGGCGGATAACGCGGGGATGGATATCGTAAAGGTCATGACGACGAGTTGCGTGCTCAAGCCATTTTGCGAGAAGAGCTTCCACTCCTGAGCGGCGAGGAATGGAAGAGCGATCAAGCTTGGACCCGCGTACGCGATGTTGATTTTGCGTTCCTGAGAGAAGGCCGGCTTGATAGACGAAGTTGATAGTAGAGCGGCTATGCAGATGCAGAACCGAGACAAGAATAGTAGACCACGCAATTTCCTGAGCGGCTTTTTTATCAGACTGGATTTCTTGCCGTCCATTTAATCACTCCGGTGTTCGTCTGTTACACTTCGTGATTCCAGGGTACCCGATCCTTTCATTTCTCTCCCCACAGTCGCTTGAGAAACCCGCTGTCCTTTAGATCAGCAGTGAAACGCGTGTCATAGAAATCTTCCGCCTTGGCCGAAGCGGCCTGAGGGACGGTCTTCCCGATGAGTCCAAGAATGAGCTCAATCCCCTTCGGCTCGACCTGCAGGGTTCTATCCATAGCGTTCGCTTCAAACTGAATTGCATAATTGACCAGTTCTCGGTCCTCGACTTTGGTGTATTTGGAGACAACCTGGGCCGTGCCTTCCGGGTTCGTTAAAAAGTAGTGCATCGCTTCCGCATAAGCGCGCATGAATTTCGTAAGCTCCTGCTGTTTGCGCTCAACTGTATTGCGAGCGGAAGCGAGAACCGTCACTGCAAAGGGAATCTTCAGTGCCGTGATATCCAGAATCACCTTGAAGCCCAGCCGCAGAGCAAACAGATCGTGCGGCGCGCCTGCGACAAGGGCGTCAATGGAGCCCGCCTTCAGAGCCGGGATGCCCTGGCCGATATTGCCGAGCTGAACGTATTGAAGATCTTTCAGGGGATCGATCTGGAAACGGGAGAGGGAAGCTTGCGCGAACATATCTGGATTCGAACCGATCCGATCAATGCCCAACCGTTTTCCCTTCAGATCTTGGACGTTCGCGATCTCCTTCTTGCCGACAATATTCCCCGTCATCCGAGTCTTGCTTTGTCCGATGATCACCAGATCTTTGGACCCTCCCACTATTGCTCGTATGGGGGCAAATCCGCCGATGATCCCCACATCCGTTTCTCCCGCGAGCAGGGAAGTGGTGCCTGTGGGGCCGGACGCGATAAAGACGAGTTTCACATCAAGTCCCTGCTTCTTGAAGAAACCCGCTTCCTTCGCGATCCACATGGGCGACATGGAAGCCACCGGCGCGGTGTAGAATGCCGTGAGTGTCTGCGATTGGCCCCACCCTTCTCTGACTGAGCCGACGGACACGACAAAGACAATCACAAAAATCGCGAGCGCTTTACGAAGAGTTATCATTTTCAACCCCTCCTAAATGAAGTCGCTGTTCGATCTTCCAACGTCTAGCGCAGGCCCGCATCAAGCGGAGCGGATTATAGCACGCGAATCGATGGCGACAACGGAAATATTGACAGGTAGATTTTCCGGTGATACGCGTGCGGCAACTTGGCAATCGCTTGGCAGGCGCCTACACGTCGATGGGAGAAAAAGGAATGAAGAACTTTTCGTCTCCGATAAGAAGGATTCTTTTCACAGGAGCCTGTCTTTTCGGCTTGCTGACCACCATCCCGAGTCATGCCGCAGAAGGACTCCAAAAGCTCCGAGTTGCCTACGCGGCGATCACTGCGGCATTCTCGATCCCTTGGGTTGCGAAAGAGGCAGGGATATTTCAGCGCCATGGGCTGGACGTTGAGCTCGTCTATATCGCGAGCGGGTCGCGGGCGGTTCAGACGTTGATTGGCGGAGGTGTAGATGTCGCGGCATTCGGAGGCCCGGCCGCCATCGACGCCAAACTCGCTGGAGCGGACACCATATACGTGTCTATCCCGGTCAATAAAGTCATTGTCTTCACCGTGGTTGCCCCCCAAATCCAGCGGGTGGAGGACCTGCGCGGAAAGAGTATCGGAGCTACCCGCATCGGAACCGTCACAGACTTCTTCACGCGGTACTTCTTGCGCCAGAATGGGCTTGTGCCGGACCGCGACGTCATGATCCGGCAGACCGGCGGGCTGCCGGAAACGCTCGCGGCGCTCAAGGCCGGACAAATCCACGCGGGCACCTTCGGCTTTCCAGCCGTGCTCCATGCCCGCGCCGCGGGCTTTCGCGTTTTGGTGGACTACTCCAAGCAAGGATTCCGTTACCCGCTCTCCGCCGTTGCGGTGACGCAGAGCATGCTTCGCAGCCAAGAATCAGCCATTCGCCGTTTCCTTGAGGCTTCCATTGAAGGGATTCATCGTTTTCGCACCGACCCTGCCTTTGCGATGAATGTCATCGGAAAATATACGCAGACGGCTGATCGGACGATTCTGGAGGAGACACAAAAAGTCTATGCCTCAGCCTTCGAGCCGGTTCCCTATCCGGACCCGGAAGATTTAAAACTCGCGATAAGTCAGGTGGCGGAAGGTAATCCTCGCGCCCGCGGCGCGGAGCCGCGAGATTTCATCGAGCCGCGCTTGATCCGCGAGATCGAGGCGAGTGGATTCGTCAAAAAGCTCTACGGCGAGCAGGTGAAGTGAATCGAAGTGGAGTGTTGGGTTTTAAATGCACCACTCCATTACTCCAACACTCCAGGTACTCCCGTTTTTATTATTGTTCTGACCCAATTATCTCGTGCGCATTAACATCGTCGGTGCCGGCCCAGCCGGCCTGTTGTTTTCATTGCTGATCAAGCGCCGCTTCCCAGCGTGGCGCGTCCAAGTCTTCGAGCAAAATCCGTGGGACGCCACATTCGGCTTCGGGGTGGTGTTCTCCCAAGGGGCGCTCGCATTTCTCGAACGTGATGTTCCGGATTTGCATAAACAGCTTGCGGTTCGTTTAGAGTCGTGGCCGATGCAGCGTATCGTCCATCGGGATGAGCAGGTAGACATCGACGGCAACGGATTTTCGGCCATCGGACGGCTCGAGCTCAATCAGTTTCTGCAGGAACTCTGTCTCGGCGCCGGCGTGGGTACTGAGTACGAACGCGCCATCGCCTCACTTGACGATCTGCCAAGCTGCGATCTGGTCGTCGGCGCCGACGGAGCCAACTCGTTCGTGCGCCGTGCGCTGGAATCGGAGTTCGAGCCGCGGGTCGAGTGGCTCACCAACCGCTTCGCTTGGTATGGCACGCGGCAACTCTTTGAGTGCCTGACCCTAACCTTCCGCGCCAACGAGCATGGCTCCTTCGTCGCGCACCATTATCGCCACAGCCCGAGCATGAGCACCTTCGTCGTGGAGTGTGACGAGGCGACGTGGCGTCGCGCCGGTCTCGACCGGAGGTCTGACGAGGAGAGCCGCGCTTACTGCGAGGGTGTTTTTGCTCCGGATCTAAATCGCCACTCGCTGGTCTCCAACAAGTCTATCTGGCGCCAATTTCCGCTGCTCGCTAACGGACGCTGGTCGGTGGGCAACGTAATTCTTATCGGCGATGCGCTGCGCACCATGCACTTTTCGATCGGCTCGGGCACACGGCTCGCTTTCGAAGACGCCATCGCTCTCGACCGTGCATTCGGCGAAGCCGGCGAGGATGTGCCGCGCATGCTCGCGGCGTTCGAACGCGAGCGCCGGCCTATTGTCGAGAAGCTGCACGCCGCCGCAAATGCCAGCTCTTACTGGTACGAGCGCTTGCCAGAAAAAATGGCCCTTGAACCTTGGCAGCTCGCCTATGACTACATGACGCGCAGCGGGCGCATGACCGACGAGCGACTGCGCGAGCTGTCGCCGAAATTCATGGCGCGAGTGGAAGCCGAGCGGAATAAGGCTGAGTAGCTTCTGCCGGGCTGGCGCGCTTATACAGTGCCCGAATACGGCCGAGTTTTTCAGATCCCCTCATCGGCGTCAAAGGTAGCCTGGTTGCAAGCCACATACTCAATGTCAATGCGAGAGTCCGAACGAGCTGATATCACCGCCGGAGAAGAAAGTACCAATGACGTTGCCGCATGTGATCGGCAGATCGAGATGCGAGGGGTGAGACTCGTCGTGATGGATGGTGATGCGCGCGGGGCGCGGCCGGCGCAAATGATTGCGCGCCAGCGCCTGTAAAGAATTCACCGGCGGCTCGTCGTCGGCGCCCTTGATGCGGATCGCGATCCGCTCTCCGGCCTGGAACAGTCGCCCTGTTGGCACGATCGGAATTTTCACCTCGTAAATCTTCCCTGGTTCCAAAGGCTCGCGCTTTTCATGGGCCAGCACCGGTTCCCAGGGCTCGCTATCGTCGCGCAGACGGCGCTGCGAGGCGCGCAGCCAACCGCGCGTCAGCTCGTGCTCCTTTCCTTGTCGATCGATGAGCAGCAAAGTTGCGAATAGTAAAACGTCAGTGTCGGTGGTCGAGAGGTACAACGTGAGAACGCTCGGGCCGAGTACCTCGGTGTTCTCGACCAGCGGCGGCGTTACGTAGGTCGCAGAGCCGTGTTCGAAAGGTGATTCATCGAACGAATCGACGCCCTCTCCTGGCCAGAGTTCGTGTTCGCTGAGTATTTCATCCTTGTGCAGGTAAAACGTCGTCCAGCGCGCCTCGGGCGGCGGCCAATCGTTGAGAATTTTCCATTCGCCGGTGGGCGGAATGAAGCAACGGATCGGCGGCTCGTCCATGACGCCGGTGTCGATGCCTTTGAGCCAGTAATCAAACCACCGCAGTGATTCATCTTGATACTGATACAGCGGGCGATCGAGATAAATTCCCGGACCGATGACCATCTTCTTCGGGCCATTCCAATCCTTCCAGGCCGTGAACGCGCCAGGCAGATGAAGGCCATAGTTGCCCCAGCAGGCGCCGAGATAAGCCGGAACTGTGGCGTTGCCGTCGTGCGCGCTGCGCTCGTGCCAGAACTCTCCATCGAACGGATTCAACAACACGTCGACCACCAGCGCATTGGTTCCGACGTCCGGGTTCTGCAACGCTTCGCGCAGCCCCGGGACGGCCATGATTTCTTCGTCGCGCATGGCTTGCGCAATGGCTTCTTTGTATGCCGCTTCGCCATGCGCCTCTTTGTACAAGCTACGATAATTAGGACGATGCAAGCTGTTGCGCCAGTGTGTAAGGAATCCGTGCGCGAGAATGCCGCCGTGGTAGCAGCGGTGGCGGTAATCATCGGTGCCGGCGAACGGTGCAAAAATCGCCTTGAGTGGCTTCGGACGAAGCGCGGCCACCGCCTTGGCAAGCCGGGCGAAGTAAGAAACGCCGAACATGCCGACGTCGCCGTTGCTCCAGGACTGGGCCGCCAGCCAGTCGATCAGGTCGCAGACGTCGCGAACTTCGAGCGGGCCCATGAGTTGATAAAAGCCCCCGGAGTTGCCGCTGCCGCGCACGTTGAAGACCGCGTGGATGTACCCGCGGCGCGCAAAGAACGTCGAGTCGCCGCTTTCCATGTAACCGCGCATTGGCGTGAAGCCCACCGGACGCATCGGCGGCGACTGGAGATTTTTGTTATAAGCGTGAGCGCCGAGGATAACGGGAAACCGTTCGCCGGATGCCGGGTGATAGATGTCTCCCTCGAGCGTGACGCCGTCCGGCATGCGCACTTTTACATCGCGCTCGACGATGACGTCGTATTTCCGTTCCGAGGTGGTCCACTTGGTTGTAAACATTGTGCGGCTCCTTCAGGCTCCGATTAGCGCATGGTAAAGAAAATGTCTAGCACGAATTTATTTACAGAACATCGCCCGAGGAGCGAGCCCCTGCGGGTGGCGGGTACAGCGAGCAAGAACACCCTATTTCGATTAGGCGCTTCGCCTCTGGGATCTTTTTGAGCAGCCTGCAAACAGAGTTTTTCAAAGCACCGCATAGGCGACGGAATTGACAGGACGCTCCGGCGTCGGATAAGAGTTTGAAGTGCATGAGAGTGATCGACCTTCATTGCTATCCCAACACGGAGCCGTGGATCAAATCGCAAGGGCCTTACGTCGAAGCGCTCGCTAAATATTGGAATCGAGCTTGGACGGCGAAAACAGAAGCCGAGGTCATTGCGGAGTTTAAGCAAGCCGGAGTCGAGGCGGTGCTGGTGGCCTTCGATATCGAAACCGTAACGGGCACGCCGCCCTGTTCGAATGAATACGTCGCCAAGATGCGCGATGACAATCCTGGTGTAATTCGACAAGCTTGGGCGGCTATCGATCCGCTGAAGGGCGCGCGCGCCATCGAAGACGCCAAGAACGCCATAGAAGAGCTGCACTTGTTCGGCTTTCATTTTCATCCGATCATGGGTCATTTCTCCGTCGACGAGCGCAGGTTTTATCCTCTATGGGAAACCATCAGCGCGCTCAAAGTGCCGGTGATGATCGACGTCGGCACGACGGGGATGGGCGCCGGTATGCCTGGTGGATTGGGCGCGGTCATAAGGCACGCTCATCCGGCGGCCATCGATCAGCTCGCCGCGGATTTCCCGGAGCTGAGCATCGTCGCCGCGCACCCCGGATGGCCCTGGACTGAAGAGATGATCGCGGTCGCGCTGCACAAAGGGAACGTGTCGTGGGAGCTGTCGGGCTGGGCACCCAAGTATTTTCCCGATTCTTTAAAGCGCGAGATCAAAGGCCGGCTGCAGGACAAGATCATGTTCGGCAGCGACTATCCCAGCATTCCTTACGAGCGCTTATTGCGCGAGTGGCGTGAGCTTGGCTATGGCGATGCGCTGATGGAGAAAATATTTCACGGCACCGCCGAGCGCATTTTAAATCTATAGAGTTAAGCGAAGGATAGGAACGATGAACATCGATTTTCATTGCCATTTTTACCCCGAGGAATACTTGAACAAGCTCGAAGCCTCGCGCGGCGACGTGCGCATCGAGCGCAACGACAAGGGAGAGCGGCTCATTCTCAGCATGGGAGCCAAAGCCGGCCCCGTCACGGAGGACTATTTCGATATTGAGCTTCGGCTGGACAAGATCAAGCAGAACGACATCGACATGCAAATACTGACGACTCCTCATCCGGGCATCGATCGCTTCGCGTCGTCAGAAAGCGCCGAGATGAGCCGAGTCATCAACGACGGTCTCGCCAAAGTCGTGAAGAAATATCCTAAAAACTTTCAAGCCCTCGCGATGCTACCGCTCATCGATCCACCGGCAGCGCTCAAGGAGCTCGATCGAGCGATCTTAGATCTCGGGTTCAAGGGAATGTGCATGTTGACAAACGTCGCAGGCAAGCCGCCGGATTCGGATTTTCTCTTACCCGTCTATGAGCGGGCGCAAGCGCTCGGCGTTCCGGTCTTCATCCACCCAACGACGCCTGCGGGCGCCGAGGTCATGAGAGAGTGGCGGCTCGCGATCATCCTCGGCTTTGAATTCGATGTCATTCTTTCGGCGACTCGACTTGCTTATTCGGGAATCCTGGAGAGATTTCCCGAATTGGACTTTGTCGTTGCTCATCTAGGAGCTGGTATTCCGTTCCTCGCCGGCCGGATCGACCGGGGCTATAATGATCCGACCTGCAGCGTTAAAACCAAAAGGCCCAGCTCTGAATATCTGAAAGAACTTTACACCGATGCGGTTTGTTTCTATCAGCCGGCTTTGATGATGGCTTACGACTTTTTCGGCGGGGAAAGAATCGTCATGGGCAGCGATTTTCCGCTTCCCATCGGCGATCTTCAGGCCGCTGTTCCAAGTATCAAGGAGATGAAGATTCCCGATCAGGAGAAAGAGAAAATTCTCGGCGGGAACGTTACGCGGCTTTTGGATCTAAAGATTTAGACGGTATTTATGCGCAGCTACTCTAAACATGATCACAGCCGACGCAGCACCGAATTGGCGCGTTGACGTGCATCACCACGTGGTGCCGCCGGAATATCAAGACAGCTCCATGCCGATTAAGATTCCGGGGACCGAAGCGCAGCTACGCTCCATGGATACTTGGAAGATCCGACGCGCCATCACATCGCTGACTCCTCGAGTGGTTTTGAAGAATCTGCATCGTCTCCGCGAAGTGGCACGGAGCTGCAACGAGTTCCAGGCACGAATGGTGCAAGCTCATCCCTCGAGATTCGGTTCTTTTGCTCTACTTCCACTGCCGGACGTCGACGGCGCGTTGGAAGAATTGAGCTATGCGCTCGATGTCTTGCATCTCGACGGTGTAGGCCTTTTTTCCAGTGTGAATGACCGGTACTTGGGCGATCCCTGGTTCGATCCGGTGTTCGACGAGCTCAACCGACGCAAGGCCGTTATTTTCATTCATCCGACCCACTGCGAGGCGCCGGAGCATACGCGATTGCAGGCACCGCCCTTCGTCGTCGAATACGTGTTCGATACGACACGAGCTGTCGTCAATCTGGTTTTTACTGGCACCTTGAAGCGCTGCCCTGATATTCGCTTCATCGTCGCTCACGGTGGCGGCACTGTGCCGTTTCTCGCCCAAAGAATC
>Ga0066690_10000435_pt1 | contig 12563 bp, 9 predicted proteins | sample GraSoiAngelo_139_FD_62303 | JGI IMG/M metagenome (GOLD analysis project Ga0066690, IMG submission 62303) | Grasslands soil microbial communities from the Angelo Coastal Reserve, California, USA - 14_0929_12_20cm | ecosystem: Environmental > Terrestrial > Soil > Grasslands | place: USA...
CGCCTTCCACGCCACTCCGCGATACATCGCGCCGCTATCCAGATAGACGTAACCGAGCAGATCGGCCACTCGCCGCGCGACCGTGCTCTTCCCCGATCCCACCGGGCCGTCAATCGCAATAATTAGCTTGCTCATAGGCAAAGTTCTTGTAGTTCCTCTTTGGCCTCAACTGAAATTCACTGATTCCCTTTTTGCGCTTCAGCCCCCGATGCTCCGGCTCTCGTTCCGAGAAAGGGAGTCGGAGCTTTAGCTCCGACAACGACGCCCAGCATATTTAGGGCTTAAGCCCCTGAGTGCTTCAGTGCTCTCAAACGCGCTTGAACGCGCGCTCAATCTCCCGCAGTGAATAACGCAAGATCACGGGACGTCCATGCGGGCAGCTCATCGGCGATTCGGTTTTGGCGAGCTCCGCGAGCAGCCACTCCATCCTCGTTTGATCGAGCGGCATATTGACCTTAATCGCCGCATGGCAAGCCGTGGACGCCGCGATCTGCGCCCGCAGCGAATCGATCGAGATCGCCTGGTCCTCGCGCTCGACGCCGTCCAGGATCTCCGCCACTAGGCGCTCGGCGTCGGAGTTCGGCACACCCGCCGGCGTGGCTTGAATCGCGACGCTCTGCGGTCCCATCGGTGTCACATCGAACCCGTTGGCGGAGAGCTCTTCGCTGATTTGTTTGAGGATAGCGCCCTGCCGTGGCGTTAGATCTACCACGATCGGCACCAGCAGCCGCTGCCCGGTCAGCGCCCCTTCACGCCGCGAACGCAGATGCCGTTCGAAGAGCACGCGTTCGTGAGCAACGTGCTGATCGATGATCCACAACCCCTCGGAATTTACAGCGACGATAAAGCTCGCATTCACCTGTCCCAGCGGCTTCAGCTCCCCTAGGCAAACTGCGCTCGCCGGAGCTTCTATCGACTCCGGCGGCTGCTGCGCGGCTTCGCGGAAGTGCGCCTCGCTTTGCTCGCCTTCTCTCGCGGCAAATTCAGTCACGGCAGGTTCAGCCGCCCCGGCTTCGAACCCAAAGCGCTGCGTCTCCGGCCGCACCGGAGCCTCCGTCAGCGCAAACGCCTCCGCAATCATGCTGGGATAGGGATCCGACAACGGCAATACCGCTCGCGTCGGCGCCGGAGCCGCTGCGGTAGCGACGCCGGGCTGGCCGCTGGCCGGCGCGGTCGTCCGCGCCTGCACAGCAAAGCTCGCAATTGGCCGTGCTTTCGAGAGCGCCTGCCGGATCGTGTCCCGCGCGAAATCATGCACACGTTGCGAATGCCGGAAGCGCACTTCGATCTTCGCGGGATGAACGTTGACGTCCACTTCCTCGCACGGCAGATCAATAAAAAGCAGCGCCACGGGAAACACGTCCGGCGGCAAGATATTTCGGTACGCTTCGTGAATGGCGTGCAGCATCAACCGGTCCCGGACCAGCCTGCGATTGACAAAAATGTAGATGCCGTTGCGGTTCGCTCGCTGCACTTCCGGCCGCGAAACAAACCCGCGCACCGCGAGCTCAGCAGCGCGGTCCGTTGTATCGAGATCCGGTTCCGTAATGGCGGCGCTGATGGGAGCCGAAACCGGCGTGATCTCGATCATCTCCTCGAGAGCTTGTCGTCCAAAAAGCTGATAGACGCGTTCCGCCAGCGCGGCCACTGGCGGAACGTTCATAATCTCCTGGGTCGGCGTCTTCAGCGCGAACTGCTTGTCGGGATTCGCCAGCGCGTAGTGCGTCACCAGCGAAGCCACGTGCCCCAGCTCCGTCGAGTCCGATTTGAGAAATTTCCTGCGCGCCGGAACGCAATAAAAAAGGTCGGCCACGCTTACCGAAGTGCCTGCGGGCAGCCCCGCCGGCTTCACGCCCACCAGCTTGCCTCCGGCAAACTCGACGCGCGTGCCTTGTTCTTCGCCGCCGATGCAAGTCTCCAGCAGCAATCGCGAAACCGAAGCGATCGATGGCAACGCCTCGCCTCGAAATCCCAGCGTCGCGATGGAGAGCAGATCGTCCGAAGTGCGCAGCTTCGAAGTCGCGTAGCGCTCAAAAGCCAACAGCGCGTCGTCATGGCTCATGCCCCATCCGTCATCCACGACGCGGATCATGCGCTTGCCCCCAGACTCCACTTCGATGCGCACCGAGCGCGCGCCCGCATCCAGCGCATTTTCGAGCAGCTCTTTCACCACCGACGCCGGCCGCTCTACCACTTCGCCCGCCGCAATGCGATTGGCCACCGCCTCCGGCAATATGCGTATCCGACTCATGCGCGATTGTACCGAGTTGTAGCCCAGGGCGCCTTGCCCTTTCTGCAGCGGCCTTGGGGATTCTCCTGCCTTGTGGGTCGTGACTTTAGCAGTGACATTGACGCCGAAAATCGGCGGGCTTCAGTCCCTGACAAAAACGCTCCTATCCGCCGCTTTGCCGAATCGCGACGCCCAATTCTTCAAGCTGCTCAGGCTCGACCTCGGCAGGCGCATCCATCATCAAGTCCTGCGCCGCCGTGGTCTTGGCAAACGCAATCACTTCGCGGATTGACTTCTCGCCCGCCAGCAGCGCCACCACGCGATCGAGCCCCAGCGCGATTCCCCCGTGCGGTGGCGTGCCGTAGGTCAGCGCATCCAGAAAAAATCCAAAGCGATGCCGTCGCTGCTCTTCGCTCAATCCCAAAAGCGCAAACACGCGCGCCTGCAATTCCTGGCTGTGAATCCGGATGCTCCCCGATCCCAGCTCAGAGCCATTCAGCACCAGATCGTAGCCCTTCGAGCGCACTTCCTGCGGCGCGGATTCGAGCTTGTGAACGTCTTCTTCTCGGATCCCGGTGAACGGATGCTGCGCCGCGACCCACCGCTTCTCGCTGAGGCCCCACTCAAAAAGCGGAAAGCCCGTCAGCCACAAAAATTCCCAGCGATTTTTCGGCACCAGATTCAGCCGTTCCGCCAGCGCCAGCCGCAATTGTCCCGCAATCAAAGTCGCCGCGTCGGTTCCGGGAATCTGCTCCGCGGCCGAAACGGCCACAATCAGGTCCCCGGCCCTAGCGCCGGCGGCCGCAACGATATTTTGCACTCCCGCCGCTCCCAGCGTCTTTTCGAGCGGCGAACTGGCGCCTTCCGTTGTCACTTTGATCGTATACAGGCCCCGTGCGCCCAGCCCTTTGGCCTGTTCGCCCAATTCGTCGAGCTGCTTGCGCGAAAAAGCCGCCGCGCCCGGTGCCACCACGGCGTGCACGCTGCCTTCCAAATGCAACTTCTCCCGCGCCGCCGCGAAATTCTCGGTAATTTCGTGCAGTTCCATTCCGAAGCGCAGGTCCGGCTTATCGATTCCGTACCGCCCAATGGCTTCGCGGTACTCCATTTGCCGAAACGGAGTTTTCACTTCGATTCCCGCCGCGGCGCAGGCGCGCACCATCACCTGTTCGATCACGCCGAAGATCGCCTCTTGCGTGGGGAAAGACATCTCCAGGTCGAGCTGCGTAAATTCCGGCTGCCGGTCGGCGCGCAGGTCTTCGTCGCGAAAGCAGCGCACGATCTGGAAATAGCGGTCGAGTCCCGCGATCATGAGCAATTGCTTGAACATCTGCGGCGATTGCGGCAGCGCGTAGAACTGCCCGTGGTGAATCCGGCTGGGCACCAGGTAATCGCGCGCCCCTTCCGGAGTAGAGCGCGTCAGCATGGGCGTCTCGATTTCGTAAAAACCGAGCCCGTCGAGCGTCCTGCGAATCTCCAAAAAAATGCGGTGCCGCAGCGCGATATTGCGCTGCGGACGCGAGCGCCGCAGGTCGAGGTAACGGTAATGTAGCCGCGTCTCGTCGCTCGCGTTCACTTCGTCTTCCACCACAAACGGCGGTGTCTTAGCCGTGTTCAAAATGCGCAGTTCCGAAGCAAACACCTCCACTTCGCCGCTCGCGAGCTCGGGATTCGGCTTCTGCCGACGCGACACTCGCCCGTGCACCGCCATCACGTATTCCGCGCGCAGTTCTTCCGCGCGCGCATGGGCCGCCGGTGCCAGCTCCTTGTTGAACACAATCTGCGCGATTCCGCCGCGGTCGCGCAGATCGATGAAAATGATGTTGCCTAGGTCGCGCCGCCGGTGCACCCACCCCATCAGCACCACGTCTTTGTCGGCGTCGCCCGCGCGCAAATCGCCCGCATACTGCGTGCGCTTCCAATCGCCCAACAGATCGAGCGTCGCCATTACCCCTTCCTCGATTTCGTCATATACTCGAGCAAATCCGCCTCCGCAAGCTTCTTCTGCTCGCCATCGGCCAGGCGCTTCACCGTGAATTGTTCTGCAGTCAATTCATCTTCCCCCACAATCACTGCGAATCGCGCGCCCAGCCGGTCCGCCAAGCTCAACGATTTCCCGAACTTCATGTCCTGCGCCGGCAACTCCACCGAAAGACCGCGCTCGCGCAGCTTGCGCGCCAGCGCTACCGCAGCGGGATATGTCGCTGCGCCAAACCACGCCAGAAACACTTCCAGACCACAGCCTTCCGCCGCGCCCGGCTCTTGCAGCGAAAGTATCAAGCGATCGGTGCCGATCGCGAATCCAATTCCCTTTGTCGCTGCCGGTCCGCCGAGTAGCCCCACCAATCCGTCATAGCGCCCGCCGCCGCATACCGCGTTCTGCGAACCCAGCCCCGGCGCCGTAATCTCAAACGTAGTCCGCATGTAGTAGTCGAGCCCGCGAACGAGCCGCCAGTTTTCCTCGTACGCGACGCTTCGCAATGCGAGCTGCCGCTTGAGTTCCTCGTAATGCTCGCGGCAGGCCACACAAAGATGATCCGCAATGCGCGGCAGCTTATCGATGATCGGCTGCTCTCCCGGCAGCTTGGAATCCAGCACGCGCAGCGGATTCGTCTCGACGCGCCTCTGGCTATCCGGGCCGAGCTTGTCGCGTACTTTCTGCAATTCGCCGCGCAACCGTTCCACGTATGCTGGCCGGCAATTCTTATCGCCGATAGAATTGATATAGAGCTTCGCACCCGGGAGATTCACGTGAGCAAAAAACGCCAGCAGCATCTCGATCACTTCCGCATCGAGCGCCGGATGATCGGAAGGGCCCAGCAACTCCGCGCCGATTTGATAGAACTGCCGGTAGCGTCCCTTCTGCGGCCGCTCGCGCCGGAACATCGGTCCGACATAGTAGAGCTTCACGTTCCCTGGCCGCGTCTGCATCCCGTGCTCGATGTAAGCGCGCACCACCGACGCCGTCGCCTCTGGCCGCAAGCTGATAATTTCGCCCAGTTGCAATCGGCTTAAGGTTAGTAGGATTCCCAGCAGCAGTCGCTCCGCATCCAGAAGCTTTTCTACAATCTCTTCTTTTGTCTCATGCTCTCGTATTTCACCAGTAATGGCACTATGTTGCGCGCTCGTTTGCCTCACCAACTCGAGTGCCGACCGGTTAGGTTCCGTCGAAGGGATGTCTCCTCTCCTGATCCCGTCCTCAAGGATTTGAAGGTAAGCATCAAGATTCGTCGCGACCATCGGTTCCGGTAAATCGACGGGCTTATCTTCAAAGGAATACATCTCCTTTGAAACGATATCTGTATCGAGTCCCACGGATCGCGCGAAAAGCTCGGTCGGCTCGAAAATCGGCAGACGGATTTCGCCGTAACCGTAAGTATGAAAAACTTCGCGCGCGGCCTGCTCCACGCGGTTCCACAGTGCAGACTCCGGCGGGAGGATGTCGCGGACACCCTTGATGGCCTGAAATTTCATTTGGCCCAGGCGCTAAAAGTGCTGTCATTCCGAGGAGTCCGCCAAGGCACTCGGTTCGCACTCCGGCTACGGTTGCTGGCGGACGACGAGGAATCTGCAGTTCTCTTGAACGAATCGCAAAAAGCAGATCCCTCGGTCGTGACGACACCGGGATGACAAGGGTGAGATCGGCCAGCCACAGGCAAGACGCGCCCGGTCACTTGGTAACCTCGGCGCTAGCAGCGAAAGCTTCCTCGCGATACGTCTGCGCGTACTCCACATACCGCGCCGCGTAAGCGTCGATGCCCTGGAGTTCCTCCGGCGTGAGCGTGCGCCGCAATTTCCCCGGATGCCCCATGAAAAGGCTGCCGGCCGCGACTTTGGTCCCCTCCGCCAGGAGCGTGCCCGCTGCAATAATCGATCCCGTGCCCACGCGCACGTTATTCAGCAGAATCGATCCCATGCCCACCAGCACCCTCGATTCGATTGTGCAGCCGTGCAGAATCACGCCGTGGCCCACGGTCACATTGTCCTCGACGATGAGCGGATATTGGTCCTTCATCACGTGCAAAACCGAACCATCCTGAATATTGCTTCGCGCCCCGATGCGGATCCAGTGCACGTCGCCGCGAATCACCGCGCCCGGCCAGATGCTGGCGTGCTCGCCAACGGTGACGTCGCCGATAATTACCGCCCCGGGATCGATGTAAGCCGACGCGGCGATTTGCGGCCACCGGCCGTGATAGCTGCGGATCACTTGCTCGCCCCAGCGCTCTTTCTACTGTACAAGCGCATCTCTACCAACGCTGACATAAACACGCCACCCTAGCACACGCCGAATTGGCTGACAAGAAACCGCAGGTTCACGCGAAGTTGTCATTCTCAGAGAGCGCAGCAAGCAAAAAATCTCTCAGGAATTGTTGGAATCTTCGACTGCGGGCTAAGAACAATGCGAAGCTCTATGGGGCGCCTAAATGATTTCCACGCGAGGGCCCACGCCCGCCGCGCTCACTTCCGTGACTCGCGCCGCCACCGCGCGCGCCATAGAGTATAGGCTGCGCGCCTCCGGCGCATCTTCGCCCAGCGAGGCCACGGGCTTGCCCGCATCGCCTCCGGCGCGGATGCCGGGATCGATCTCGATTTCGCCGAGCAGCGGCACGCCATAGGCTTCCGCGATGCTCCGTCCTCCTCCGTGTCCGAATACGTCCACGCGCTTCCCGCAATGCGGGCAGGCAAAGTAACTCATGTTCTCCACAATCCCGAGCACTTCCACGTTCACCTGGCGGAGCATCTCGATGGCTTTTCGCACGTCCGCCAATGCCACCGTCGACGGCGTCGTCACCACCACCGCGCCCGTCAGCGGCACGTTTTGGATCAAACTGAGCTGCACGTCTCCGGTGCCCGGCGGCAGGTCCACGATCAAGTGGTCCAAGTCGCCCCATTGCACGCTGCGCAAAAACTGCTGCACCACGCTATGCAGCATAGGCCCGCGCCAAATCATCGGTTTGTCCGCCGGCGCCAGCAAGCCCATGGAGATCATCTTCAGTCCATACGCCTCCACCGGCAGGATTTGGCGTTCGCTGATGGCGCGCGGCTGCTCCTCGGTGCCCAGCATCAGCGGCACGTTCGGCCCATAGACGTCGGCGTCCATCAACCCGACCGCCGCCCCCATACGCGCCAGCGCTATCGCCAGGTTCACCGCAACCGTCGTTTTGCCAACGCCGCCCTTGCCGCTCGCAACTGCGATCAGCGTCTTCACGCCTGGAATGGGCATCTTCTCGGGCTGTCCCATCGGTCTTGGTGCTGCTGGAGGTGTTGGAGGCATCGCAATCCCATCATAGGCTGTCGCCCACACTAGAGCAAGCCGCCGTCCGCGCGCCAGCGACGAGAGTCGTCATTCCGAGCGCCGCCGGGGTCCAAAGCATGCGCCAACTTTGCGTATGCTGAGGTGGTGGAGCGAGGAATCTGCTATTAGACGCAACATTCCAGCTCTGCCTCTCTTTGCACGCTTTAAATCCCGCAGCTATAATCAACTCTTCATGGGTGCCGCGCGCATCTGAAGCCGGTGCCTGCTGAAGCGCCGCTCTCTATCGGAGCATCCAACAGAAACAGCATGCGAATCGAAGACATGGTAGACCGGGTCGTTTCCCGGTTTATTGGCACGAAGCATGAGCGCGACATCAAGCGCCTCGCCCCCAAAATCGTCGCAATCAATGAACTTGCGGGCGAGTACGAACGCCTAACCGATTCGGATATCAGGGAAAAATCCGCCCAGCTCAAAGCCCAGGTAACCGAGCGCCTCGGCAACGCGCATCCCGACGAACCCGATCACAAGCAACGCCTAGCCGATGCGCTTGAGCCGGCCATTCCTCCGGCATTCGCCCTGGCTCGCGAAGCTGGCCGCCGCACTCTGGCCATGCGCCATTTCGACGTGCAATTGATCGGCGGGATAGTCCTGCACGACGGCAAAATCGCCGAGATGAAGACCGGCGAAGGCAAGACGCTGGTTGCCACGCTTCCTGCTTACCTGAATTCACTCACGGGCCGCGGCGTCCACATCGTCACCGTAAACGATTATCTCGCTCGCCGCGACGCCGAATGGATGGGCCCGCTCTATCGAGCGCTGGGCCTCAAAGTCGGCGTTATCGTCCACGATCTCGATGATGCCGAACGCCGCGCCGCCTATGGCGCCGACGTCACCTACGGCACCAACAACGAATTCGGGTTCGACTATCTGCGCGACAACATGAAATACGATCTCTCCGATTGCGTGCAGCGCGGCCATCATTTCGCCATCGTCGACGAAGTGGACTCTATCCTCATCGACGAGGCGCGCACCCCGCTGATCATTTCCGGCCCCGCGGAGGAATCCACGGATAAGTACTACCGCATCGATAAGATCATTCCCAAGCTCATCCAGGAGATCGACTACAGCATCGATGAAAAGCATCGCACCGCAACCCTAACAGAAGAGGGCGTCTCCAAAGTGGAGCGGCTACTGGGCCTCGGCAATCTCTATGATCCCAGCCATATGGAGATGATTCACCACGTCTACCAGGGCCTGCGCGCCCACACGCTCTACAAGCGAGACGTCGATTACGTCGTCAAAAACGGTGAAGTGGTCATCGTCGACGAATTCACCGGCCGTGAAATGCCCGGCCGTCGCTGGTCCGATGGCTTGCACCAGGCCGTGGAAGCCAAAGAAGGCGTGAAAATCGAGCGCGAAAATCAGACCCTAGCCACCGTCACCTTCCAGAATTATTTCCGCATGTACCAGAAGCTCTCCGGCATGACCGGCACCGCCGAGACCGAGGCGGCCGAGTTCAACAAAATTTACAACCTCGACGTTGTTGCCATACCCACTAACCGTCCCCTGCGCCGCCACGAATTTTCCGACGTGGTATATCGCACCGCCGCAGAAAAATATGAAGCCGTGGTCGATGGCATGATCCTGGAAGATGGATCACACGCCAACGGCATTCGGCAGCTTCACGAAAACGGCCAGCCCGTGCTGGTCGGCACCATCTCCATTGAAAAATCCGAGCACCTTTCTGATCTATTGAAGAAGGCTGGTATTCCGCATCAGGTCCTCAACGCCAAGCAGCACGAGCGCGAAGCCCATATCATCGCCCAGGCTGGCCGCAAAGGGACCGTTACGGTCTCCACCAACATGGCCGGTCGCGGAACCGACATTCTCCTCGGTGGCAATCCCGAAGCCATGACTCGCGACTATTGCTTGAAGAACCGTCTGGCCATGCCTTACGCCGCAGCGTCGGCGGTCATCGGGGGCAACGGCGCGGGCGCGAATACGCCGGCACAAAATATGGTTCTCTTCCAAATTGAGGGCAAAATCTTTCAGGTTCCTCACGAGCAGTGGCAGCCGATCTATAACCAGTTCGTCGAGCAATGCAGCTCCGAGCGTGAGGAAGTCATCGCCCTCGGCGGCTTGCACATTCTCGGCACCGAACGCCACGAGGCGCGCCGCATCGATAATCAGCTTCGCGGCCGCGCCGGTCGCCAGGGCGATCCCGGTTCCTCGCGCTTTTTTCTTTCGCTCGAAGACGATCTCCTCCGGGTCTTTGGCGGCGAACGCGTAAAAGCGCTTATGTACCGCCTGGGCATGACCGAAGGCGTGCCCATCGAATCAAAGCTCATCTCTCGCCGCATCGAGAACGCCCAGAAGGCCGTCGAAGCCCAGAACTTCGAGGCCCGCAAGCATCTGCTCGAATACGACGACGTAATGAATAAACAGCGCGAGACGATTTACGCCATCCGCCGCTCCGCGCTCGAAGGCAAAGATCAAAAGGACTACGCGCTCGGCATTGCCGAAGATCTCGCTCGCGGATTGGTGAACACCTTCTGCCCCCGCGAAGAACATCCACAGAAGTGGAACCTCGCACAATTCTCCGGCGAAGTTCTGGGCCAGTTCGGCATCGACCTCAAAGCTGTCGGCCTCGATCCTGCGACGTTTTCGCACGATCAATTGAGCGAGGCGCTGGTGGAAAAGGTCCGGCACCGCTACGAAGAAAAAGAGGCCCTCTTCGGCCCGCCCATGATGCGCTGGCTCGAACGCCGCATCATTCTCGATATCGTTGACACGCAATGGAAGGACCATCTCCTCAGCCTCGATCACCTCAAAGAAGGCATCGGGCTGCGCGGTTACGGCCAAAAGGATCCCCTCGTCGAATTCAAGAAAGAAGCCTTCACCCTATTCGAGGAGATGATGGGCCGCATCGATACCGAGACCATTCGCTATCTATTCCTCATTCAACCCGCCCGCCCCGAAGAGGAAGCTCGCGAAATCGAGAGGCGTCAGCGTCGCCAGCAGCAGCAATTGCAATATCAAGCCGGACCGGCGCAGGCGGAAGCTCCAAAACCGGTGCGCACCGGAGCTAAAGTGGGCCGCAACGATCCTTGCCCTTGCGGCAGCGGCAAAAAATACAAAAAGTGCTGTGGCAAAGCCGCCTAATAGCTTCTCAGGCATGAAATTCCATTTCCCAATTTCCATTCTGAGCGGAGTCGCCGCCCCTTTCCTCGGCCCGTTCAAGGGGAGCGCGGCCCGAAGCGATCCCTCCTCGAACTTTTCGGGACAAGAGCTTCCTTCCCGTAACGGATAATTTCTACCCCTGGGCGCGGCTACGCGTCCCGTTTCGGCCTTGGCCCGTCTCCGATCTGCCGTAATTTCATATACATCCCACGCTGCCAGGCTGGATACGGGCGTGCTCATCCACAACACTGCCGCACCCGCGGCTGAGAGGGGACGTGTGGCCGTAAGCACTCAGGTTCGTGTTTGCCGTGTCGGCGCCTGCTCCGCGCTCATTCCTCTCACACTCACCGGCCAGGGTGTATGCCTCACCCATTACCTAGACGAGGTGTTCACGCGCATTTCCGCCGTTCAGGAACGGTGCCGTCAGAGGGAAATGCCGGATTCGCGCACGCTCAGCTGGCTAAGCCGGCAGGGTGATCTCGCTGTGACTCTCCTATCCAGCGTCGGCTTAAACTTCTCTGAGGACCGCGCTCGTTTGCTCGAGTTGTTGCTGTGTCTGGCCAATCTCCACGAGTCCATGCGGAGGCCGCAATCACCGTGAAACCACAAACCTTTCAGCAGCCGCTACCGCCTTCCGCGCATCGGAAAAACGCTCCGGCTATGCCGCGCATCCCCGGCGTTAGCGACGCGCCCGCGCCCGCGGGCTCCCAACCGAAGCCGCTCCTCGCTGTGGCTCTCGCCGCTCTTCTTTGCGCCTCCGGACTTGCTCTTTGGCTCTTGCAGCGGCGCGCCAGGGATCTAAACGCATCGCCGCACGCCGAAGCCGCGACTCCCAGCGCGCCAATCCGCAACATATCGTCAACCAGGACGACCGATGCCGATCCTGACGCCATCGCCACCCTGTATGAACTTGCAAAGCCCTGGTCTTCGAAGACGTTCCAGTTTGTCGATCCCAAAACCCAGCAAAGCATCCCGGCGATGGTCATTCATCTGCCTGGATCGGCCACCAACCCATCCTTCTGGGCATTTGCGCTGGCCAATCCACTTTCGCGGTGCCAGTTGCAATACGTCACCGATCTGAGCGTATTGTCGAAGCGCTATGTCTATTCGGCAGAACATCCCATGGTCGTCAGCGATTGCGACGGCGTCCTTTACGATCCCCTCAAAATGGCTACGTTGCCTGACGGCACTTGGGTCCGTGGCGACATCGTGCGGGGCGGAGGGATTCGGCCTCCCACCTCTATTCAGGTCGAAGTGCGTGGCCGTGACCTCCTCGCCAAGCGTATGGAATGACCCAAGGTCATTCCATACGCCTCAAGTTTGGTCCTTTTAAAGAACGCCGTAACAAGGTTAGGGATGCTAAGTGTCGAGTTTTCTTTTAGGTCCAGGCGTTGTCCATGATCGCTCTTGCGGTGATCGGGAATTTCTTGCCGAAGTGCCCGTCGAGCGCATCGGCAAGAAATTCGGCGGTCCTATTCTTATGCTTTTTATCTGCTTGCAGCGTCTCATACCTCTCAATCTCTGTTCGCAGGTTAGCCAGCAAATGCGCGACGCTTAACCGAGTCGGAGGTTTGCGCTGGCGCCAGAGGGGAAGTCGGCCGGCGGCCTCGGCGTGGTTCAATCCATAGGCTTTGATCGCTGCCACCAGCAACGCCGCATAGGCAGCCACATGAAACGCAGGCTGGCGCTCCACCGCAGTGTCGGACCACACCTCCCAACAAGTCTTTCTCATCCTTTTGATCCACCTCGATCTCCCAGCGATAAAAATAGGCCTGCAGTGCTTCCGCCACTGGCACTTCGATATTATCGACCAGCAGATAGGCTGGCTGACGATAGAGCGTGTGTCCGTGAGCGCGATAGCGCAGAGGTCGGATAACTAGCAGTCGCAGGGAA
>Ga0066690_10000441_pt1 | contig 12517 bp, 9 predicted proteins | sample GraSoiAngelo_139_FD_62303 | JGI IMG/M metagenome (GOLD analysis project Ga0066690, IMG submission 62303) | Grasslands soil microbial communities from the Angelo Coastal Reserve, California, USA - 14_0929_12_20cm | ecosystem: Environmental > Terrestrial > Soil > Grasslands | place: USA...
GCGCAGCCCATGCGCTTGCCGCGCGGCAGCGCGCGCTGGATGGCGCTCGGCATGGGCATGTTTGATACTCTCGCTTTTGTGTTCAGCAACCGCGGCATGCAATTGGAGCACGTTGCCGTCATCAGCGTTCTTGGCTCGCTCTATGGAGCTGTCACCGTAGGGCTCGCTGCCATTTTTCTTCGCGAACATATCTCCCGCTGGCAATGGATTGGAATCGCCACCATCTTCGCAGGAATTTTCCTCATCAGCCGATGATTCCGCGCCGGCCGAGTCCTGCAAAATATTTTGGCGAAGCCATTTGGGAGTGCGGCAGCCCGGCTGCCGCTTTTCTCTGGTACCCGCACTCCTTGCCCTGCTGATCCGCTTTTTCTCTTTTCAACTCTTGACTCTTCGACTCTTGAACTCTCTTGAACTTCCTCAGCCTGATACACTACTCGCCGCGATGAATTTCTCCTTCTGCAACGTGGCCTTGCCTGTCCCGCTGCGCACGACTTTTACCTACGCAATACCGGAGTCGATGCACGTCACATTGCAACCGGGCAGCCGCGTCCTTGTGCCTTTCCGCAAAAAATCGCTGGTCGGCGTCGTTGTGGAATTCGTCGAAGCCGCTCCCAAAGAAACACAAGTCCGCGAAATCGCCCGCGCCCTCGATCTGGTTCCCGCTCTTGCCCCCAAACTCATCGAGCTGGCGCAGTGGATTGCCAGCTACTATCTGGCACCCATCGGCGAAGTCTTTCGCACTTTGCTTCCTCCGCTCACAGAGCTGAAAACGCAACGGCAAATCGTTTTGACGGAATCCGAACTTGCAGCTTCAGGGAGCATCGGTGGCAGCGAATATTCCCGCGGTTTGAAGACCGAGGAGGTCGCATTCCTCGCAAAGCTGAAAGAGAAACGAGGAGCCACACTCTTCGCGCGGCAAACAAAACTGGGCCTGGACGTTTCCTCGCTCCAAAAACTCCAGCGGCTTGGTCTGATTGAATTTCGCGAGAGCATCCAGGCAAAAAAGCGAAAAACGCAGCGCGTGATCGCCTGGAGGTCCGCACCAGCTCCTGGCGAAACCGACAAGCCGCTAGCCGACAAAGAAGACAAAATCCGCATGCTGCTCGAGACCGAGCGCGGCCCGCTTCCTCTGCCGCGGCTTTTGCGTCTTGCGAACGCCAGGCGATCCCTGATCGACCGCATGCTGCGCGACGGCCTGCTCGAAAGCTGGGAAGAGCCGCTCGATCCCGCCGAAGATCCTTTCGACGCGGGCTATTCGCCCCCCGCGCACGAACTGAACACCGAACAGGAAAACGCTCTCGCACAAATCCGCGCGCGATTCCAATTGGGCGTTTTTGGCGTCCATTTGCTTCATGGCGTCACCGGCAGCGGTAAAACCGAAGTGTATCTCCGCGCAGTGCAAGAAACTCTCGCTCGCGGGAAATCGGCCATCGTTCTTGTCCCCGAAATTGCCCTGACGCTTTGGATCGGCCGCCAGTGCCGTTCCTGGTTTGGCGCGCGATTCGAGGGCGTCGCGGTCTTGCACTCTGCCCTGAGCGACGTCGAGCGGGCCCGCGAATGGTGGCGCGTTCGAAACGGCGAAGCCCGCGTCGTAGTGGGCACGCGCTCGGCGATTTTTGCACCGCTTGAAAACGTTGGCCTCATCATCGTCGACGAGGAGCAGGAGAGCAGCTACAAGCAGGAAGAGACGCCTCGCTATCACGGCCGCGACGTCGCCATCGTGCGCGCAAAAATGGAAAACGCCGTCGCGCTTCTCGGCTCGGCCACGCCATCCATGGAGAGCTACCATCACGCGCGCAACGGGAAGTACGAATTACTCAGGCTGACTTCCCGCGTTGCCGATCGTTCTCTCGCCTGCGTGGAGATTGTGGACCTGCGCGAAGAATTTCAGCAAACGCATCTGACTAGTCCAATTTCCTCTAAGCTCCACGCCGGCATTCAAGAATGTCTCACCAATCAAACACAGGCGCTCGTGCTCATCAACCGCCGCGGCTACTCCTGGTCCGTGCTCTGCCGCAGTTGCGGCGCTTCCGTGCAGTGCGTCAATTGCAGCATCTCCATGACGCATCACAAGCAGCGCAATCGCCTGGAATGTCATTACTGTGGCTCGATTCAACCTATTCCGAAGCTTTGCCCAAAATGCCAGTCCAAATACATTTATTTTTTCGGGGAAGGTTCCGAGCAACTCGAAGAACGCCTCCGCAAGGAATTCCCCGGTGCGCGCATCGCGCGTCTCGACCGCGACACGGCGCGCACCAAGCGCCAATATCAGGAAACGCTCGGCGCGTTCGCCGGCGGCGCGCTCGACATTCTCGTGGGCACGCAAATGCTCGCCAAAGGCCACGATTTTCAGCGCGTCACTCTGGTCGGCGTCGTCACCGCGGATTCCTCGCTCAGCCTGCCGGACTTTCGCGCCGCCGAGCGCACTTTTCAACTCCTCACGCAAGTCGCCGGCCGCGCCGGTCGCGGCGAACTCGCCGGCCGCGTCCTTATCCAAACTTTTTACCCCGAGCACTACGCCATTCAGGACGCGGTCAAGCAGGACTACCTTTCCTTTTTCGAGCGCGAACTGCATTTCCGGCACATCATGGCTTACCCGCCGTTTACTTCGCTCGCCAACGTCATCGTGCGCGACATCAGCCTCGAAAAAGCGATTCGCTGGTCGCGTCAACTCTCCGAATATTTTTCTCCTCACGGCGGTGAGAAGGTCCGCATTCTGGGACCTGCCACCGCTCCGCTCGCGCGGCTAAAAAAGGAGCATCGTTTCCAATTTCTACTGAAGTCTCCGAAGCGCTCCGTCCTCACGAAGCTGCTTTCCGGTGCGCTGGCCTATTGTGGCGCAAAAGAAATCCCGCAAACCGCCGTGCTCGTAGATATGGATCCTCTCAGCCTCTTGTGAGGCGAGCAGCGTGGGCAAGCGTCGCAGGCGGTTCTTCTTTAGGCTGGGGCTTCTTGCCGAAGCCGGCCCGTTCTTTTGCCGCGTTTTGTACGGTGCACGACAGGTCGTACATGGAAAGGCGCAGCCCGCTGCGCCCTCTCGGCGCTCCCGCCCCCGGCTGTCATTCCGAACCGAGCGAAGCGAGGGATCCTAGCTGCGCTGAAGCATTGCCCCGGTCACTGCGAAGGCCTCGCCTTAACTGCGCCTATTTTCGAATTTCCGCTTTCCAATTTGAGTTTCGACTTTCGAATTTTCAACAGGGCGCACCACAACCACGCGGCAACCTCGCGCCAAGCCCAGGCATCGAAAACCACAGGCGGTGTGCTCTTCAATGCTCTAACCCTGCCCCCGCCACCTTGGATCCCTCACAGCCCTCAGTCCAAGCAATCCAAAACAGCAAGCCTGGAGAGAGTCTTTATGCGTAAACTCGCGTGCCTCGTGGGGCTTTTTGTGTTCACCAGCCTGCCTGCCGCTGCGCAGGAGGGCGTGTCAAAAGACGTTACCGTCGAGTATTCTTACATTCGGGCGAACACGGCGACGCCCGGTTTTCCGAACTTCAGCGTGAACGGGGGCTCGGCCTCCTTCGCGTATAACCCCCGGAGATGGTATGGACTCACGGGCGAATTTGGCGGCTATCACATCGGGAAGATCGGCAGCGCTAGCGCAAACACCACCGGCTTGTTCACCTACATGTTCGGTCCGCAGATTTATTTCCGCAATTTCGGCCGTTTCATGCCGTTTGCTCAAGACCTGTTTGGCGTGGCTCATTCCGGCGCGGGGACCTTCGCCGTGCCGGGTGGGCGCAATGCCTTCGCGATGGCGATTGGCGGTGGCGTGGACTTTCCGTTGCGGGGCCGCCTGACGCTTCGCCTCGGCCCGGTGGACTATCTCCTGACGCAATTCTCCGAAACCGGTGCCGGCCCGCATGGCGCAGAATAACTTGCGCATTTCCGGCGGCGTCCGCTGGCGCTTCTAAGCTCCAGGCGACATCGCGCGTCTTAGCAAGGGCACGGTATATCGTGCCTTTTGCCTCACCCTTGTCGGGGCGGCCTTCAGGCCGTCCCTTTCCTAGCTTCTTGTAGAGGCCGGGCCTTTCGCTGGGCATTTTGGAGTGCAGCGGCCCTCTTGCCGCAGGCAAGCTTGAGGCCGCTTTGCGGGACTGGATTCTTGCCTGTCACCCGCTGTCCTTTGCGCCGTTTCCATCCCGGATGGTTTTGCGAGATCGAAAGCGACGAGGTGTTCTGCTCCATCGAGCGCGCCTTTGGCTTGATGAATCCATCTCGATTTTCGAATTTCCGCTTTCTGCCTTCTGGCCTCGCCAGCTCCCTTACTTCGCTGCTAAGCAGATACCGGTTGTATTCCCTCAGGCACGCCCAGGCTAAATCGTCAGGAATCCCGGTGAGTCTCTCCTGTTGACGCATCTATTTCGAGAACTCACCGCGAAGCTGCAGTGCGATAGCGTGGTAATCACTGCCAATCGACTTTTGCAAGACTTCCCCAAGCCTCTTGATCGAAGTAATGTGTCTCTCCATCTTCTCTCTATCTGTCATGTTCCTTATCCCCAGGGCTGGCCCCCACTTGGTTTACCACTCGAATTCCGAATAGACGATCACGGCAAAATGTAGTGATAGCCAACACCTGCAGAATTGCTCGACGGTCCGGGGAGTTAAATTTCTATGTCATACCAAAATACTGTCAATGGTACTTTCTCCAATTCCAGGCCACGTTCTCTTCTTCGAAGCTCCGGAGGCGCCTAACGGCACCCCGAGCACCGAAGGTGCGGCACAACCGGGCAGCAGACAGCAGCCAGATCGAACCAGCGAAGTGACGAAGCTTCGCCGTCCCAGGGAAGCATCGCGACCGAGGGACCTCTCTTCGTCAGTAGAATCACTCCGGCTTGAGGTTTTTGCGGTCCCGCTCATGCTTTGCCAATTGCGGTCGAAGGCTCGCGAGGTTCTGAAACAGGTTGTAACAAAATGCCGCGCCCAGGCTGAGAAGTGCTACCGTGACCAAAAGGCTTGGCACTTCGCTTGAGGACTGCAGCCAGCCGCGCTCGTCCTGGAAGAGCCTGAATTGGGAGCGCGCGAGTTCACTCTTCAGCGAAGCGGATTGGTCAATGAGCTTGTCGGAATCGCTGACTAGCTCGGCGTTCACTTCTTGTTGGTAGGCGGCAACTAGGCTCTCGCGCGCGGGATTTCCATCCAGGGTCGCGCGCAGCCAGGACTCGCCGTCCTCACGGCTCGCAAATCCCGGCACCGCTTCGAGGTCGCGCATCGCTTTGGACTTCGCTCCTGCGGTGACACTGTCTTCGGCAGGAGCCGCGGTTTTTTCCCGCTCTTTTGCCCGCCCTTTCCGCTTCACCGGAGTCCTGGCGTCGATCCCTTCTTTATTCGCGTGAGTCTCCGGAACAGCCTGGCCAGTCGAAGCTGCGGCTTGTCCATTGCGGTTCACTTGCACAGGGATGACGGAGACCGTATGTAAGATCGCAACCATGGCCTTGCGATACACGTCGGGCACAACCGTGTGAGCGCCTTGCTTGGCACGTGAGGATTGCTCGGCCTGCTTGTCCATCCCCACCGCAGTGGCCGCCAATTGTGCGCGCAATTCGGCGCCTTGGGACATCGACTGCAAAAGCCGAACGGGGTTAAAGTGCGCGGCGAAGACGAAGATGCAGGAGAGCACGACCGTGACAAGCCGTGCTTCTACTGTGAAGCGCTGCGAAGCCCTGTCCATGAAGTCATCGAACCAAGCCCGGAGGCCTTCCAAACGCGGCTCGGACGGCGTAGAGACCGACGTCAATCCTTCAGGTGCGGGAACGGATACCAGCTCGGCTACCCTCGCTTGTGCTGTCGCATTCGCCACGGCCACGGCGACGCTCCCCTCCGTTTCGACCGGCTCGGCGTGGCGAACGATGCCTTCGTCGAAATCCGCAGGCTCCGGCGAGAGATATTCATGCAGCGAAGCCTCGGTCGAGGCGCGGCGAACGGCGCCCTCATCCCAATAAGGTTTTGAGTACACAGGCCGGCCCGCTTGCTCCGCTCCGGCTCTGGCTCCCGGCTCCTTCTCCTTCCACGCAATCGTGAGCATTGTGCGCTGGGCAGCATCGGGCAGGGTTCCAGGAAGCGGTTCAGAGAGCTTTTCGAGCACGGCGGGCAGCTGTTCGGCGCGGATGGAAGTAGCCAGGCGCCAGCGGCTGAGCAGCCCGCCAAGAACCGCTCCTACGAGCGCCCCGGTGCGCCAGGGATGATTGCAAAAATCGATTGCGGAAACGTAGCCGGCCAGAAAATCCGAATATTGGCAAATATCCGCGGCAAACAGGCGCTTGGCCGTCGCCAAGACGATTGGGGTAATGAAGAATCCTCCAACCCCACCCATGATCCATGGCAACAGGGGAATGGAGGCGGTGATGCCTTGCAGCTTCCCCGCGGTCTCCGGCGGAAGGAAGGGAACCCGGTCCGCACGTAGGCGAAAGTGCGAAAAGATCGAGTCAGAAGCGGTGGGGTGACGCAAGACTCTCCCGGCAATTTCCTTTGCCCAGTGTCTGGTTTCCTGGTCCGAATAAGCAGTTTCCAGCAGGTCCGCCAGGCTGCGCCGCAAATTGGCCCCGCGCAGGCCTAGAAAACTGACGACAACCTGGGTGGCCGCCGTGATGAACAGGCTGGCGACAAGGATCAGGACGACAAAAGCAATCACACTGTCAACGTAGTGAAACATGGCAGTTTTCCGATATGAGGAACATAGAGGACACTCCTATGGCGCGGAGAAAAAAAGCTGGGTGAGTGTCCTTATCCTACCACCCGCTTATTGATCCCCTCCAGAAATGAAGGCTGCTGCCACCGATGAATAAACATGAGACAGAACTCGAAGACGGGCGCCTGGCCTCGATCGCACTGGCCTAATTGACCTTCATCGGCAAATCTCAGATTTGCCAGATGGAAGCAAGGTAAGTCTCCGCGTCAATCCTCCAAAACGTGCATCATGAGACTTGAAGGAAATACGTCCCGCTTCTCTCTCCTCCGGAGCTATACTCGGAAGATTCGGCAACTCGTCGATATCGGCGTTTTCGCCGAGAAGGAGGTGATCCAGTGAGGTACGGTTTACGTTGACGCAGTAGAGGAGGCGCTTGTGATCTACGCCGAGCGCCTCTCTCCTTTTCCCCCTGTCTGAATTTCCCTGAAAATTTGCCAGTATCGGCCCAGCTCCTCATCGGCGTTATCCTTGCGCCCTCTCACGCCCCAACCCATGCCCCGTCATTCCGACGCTTTGAGGCTCACGCGTTAGCCCAGCCCGCGAGGGCTGGGGCAAGAAGCAAGCAATTCTCTCCATTGTGGTTCTCCTCGTCACTCATCACTCGCCTCCGTCCCTGGAGTAAAATTCCCAGCATGAAAAACTCACTTGGATTCGCAGCACTCACTCTGCTTGTCCTTATTCTGTCCTCGCCTGCCACTTTACAGGTACAGGCTACACAGACCGCCCAAACGGCTCAAACCGAAGGCGCCCAGCAATTCGCCGACTTGGGCGAGTTCCGGTTGCGCAACGGAAGTGTCATCCGGGATTTCCGCCTCGGCTATCGCACGCTGGGAAAACTCAACGCGGAGAAGTCGAACGCCATCCTTTGGCCTTCGTGGCTGGGCGGCAAGTCCCAAGACCTGTTGCAGTTCGTCGGACCAAACAACGTCGTGGATAGCACACGCTATTTCGTGATTCTCGTGGACGCGATTGGCGATGGCGTTTCCAGTTCGCCGTCAAATAGCGCCAAGCAGCCACTTATGAAGTTTCCCGAATTCACCATTCGAGACATGGTGGAATCCGAGCACCGGCTCGCCACAGACTTTCTGCACTTGACGCACTTGCGCGCCGTCCTGGGCATCTCCATGGGAGGCATGCAAACCTTTGAATGGGGCGTGGCCTATCCCGATTTCATGGACCTGCTGATCCCTATCGTGGGCTCGCCGCAGTCCACCTCTTTCGACAAGTTGCTTTGGACCGCTCAAATCGACGCCATGGAGCTGGATCCGGTCTGGAATCACGGCAATCCCACCGGGCCGATGGACCGCAGCCTCGGCCTCGTTGAAGAAATCGGCTCGATGAATCTCACTTCGCCGGCTTATCGCGTGGCGCAAACCAGGCCCGAGGGGTTCAACGAGCTGCTCGCGGGGATACGGAATAGCGCCAAGGGTGATGGCGGAGTCGCCTGCGACCGGATCCGCCAGCGGCAAGCCATTATTGCGCTCGACATTCCCAGCGAACTTGTCTTGACGACGCTGGAACAGGCCGCGGCTAAGGTCCGCGCGAAGCTCCTGGTCATTGTTTCGCCCGAAGACCATCTTGTGAATCCCGAGCCGGCCATGAAGTTCGCCGAGGCCGCCGGCGCGCCCTTGGTAAAGTTGGATTCTTCGTGCGGGCACTTGTCCCCGTCTTGCATCTCGGTGGGCCCGACAGTCGCGCGTTTCCTGACCGACCCCTCTTCGGTCAACAGTGAGACGCTAAAGGAGGTGCCCAAGCACTAGCGAGTGTGGGCGCGGCAGGAATTTTCTTTCTCAGATTGAGCCAACTCTCTGGAAAATAGTGCCGTTTGAGACGATTTCGGCTGGCGGAGCCGCTCGATCGTAATGCATGCCAGTGCCTAGTTAGCCATCGGTTCTCAATTCAGAGCAAAAAATAGAACTGCTCACGATGATTGAAAAAAAAGAAGTTGCTGAAGCAATACGGACTCCAACGGTCTTCCAGACCGATGTTACACGATGTTACGCAGAGGGAGGTGTAAAGACCAACGGTTCTGGTACAAGCGGTGCATATCTCGCCTGCAGGTCTGCGCACGAGACGGTCGAACCAGGGAGACAAGGTGCAAAGCAAGATCCGGGGAAGCCATCAGGAAACTAGGTTTAGAGCAGGCTCCTCACGGCCGCAATCAGGGACTCCCACTACCGCCATTCCTCAAAAGTGCGCTGCAAGGTCGAGATGCAGTGCAAACTGTCTAATGTTGTCTATACAATTTTAAGGCTAAGACTTGCTCTAGCGCCGCATGCGAGTACGATTCGCGCCGTCCTGCTCGCCTTTGCGCTCCTTGTCGGCACTTCGGCTGTCCATGCCCAAGGTCCCGAGGCCAGCTCGCAAAAAGCCGAGGCGCCAAAAACCGAGGCGATGGCCCCGGGTACCATCTCAGGTACCGTCTTTCTGCCCTGCGACCTGCACGCCAGCCAGGTGGCGGTCACCCTGAAATCCCACGATGCCGGAGTTTTTCGCAGCTTCCTGACCGATTACGACGGTCATTTCGAAGTTCCCAGCCTTCCTGTTGGGACATACGAGGTCAGCATCGAAGAACAGGGTTACGAGCCTTACCGTAGCACCGCCGAGTTCGATGGAACTTCGCTCAAGCTCGAGCTTCGCATGGCGGCATTTGCCACACCGCAACCTGCGCCGAATGCCTATACCATTTCCGTTCGCGAGCTCAACATTCCCGGCAAGGCGCAAAACGAGTATCACAAGGGGCTGCAGCAACTGGCAAAGAAAGACCAGAACGGAAGCCTCAGTCATTTCATGAAGGCTGTTCAACTGTTCCCCGGGTATTTTGAAGCCCTCTATCACGCGGGGATTGTGCATACGAATCTGGGGCATTTGGAAAAGGCTATGCAGTCCTTCCAGAGGGCGGTCGTTACGAGCGGCGGACGTTACGCCAAAGCGGTATTTGGAGTCGGTTACTTACATTATTTGCAAGGGCGTCCAGCGCAGGCGGAAACGACCATCCGGAGAGGTTTGGAAATCGATCCAAACTCGCCGAACGGTTACGTGATTCTGGGCATGACGCTTTTGCGTTTGAACCGGACCGACGAGGCGGAGAAAAGCGCCCGTGAAGCCTTGCTTCGCGACCCCAACGCCGCGAGCGCTTACCTCGTGCTGGCGGATTCCTGTGCGCGCCGACAGAATTATCAAGAGCAAATTCAGGACTTGGACGCTTACCTAAAAATGGATCCCAGCGGCCCGGCCAGCACACGAGCCCACGAAGTCCGCGCCGTTGCTCAACGCCTCCTGGACCGCTCCCAGCCCCAAAACTGACTATCCGACAGTCTCAGGTGGGGCATGGATCGACCTCAGGGAAGGAATTCGGGGTGCCGCACGCTGCGGTTCCAATCACCTGCGCACTCTTTTTCGCAACGGAGCCTCGCAACACCTTTCCCCTCAATGACTTCCGCACTCTTCTCCGTGCGATGGAGGGGGTGCCCCATTGCTGGCCGCAACTCGTGCAACCCGAAAGCGGGGAAGGGCCACTTAAGCCATTCCGAGGACCTTCTAACTCCGAAATTACTGTTTGATGCCGGAACCTGTCGCTGTTCCAGTGATTTTGGCGGCTTTCACGATATCAGCCCCTTCTTTCGTAGTCTTCCACAGCACCAGTTCAACCGATACCAGAACTTTTAGAGGTAATCCGTATTGTTGACTGCTGTTTTAGCCATTCGAACGGAAGATAGAAAACTCAATGGCCTGCGGTGGACTTGAACACGAACTCCAATTCCTTTGTGGCGCCGGAGCTCACCGTGATTTTCTGCGTTGACGTACCGAGTTTCTCGTGCCAGGCCTGAATCGTGTAGTCTCCGGGCGGAAGATTCTTCAACTCGAAGTTGCCGCTCTTGTCCGTCACCGCAAAGAACGGATGCTTGAAGACGGCGATGTAGCTGCGCATCCAGGGATGAATATTGCACTTCATGGGAATCGCGATCTCTTCCCGGGCAAAGGTGGCGTCCACACGAGTGCCGGGGGCCTGAGCCTTATTCCATTCGCGATTGTTGGCGGGGACGGGATGCAGGTTATGCGTCGTAAGGTCGTTGTTTATAATGTCCAGCTCCTGATTCGCACGCAGAGTGACGACGTGAGGAGCGTACATGCAACCTTTCTGCTCCAAGCTGACTGGCTGCGCGGGGGGATCAAAGGTGCGATCACCCAAGCCTTCGGAGACGAACACGACTGCGTTTTGCAAACCACCATCAGGAGTAGCCACAACATCTTCCCCGGTCACTCCGCCGGGATGCAGCTTGGCGCAGGTCGGATCTGCGTTCATGTTTATGCGCGTCGGAGCGGGCCGCTGGCCCGCAAACTTCACCAATCCTTTTACTGTCGCGGTTCCGGGAAGGGAACTATCATTGGCCGGGGAGCGACCAGAAGCAGGTTCGCGCGCTTCCACGAGCAGAACAAGAGTGGCAGCGAACAGTATCACTACAGCTTTAGCTTTCATCGTGCATGCATCTCCTTGGTTCAGATTTTTTGTTCAAGCACTTTCTAATTTCTTTCTTCCGCTTGGTTCGCAGTCTTATTGCCGTTGCGGGGCACTTTTCGAATTCAGGGCCGATTTGTAGCCCTTCTCGTAGCCAACTCGGAAGGAAGCGCGGTCCTTGTCGCTGTTCCAGCGGGCGACGCTCGGTTGCAGTTTTCTTCCATGTTGGGCATCAAGTTCTCCCCAGAAGAAGCCGTCGCGGTAGGCGGCGTCCCTCTCCTGCACCGAGTTGACATTCCGTTGACCAAGCCGAGTTGCGCGACCAGCCAATCCCACAGTGGCTACACCCCCCCAAGGTGCGGCCATGAGGGCCAAAAACACAGACAGCTTCTTTGCTTTTATCGTCATAAAACCTCCATGGCCGACCCGATTCTTCCCGAAGCCCAGCCGCGACGCGAAAATCTAATGACAGAGACCCCAAGACCTAACGATCTGACGTGCTTTTTTTGCTTTGTTTGGTGCTTCAGCTATCTCTGTCGACCTCCCACAGGCCACAAGTACTGGGGCAGCGTCATACCTGCGAGTGCGGTCTGGGAATCTTCGAAGCACACGTGGAGCAATGAACAAAACAGGAACCACGGCCGCAGACGGCCCTAGCGGGTAAACGCGTGAGGGAGTTATGATCACTGACAGCCCACCTCGTCTGATCCAATGGCACGCAGAAAGCTGCTTGCCATCCCTCGGAGGAGAGGGCTGGAGTAAGCGCTCTCTGCAAAGTGCGCCTGCTTCCGGTCTGGGGCGTAGCGCGATTACTCCCCAGACCTAACTTGCAACAGCCGCAAAATATTCCAAAAAACCCAGTACCGAATCACCCTTCTTGGGTTCAGATCGTCAGCCTGGGAACGACACCTTCGACTCACCTGGATGCCGGTTAAAGAGGGACTATTCTCCAATCCGGCAATACACAACGATATTGTGCTGCAAGCAACGTTATAGGAATAAGGGTGAGGCTCCATGTTCCAGAGCAAAGATGCACTCGGCTAACGGGCGATTTTACAAAGAGTTTACAAGCAAGAGTGCGGGCGTTTTATCGCGCTTTCGCCGTCGACTTTGACTGCAGAAAACAAGCCACTGTCAGGTTTTTGTGTAGGCAACCCTGAAAGTTATTCCGCAATGGCTCTCGAGGGGTTCTTCTTCATTGTGAGACAGATCCCGATATTGGTAACAGCGCTCGACATGCCCGGATCTAGCCGGACGGCTTCGTTATATTGGCCAATGGCTTGATCCAGCTTGCGCTGATCCAGCAAGACGTTTCCATAGTCGTTGTGCAGCACCGCAGACTCTGGCGTGTAGCGCAGGAGGAACAAGTA
>Ga0066690_10000451_pt1 | contig 12404 bp, 12 predicted proteins | sample GraSoiAngelo_139_FD_62303 | JGI IMG/M metagenome (GOLD analysis project Ga0066690, IMG submission 62303) | Grasslands soil microbial communities from the Angelo Coastal Reserve, California, USA - 14_0929_12_20cm | ecosystem: Environmental > Terrestrial > Soil > Grasslands | place: USA...
GGATGCAGATGGCCGCGAGCTGGACGAAGCCGAGGAAGTTGATCGGGTAATACTCCCAACGAACCAATAGCCGGCGACGCCATTGTATCCAGGCAAAGAATCGCTCGACGATCCCAGCGCCGTTCGTAGCGACGCAGCCGACGCCCGTCTTGCGTTTGCGATTGGAGCGATGCGGCGCAATCATTTCCGCGATGTGGCGCGCTGGCGGTAGGTGCATCTCGACAGTTGCCGCCCCTTTCGTCTGGCGGTGCCTCGATGAACACACCATGGCTCCGTTTCCACAACCCCCCGGACGGGCCCTATTGTATAAGCCGTTACTCAGCTATTTCCGTACGAAGGTCGCATCGACCTGCAGCAGCCGTCCGGTCCTGGGCTCGACGAACGCGGGCGCCATGGCCCACAGCTCAAACCCCATTCCCTTCAAGAGCTCGGTCAGCTCGGGCATAGGCTTTTGTCCCTCGTACAACGGAATGAGACTGAGCTCAAGCTGTACGCCGGCGACCCTGGCGAGCGTCTCGGGCGCACCCTGAAGAACCTCGTTCTCGTACCCCTGCGTGTCGATCTTGAGAAACCCTACCGAATCCGCCCTGAAATATTGCGGTCCCAGCACGTCAAGGGGCTGCAACGGCACGACTTCTGTGCCGACGTAGTGGCTTTCGGGCGCTGCATCCGAGTGCGCGGCCAACATCGGCAGCACTGAGCTGCTCGCTGAGTTGCCGGCAATGTTCAGGGTTATTGTCCCGTGGCGCGAGCCGATGGCGGTTCGCGGTGCGATCTCCCAAAGGGGATCGGCGGCTGACCTCCGGCACAGCGCCTCGTGAGCTGCCAGCATCGGCTCGAAGGAGACGATCCGCCCCGCATACCCGATATGCGAGCGCAGCTCGGCGCCAAACTGTCCCACGTTGGCACCTACGTCCAGTATCAGGTTTATCCGTTGTGCGCGCAGGATCGCCTGAAGTTGCGCGGCGTACGACGAGGCCGGCGCGAAACGCTGCACGTCGTATCCGAATCTCAGTGCTACAGCCTTCAGGTGTGCTTTCAGCATCGGGCCAGCTGTGCGGGCAGTTGTTGTGCGCGCAGTATCTCCTCGTACAGCGCCTCGTACCGCTGCGCCTGCAGGGAAGCGGAAAAGTCCCTTTCGACCGTCTGCCGCGCTGCGCCGCTCAGACGGTAGTAGATCTCTCCCGACTCTAGAATCGACACGATGCCCTGGGCAAGCTCGTCCGCTGAGAACGGCGCCGCCAGGTAGCCATTGACTCCGGGTCGCACGATGTCCGGCATACCACCAATGTCGAACGCAACGCTGGGGACACCGCACGCCATCGCCTCCATAACGGTGTTGGCGAGATTTTCCTGCGTCGATGGAGCGACGAACACATCCGCAGCCGAATAGGCGAGCGCGAGCGCTACATCGTCGTTCAGCCGTCCCAGCCAGTGGGCGTCAACCGGCAACGGGAGCGGCGCGCGCGGGGGATCACCGAGCAGCAGTAGCCGATAACCGCGTCCGCGCAATGACTCCAGCGCCTGCAGCAAATACGTCAGGCCTTTGCGCTGATCTGCCAGTTGCGTGGCTGCAGTCATGATCAGCTTGGCCTGCGTCGGCAGTCTTAGGGTTTCGCGCGCGACACGCTTGGGAATCGGCCGAAATATTTCGACATCTTGTCCGGTGGGGATGACCTCGATGCGTCGATCCCGCAGCAACAGGCTTTCGCGCGCACAGCGTGCGAGCCACTGACTCGGGGCGACGATTGTGAGGTTGGGCAGACGCGCATAGATCCGCCGCTTGCGTCGCCAGACCCAGCGGTTCAGGTCCACGCCGTGTTCGCCGGCTGGTCGCGTTTGGGCGCTGTAACCGTCGCGGTAGCGTCGGTCGTTGCCGACGTAATGTTCGGCACCGGCCATCGCCCACATGTCCGGGAGACGCCAAACGAGCGGATAGTTGAGCTCGGCAAGGGCTTCGAGTCGTATGAACCCGGCGCAAATCCAGTGCAACTGCACGATGTCCGGCATCATGGCGCGTGCGCGGCGCACCGCCCCGGTCCCGATCCACGCGAGCGAGGAAAATCCCGACCGTCGAGCCCGCAGGATTCGCCACGGAGCCGCGTCGACAGACGTCGCGAGCTCAGACAACAGTCGCCCAGCAGCGGAACCGGAGTCGTGCACGCTGTGATCCCCCGTCGTGCGCTTGGAGACGAGCATCACTGATTGCACGCCGCGCTCGGCGAGCCCTCGGTGAATCCGGTAAGCGGCCTTGAAGGCGCCGCCTCCGCCACCGTCGGAATAGGCGAGGTGCACCACCTTCATTGCGCGCCGTTCCGCGCATACCACATCTGAAACATCAGCAGCGTCCAGATCTCCCAGCTGTGGTCCGCGCGAGCGGCGAGGTGCGGTCCGACCAGCCGCCCGATAATCTGCGTATCGAAGAGTCCCTGCCGTCGCAGGTACGGCTCGCCGAGCAGATGCTCGACTCTGGGACGGAGCCGGCCGCGCAGCCAGCTCGCCACCGGCAGCACGAAGCCCCTCTTGGGAGCGCGCAACAGCTGTGGCGGCAGGAGATCTGCGACGGCATCGATCAGCACCTGCTTGAGCCGCGCGCCGCCGATGCGCACGTGCGCCGGTATCGTCATGAGCTCCTCGGCGAAGGTCCGATCGAGAAACGGCGGCCGAGCCTCGATCGAGTGTGCCATGGAGAACCGGTCCGTCATGTGCAGGAATTCGTCGGGAAGCTGGATCTGAAGATCAACGAGCCGCACCCCGTCGCGGACCGTGGCCGGCCGTGACTCCTTCCACAACGTCTCGATGAGGCGCTCACTCACCGCCTGCTCCGTGCGGGGCTCCGCCTTGACCAAAGCGCGCTTGTCGGCGTCACTGAAGTACATCGAATAGCGGCTGCCGATCGGGTAGCGCCGGTAGTCGCGCAGCCAGCCCGCGGCGCGGCGCGCGCGGCCGACCGCGATTCGCAGCGCGCGCCACGCGGACTCGTAGCTTCGCCACTTGCCGTAGTTGCCGAAGAGCTCATCGCCGCCGGTTCCCGTCATGCAGACCTTGGCCGCTCCCGCCATGCCGCGGAAGACGAACCAGGACGGCAGGCCACCCGCATAGGGCTCATCGAGCGCGACCACCATCTGTTCGAGATCGCCGAGCAGATCTTCGCTGCGCAGCACGATCTCGTGATGCTCGGTCTTCCAGCGCTGCGCGACGAGCCGCGCGAGCTGCCGCTCATCGAGCTCGGGGGCATCCTCGAACCCGAGCGTGTAGGTGGGCACGGCGCGCGGGACGTGTGCCGCCATCATGGCGACGATGACGCTCGAATCGATGCCGCCGGACAGCGAGCAGGCCACCGGCACATCGCTCAGCATCCAGCGCGCGACGGCGGCCTCGAGCCCGCCGCGCACCAAACTGGCGAGCTCGTGCGGGGCGATCGCCCGCCGAGATTCATCCCCGGACGGCGGAGTCCAGTACCGCCGGGTGCGCAGGCTTCCGCCCACGAGGTCGAGCACGAAGCTGTGCGCGGCGGGAAGCTTGTGCGCGGCTCGATAGATGGTGAGTGGCGAGGGCACGCACTGAAAGCTCAGGTAATGCGACAGTGCCTCCGTGCACAGCCCGGAATCGAAGCCCGGCAGAAGCTCGAGCGTCTTGAGCTCGGAGGCGAATGCGAATCGCCCAGGGTCGATGCTGTAGTAAAGTGGTTTGATGCCGAAGTGATCGCGAGCCCCGAAGAGTATCCGGCGGCGGCGATCGTGGATCACGAAGGCGAACATGCCGTTCAAGCACTCGAGCATGCGCTCGCCCTCACGCACGTACAGGTGCAGCAGCACTTCGGTGTCCGAGTGATCGGTGACGAAACGCGCGCCGTCCCGCTCCAGCCGGCGGCGCAGCTCAGGTGCGTTCATGATCTCGCCATTGAAGACGACGCAGATCTCTCCGTCCGCGCTCAGCATCGGCTGGCGCCCGCCGGCGAGGTCGACGATGCTGAGGCGGCGCATGGCGAGCGAGACGGCATCGCGCTCGTCGAAATAGCGACCCGCATCGTCCGGACCCCGGTGACGCTGCCGCGCATTCATTGCGTCGAGCAACGCCTCGTCACGGCTGCCAGTGAAGCCGACAATTCCGCACATGCGATCACGGCCCTCGGCGAAACCCGGCGGCGGGAGCGTGATCCCGCATCCGACGGGCAACGAAGAATGCCTGATATAACTCGCGTTTCAATCGGCTGGCCGGTGATCCGGCCCCATTGGTAGGGTGCGAGGCGGGTGCGTTGATTTAGTTAGCGTCAGCGAACTACGGCCATGCGGGCGGCGTCGTCAATTGGGCACAGCAGGATCCGGATGTTGTGTTCCTCCAGGTATTCGTCGACCGCCTTGCGGGACCCCTTCCAATAGCCGTAGTCGTCGAGCAGGAGCACGCCGCCGCGGACGATGCGCGGGTAGAGGTGTGTCATCTCGTGGTGCGTCGACTCGTACCAGTCCGTGTCGAGGCGTAACAGCGCGATCGACCCCGGAGCGCTCCCAGGAACGGTGTCCTGCGTCCGTCCTTTGATCAGCTTGACCCTTTCGAGTGGATAGCCGGTTTCCAGCATCGCCGCGCGTACCTGCTCGACTGAAGCCGCTTTCCAAGGCAGCTCCCGGCCCACCGGATCCCGACCACTGCGACCGAACGTCTCGTGCGCTGGCCTTCCATCCGGGTCGATGTCGTGCTCGGTCGGCGGCGGCATCCCCTCGAAGGTGTCGAACAGATACAGCTCCCGATCGGTCGTCCCGAGCCTCCGGAGCTGCATGGCCGCTGCCATCATACTGCCGCCACGCCAGACCCCGCACTCGACGAAGTTTCCCGGTACTTCGCTCTGGACGATGTAGCGCACGGCGTCGAGAATCGCCAGCACCCGGGCTCGCGTCGTCATGGTGTTGTCGCGCACCGACTGCCAGATAGTTTCCGATTCAGCATCCTGCGTGCCGGCGGGCGGCTCGTGGTGGCGCCCGATATCGATGCCTATTCCGTGGGCAACGGTCCGAATGCCGCGAACCAGTGATTTCATGGCTGCATGCATAGACTTATATCTTACCCGTAACGCGAGCCCGGCAGTCATCCAGCCCAGTCGCCGCCAGTGCACTGACCACCTTCTCGCGCGGCAGCCCACCGTGGCACCCGTAAGGCGTGCTTGTGGAATCGCGCACCGCGACCGCACTGGCGTGCTTTACGATGTTGGCCACGATGCTGTTGGCACCGAGGGAGATGCGGACGTCCCGGCCCGGCCCGGCGACCATCCGCTCGACCTTGGCTGCGGTTATCGGCGTGTCATAGCGTGCGGCGAGCGCATCGAAGGTGCCTAGGATGGCCCATTCGAATCGTTGGCGGTAGCTGAGACCCATGCGCAGATAGTTCCAGCATGGAATGGGAATTAACCCTGCAAGCATCGGCCCAAGGCGCGGAATCCTGAAGACGATTGATTTAAGGACGGTGTCGATCGGCAACCAGACGGGCACGTACCAAGAGACGAGCCGGAACAGCCGCTCCGGGAAAGGCGCGTCGTGATCGGCCGCCACAGGTACTTCGGCGTGCTGAAGCACGTGGGATACGGAACCTTCAGGTAGTAATCCAGCGACAGCCTCCCCCCGGGTGGACCTTGGAGAACAGCGCCTCAAAGGCGCGCGCCGGATCGGGGCTGTGTTGCAGACCTCCGTAGCAGAACACGAAGTCGAACGTGCCGTCATCGAAAGGCATGTCGTAGATGTCGCCCTGGAAGAGCAGCAGCTCGCCGTGCGCGCCGTTGTTGCGCCAGTTCGCCTCGACCGCCGAGCTGTAATCGAACTGATCAACCGCGTCCCGGTTTCCAGCAGTTCTCGTGAAGCGTCCGGCACCCGAGCCCGGCCTCGAGCACCGTCTTGCCGTAGGAATCGCGCGGTTTCCAGGGTGTTGTTCCAGAACGTGTTGAACGTGAAGTTGATGCCCGCCACGCTGGCGAGCTGCGTGGCGGCGAACGTGTTCCACTGCAGGCCGAAGTTGGCGGCGTAGTGCTCCGCCGGCACGAGGCGCGCTATCCCGCCGATGCTCGGATATCTCGCGCCGCTTCGCCGGTCGATCATGATGGCCCCCATCGACCTCGTCTGCGCCAGCCGCCTCTGCCTTGAGAGCAAAGCGTTGCGCGAGGAATTCATTGAAGAGGTGATTCTTCATCAGCCAGCCGCAGCCAATCCAGCGGTATCGCCTTCCCGGGTCATGCCGACAGTTCGGCGCTCGCAAGCAACGAGCGCACGACCCGCGCGGGGTTCCCCGCGACCAGGCAGTTAGCCGGCACGTCCTTGGTCACCACGCTGTGGGCGGCCACGACGCTGCCATCGGCGATGGAAACGCCCTTACCGATAAACGAATTGCAGCCGATCCAGACCCCCTCACCGATCCGCACCGGCGCGGCGGCCGGCCGCGGCGCGGTGGCCGCGCGACCGCTTCGGTACGCGACCGTCTGCTGCATGCGGGCCTCGAGGTCCATGGGGTGACTGTCATTGTCGAACACGCTCACGCCGTGAGCCAGCATGGTGTTACGACCTATCACGATCGCCTCTGCGCTATCGAGTATGCAGTCGTCGCCCACGTAACAGTCTTCGGCAATGACGATCCGCCCACCTAACTCGAGGCGCAACAGTCCTCTGATGGTGGCGTTAGCGCAGATCTCCATCCTCGCCCGCTCGGTTTGCCTTTCGTACGTCGAGCACCAGGCGTTGGGCCCTAGCCAGCAACTCTCGTGGATGTTCGACTTGCGCTTGAATCGTCGCCAGACCGAAACGTACCGCCATAGCAGCGGATTGATCAGGTACCGGATCAGTCGCTTGGCCGCAAGGACGGGCGAATTTGGCAGCGCGTCGAACGCCTGCACAACCATGCGCAGGGGCGGCATCGAGGGGCACCCTCCTCCGAATGCGTGATGACGATCGACTGGCATCGAGTCACCTGCGGGTGACGGCCTCCGCGGCATGCCCCTTCGCGGCGATAACCAGTGCCGGGCCTTCCTCACGTAGGATACCCGCTACCTGCAGGATTGCCGGAATCATCGCTACTGTGCCGAAGCCGGCGACGTAGGAAGCCACGACACCGCTAGCTCCAAAGATCGGGAGTATGCGGGCGGCCGCCACCACCGACACGCACGCGCCGATCATGCTCAGAATTGAATAAAGCCGCAGTCTTCCGGTACCGGCGAGAACCGCCACTATCGGCTGCATGATCAGTAACACGCACGCCCAGACCGCCATCCACAGCACGAGTTGCAGGCGAGGCACAACCTGCTCACCGGCCCACCAGCGGACCAGCGGCTGCGCGAGAACGATCAGCGCCAGAATCAGCGGACCTCCCGTCGCTGCGCTCAACAGTGCATAGCGCCTGAACAGGCCTCGGATCCAACGGATATCTCTCCTGGCGTACGCATCGCCGATCGCAGCCCAGACGCTGGCACTGATGAGCTGCTGCGGCAGCGTGACATACATGAACAGCATCCAAGTGACCTGGTAAGGAGCAACGTAACGGGGACCGAGATCGTGCGAAATGAGCACATTGGCGCTTTGGAACAGCAGCAGCGTCGCGACTTCCATCACGAAGAACGACGCGGCGACCCCGAACACGCGCCGCAGACTCGAGCGCGCAATGGCCCCCGTTGGCGCCAGCTCCGGATGCGCCCACGCAAAAAGCCAGATGGCACTCACGATGCTCACCAGCACCTGGCCGCCGGAAAAGCCTAGCACCAGCGCTGGCAGTCCGCCACCGGCCAGAATCGCCGCAACCAGACCGGTCAGCGTCCCAGCCGAATTGACCACGGTCCAGAAATTCGCGGCCTCCGGACGCTGCGAGGCCACGAGTATGCGGCCGACGATTTTGAACGGCAGATTGACGAAAAAGAGTGCCGCGGCGAGTGCGATGGCGGTGCCGAACTCCCGTGCCACCGCGGGCGAGTCGATGTGCATCAGCCGTGACCAGTTAATTAGTGGATAGCAGCTCAGGAGCACGATCGCGACGACGGCGGCGATCGCCCACAGACCCCAGAACGAGGTGTACACGTATTCCCGGGCGAGATCGCGGCGCTCGTGAGCGAATGCCTGCGAGAGCGCAGTCATTAGTCCGTTGCTCAGACCGAGGTCGGCGAGATTGAGCCACGCGAGTATCGAGAACAGCGTCGCCCACAGTCCGTATCGCTCGGGCCCGAGATGATGCAGTGTAAGCGGCACCGCCGCGAAACCCGCCGCGATTGCGACGATCTTGGCCAGCACCGCTGTCGCTCCGCCCCGGATGATGCTGCTGTAGCGGCGCAGGCTCTGGTTTCCCGTCGGCGTGCGTCCGAGCAGGAGCAAGATGATCAGTCGGACGTTCATGCGCGGGAGTGTAATCGACTCCCCTGCGCTGCAGGGGGTCTTCCTCTGGAGTCAGGAGCGAACGATCGCCCATGCTCGCAACCAGCCGGTCGCCGTCTGGTCCGATCGCCTCCACCCGGCATCGTGCCGGTTCGCTCTGCTGGGCCAGCTCGCGGATTTCTACGTCATAGGTGCTACGCCGGTCGAGCTCGCGAAAATCCTCGCGCGCCCGCCAGCACCTCGCGAGCGAGCACCGGCAAGCGGCACCATAAGCTTCACCATGTGGCGAGCTTGCCGAGCGCACGCGCCCCGTAATGCGCGCCCGCGCAGGCGTCGATCGCACTTAGGTACGGCGGTAGCTGCCCGAAGTACTCCAGCAGTTTTTCGCGCGCGCCAGCATCTTGCGCCCCTTCACCGTTCCAAACTCTTTTCACGTCAATTTGGCACAACCGATGCCGTAAGAGCCAGGGAGTCCATGTCATGAGTGAAAGTGCTGCGAGCGCGGGACTCGACCCAGCAGCTGCAACACTAGTATCATCGTCGTCTGCGAGCGTGCGGCCCGGCTGCGTAAGGTGCGCCAGCGCGCCGCGGGCTGCGTCTCGAGGTCTTCATCTTGGGATCACGGCTTTTTTTCACCTCGAGCGAACTGAGCGAGTTCGTCAACTGCCGGCACGCGGCACGCGGCACCGAAGCCGGTCGGGTCAATGCGACGACCGTCGGGCCGCGCTTCTCGATCGTCATGCCTTCCTACAACCAAGGACCGCTGATTGAGAGGAGCCTGTTGTCGGTTATCAACCAGGACTACCCCAACGTGGAGCTGATCGTCATGGATGGCGGCTCGAGCGATGGGACCCAGGCGGTTCTCAAGAAGTACGCTGCAGACATCGCCCTGTGGCGCAGCGAGCGTGATGGCGGACAGAGCGACGCTCTCAACAAGGGATTCAAACACGTCACCGGCCAGATCTGCGGCTGGCTGAACAGCGATGACATCTACTGTCCGGGGGCTTTCGAGTTCGTCGCCGGCATATTCCGCAACCGGCCAGAGGTCCAGGTCGTGTATGGCGACTGGTACACGCTTGACCTCGGTGATCGGATCAGTGCGCAGTACTTCGGTTTGCCGTACTCGCGGGGACAACTCATCACAGAGGGGGTCTTCTGCAACGCCCAGGCGATGTTCTGGCGTCGCGAGTTGCACGAGCGCTTCGGCGAGTTCGACGTGCGGCTTCATTACACGATGGATTACGACCTGATACTGCGGTTGACGCGGCTGACCGGCCGCAAGGGGTTCTACCGCACTTTGCGGCCGCTGGGCTGCTTTCGCGTCTACCCGGGCCAGAAGACAGGCGCAGCGTCGGCGGTGGATACGGTGGCATCCGAGCACCGGCTCATCGCGCAGCGGGAAAATACTGCATGGAAGTACCGCGTCACCGGCCGCGCTGTGCGGCTTTACTACCGCGGCAAACGCGTGCGGGACTACTTCCGGCGCGGCGGCTCGGCCTATGTCATGTGGAAACTGGGCGTGGCACGCAATCCTGTCGAGGGAATGTAGCGCTCCCTCGGCGCACTGCACGGCGCTCGGGTGGATCCCGAAAAGAGCCCCTTTGCTTCCCTATACGGTGCCGGAAGTCGGCGTCGGCCATCGGTCGACAGCCCATGCCACTGATCAGCACTGCAAGTCACCTACTCGCTACTCGGGCGTGAGCCCGATAACCTCTACGCGCCGCACCGCAGCATCGCTCTCGCTGACCAGCGCAAAGGCGCCGCCGAGTGCCGCCCGTACGCACACGCGCGGACCGGCCGGCACGCTGACCTCGACGGTCATCGAGTCGTTTTGCGGTGAGAATGCATAGACGAGCCACTCACGGTGCGGCTTGCGGCCGTGCTCTAGCGCGAGTGCGTAGACCACGAGCGGCGTCGTCAGTTGCCACGGACGCGGGGGATTGGCGCTGCAGTCGAGGAGGAACCAGCGTGCGCGCGTCGCGAGCTCATCTGGCAAGACTTCCTCGTAAGGGTGTCGGCCTTGCGGGTTTTCCAGGAGCCGTCCGCTGCGCCAGAAGCGCCGCAGCGTCGAGTCCTCGTGCACCCGGGCGATGGCCGTGAGCAGCGCGTCGAAGTAGGCTCCGAAACGCAGGCGGTCCTCAGTAATCGCGAAACTCCCGTACGACGCGTGGGCGCAGCAGCCACATACCAAACTGCACCATTCCGCCGTAGCGTTGGGGCGTGTACTGCTGACCGCGCCGCGTGTAGAACGCTCCCGGCAGGGGCCGCGGGACCGATAGCCCGAACCAGGGCAGCAGGTATTGACCCTGTACGATCTTTTCTATCTGGTAGCCGCAAGGCCGCAAGCGGCAAGCAGGATGAGCAACACGCGGCACCGAGCCGAATCCACCGAAGTCATGTGTCACCCAATTGTCGTACGCGGGCTTCAGGCTGGCTAAGCTAGAGCTGCGGTGCCATCGAGTGAGTGAAGTTCAGCTTTCAGCCATGGCGCGACTGGCCGCACCGTACGATCATCGATGTGCCCAAGAATCTCAACGAGATAGCGGGCAGCGGCTTCCCCGGTTATGCAATCCGCCCAGTTGCGAATGATTTTGCGCGTCCGCTCCGACAAGGGACCCCTGCGGATCCAAGTCCCGAGTACCCGCGCAAGATCGATAGCGGAGCCGGCGCGAAAAACGGCACCCAGCTGCACGCTGCTCCGTACAAGATCTGCAGCACCGCAGTTGTCACTGCAGATTGCGGGTATGCCGCTCATGAGTGCCTCATTTATGACCGCCCCCCAACCATCGTATCTGCTAGGCAGGACGAGTAGGTCCGCCGAGTCCATCAGGTTTCGTGCTTCGGAATTTGGGAGCGAGCCGAAAAAGGTAACGCGCGAGGCTAGTCGAAGGCGGTTGCATAAGCGCTCGAGCGATAGCCGGAGTGGGCCGTCACCCACTACACTTAGAGTTGCCGGAATATCCAGCATGGCGAGCGCCTTAATAAGGAGATCAACCCCCTTGCGATCGATGAGTTGACCTACAAAACAAAGTGACACCGGACGGCCTTGGTCGTTGCAGTTATCGGCGTGCTCGGAAACCGCGTTCGTCTGCTCCACGATGTATGCCCACGGGAAGACTCGTTCCGACGGATAGCCGCAGCTGCGATACCAATTGACGCCCAGATGGCCGATTCCCAGAACAAAATCGATTCGATCACGAAAGCGTCTCTCCAAGAAATAACTGTGTGCGACGCGCAGGTGGCCCGCGAACCCCCTCACGTCGCGCGCCTCCGATAAGAGACCTATCAGAGCCGATGTCTTACGACTGGCGGAATATGCATATTGGACGAGTCCCAGTCGCAACTCACTGAACAAGTGCACCGTGCCTTGTGGCTCTTGGCGTGCAATTGCTTCGATCGCTCGGCTGTGGGGGCTGATTATGGTTTCAACGCCACTCAGATCTGGGGCGGCCCATCCCAATGTCCGCCGGGTGCTGTCAAGGTCGCGGTCGAACACCGCGACAATCCGCGTCTCCTTTAGCATTCGCGCCAGCGCGCGCAGGTAGGCGGACTGATGGGGGCTCGGCAGAGTTTGCCAGAAGATGATTTGCTTACGTCGCACTTATCCTACCCGTTCGAGAGTACGTCGCCCATCCCATGAGCAACCAAATGTAAAGCCCAAGACCCCCGGCGGAAAAGAACATCATCTCGCCCAGGTTAGTGAGCACACAGGTCCCAAACATCCAAGCGTAAGATAGCTCGTTGTTCGAAAACGCTCGGCGAAACAACGCGAGTAGTAGCAGCGTGAACGCCGTCGCGCCGACGAGTCCGGTTTCCTCAAGCACGGCGGTAGGTAAGAACCCCTTTTCCACGGGTGCACTGATTGGAAGTCCTATCGTCGGGTCGATCACGGGTCTGAACGCCGGGTCCAGCGAAACCCCAAAACCTATTCCGAATGCTGGGAACTGTTCGAAGTCCTTCCATTCCTCATCGATTCTCGATGCCCGCGATTCCATAAACGAGCTTTCCACGGCGTGCGTCGATTGCCCTTTGTGGATGAAATCTACGGCCCTTAGATACAAGGCTTCTCGC
>Ga0066690_10000467_pt1 | contig 12317 bp, 13 predicted proteins | sample GraSoiAngelo_139_FD_62303 | JGI IMG/M metagenome (GOLD analysis project Ga0066690, IMG submission 62303) | Grasslands soil microbial communities from the Angelo Coastal Reserve, California, USA - 14_0929_12_20cm | ecosystem: Environmental > Terrestrial > Soil > Grasslands | place: USA...
TATTTCTTCCTGGCGGAGCTGTCGCGGTCCTTCGATAGCCATTGGAGGAGCTTGTCCGATTCCACGATGTAGGTCTTGGACTCCGCGAGAACTTCAACGACGAACTCGCGCGCCTTCCACGACGCCTCAAACAAATCCCACCCGCTCGCGAACATGAAGGCGGCCCATCCACGGCAGACCGCCTCGTACACGGACTCCGCGCGAACTTCGGCGCTGTGTTCGACGCCAAGGGCATCACGAAAACAGACGCGGCAATCTACCATTTGGGATGGTAGAGGAGGAGGGAGCTACTATCCGCCGCGAGATTCTACGCCTGTCGTGGCAGTGGTACACTCTGCGAATGGCAATCTGAATGCCTCGAAACTGACACTTTCCACGGACCCGTATGACGGCCAAGCCTGAAACAATCGACCGCCTTCTCCTGAGTCGGTCCCTGATCGCTCCCATACGTTTTAGACCAGCGAATGATCGTTTTGCAGTTGCGGCACACGTATTGGCAGCGCACGACGCCGCTGAACTAGCGATTGCCGCAATCTGCACGGAAAGCTCAGTCCCGAACATTTCGGACACTCGGACTATGGCATTGTCCGATTACCTGGGCGCGCTCAAAGAGCATCGGCATCCTGGCAAAGATGTGAGGGGACGAGACTACGTTGCCAAGCTCAACCGCGTGAGGGTGGACCTGAAACATCATGGCATAACACCAGATAAGGAGCAGTGGGGCAGCGTGGCGGAAATCGTCTTCGAGCATATTTCGTCGTGGTGCGAGGATTATTTGAGTCTTGATTACGCAGGGCTGGACACTGTTGATTTGATTCACTCAGAGGCCATACGCGAAATCGTACTGCTTGCTCACAAGTATCTACAGGAGGACAAATTCCGAGAATGCCTTGAAAATCTGGCAGAAGCAATCGCACGCTCTTCTATGGAGCTTTTTCCAGCCGGGGTGCATGTAGTAGTTGGTCAGGCCGATGCCGAAACGGCGTTGACGGTTTCAGCATACGGTGTCGATCCAGGCAGATTTCTCGCATTGCAGCGCCTTCTCCCGTTCCACGGTTGCGGCGCTTTGTCCGTTTTTGGAATCGCCTGAGCTATCGGCGCTGGGCGAACCTAGAGGACTCAATCCGCAAAGGAAAAGGCGTGGCCGGCGAATTCAATTTTACGGATGCGGAGCAGAAGATCTTTTCTGAAGGTGTCGAGGCCTTCTCTGCAGCTCACGCCATGGCTTTGGCGGCTACTTACGACTTTAGCAGGCATCGCCACCTGTTGGATCTCGGTGGAGGGACCGGGTCATTTCTGCTGCCATTAATGCAGCGCTATCCGAATTGCAATGCACGTTATTGGAGTTGCCTGGCACCGCTGCAATCGCGCGCCAAAGGTTGGCCGGAGACCCGATAGGCCGCCAGATCAAGGTTACTCAGGGCGACTTTCTAAAAAGATGTTTTACCAAAGGAGTATGATATAGTGTTGTTAGCTCATGTCGTACACGTACTTGTACCAGAACAGAACCTGCAACTACTGCGTCAAGCACGGCGGGCGGTCACGCTAGGCGCCCGCCTGCTGATGGTCGACTTCTGGATGGATCCCAGGCATACGCAGCCGCTAATGGGCGCCTTGATGGCCGGCGAGTTTTTGGTTGTTGGTGGAAACGGAGATGTTTACAGCGTGGAAGAGGCACGCAAATGGCTGGAACAGTCAGGTTGGCGCTACGTAGAACATAAGCCGCTAAGCGGCCCGGTCACGCTTCTGGTGGCAGAAGCTATTGATTCTGGTGTTTCGACTCCCTCTGCGTCACAGGCTTCAGGGGAGTGAAGTGCTTTGAGCCTAACGCAATTACAGCGGGAAAAATCGCAAAAGCACCGTAATCTGGTTCCAACTTGGTTCCGCACCGAATGCTCTTTTCTTATGAAAAAATGCAGCTGAGCGCGGCGTCAGTGAATGTACAGCTCAATTGAGTCGAGACAACCGGGAAATGAGAAGACCGGTGCACCTGCTGCTCGGTTTGATCCACGCTAAATCAACTCTCAGGCAAGCGCGGAACGCAAGACTTGTTCGTCGGGGCCGCGACCCGCACAGCAGCCGGCGAGTTTGCCGTCAATCACAACGGCTGGCACGCTGCGAACTCCGTGCTGCTTCGCCTTGGAAGCAACTTCGGCCTTCTGCATGTCATGGATGACTACCTCGTGCGAACTACCCGCCAGCCGCTTGACCAGCTCGATCGTCTCCTTGCAAGTCGAGCAGCCAGCACTGAAGATTTCGATCTTCTTTCTCGTTGCCATGTCTTCTCCTCCTCAAACGCTCTTAAACTTTCTTGGCTCCTAGAACTGGTGGTTGCGCTAATCGTTCGCCGCGCGGCCAGGCATTCCACACGGAGGCCACAACCAGCATTGCGACCCCGCCGTAGATCGTAGCGTTGGACTCCCAGACAAATTTACCGAGCAAAACACTCATTGCCGCAATCAATCCAATTAGAAACGGACCCAATCCACGGCGACGTTTAGCCCTGAATGCGAGAGCCACCAGCGCAAGGGTTAGGAATACGATCGTGAGCGGCAATAGGTAGGCAGCTGATATGAGAAAACCAAGGCCGAGTGAACTCAGCAAGCCTGCATACGCAGGCCAGCAAACGGGGCACGCGAGCTTGGGTAGTGCCGAAAGGCCTATGCCGGGAAGCGAGAGTAGTCCTTGTTTCCAGACCCGGCTCATCTGTCCTCCGCGTCAAGGTTCTCAAGGATCGGACAGTCTCGAACGGGACCGCAACCTGAGCAGGTCTGCGTCAGTTCACGCAATGCCTTTTTCATGGACTGAAGGCTCCTAATTTTTGCCTCAATATCCGTAATCTTCGCTTGCGCTCGTGTTCGCACGTCCGCACTCTTTGCAGTAGGTGCGACACGAAGCGAAAGCAACTCTCGAATCTCGCCAAGTGAGAATCCCAGTTCTTGCGCGCGTCGAATGAACCGAAGGCGGCGCTTGGCTTCCATGGGAAAAAGACGATAGCCTGACCCGCTGCGAGGAGGCTTTGGGAGGAGTCCCCGCCGTTCGTAGTAGCGGACGGTTTCAAGGTTGACTCCCACCGCTCTGGCGAGTCGGCCAATCGTGAGCGCTTCCATCTTCATCATGACTTCAGTCTAAACCCCGTACCATAGTCCGGGGTCAAGAACTATTTTGCAGCGCCCGGACCGAGCAGCTCAGTTCGGTAACCTCCTGTGACATCAAGCGATACAACATCGTTGGCCGTAGTGTTTCACTAATTCGGCCGATTCGCTTCAGGGAAGGAACTGCAGCAGACTTCGCCTTTGACTCCAGCTAGGCCTTCTTTCCCAACAATGGGAACCATGATTAGTGCAGCGACAGGGTCGGCCCACCACCATCCTGCGACCGCATTCAGGACAAGTCCTACCAACAAGATTAAGGAGAGGTAGACACAGAAATCAGTCTGCTTCGCATCAGCGTTCATCGCCGCGCTGCCGAGTTCGCGGCCCACACGCTTCTTGGCTCGCGAAAGCACGGGCATAACGACTAGGGAAACGCATGCCAGTACGATTCCGGGAACGCTGTGCTCAGGAGCTTGTCGTCGAATTAGATCCGACAGAGCTTCGTACGCGATGTAGATAGCAAGGCCGATGAAACAGATTCCCACGATTCTAAGACTGAGTCGTTCGTTCCGTTCCCGGTTTTGTAGGTCGGCATCGACGGACATTCTCCAAAGCAAAGTTGCTCCGGACGTGACCTCGATAAAACTGTCCAATCCGAAACCTATGAGCGAGATGCTGCCGGCGACCAGTCCGGCTATGACACCGACCATGCCTTCGAGACTATTCCAAGCGATGGTGAAATATTCCAGCCGCTTTCCGCGTTGGGCAACAATTCCTCGGCGAGTGGGAACGAATTCGCTCATCATCCCAGTATAGCGGGCAGTCGCAGGACTGCAGAGCGCGACTGGCTTTACTTGGCAGCGACCACGGACTGTACAGTCACCGTGCCGTCGTTCGTGGTTCCCTTGACGGTGACCTTCTGCCCGGCCAGCTTGGCGAGCTCCGCTTCATGCCCTTCCAGAGTGTAGAGTTTTTTGTCCACGGCCAGTGCGTACTTCATGCCATCCTTCACGCACATCCGAGTACATTCAGCCGGAGTCTTGTCCTTGGCCATGTGCGAGGTACCGCACATGGAGTCTGTGAGCGTCCCCGTGAGCGACTGTTGCTGCGCGACGGCAACGGTACTTCCGAGCGCAAAGAGTAGAGCTGCGACCAGTTTCGTTCTGTTCTTCATTTCCTTGCTCCTTGTGGTTTAACTTCTTCATCGCACAGCCCGGCATGCTACAGAACCTTGAAGCTGCCGAGCTGTCAATCCTTTGTCGCCTCCTCGGCCTGGAGGCGGAGCGTTCCGCGGCGCAAGGCGCGCTCTTTCATCAACGCGAAGAACACCGGTACGAGAATGAGCACATGAATGGTGGAGGTGATCATGCCGCCGACAATCGGCGCTGCAATCGGCTTCATCACGTCCGAACCGATGCCGCTTTCCCACAGAATAGGAATAAGACTGGCCAGCACGACGCTCACGGTCATGAGTTTTGGTCTGAGGCGCTGCACGGCACCCTCGATGACGGCTTCCTCGATGTCTTCATGCCGGAGCGGTTGTCCCCCTGCGAGTCGGCGGTTTAGAGCTTCGTGGAGATACACGACCATGACCACACCCGTCTCGACAGCAATGCCAAACAGCGCAATGTAACCGACCCAGACTGCAACGCTGAAGTTGTAACCGAGGAATTCCTGCAGGATTAAGCCGCCGGTAAGCGCATAGAGTGTCGGAAAAATGAGCACCGCCGACTCCGCGACGGAATGGAACACCATATAAAGGAGGACGAAGATGACGAAGAATACGACCGGCAAAATCACTTGCAGCCGTTCTTTGGCTCGCAATTCGAACTCGTATTCCCCCGCCCATTTGTAGGTGTAACCCGCTGGTAGATGAAGCTTTTGCACCAGCATGTTGTTGGCGGACTTCACGAAATCGCCATAGTTCCTCGAATTGAGGTCAATGTAGACGTAGCCGGTAAGAGCTCCATCTTCGTCACGGATCATCGAGGGCCCGCGCGAAAACGAGATTCGAGCCACTTCCTCTATTGGGATTTGTGCGCCGGACGGTGTAGCGATAAGGACTCTTCGGAGGTCGTCCACGTTGTCACGAAAGTCGCGGTTGTAGCGGACGTTGACGGGATAACGCTCGCGGCCTTCGATGTTTTCGGTGACCATTTCCCCGCCGATTCCTGAGCTGACCGCCTGCTGCACATCGGCGACAGTCAGGCCGTAGCGTGACGCTTCCTCACGGTTTACTTCGACGTCGACATAGAAGCCTTGCGAGACGCGTTCTGAAAAAATGGATCGAACCTCGGGAAGACCTGTCAGAACTTGTTGTATCTGCGTACCGGTCTGCTGGATGCCTTCGAGCGTTGGTCCCTGTATCTTCATGCCGAGAGGCGTTTTGATTCCGGTGAGCTCCATGTCGAGCCGGTTTTCGACAGGCATGGTCCAGGTGTTGGAGAGGCCGGGAAACTGAAGCTTGGCGTCCATTTCCTGAATAAGCTTTTCGTAGGTCATCCCCGCACGCCACTGCTCACGCGGCTTGAGCATGATCGTGGTGTCGTACATATCGAGTGGGGCGTTGTCGGTAGCGCTGTCCGACCTTCCGATGGTTCCAAACACAGTTTCCACTTCCGGGAAGGTACGAATGATGCGGTCCTGTTCCTGAAGTAATTGCGTTGCCTGCCGAATGGAGATTCCAGGCAGGGCCGTGGGCATGTACAACGCCGAGCCTTCGAACAGCGGGGGCATGAATTGGCTGCCGATCTTGAGCGCGAGCGGAAGCGTGACGACCAGAAAAATCAGATTGATCAGCAAAGTGGTCTTGCGAAACCTGAGGCAAAGGCGCAGTACCGGCAAGTAGAGCGCCTGCGTGATCCGAGAAATCGGGTTCTGTGATTCCGGTCGTAGTCTCCCGCGAATAAAAAGAACCATGAGCACAGGGACAAGTGTGATCGCCAGCAGGGACGAGAATCCCACGGCTAGCGTCTTGGTCCAGGCCAATGGCCGGAACATTCTTCCTTCCTGTGCTTCAAGCAAGAAAACCGGAAGAAACGACACGACGATGATGAGCAAGGAGAAGAAGATGGCGGGGCCGACCTGTTTAGCGGAGTCTAATAGAATCCTCCGCCGCTCCGGTCCAGAAATTGGCGCCAATGCATTAACTTGGTGCTCCGAAAGTTGCCGGTAGCCGTTCTCGACCATCACGATGGCCGCATCGACGAGGACGCCAATGGCGAGCGCGAGGCCGCCGAGCGACATGATGTTCGAGCTGACGTGCAGGTAGTACATCGGGATGAAGGATGCAACCACGGCAATGGGCAAAGTGAGGATGGGAATGAGCGCGGAGCGGAAATGAAAAAGGAAGATGATGATGACGAGGCTGACGATGATCGCTTCTTCCAGCAAGTCGCGCTGAAGTGTTTCAATCGAAGCGTGAATCAGCCCGGAACGGTCATAACCGGCAACGACTTCGACGCCGGGAGGTAAAGATGGCTTGATTTCGGCCAGCTTTTTCTTCACGCCGTTGATGACGTTCAAAGCGTTCATGCCGTCGCGCATGACAACAATTCCAGCTACCGTCTCGCCTTCGCCTTGCCATTCCGCAGCTCCTTCGCGAATGTCCGGGCCGAACGTGACAGTGCCGAGGTCGCGAATCCTGACAGGTGTGCCGTTCTTCGCGGCAACGGGCAAAGTTTCAAGGTCGCTCAGTGAATGCAAATACCCGAGGCCACGAATCATGTATTCCGCGCCGCCCATTTCGAGGACTCGCCCGCCGACTTCATTAGTGCTAGAGCGAACCTTTTCAATGACCGTGGAAAGAGGAATGGCGTAGGCGCGCAGTTTGTTAGGATCGAGATTCACCTGGTACTGTTTGACGAATCCACCGATGGTCGCGACTTCGGCGACGCCCGGAACTGTTTCGAACTGGTAGCGCAGATACCAATCCTGAATGCTGCGCAATTCGGCCAAGCTGCGCTCATGCGAGCGATCCAGCAGGACGTATTCGTAGACCCAACCCGCACCTGTGGCGTCCGGTCCGATGACGGGATGGACATTGCTTGGCAGTCCTCCCTGGATCTGCTGCATGTATTCAAGAACGCGCGACCGGGCCCAGTAGAGATCGGTCCCATCCTCGAAGACGACGAAGACATAGGAATCTCCGAACATTGTTTGGGCGCGGACCGCTTTGACGTGGGGCGCTGCGAGAAGCTTGGTCACGATGGGATAGGTGACCTGGTCTTCGATAAGGCTCGGCGGCTGGCCGGCCCAAGACGTGTGAATGATGACTTGCACATCGGAGATGTCCGGCAACGCATCCAAGGGAATCCGTCGCAGCGACCAGATTCCTGCGAGCACGAGGAGAAGCGTTCCCGTGAATACCAGGAAGCGATTCCGCGCGCACCAGTCAATCCATCGGGCGATCACGTTACATTCCTCCCGTGGCGTTGACGCTCAGTTGTTTGCTGGCCACGGTCTGCCCGTTCTTCTTCGCAACGATTGTCACTTGCCACGTTCCGCCGCTTTCGAGCTGGCCAGCTCCCCCATAGATGCCATTTCCTTTGTCAGTGAGAGAGACCGGAGTGCGCATCGCCGCCATGCCCATCGCGGGCATCGCAGGCATGTAGAACGTGACGGAGACTTCCGCACCGGAAATCGGAGCGCCACGTGCTTCACTCAGCTTCACCCGAATGGTGTTGCTGCCTCTACGGGGAGGAGCAGGGTCGGTCGAGAGCTCGACGTTCGCCTGTGGCGCGTTCATCACCCCTGCCGTTCCTGCCCCTGGTGGGGGAGGAGTGAATGACCCTAGAGCTGCCTGTAGCTGGCTCTCGGAGTCGACCAGAAAATTCGCGGACGTGACGATTTCCTCGCCTTCCTTCAGCCCCTTCAAGACGACGAAGTCTTCGCCGGCGCGTGCGCCGAGCTCGACCTCCCGTGGTTCGAGATAGCCGCCGCCGCGATTCACGAAAACGACTTGTCGCGTGCCGGATTGCAGGACTCCGCTGGCGGGAATCACGAGCTGTGTTCCCGCGCGCACCTGGAGCACGGCGTTTACGAACATCCCCGGCGTGAGTTTCAAGCCCGGATTCGGGAAAATCAGTCGGACGCGCGCCGTGCGCGTCGTCATGTCCACTTGCGGATAGATGAAGTTCACACGGCCTTCGAAGTTGCGGCCGGGGTAGGTGTCCACGGTGAGTGTCGCTCGGTCGCCGACTTTGATTCTTCCGAGATCGTTCTGAAATACTTCGGCGAATATCCAAACGGTCGAGAGATCGGCGACGGAATAGAGCCGCGTCTCCGGCTGCACTGTGAGATTCGGCAAAGCGTTCCGCTCGGTGATGTAGCCCGCGACGGGAGAATCGACTTGAAGTTCCTGCTGCACTTGGCCCGTGGATTCAAGCCGCGCGATTTCACGCGGCGGCACACCCCATTGCTTGAGTCTTTCGGCAGCGGCGTCCAAAAGTGAGACCGCACTTTCGGCGACGCCCGGTACTGTGCTTCCCGCGACGCGTTGCTGGTTCTGTTTCGCGACGAGATACTCGCGCTCCGTCGCCGCGAGGTCCGGGCTGTAGATGGTGAATAGAGGCTGCCCTTTGCGGAGATATTGATAGGTCGCGTCGGCAAAGACTCTTTGGATGTATCCCGAATACCGCAGTTGCACGTAGGCGAGCTTGGTTTCATCGACGGCGACGTTGCCCGTCGCGCGGATCTCATCTCCGACCATCTTGCGTTCGACCCGGCCCATGCGAATGCCGATGCTTTGCATGCGTTCGGGTGAGAGTTGGACTGGGACAAGGGAGGGTTCGTGCGGTGCCATGGAGGCGCTTTCCCGGCCATTGGGGGCGTTCTGCGCCCCTTCGCTGGAAGTGGATGGCATCGCCGCTTCCGTTTTCCTGTGCTGTGCGGAGCGCCACCAAATCCCTCCGAGAATTCCGATGAGCGCGATGTTGCCCACAACCGCGAAGACGAATGCATTCCGATAATTTCGCATGGCTCTCTTCCTCTCCTAACGCAGCGCCAGCCCGGTGATCTGTTCGAGTCGCGCGATGGCGGTCTCGTATTCGGCGACGTTCTGCCAGTACTCTTCGTCGAGATGCAGCACGTCCAGGAACGCTGTGAGCACCGCTTGGAAATCCTGTTTGTTCGATTGGTAGGCCGCGAGACCCGCCTGAAACTCCGAACGTGCCTGTGGGGAAAGACCTTCGCGGTGAATCTTGAGCAGTTCCGCGGTTTGCTGCACGACGACGTACTGGGAGCGCAGCTCCGATGCGACTTGCTGTGATTGGGCTTCGTGCTCACTACGAGCACGCAACTCCTCGGCTTGCGCTTGCGCCAATTCCGGCTTCTGTTTGCGAGACCGGTGAATTGGTACGCTCACGCCGAAGGACAACATGTAGTAGGCACGGAACTGCGTCGGGTCGGTGCGTTGCCACATGTACTGCACGTTGAAATCGGGATAGAAATCCTTGCGAGCAAGATTGACTTGCAGTGACTGCTTGTCGATCGTCTTTTGCGAAGCAGCCAGTTCCGGATTTTGTGCTTTGGCAGCCGCGAGAAGTTCCTGGTAGTTCTGCAAGAGGGGAGATTCCGTGAGATCCGCGGGTTCAATGTCCGGCGAATCTTGGGGTCGGTTAAGAAATTGCTTCAACTGGGCTTCGAGTTTCCCAACATCTCTATGGTGCATGGCAATTTCGCGCACGAGCTTGGTCTCTTGCAGTTGGGCTTGCAGCACATCCTGCTGCGTACCCATGCCGGAACGATAGCGAGCATCGGCGGCTTGCTCTATTTGTTTCAGTAAATCGCCGTTGCTTTCGAGGATGGTCAGTGTCTTTGCCAAATACGCCAGTTGAAAGTAGACCGTCTTAACATCCGCAAGGACCGACCGCCGCACCGACTCAACCTGTTGTTGAGAGACGTCCGCTTCGCGCTTCGCTATCTCGCCTCGGAGCTTCAACTTTCCGGGGTACGGAATGTCCTGTGTGACGCCGAAGCCGATGTAGGCAAAGTCGCTGTTGGTGTAACCCGCGAACGGGCGAGGGCTGCCGACGCTCAAGTGCTGCAACGTGAACTGCGGGTCGGGCAGCGTGGAAACCTGCGACGGCACCTGTTTCCCAGCCTGCCAGCCTTGTCGCGCCGCTTCAACCTGCGGATTGTTCTTCTCCGCTTCCGCGAGTAAATCGGAAAGTGGAGTAACGGTGCCCGCGTGCGACGATATGGACTCCTGCGCGAAAACATTTCCCGCCAGAACAGCGAAAGACAAAATCACACAAAGACTTCGAATAGGAGCAGCGCAAGACAGTCGCGCAGCAGGATTCTTTCTCGCTATCGAAAACATCTTTTTCTCCTGTACGTGTAACGAAGCCGCGGCCCATCGGCGAGTGACCCAACAGGGTCTCAACCGGAACAGGTCGGCGGGTCAGAGCGACTAGTGGAGACACAAAAAGAGGCGAGCCGGTGCGTTGCCGCACCGTTGAACAGCGGATCAGATCAAGAGGGAAGCGTGAAGGGTGTATAGCTCAGGAGGGGAATGTTGTGGAGCTTCGAAATCCAAACGGGATGCTTCGGGGTACGGCATTGCCTGCGGCGAAGCAAGAATGTCGGTCACTACCAGCACGGGCGCGTGGAGCATAACGTGAGCGACCGGCAACACGCTGGGGGACTGAGATGAAACCATGCTCTTGCAGCAATCGTGACTCTGATTGGACGGATCGCAGGGCATGGAACCGCAGCACCGCATACTCTGCTGGTCTGGAGTCATCGCGGACATGCACTCCGCAAACTGTAGACCCAATAGAGCGACTGTGGCCAAAAACACCAAAAGTCTCTTGCTCACCATGCTGCTTCGACTCTAGGCGGATTAGACGCCTGAGTCAACGAAAGGATTCGGTTGTGTATCAGGCGCGAATAGATAGGAAAAGCGCCTGAGCCCCGTTTTGCAGCATGCGTATCGCGGAGTTTAGCTTATCGCTTGCCATCTCCCATTATCGTGAATGCGGGCTTGACAGCATCTCGCTAAGTATATAGCTTACTTCCTAAGCGAGTTTCTCACATACAGGAGTAGATTCGGTGGGAGCTGCACGCGAGAGTAAGAATAAGCTGACCGACGAGATCGTCGGGCGTCTGGCGCGCCAACACAGCACTGCGGTGGTGCTATTTCACCACGCGGTCGCGGAGCGTCTGGGCCTAGGCCCGACAGATCACAAGTGCCTCGACTTGCTGCGGGAGCGCGGGGCGTTGGCTGGCAGCGACCTTGGCGCAATCACAGGGTTGACCAGTGGCGCGATCACCGGGGTGGTCGCTAGGCTGGAGCGCGCTGGATATCTGCGTCGTGAACCGGACCCACACGATGGGCGTAAACAGATCCTCCATCTGGCGCTGGAGCGCTCCCCCATCCAAGATGTGATCGACCCATTACGAGCAGACGTATCCGCCCTCTTGGAGAATTTCGATGCCCACCAACTGACCGCTATCGCCGAGTTCCTGGCTGGGACCACGGACCTTGTCTACCGTCATGCGGCACTGCTACGCGCCGAGACAATTTCCGACATGGGCCGGACGCGCGTAACCGGGCGAACAGCTTCCAAGTGAGGAATCAGAAATGAAAGTCCAGCGATGAGACCCAGCCTCCGCAAGCTGACCATCACCGCCCATGTCACCTTCTCGGTCGGCTGGCTCGGCGCGGTCGCCGCGTTTCTGGTACTCAGCATCGCCGGCCTGACCAGCCAGGATGCAGAAGTGGTGCGCGGAGCCTATCTCTCGATGAACCTGATCAGCAGGTTTGTCATCATCCCGATGTGTTTCGCTGCGTTGGGCACCGGACTTCTCCAGGCATTAGGCACACCATGGGGCTTGTTTCGGTACTACTGGATTCTGCTGAAATTCGGGCTGGCGATTTTTGCCACCTTCGCCTTGCTCGTGCATCAATTCGGAGTAATGGCGGAGGCGGAGAAGCGCATATCAGGGGCTGCGGCAGAAACATTGTTCAGCGCCGACCTCGGTCCTCTGAAGACCGAACTCGTACGCGCTCCCAGCCTTGCCATAGTGTTGCTGCTCGTGGCCGCGTCACTGGGGGTGTACAAACCATGGGGCCTGACCCGCTACGGGCGTCGCAAGCAACAAGAGCGGCGTAAAGTAGAGCAGCAACCGAACAACGAGACTCCCTTAGGAGTCAAGATCTTCTACGCCGTGATCGGTGTGCTGGTGTTGGTCGTCGTCGTGCTGCACCTCACCGGCCAT
>Ga0066690_10000468_pt1 | contig 12308 bp, 11 predicted proteins | sample GraSoiAngelo_139_FD_62303 | JGI IMG/M metagenome (GOLD analysis project Ga0066690, IMG submission 62303) | Grasslands soil microbial communities from the Angelo Coastal Reserve, California, USA - 14_0929_12_20cm | ecosystem: Environmental > Terrestrial > Soil > Grasslands | place: USA...
ACCCAGCTGCGGTCCACCGTGCCGGCGCGGATCTGCTTCATCGAGCCCTCTTCCTTCGCGAGGATCGCCTTCGCCGAAGCGAGGATTTCCTGCGCGTGCTCCTGCGGAACGGCGACCAGGCCGTCGGCGTCGCCGACGATGATGTCGCCGGGATTGACCGGGATGCCGCCGATGGTGATGGGCACGTTGATCTCGCCCGGCCCGTTCTTGTAGGGGCCGCGGTGCGTGACGCCGCTCGCAAAGACGGGGAAGCTCCCTGCCTTGAGCTCCGCCGAATCGCGGATCGCGCCCCAGATCACCATGCCGGCGACGCCGCGCTGCTCAGCGCGAGCCGACATCAGCTCGCCGATCAGGGCGTGGTCGTTGAATCCGCCGCCGTCCACGACGATCACGTCGCCGGGCTCGGCCGTGTCGATCGCCTTGTGGACGAGCAGGTTGTCGCCGGGCGCGGTGCGCACGGTAAACGCCGGGCCGCAGAGCTTCGCGCCGTTGTGCATGGGGCGAAGCTGCGGTCCGCCCGCGTACAGTCGCTCCATGCTGTCGGAGAGATGGGGAGTCACCATCCTGGCGAGCTCCGCGACGAGCTTCTTGTCGGGGCGCTTCGGGATGGGGAGGATGCGAAAACCGATGGCAGTCATGAGCGTGCCCCCTAGACGAACTGCACCGCGATTCCGCCGAGCGGCCCGAAGTCCCCGTGCAGGGTGTCGCCCTTGTTCGCGAACACGACGCGCGTAAACGACCCGGCGAGTATCAGGTGACCGGCTTCGAGCGTCACACCGCCTTTTCCCAGCCGGTTGGCGAGCCAGGCGACGCCGAGCGCCGGATGGCCGAGCACGCCCGCGGCGAGGCCGGTCTCCTCGATCTCGGAGTTGCGGTACATGATGCCGCCGGCCCAGCGCAGGTCCATTTCCATCGGGCCGATCGGGCGGCCGCCGACGACGATGCCGGCCGCCGCGCCGTTGTCGGCAACGGTGTCGAAAATCTTGCGCGGGTTGACGATACGCGCGTCGACGATCTCCATCGCGGGTATCACGTACTCGGTCGCGTGCAGCACGTCGGTGAGCCCGATTCCCGGGCCTTTCAGGGGCTTGCCGAGAATGAAGGCGAGCTCGATCTCGACGCGCGGGACGCAGTAGTTCGCGTGCGGGACTTTCGCGCCGTCGGCGATCATCATAGTGTCGAGCAGATGCCCGTAGTCGGGCTCGTTGATCTGCGAGGAGGCCTGCATCGCCTTGGAGGTGAGCCCGACCTTGTGTCCGATGAGCCTCGCGCCCGCCTTGATCTTGTGCTGCGCAACCGTGGTCGAGATGGCGTAGGAATCCTCGATGGAGATGTGCGGATAGGTGACCGAGAGCTGCACCGCCTGCTTTTTCTCCTTCTCGGCGTTCAGCAGCGTCTCGACGCACTTCTTGCGCTCGGTTTCGGACAGCGGCATGGAAATCGTCTTTCTTCTTCGGGAATGCGGATTTTACACTGCCGGGGATCGCTGGAATTTCGGGACGAGTCAAACCACCTCGAAAAGACCCGCCGCGCCCATGCCCCCGCCGATGCACATGGTGACGACGACGTGCTTCGCGCCGCGCCGCTTGCCTTCGATGAGCGCATGGCCGGCGAGGCGCGCGCCCGTCATACCGTAGGGGTGACCGAGGGCGATCGCGCCGCCGTTGACGTTCAGCCGCTCGTTCGGGATGCCGAGCCGGTCGCGGCAGTAGATCACCTGCACCGCGAACGCCTCGTTCAATTCCCACAGACCAACGTCTTCCATTTTCAGCCCGGTGCGCGCGAGCAATCGCGGCACAGCGAACACCGGGCCGATGCCCATTTCGTCGGGCTCGCAGCCGGCTACCGCGAAGCCGCGGAAAATCCCGAGCGGTCTCAAGTTGCGCTTTTCGGCGAGCTTCGCGTCCATTACGACGCAGGCGGAGGCGCCGTCGGAGAACTGGCTCGCGTTTCCGGCCGCGATCGTGCCGCCTTCGATCGCCGGCTTGATCTTGGAGACGCCCTCGAGCGTCGTGTCCGGGCGGATGCCTTCGTCGTGCTTCGCCGTGACCTCCTCGACCCAGCTTTTCCCCGTCTCCTTGTCGGCCTTTTGCATTCTCACCGTCAGGGCGAAGATCTCCGCGTCGAATCGGCCGGCTGAACGCGCGGCGGCGGCGCGCTGCTGGCTCTGCACCCCGAACTCGTCCTGGCGCTCGCGGCTGATGTCGTAGCGCGATGCCACGACCTCGGCGGTCTGCAGCATCGGCATGTAGATGGCCGGCTTGTGCCGCTCGAGCCACTCGTCGTGCGCCATGTGCTTGTTCATTTCGTTCTGCACGCAGGAGATCGACTCGACACCGCCCGCAACGGCGACCGGGACCTTGTCCACGATCACGCGCTGCGCGGCGATGGCGATGGTCTGCAAGCCCGAGGAGCAGTAGCGGTTCACGGTTACTCCCGCGGTAGTGACCGGACAACCTGCCCGGATGGCGATCTGCCGCGCGATGTTGTGGCCGGTCGCGCCTTCCGGATGAGCGCAGCCCATGATGACGTCCTCGACCTCGGCCGGATCGACACCGGCGCGCTCCATGGCGTGCTTCGCGGCGTGGCCGCCGAGCTTCGCCCCGTGGGTCATGTTGAACGCGCCGCGCCAGGACTTGCAGAGCGGAGTGCGGGCGGTGGATACGATCACTGCGTCGGTCACGGGAGTCCTCCTGGTTTTCCCGTAGGATATCGGTTCTTCGCGTTTTCGGCGAAGCCAAAGCGAAGGGCGCCACGAGGAGGCCCATGGGAAAAGCGCTCCAGCCGAGCCTGCGCTTTGCGCCGGCCAAGGTCCAGATCGAGCGCCGCGCCGACGGCGCGGTGATCCTGCGCTCGCCCCTGAAGCTGGGCGGCCACGCGCGCGCGGTCGGCGAGTGGCTCGAGCGCTGGGCTCGCGAGAAACCGGAGCGGACTTTCCTCGCCGAGCGCAGGGACGGCGCCTGGAGGAAGCTGGGCTACCGCGAGGCCCTCGGGCTCGCGCGCCGCGTCGGCCAGGGATTGCTCGACCGGGGGCTCGACGCCTCGCGGCCGCTCGTGATTCTGTCCGACAACTCGATCGATCACGCGCTCCTCGCGCTCGGAGCGATGCACGTGGGCGTGCCGGTAGCGCCTGTTTCGCCCGCCTACTCGCTCATGTCGAAGGATTTCGCCAAGCTCAGAGCCATCTTCGACCTGTTGCGTCCGGGCCTGGTGTGGACCGCCGATCCCACGAAGTTCGCGCCTGCGCTTGCCGCGGTCGGCGCGAGGCCGACGTCGATCGACGAGCTGCTTCCCGATAAAGCGAGCTCCAAGGTGGACGAAGCCTTCGCCGGCATCGGACCCGGGACCGTAGCGAAGATACTTTTCACCTCCGGTTCGACCGGAACTCCCAAGGGCGTGATCAATACGCAGCGCATGCTCACGGTCAACCAGGAGCAGTATGCGATCGTCTGGCCGTTCCTCGAGGACCGGCCGCAGGTGCTGGTCGACTGGCTCCCTTGGAACCACACCTTCGGCGGCAACAACAATTTCGGCATGATGCTGAGGAACGGCGGCACGTTCCATATCGACGGCGGCAAGCCCGCTCCCGGTCTCATCGAAGTCACCGCGGGGAACTTGAGGGACGTCTCGCCGACGATCTACTTCAACGTGCCCCGCGGCTTCGACCTGCTCATGCCCTTGCTCGAGAAGGACGCGGCGCTCCGGCGCAGTTTTTTCCGCGACCTCGACTGCATGGTATACGCCGGAGCGTCGCTCCCGCAGAAACTGTGGGAGCGCATGCAGCAGCTCGCGGTCGCCGAGCGAGGCGTGCAGCTCCCGCTCATTTCCGCGTGGGGCTCGACCGAAACGGCGCCGATGGCGACGGGTGTGCACTACGCGGTCGATCGCGCGGGCATCATCGGTCTGCCGGTGCCCGGCTGCGAGCTGAAGCTGCTGCCCGCAGCAGGAAAGCTCGAAGCGCGCGTGAAAGGCCCGAACGTCACGCCGGGCTACTGGGGCCGCGACGATCTCACGAAGGCTGCGTTCGACGAGGAGGGCTATTACCGCATCGGCGACGCATTGAAGTTCGCCGATCCGGCAAAACCCGAGCAAGGGCTCGCGTTCGACGGGCGCATTGCCGAGGATTTCAAACTGTCGACGGGCACGTGGGTGCACGTCGGCGCGACGCGCCTGAAGCTGATTGCGGCCGGGGATCCCCTGATTCAGGACGCGGTGATCACCGGCCACGAACGGAGCGAGGTCGGTGCGCTCGTATTCCTGAACGCCGCGGCGGTGAGAGCGCGCGGACTCGATGACGCGGGCGTGCGCGAGCACCTGCGCGGCGCTCTGAAAAAGCTCGCCTCCGAGACGGGCGACGGCAGCTCGACGCATCCGGTGCGCGCTCTCGTCATGGCCGAGCCGCCCTCGATCGACGCGAACGAGATCACCGACAAGGGCTACATCAACCAGCGGGCGGTGCTCGAGCGGCGCGCGGTCCTGGTCGAGGACCTGCACGCCGATCGTCCGGCCCGCGAAATCATCGTCGCTACCCAATAAGGAGTCCAACCATGACACGGGTCCGAGCAGCTGTTCTTGCGTCGCTGGCCTTGGCCGGCACCGTCGCCGCGCAAGACCAGCCAATCCGCATCGCCGTGCTCAACGACCAATCGAGCGTGTACGCGGACTTTCAGGGACGCGGCTCGGTGCTCGCCGCACAGATGGCGGTCGAGGACTACGGCGCCAGAGCCGCCGGACGCAGGATCGACGTGGTTTTCGCCGACCATCAGAACAAGCCCGACGTGGGATCCGTAGTCGCGCGCAAGTGGCTCGACCAGGACGGGGTCGACCTCATCGTGGATATTCCGAACTCGGCCGTCGCGCTCGCAGTGAACGAGATCGTGCGGCAGAAGAACAAGGTGCTGATCGGCTCGGGAGCGGGAAGCGCGGAGCTCACCGGATCGAAGTGTTCGCCCAACACCGTGCACTGGACCTACGACACCTGGTCGTATGGGCACTCGCTCGCCAAAGCCGTGGTTCAGCGCGGCGGCAGGACCTGGTTCTTCATCACCGCCGACTATGCCTTCGGCCACGACCTGGAGAGGCAGGCGACCGATCAGGTGGTGAAGGACGGAGGCAAGGTCTTAGGGGGCGTGCGCACGCCGATTGCGACGCCCGATTTTTCGTCCTTCCTGCTGGCCGCGCAATCTTCCGGGGCCCAAGTGGTCGCCTTGGCGGTCGCGGGCGGCGACACCACCAATTCGATGAAGCAGGCGGCGGAATTCGGGCTGCCGGCCAAGCAGAGCATTGTGGCGCTGATTTTCGGCATCAACAACGTGCCCGCGCTGGGTCTCAAGGCTTCGCAGGGGGCGCTCACCGTGAACCCGTTCTACTGGGACATGAACGAGGGCACGCGCGCGTGGTCGCAGCGGTTCCGCAAGCGCGCCCACAACGGCGCCATGCCGAACGACATGCAGGCCGGAGTCTATGCGTCCGTGCTGCATTTCCTCAAGGCGGTCGACAAGGCGGGCGGCGCGGGCGACGGGAAAGCCGTGGTGGCCGCGATGAAGGCGATGACTACCGACGATCCGCTGTTCGGCAAAGGGAGAATCCGCGAGGACGGCCGCAAGATCCACCCGATGTATCTCCTGCAGGTGAAATCGCCCGAGGAGTCGAAGGGCGACTGGGATTACTTCAAGATCGTCTCGAGCATCCCGGCGGAGCAGGCGTTCCGGCCGCTGAACGAGGGCAACTGCCCGATGGTCGCGGGGAAGTGATCCTGCGCCTCCGGCTCTAGACCTCGACGACGAAGTCGAACGTTCCTTCGCCGGCGCCTTTGCCGGGCATGCGCATCTCGAGGTCCGGGCGGTAGAGGCCGTCGCGGCGATTGCCGGGCTCGTCCCGGAAGTAGAGCTGCGTGGTCAGCACGCGCTTTCCCGGAGCCTGCACCTTGACGTGGATATGCCGTGTGCGCCCGGGGTATTCCGCCGGAACGATGGTTTGCAGGCGATAGCGTCCCTCGGCGTCGGTGAACTGGTGGCCGCGATAGCGAAAGCCGCGGTTGTCGTACTCGCCGTCCTCGTCCGCGTGCCAGAAATCGAGCAGCGCGTTCGCGACCGGTTGGCATCGGGCCGACAGGACCTGCCCGGTCACGATCAGCCCTGGGGCCCTGGATTGCGGTTCCACCAACGAAACGCGGCGCGGCGTGTTGGTTTTGAAAAACGGGCCCTCAGTCTGCGAAGACGTGAGCTCGCCGCAGGTGAGCGGGCGAGTCTGAGCAAAGGCCGGAAGCACGGGGAGTGCGGCCGCGGCGGCAAGGAGTCGGCGGCGAGTCAAAGAAATCATTGTTTCACCGGTCCGAGCGCCACACCACGCGCTCGTCCAGGGCGTACAGCTTGCACTCTCCGTTGCCGCGACGATTGCAACTTTCCATTACGTTCCCGACGACGTCAGGCTGCCTGCTGCCGGGAGCGCTCCGGGAGCTGGATGCCCACGCTCCGTTCGGCGCGATCGCAAACGCACGCGGCGTCGGCTTGGACAGGAATTCCTTGTAGGCGTCGCGTCCCTTCTCCTTGAGAAAGGGAACGGCGTCGACCTTTCCGAGCGGCGCGAAGCCGATCGTCGTTTGCGCGGGCACTCCGAGGCCTGCATTTATCCCCGATACGAGGTCCTTGACCCAGCCATTGTAGTTGCCATGAATCAACCGAAGCGTTCCACCGCCGCGTTCTTCATATAGAAGATTGGTACTTTGCAGATATCGAATGCCGTAGCCGGTTGCGCTGTAGGTCAACTCGACCGACATCGTGTGCTCGCGTATCACGTTCGTCAGCTCCATGCGGCCCTCGGTCGAGGTGGCTACCTTCCAGCCCCGGGTCGCCCCCACGATCCTGACGACCTGTTCGATGTCCTGCCGGGTCACTTGCTTGGCGTTGTCCTGGAATTCGATCCGCCAGGGATCGTCGATCACCGCCAGCCGGAAGGCCCCGAGGTTGTAGGGTTCGGCATGCGCGACGAGACCTTGCGACAACAACAGGGAAAGGGAACACAGACGAATCAGGCGGCTCATGGTCATCTCCCTTAGTGAATCTCCGGCTCGGGCGTGGGCGCGGTGCCCTCGAGGAAATCGAAGTCGCAGCCTTCGTTCGCTTGGCGGATGTGCTGCGAGAAAAGCGCGCCGTAGCCGCGCTCGAACCTGCGCGCTGGAGCCTTCCACGCGCGCTTGCGCTTCATCATCTCGGCGTCGTCGATCAGGACCTGCAGCCGGCGGCGCGGCACGTCGAGCTCGATCGTGTCGCCCGTCTTCACCAGCGCAAGGGGGCCGCCGACCCAGGACTCGGGCGCCACGTGCAGCACGCAGCAGCCGTAGGCGGTGCCGCTCATTCTCGCATCCGAGATGCGCACCATGTCACGCACGCCCTGCTGCAGGAGCTTCTTCGGGATCGGCACTTCCCACTCCGGCATGCCGGGTGCGCCTATCGGTCCGGCGTTGCGGAGAACGATCACCGAGCTCGCATCCACGTCGAGCGCCGGATCGTCGAGGCGCGCCTGCAGGTCGTCGTAGTCCTCGAATACGACCGCGCGGCCCTTGTGCCGCAGCAGGCGAGCCTCTGCGGCCGCCGGCTTGACGATGGCGCCGTCGGGGCAGAGATTGCCGCGCAGCACCGCGAGCCCGCCCGAGGGAATCAGCGCCTTCTCACGCGGCAGGATCACGTCGGGGTTGAAGATCTTCGCACCTTCGAGGTTCTCCCCGAGCGTCCTGCCGCTCACCGTCTTCGCATCGAGATCGAGCAGGTCGCGGATCGAGGCGAGGAGCGCGCGCAATCCGCCCGCGTAATAGAAATCCTCCATCAGGTATTTGCCCGACGGGCGCAGGTTGGCGACTACCGGAGTCTTGCGCGAGATCGCGTCGAAGCGATCGAGGTCGAGCGGCACGCCCGCGCGCCGCGCCATCGCGATGAGATGGATGGCGGCGTTGGTCGAGCCGCCGCAGGCGAGCACGCAGGTCACGGCGTTGTCGAACGAGGAGGGCGTGAGGAGATTTTTCGGCGTGGCATCTTCCCACACCAACTCGACCGCGCGCTTGCCGGTCGCGGTCGCCATTTTCGCGTGGTGGGAGTCGGCCGCGGGGATCGACGCCGCGCCGGGCAGCGCGAGGCCGAGCGCTTCCGCGGCCGAGGTCATGGTCGATGCCGTGCCCATCGTCATGCAGTGGCCGGGCGAGCGCGCGATTCCTTCCTCGATCTCTTCCCAGTCGTTTTCCGTGATCGTTCCGGCGCGCAGCTCCGCCCAGTACTTGCGCGAATCGCTGCCCGAGCCGAGCACCTGCCCGTGCCAGTTGCCGCGCAGCATCGGGCCCGCGGGCAGGTAGATCATCGGCAGCCCCATCGACAGCGCGCCCATCACGAGAGCGGGCGTCGTCTTGTCGCAGCCGCCCATGAGCACGCAGCCGTCGGCGGGATACGAGCGCAGGAGCTCCTCGGTCTCCATCGCGAGGAAATTGCGGTACATCATAGTGGAGGGTTTCTGGAACGGCTCGGCGAGAGCGATCGCGGGCATCTCGACCGGGAATCCGCCCGCCTGCCACACGCCGCGCTTGACTTCCTCGGCGCGCGTGCGGAAGTGCGCGTGGCAGGGATTGATGTCGCTCCAGGTGTTGATGATGGCGATCACGGGTTTCCCTGCGTAATCGCTCTTGTCGTAGCCCATCTGCGCGGTGCGCGAGCGATGGTCGAAGGTCTTGCGGTCGCCCACGCCGTACCAGCGGTGGCTGCGCAGCTGTTCGGGGCGTTTTCTCGGGGGCATCTGGGGCGGCCTTCGTTTCGAGCTGCAATTCTACCCGCGCGCGTGCTCGCGCGCTGCTGACAAAAGCGATATCCTTTGCATCGGCATGATCGACAAGATCGTCTCTTCGGTCGAGGCCGCGCTCGCCGACGTGCGCGACGGCTCGACGATCCTCGTCGGCGGTTTCGGCGGCGCCGGCGTTCCCGAGGAGCTGATCGACGCGCTCATCGCGCAAGGGGCGAAAGACCTCACCATCGTCAACAACAACGCCGGCAACGCAGAATTCGGCGTCGCTGCGCTGCTGAAAGCCGGTCGCGTGCGCAAGGTTGTCTGCTCCTATCCGCGCACGGCCGACTCGTATGTGTTCGAAGCGCTCTACCGCGCCGGAAAAATCGAGCTCGAGCTCGTCCCTCAGGGGACGCTCTCGGAGCGCATGCGTGCGGCGGGCGCCGGGATCGGCGCTTTCTACACGCCCACGGGCTACGGCACCGACCTAGCAAAAGGCAAAGAGACGAGGATGATCGACGGCCGGGGCCACGTGCTCGAATACCCGATTCGCGGCGATGTGGCGCTCGTCAAAGCGGAGCGCGGCGACCGCTGGGGAAACCTCGTCTACCGCAAGAGCGCGCGCAACTTCGGGCCGACCATGGCGAGCGCGGCGAAGTGCACCATCGCGCAGGTATACGAAATCGTCGAGCTCGGCGCGCTCGACCCGGAGTGCATCGTGACGCCGGGTATCTTCGTCACGCGCGTCGTGAAGGTGCCGCGAAAAAAGCAAGCCGCGCAGGTTCGGGAGAGAGCGGCATGAGCAGGGAGCAGGGGCCCCACTGGGTGGGGATGCGACCGACCGCGAATGCCGCCTGCCGCCGACAGCGCGGTGCGTACTTTGGCAAGGCGGTAACGGAGGCGGCGGCATGAGCTACACGAAACTCACCCGCGAACAGATCGCCGCGCGCATCGCGAACGACATCCCCGAAGGGGCATACGTCAACTTGGGTATCGGCATGCCGACGCTGGTCGGAAACCACCTGCCGAAAGACCGCGAGATTTTCCTGCACAGCGAGAACGGCATACTGGGAATGGGGCCGGCGCCCGCGGCGGGGCTGGAGGACATGGATCTGATCAACGCGGGAAAAGAGCCCGTCACCTTGCTCACCGGCGGCGCGTATTTCCACCACACCGATTCGTTCGCGATGATGCGAGGGCGGCATCTCGACATCGCCGTGCTCGGCGCGTTCCAAGTGTCCGTTTCCGGCGACCTCGCGAACTGGCACACAGGCGGCGACGCCATCCCCGCCGTGGGCGGCGCGATGGACCTCGCGGTCGGGGCGAAGAACTTGTGGGTGATGATGGAACATCTCACGAAAGGCGGCGAATCGAAGATCGTGCCCCGTTGCACTTATCCGCTCACGGGAATCGGCGTGGTGAAGCGCATCTACACCGATCTCGCGGTGATCGACGTCACGCCGCGCGGGCTCTTCGCAAGCCAATTGGTGGCGGGGCTTGCGTTCGACGAACTGCAGCGGCTGAGCGGCGTGCCGCTCGCACTCTCAGGCGCGAAGGCTGCGGCCTGATCCGTTCCAGCAAGGAGTACAGGATGGCAGAAGCCGCAGCGAAAACGCAAACCCCCGACCCGCGCGTCGCGACGGCGATCGCGCATTGGGCGCCGAGATTTGTCTCGAACGGCGTGCTGCTCGCCGATTTCGAGGAGGTCACTGCCGGAATCGAGCGCTGGGAGGACTGGTGCCGCGCCTGGTGCGAGCGCGCCAAGGTCCACAAGGCGCTCGGGCGCGAGGCGCTCGCCCAAGGCTACAAGCTCACTGCCGGCGAGCACCTGGTGCGCGCGGCGATGTACTACCACTTCGCCAAGTTCGTCTTCGTGCACGACAAGAAGCAGATGCGCGACGCGCACCTGCAGTCGGTCGAATGCTACAAGGACGCGCTTCCGCTCATGCGCCCGACGGGCGAGCGCGTCGCGATACCGTTCGAGGGCAAGACCCTCTACGGGATCCTGCGGCACCCGCTTCAACGTTTCACGCGGTCGCCCGTGCTCATCATGGCGCCGGGCTTGGATTCCACCAAGGAGGAGCTGCACGCCTACGCGGAGCCTTTCCTCGCCCGCGGCATCGCGATCGTCGCGATCGACGGGCCCGGGCAGGGCGAGGCGGAGTACGAGATCCCGATCTGCGGCGACTATGAGCGCGCCGCGCGCGCGGTGTGCGACTGGATCGAAAGGCGCGCCGATCTCGACGCGGCGAAGATCGCCATGTGGGGCGTGAGCCTGGGCGGCTACTACGCGCCGCGCGCGACCGCCTACGAGAGGCGCATCCGCGCCTGCATCGCGCTCTCCGGGCCGTTCGAATGGAAGGAAATCTGGGGCGCGCTGCCGGTGCTGACGCGCGAGGCGTTCCGCGTGCGCAGCCACTGCGCGACCGAGGCTGATGCGCTGCGCCACGCCGCGACCTTGTCGATGAACGGGGCGGCGGAGAAAATCGCCTGTCCGATCTTCATAGTGACCGGGCGCGAGGACCGGCTCGTGCCGGCTTCGCACGCGGAGCGCCTGGCGAAGAGCGTCTCCGGTCCGGTAGAGTTGCTCATCGTCGAGGACGGCGGGCACAATGCCAACAATCGTCCCTATCGCTATCGAAGCCGGACGGCCGACTGGCTTGCCGGGCAACTCGGGCTGCCCAGGATCTGACAGCCGAACAGAGGAGAGAATGGCCATGTCAAAGCGCAACCGGTGGACCTTGCTCGCGGCGGCAATGCTCGTCTCGGGCATCGCCGCCGCTCAGACCTTTCCCAGCAAGACCATACACCTCGTGTCCGGCGTTACGCCGGGCAGCGCATCAGACACGACTGCGCGCATCGTCGCCGAGAAACTGCAGGCGAGCTTGGGTCAGGCGGTGATCGTCGAGAACAAACTCGGCGTGGGCGGGTTGATCGGCGCCGCTTATGTCGCCAAGGCCGATCCGGACGGACACGTGATCAGCATCTACACCTCCGCGTTCACGGTGGCGCCGCTCCTTTCCCCCGGACCGCTCGACCCGAAGGAACTTGCGCCGGTGGCGACCCTGGGCACGGTTCCGACGGTGCTGGTCGTCTCGACGGCCAAGAACTACAAGAACGTCGCGGACCTCGTCGCCGCGGCCAAGGCGAAGCCCGGGGCGCTCGTCGCCACGACCGCCGGAATCGGCAGCTCCACGCACATGAACCTTGAGCGCTTTCGCATCTCCGCCGGAATCGAGGTGCTTCAGGTGCCCATGAAAGGCGCGCCGGACGCGCTCACCGAAGTGCTCACCGGACGAGCCGATTTCTACTTCGCCCTTCCGTTCCAGGTGGGGCCGCAAGTCAAGGAAGGCAAGCTGCGCGCTCTTGCAATGGGTTCGCCCAAGAGGAGCGCGCTCTTTCCCGACGTGCCCACCACCGTCGAGGCCGGCTATCCGAACTCCGACTACAACTTCTGGATCGGCGCCCTGGTCGCCTCCAGGACCCCGCGCGACATCGTTCTGCGCCTCAACAAGGAGTTCAACGCCGCGGTGAGCTCGCCCGAG
>Ga0066690_10000473_pt1 | contig 12216 bp, 9 predicted proteins | sample GraSoiAngelo_139_FD_62303 | JGI IMG/M metagenome (GOLD analysis project Ga0066690, IMG submission 62303) | Grasslands soil microbial communities from the Angelo Coastal Reserve, California, USA - 14_0929_12_20cm | ecosystem: Environmental > Terrestrial > Soil > Grasslands | place: USA...
GCAGCTCCGCTGGACGTAAATATCGAAGCCATGTTGCCGTAGGAATTTCGCGCGATAATCTCGATCCCTTCTTCCAATGTCTCGGCACGAACGAGACTGAGGACTGGTCCGAAAATCTCCGTATGGGAGAGCGCGCTCGAAGGCGGAAGGTTATCGAGCAATGTCGGATTCAGGAAATTGCCCGCGGACGGAGCGCTGCCGCCATTACGCCCGTCGAGCAGCAGATCGGCTCCATCCTTGACGCCTTGACCAATTAGTTTTGCAACGCGTGCTTTGCTGTCCCGCGTAATCAGCGGACCCATTTGAACGCCGGGATCGAGGCCATTGCCCACCCGAATCGATCCGGCAGCGTCCAGCAGTGCCTTTGGGAATTCCTTTTGCGCCTGGCCGACCACCACGGCGACAGAAATCGCCAGGCATCGCTGGCCTGCACAACCGAATGCGCTGTCCGTGACAATGCGAGTCGTGGCATCCAGGTCCGCATCCGGAAGAATCAGAACGTGATTTTTTGCTCCGCCTTGGCACTGCGCGCGCTTGCCCGTTACGGCAGCCTTGGCATACACGTATTTGGCAACGGGTGTTGATCCAACAAAACTGATGGCCTGCACCTGCGGATGCTCCAGAAGCCCATCCACAACCGCCTTGCCACCGTGCACCAGATTCACTACCCCCGGAGGCAAGCCGATCTCCTCGATCAATTCAAACGCGCGCTGCGTTGTCAGCGGGACTCTTTCGGATGGTTTCAAAATAAAGGTGTTACCGCAAGCGATCGCGTAAGGCAAAAACCAGAACGGGATCATGGCCGGAAAATTAAACGGTGTAATGGCGGCGACGACGCCAAGCGGCTGCCGGATCATCACCTCGTCGATACCGGCCGCCACATCCTCCAGGTTGTACCCTTGCATGAGAGTGGGAATGCCGCAGGCAACTTCGACGTTCTCGATGGCGCGACCGAGCTCCGCTCGCGACTCGGCCAGCGTCTTTCCGTTCTCTTCCGTGCAAATTTGTGCTAGCTCCTCCAGATGACGTTCGAGGAGTTGCTTGAGTTTGAAGAGATATTGAATGCGTTCCTCGGGCGGGGTGCGGCGCCATTTCGGAAACGCCGAAATCGCGGCTTGCACCGCGGCGTCCACGTCTTTCTTGGCTCCCAGAGGAACGCACGCTAGTTTTTCCCCGTTTGCGGGATTGATCACATCCGCGCAATCCTCGACGTTGGAGGCGCGCCAACCCCCAGCATAGTGTCGCAGCGGTTGAAAATTTCGGCTCATTGCTGGATAGTCCGAATTCTATATGCTGCCGATTTCCCCGTTGATGCCCGATGGTCCCCGGCAACCTGACAAGATAGCAAAACTGATCTCGCGGGTGCCATCTCTCACCTGACGTCCATCACCGAGCTTGAAAGTGCACGAGGCTGCCGTTATCATCCACGCGGCACTCAATATTCGGGCAGAGGCGATGGAAGGAGGACGCGATGTCTGACACCCCATATCCTGCGGGACAAAGCGATTCTGTAGCGGCGGCGGAATCACAGCGCCGGGAATCCAGCTCATCGAGGCGTTTTTTTCTCCTAGGACTCGCGGCCACTGGCGCTGTTGCTGCTTTTTCAAAGCGTACAGCAGCCCTGCAGGGCGGGCCGGCCGCTTCAACCAAAGCTTCCCGAATTGATACCCACCATCATTTTACGATCCCCAGACTCTTTGAGTTAAGCACAACCAAGGGCGTCAACCAGCCCACTCTGAAGGGTTGGACCCCAGAAAAGTCCATCGAGGAAATGGATCAGGGAGGAGTCGCCACCTCGATTATTTCGATCAGCGATCCCGGGGTCTGGTTCGGTGATAATGCCGCCGCGCGCAGCCTGGCGCGCGAGTGCAATGAGTACGGAGCCAAAGTCGTTAAGGACTATCCCGGGCGCTTCGGTCAATTTGCGGTGCTGCCCTTGCCGGATGTCGAAGGATCCTTGAAGGAAGTTGAATATGCACTGGACACGCTGAAAATGGATGGAATCGGAGTCTTATCCAGTTATCAGGGCAAGTATCTGGGCAATCCTTATTACGCTCCGCTCATGGAGGAATTGAATCGCCGCAAAGCCGTTGTGTTCTGCCATCCCTTCTGTGCCGCCTGCGACGCTGAAGCCACGCTTACCGACGGACAAAATCGGGGTGTGGAGTTTGTTTTCGACACCACCCGCACGATCCTGAGCCTGCTGAGCACGGGAACGGTGACGCGCTTCCCCGAAATCCGTTTCATCTGGTCGCATGGCGGAGGCACGGTGCCTTACATCACCACGCGACTCGCCGGGGCGGCGCAGAAGCTGCCCAACGGCCTGATTCCCGAACTGCAGAAGTTTTACTACGACACCGCGCAGGCGTTTAGTTCTTATACTCTGCCTTCGTTCAAGAAGCTGGTTCCCGTATCGCACATCTTGTTCGGAACCGATTATCCGCTGGGCGGCGGCTCGGCCGCTCAGGTCGCCAAGGGCTTGACCGATAATGGAGGCTTCACGGAAAGCGAGATGCGAGCCATCAACCGCGACAACGCTTTGGAACTGCTTCCCCGACTGAAAGCATAAGTCACGTCGCTTTGCGGCGCTGTTTCGCAAGAAACGTTGAACAGTCTCTGACTTTACGGCTTTGCGAGAGCCGTGCCTGTTGGTTTGGAAAATTTCGCTGCATCGATCGAGACGTTTGCCCGCAACTCGCTCAGCACTATGGTTGACCGGCCGTCGGTCCAAGTCACGGTCAAACGAAAAGGCATCTTCACCCCGGAAACGTCGCGATAATCAGCGTAATCAATCTGCGTAGGATTGAGGCCGAGCGCGGTATCCGTATAGCGGACCAGCCGCAGCAACAGGCCCGATTTCTTCTCGAAGTACAACTTCACGGGCGTATTATCAGCGCTGCTCCCCTGGACCACGTCGACGTCTTTATCGTCGATGGAGGCGTTCGGGAAGCCGGTCCGCCAATTCTTCAGCGTCTGCTTGATCTGTCCGGGAAACGAAAGACTCGCGTCCATCTTGGCGCCTTCGAGGTCTCCCCCACTCAGCGAAAACACGGGTACTGGCAAAAGTGTTCCCGCCGATGTGTTCCAAGCATTTCGGCCGTCGCAGGTCCTGATGTTATCTCCTGCGCGAAGATGAACGATGGTCGTGCGCTCATTCGGAGCCTTGGCATAGATCTCCACGGGGAACTTATCTCCTTCGGTATCAAAACCCTCGTAAGTTCCTTTGCCGGCGAAGCTGATGATGCTCGCGAGCCGCTGCGCGCCCCCAAGGGCTTGAATGTATTTGTCCAGAATCTGATCAGCCGAGGGCCCCGTCCCAGAAAGTTGGTCCGGAATCTCCAGTTCGTTTGGATCGTCCGGCGGCGGAGTGCCGTATTGCTCTGCCAGACTCGGCGTCACTTTGGGCCGGGCGTCGCTGCGATGGCAGGAATAGCAGGTCACCTCCCGTTTCCCGCCGAAATTCGCCTTGTTCAAGGCGTTCACCATCAAGATCATCTTGCGCGCGGTCTGTTTCCTCGGCGTGTCGTCGGCGTATTCTGCCGCGCTCCCTGTATGATGGCATTCTGAACAATTCATGCTCAGCGCTGCCGCGATGAAACCCATCGTGCCCATGAATTGGTCCACAGTCAGACCCCGGAGCACCTGGATATTCTTGAAAACATCGTCGGCCATCAGCGGCTTTTCCTGTGGCGCAGCCTGGCCATTTACTAAAGCCGCCGCCAGCAGACAAGCGGCTACTGTTTGTAGCATCGTTACGATACGCGAGCTCAAGCCCCGATTCATCGTCGGCTCCTTCACTGCTAGGCGCTATGAGAATGAACAGCAGGGTAGTTATAGTAGCGGGAGCTTCTTTGTCAAGCTAAATGCTCTGCGGCCCAGCGTACAAAATCGAGGTGGTGATCGGAAACTTGAGTGAACTGTGAAGCTGGAATCGCGGACACCAACGACACCAACAGGGAGCCTTGACAGTACTGCAACGATTGTGACAGGCTCGCGCAAAACTACCACTCAAGCGGATTGCGGAGGTACAACCTGATGAGGCAGAAACTTCCTCCTGTCGTGATGTTGGCGTTGACGCTGCTCCTGACGGCTTTACCTTTGCTGGCTCACCACTCCGTCTTGGCTGAATACAACAGCAAAAAGCCCGTCACCCTTAACGGCGTGATCACACGCGTCCTGTGGATCAATCCGCATACTTTTTGGTACGTCGATACGAAGGACGCCGATGGAACTATCAAGCATTGGCAAGTCGAGGGCCCTTCTCCGGCGGAGTGGCACAACGCCAAAGTGACTCGCGACCTGGCCGGCAAACCCGGCGATAACATTACGATCGAGGTGATCGTGGGCAAGACAGTGCCCGACCGCGCTCTGGGACATAAGTTCACCTTCCCCGACGGCCACGTCATCCAACTAAAGATGAACGAAAACGGAGAGACCGTCGCAAGTCCCGCAAGATAGACGAGCAGGAGTTTATGGATGCGGACTCAGGCATTCACGTACAGCATGACTGTAGCTGTCGCGGCATTCGGCTTGCTCTCAACTGATGCCGCAGCCCAGCAAAAATCAACTGCCCCGGCGGATATGGTGAAGACCGCCGCCAGCAAACCCACACCGCATGCTCCTAACGGGCACCCGGATTTGAGCGGGATTTGGCTTCTGCCTGGAATCGTCAGCAATGCGTTTGGCTATGGTGGTCCTCCAGGCGAAGTGAGCCCGGACGGGAAGGAGCACACGATCTATTTCGATGGCCGAGGTTTCGTGGGACAGTCCCCTACGCCCAACTTCCCTTCTTACAGCAAGCCGGAACTCGACGCTAAGCGTAAACAGCTCGACGCCAACGCAAATCACTCTGATCCCGCGCGTTATAGCTGTCAGGAAACCGGCGTTCCACGCACCGGCGCACCGGACAAGATCGTGCAGACTCCCACAGAAGTAATTTTCTTATACCAACAGACATTTGAATCGTCGCCGCCCGGCAGCACGTTTCGCGTGATTCCGACGGACGGACGGCCGCACCGCAGGGACGTGGACCCTTCGGCCATGGGAGATTCTGTAGGGCATTGGGAAGGCGATACGCTAGTAGTAGACGTCACGCGCATTGACGAGTCCACGTGGTTTTGCATGAAGGGATGTTTCCACAGTGATGTTATACACGTCACCGAGCGTCTTACGCGCAAGGGCGACACGCTCACCTACCAAGCCACAGTGGAGGATCCCAAGTTACTTGCCAAGCCGTGGAACAGCTACCCCGTCACGCGGATTCTTGCGGGCCCGGACGCCTCGCTGCCTCCGGACGTTCCTTGCATCGATAGCGACAAACCGTATCTGGATGATAGCAGCCGCGTTGCGCCTCTTTAGCGGCCGAGCTCTACGCTGCGGGTTTGTGGCTCTAGGGCGCGCCGATTTGTGGTGGCCCTGGGCTTTTCTAACAGACTCGATCGGCTGGAAGTCGGCAGGACGAGCCGCTGTTCGCAGATTAGAGAGGCGCGGCCAGCCCGAATGGCTGGCCGCGCGGAAAGTGGTTCGGTTTTTAGAGTTACTAGAAGAGGAACTTCAGCGCGAATTGAAGTACGCGCGGATTGACGGAAGTTCTCAAAATCGTGCCCATCCCCGCGTGCTGCGCCACATTGCTGTTCTCCAAATTGGCAAATTGTGGGTGATTGAAGGTGTTATAAAACTCGGCCCGGAATTGCAGGTTCTGGGCTTCGCGAATCTTGATTAACTTCCCGAGGGACATATCCCAGTTGCTTTGGCCCGGGCCCAGCACATTACCGAACCCCATGTCCCCGAAGCCCAGTCCGCCCCCGACATTGTTGACGGCTCCGATCTTATTAGGTACGGTGCAAAACACCGAAGAATTGATCCAGCCGTCCTGGCCATTCAAGCCATTCGATACTCGTTGCGTCGCGCTCCCTGTAGTGAGGATGTCCGCAGCCGTCTTGCCGGGGCAGAGTTGAGCAGCGCCAAGAGCTGCAGCCACACCCTGGTTGACGCCGAAGATCCGTCCGCCTCTGCTGTCGACGATGTCAATGGGTTGGCCATTCTGGATGACGGTTACACCGGACCAACTCCAGCCATTCGCCAGAACGCCCATTGCACCAGTGTGCTTGCCCAGAGGCAGTTCCCAAACGTAGTTGACCACCAGGCGCTGCGGCCGCACGAAATATTCCGGTGCATACGCCTGGACGATGTAAGGATACGTGTTAACGCCCTGTTCGACTTGCTCGAAGCCGCGGTTCCAGCTGTAGGCAGCTTGTAACTGCAATCCCTTCGAGAACCGCTTCCGCACGGTCACCTGCAGACTGTTGAACTTGTAGTTGCTTATGGTTTGCAGCCGACTTTGTGTGGGGCCTATGCCCAGGTTCGGCACGCGCATAAAAACATTCCCGACCGTATTGACGGTAACATTGTTGATGCCGCAGCTGACGCAGTGGCCGCCTGCCAATTGCGCTACATTATAGTGATAGGCAGAGGGTGATCCGTCGGCCGTCGGGTTCTGCACCGCTTGTGGACTGGCCTGATGGATGCCGTGCGATCCGACGTACCCGACTTCGAGCACCCAGCTTGGCAGAAATTCATACTGCGTATTCAGGTTCCATTCGTACGTCAGAGGAACAGTGAGGTTTTCGTATGAAGTTACGCCCGTGTTTGAGCTGTTGCCCCCACACGCGTTCGCACTGGGTGCAGCAGGGGCGCTGGCACAAGTCCCAGGGATAATCCAGCGGGGCACAAACCCGAAGTAGCCGGGCCCTGCGGAAACCACTCCGCCCGGGATGGCCCACGGGTTTTGTAGACTGGCAGCAGGCGAACCGGCTGCCGGGGGGCCGAAGATCGGATTCGTCCGCCCGAAGTTTGCGGTGTATTGACCGGATAGCTGGTCATAGAAATATCCTGCGCCGCCGCGCAACACCAATCGGTTGCTCGACGTCGGCTGCCACGCAAACCCGATGCGAGGCGCAAAATCGTCCATAGGGGCCTTTAGCCGCGTGGCATACGGCAAGTTGCTTTGGTAAACGCCCGCCGGAATCACGGTGCCGGTATAATTGCTCGGCACCACGTATCCAACCAGGCTCTCGCCCGGACAGAACGCCGTGCCAGGCGCACAACTGGCGACGGTCAGGGCCGGGTTCGGTCCGGCTTGCGCCAAGGCTCCCCAGAAGCTGCTGAAGCCACCATTCCTCTCTGTGGGCCAATTATCCAGTTCCCATCGCAACCCCAGGTTCAGGGTGAAGCGTGGCGTAAGTTTGATGTCGTCCTGAACAAAGCTGTTGAACATCAGGTAGCGGGGATTCTGCTGAACCCCGGAGTTGGCGGTTGTCGTGCCCCCCACGCTTGCAATGTTGCTGCTTCCGCTGCCGTTGCACCCGCCCGGACTCCCGGGGCTCGGCGACGCCACTGGATTGCAGCCCGCTCGCCCCATCAGGAAGTCCGCGAATGAGTTGAATGTCGGCTGTCCTACTGACCCTGTGCCTGAGAAGGAAGCACCCTGTACCCGCTCCGATTCGAAGCCAAATCGGAACGTTTGCTTGCCATGGGACCACGAAACTTGGTCGCCCACCAGAAATTGATTGAAGTTGGCGTGGGAGCCGAAAAAGGGATGTACGCCGAACCACAATATGCCAGTGGTGGCCGAGCCACTGACGTTAATGAACGACATGTTGTCCACCGCCGCTCCCGGCGTGAACGGGGAGACGAAATCCTGGATGCCCAGTTGCGAGTTGTGGAACAAAACGGCTTCGGTATTGACCGTGACGTTCCGCTGGTACCCAACATGGAATTCGTTCACCACGTTGTTGGATAGAATCGACGTCAGCTTGGCGACCACATCCTGGTTCGTTTTTTGGGTCGAAACTGTGTTGCCCGGCACGGCATTGCCGGGTTCCAACGCATTGACCGCCGGAAAATTGGCGTTGATCGGATCGGTTTCATAGATGTACCGGCCCGAGAATGTGTGCTTGCTGTTGATCACGTAATCGACGTTGCCGATCCCTTGATGGTCCTTGAAGGCGGCGGGATTTACGAAGTTCGTTTGCTTGAAACCTGAGGTGCCCGAACTCGGAACGAAATAGCTGCCGTCGGGCAGCTTGAGTTGCATGATACTGATGGCGATTGGATTGATGTTGAACAAGCCCGCCGCATCGCAACCACCCCCAGGGCAATTGTTCGGGTCCTGAATCAGCGCACTCCCCGATTGTGGTTGCCCACAGGCATTAGTCGGGTCTGCTGCCAGGCATTGCGCATTGGCTGCGTTCATGTTCGCCGCCAACCCTTTCACAAACGCTGCCCCGGCCGCATCGCATCCTGCAACCGACGTAAAGCCTGCCGGCCCGCAGGTGCCGCGATTCCCCGCGGGGATCGGAGGCAAAACCGTGGAGGCTTGGCTGTAGCTGGCAAAGCCATTCTTCTGATCGTTCTCCTGATAGGATACGAAGAAGAAAAGCTTGTCCTTCTTCACTGGCCCGCCCAACGCCCCGCCATAAACATTCGAATTCAAAGCTGGCTTCGCCTGGCCGTTGCGGTTAAGGAACCAGTCGTTGGCATTGAGAACGGTATTGCGGAAGAACTCGAATGCGCTCCCGTGGAAATTGTTGGTGCCCGACTTGGTGACCACATTCACATTGGCGCCGGGATTGCGCCCATATCCGGCGTCGTAGCTCGAGGTTTGTATCTTGAATTCGGCAATGGCATCCGGATTGGGCATTGCGAACGTCCCCGGCACCGTCCCTTCCGTCACGCCGCCCAAAGCCGTCGCATTATTGACGGTGACCCCGTCCATCATGTAGGTGTTCTGGCCGGTGGTCCCGCCATTGACGGCCATGTTGGTCGCGCCCTTGCCAATGGTGGTGGCGTTGCTGACGTTGGCGGAGACACCGGTAGACATGGCCAGCAGATTTGTGTAGTTCCTCGTGTTCAGCGGAAGTTCCGTCATGGTGCGCGCGCTGGCCACGGTGCCCAGCGCCGAACTCGTGGTCTGAATCGTTTCCACTTCACCTTCCACGGTCACGGTTTGAGTCTGGGCACCCACTTCCAGGTTATGGTCCAGGACCTCCGTCTCGGTCACATTGACAGTCGCCGATGGGACTTCCACCGGCTTGAAGCCGGAAGCCTCAATCCTCACCTTGTAATTGCCCGGCGGCAGCAAGTTAAATTTGTACGTGCCATCCGCACCAGTCGTCGCCGTTCGCGCCGCCCCGGTATCCAGACTCGTCGCCGTAACGGTGGCATTTGGGATCACGGCGCCAGAAGGATCTTTGATCGTGCCGGTCAGTGCTCCTGTGCCGGCCGTCTGAGCTCCCAGGGATTGAGAGTTAAGCAGAGCTACGACAAAAAGCAGAACGCAAACGCTCTTGAACTTCATGAGCACCCCTTTTCACCGCGGACTGTACGGGAATTTGGATTGTTTGAAGCGCTTTCCCTTTTCCAAATGGCGCATTTGTTATAGTACGAGGCCTTCTTTGTCAAGCTAAATTGGCAGCGCCGCAAGGTAAGAAATTAAGCCGATCCGTTTTCATTGGCTGTGGGCGTTTTCAGCTTTCGCGGAATCGCAACAGCCTCGTGTCGTGGCCGAGGAAATGTGAATTGGTGCCGCACGCAGCAAGTCAAGCCATTGCCCGGAGAGCACTGTAAGTGTATATTGACGCCAACGTGGAAGGCACGGCGGGAATTCGCCAGTCGAGGGAGAAGAGCATGATGAAAATACTAGGTTTCCTCCTCCTTGTTTCTGGCGTGGCCCTCGGGCAGGCGCCGGCAGTCCAGGCTCCCACGCTAAAGCCTGTTGGTACCGTCGATGACCTCATGATTGGCATCATTTGGCCCATCTCGGATGAAGTCTTCTATATCACTACCCGCGAGACTCCCAAGACGGAAGAGGAATGGCTGCACTTTCAGGGCAGGATGCTGATGCTTGCGGAATCCGCCAATTTGCTCATGATGCCCGGTCGTGCCTGGGACAACGATAAGTGGATGAAGGACTCGCAGCGCCTGTACGATGCCGGCAGCGCTGCCTACAAGGCCGCGAAGGCCCGCGACTTGGATAAAATCGCCAGCCTCAACGACCAGATGTACGCGGCATGCGTCGGCTGCCACAACGACTACCGTCCCAATTACCGAAAGCGTCCGCTAACACCGGAATAATGGCTTCGTAAAACTGCTGCCGGAAGACATAAACGCCTCGCGGTAGCGCAGATGGTGGCCTCCCCAGCGGTGAGATGATCCAAAAAAAGCCGGCACAACTTCAATGCATCTTGATCACGTTAACGGCTGTCTTTGCCACTAGCGGGGTTGCCCATAAGCTTGTCATATTCCGCCAGCTCTGAGGGGGAACACATCATCTCCCTGACGTCAAAATTGGATGGTTCCAGGTTGAACCTTAACTTGTCCAGGGCTACCCAGGGCTTCGTATACATCTTCAGATCGTCGATGGTCACCGTCAGCTCTAAGTGGTCGTGGTCCACGCGGTGGAAGCGCTCCTCTACCCTCAACTCGCTGCTATGCGGACGCCCCGCTCGATCGATCCATGTTCTTTCATCCATTCCCGCACTCTGCACGACGAACGTGTAATCGTCCTCCCACTTGCCAACCGAATACCCGAACCACCTTGGTTCGGGATCCTTAGGGAGTTTTCGCCCGTCGGTCCAGATCACTCTCCAGATCTTGCCGTATTCGTACAAGAGCAAGACCTTTTCGGACGTCTGAAAAATCTGAGTCGTTCTTAATTCAAAGAGGTCTTCGCGAGGAAGTCCCTGCGGATCACAATGCCAGGCGGGATCATTTGAGCCCGCAGGAAGCACAGTTCTGACTCCATTGCTCGGCTCAGTTAGATTCAGCTTTGACAAACCCAAAGGAGTGTAGGGTAACTGATGTTCCGGCTTACCGTCTTCAGGCATTGCCCCGGCACCCAATTGCTGCACTCCCCTGGGTCCTGGCTCCCAAATTCCGGAAATGTCATGGCGTGGAGTGGGAGCAGCGCTCGGTTCCGCGATTATGGTATTTCCCCAACCGTCGATATAGGGTGCGACTTTCTGACTCTTCGTAGTCTCGGCCTGCTGAGGCCGAGCGGTCTGAGCAAATGCCAAAGAGCAGAGCAGCGCCAGCGCCGGAACCAGGATCAAAATCACCAAACGATTTACAAATTTGAAGTGGAATTCCACCGAATTCCCCCGGATGTCACGTTACGTGTCTAGTTGGCCCTCCCTAGTTTTGTGCACCCTCGCCGCGGGGCAACTTTTGACCATCTGGCAATAACACCTCGATGAGGCGCCCGACCGTTCGTCCATTCTTGACGGGCAGGACCGTAATCGTGACTTGATCCCCAGGCTTCAACGATTGCTTCGTCCAACCTCTCTGGATCAAGCTGGGGGGAGCAGTCGTCTCCGCAACCCAATGTGCCACTTGGGCGTTGTCGGTCACGTCAAACCGGAGCACGCAATGGGGATTAGCCCAAACCCATTCCGTCACGGTTCCCTTCATCGTAATGTTTTTCGCCGTAAGATCGTAGATCGCATCACCATGGTGTGCGGCCAGCGGGACCGAAACGAGCAAACCACTCGCCGCCATCGCAAGCGCCATAAAGAATCTCATGGGTGACCTCCCAGCTTTAGTCAGATACATCTTCTACGTAACTGTGAGCCGGGCGACGCAGTACCACCACGACTAGACGTGCCGTCCTGCTTCTTCTTCCTGAGCCTGGGACATCACAAAATACTTGGCCAAGGCCCACACGCCTCGTCATTGCGGGGCTCATTTTTGCGAAATCGGCTTCCCTTCTGCGGCCTTCTTCTCGAAGGCCCGAGCTCCCGCGAGGATATTAACGGCGTCGTTGTTGTTTTCGCTACAGTCGTACTCAAATAACGGCCCGGTGCTGGCGCTCATGGGAATAATTGCCGACCAGGGCTTCGTCCAAGTCAATGGATCATCCACCGTGAATTTGTACTCGATTGTGTCTGCGGAGATTCGCTTGAAGTATTCCGTAAGTTTTTGCGTACGCGGATCCCCGTTGCGATAGGTGTGGTCCGGCCGCAGATTAGTGGTTTCGACGACCAGCGTGTCACCTTCCCAGTGTCCACGGGAATCGCCGTGCCACTGGTGAATATCCGATGAGACATGGGGACGCCCATCAAGCGGGATGATACGGAACTCGCTTCCAGTCTCAGTTTCGATCAACAGATATGCGGGATTCTGGGCGATGAACAAACCACTGTTGTACTCAGCGGGAAT
>Ga0066690_10000480_pt1 | contig 12154 bp, 8 predicted proteins | sample GraSoiAngelo_139_FD_62303 | JGI IMG/M metagenome (GOLD analysis project Ga0066690, IMG submission 62303) | Grasslands soil microbial communities from the Angelo Coastal Reserve, California, USA - 14_0929_12_20cm | ecosystem: Environmental > Terrestrial > Soil > Grasslands | place: USA...
TCCGGTCGCGTCGTCGGGAGACGTCGAATCGCGCGAAGCGGTCATTCCCAGGACATCCCGCCCCACCGGCACCGATGGGATCCTGCGCGGGGAGCCGTGGCGCGATACCAAGTCGGTACCCATCGATGGCGTGCCGCTCGTGAGCCACGACCCGCCGCCGCCTCCGGCGTCGGATGCGCTGCCCGGCACCGCGCGCCCCGCGGCCCCTGCGGTCCCCGCGGCTCCCGCGGCCCCGACGCCCCCGCCGGCCCGCGCCGAAGCGGCGGCGCAGGGTCCGTCCGCCCCACCACCGGCTCTGCCGGCTGCGCCCGCGGCGCCGTTCCCGAGCCCCGCGCGCCCCGCTGCGGCCGGGTCGCTGCCGTTGCCGGCCGGCGCCGCTGACGTCGTAGCGCAGCTCACGCGCGACCCCACCGGCCCCGCCGTCGGCGACCTGCTGGCAGCGCTGGTGCATCACGCCGAGCTGGCGCTCAAGCAGCGCCGGCCCGATCAGCTGTTGGGCGTGATCACCGGGATCGTCCGGCTCGAGGAGAGCGTCCCGGAAGCCAGCGGTGTGCGTCGCCAATACGCCATCGCGCTGCGCCGCGCCTACACCAAGACGGCGCTGGACGCGCTGGTGCGTCTCCTGTCGGAGCCCAAGTACCGGGCCGACGCGGTGGTCGCGTTGCGGCGGGGCGGCGCGGGGGGGGTGGAGGTGCTGATGGATCTGCTGGTGGCGGCGCCTACGATGGACGAGCGACGCTCTGCCTTCGACGCCCTGCGGCACATGACCGAGGGCACCGAGCAGCTCGTCCACGCCCTCGAGCACCGCGAGTGGTTCGTGGTGCGGAACGTCGCGGAGCTGCTGGGCGAGCTCGGGATAGACGACGCCGTCCCCGCGCTGGCGCGGCGGCTGGAGCACGAGGACGAGCGGGTGCGCAAGGCCGTGGCGCTGGCGCTGGCCAAGATCGGGACGCGGGCGGCGGTGGAGCCGCTGCGCCGGGCGCTGCACGATCCGTCGCCGGAGGTGCGGATGCAGGTCGCGTTGGGGATCGGCGGGCAGAAGTCAGCGGCGCTCGCCATGCCCCTGGTCGTCGCGATGGACGAGGAGAAGGACGAGGCCGTATCGCGCGAGCTGATCCTCGCGTTGGGCCGCATCGGCAGCCCCGACGCCGTGCAGGCCCTGATCAAATGCTCGCAGCCCGCGGGACGGATCTTCGGACGCAAGGCCGCGTCGCTGCGTCTGGCGGCGGTGGAGGGGCTCCGGCTCGCCGCGACGCCGGCGGCGCGCGGTACGCTCGACGGCCTCGCAGACGACGGGGACAAGCAGGTGCGGGCGGCCGCGCGGGCCGCGGTCAGCGAGTTGGGGCGGAAGCGGCGCGGCTAGGCTCGCGCGTCAGGTGGGAACGAAGCTGACGTTGGGGTCGAGCCGCCGGGCGAACGCCGCGAGCAACCGCGCCGCCCGCTCGAGATCATCCCGCGCTACCATCTCGTTCGGGCTGTGCATGTAGCGGTTGGGGACGCTCACCAGCCCGGTCGGGATGCCCCGCAGGGCGTTGTAGATCGCGTCGGCGTCCGTGCCAGTGTCGTGAGGCGCCGCCTGGATGCTGTAGGGAATCTTCTCCTCGTCTGCGCACGCGACCAGCATCTCGAAGACCACCGGACTCACCGCCGAGCCGCGCGCCAGCACCGGACCGCCCCCGAGCTTGTGCTCGCCGGCACGCTTCTTTTCCGCCCCCGGCCAGTCGGTCGCGTGGGTGACGTCCACCACGAGCGCGACATGCGGATCGATTCCCACGGCGCTGGTGCGCGCGCCGCCGCCCGTCCAGGCGATCTCCTCACGCGTCGTGGCGACCGCGAACACGCCGGCGCGCTTGGGTCGGTCCGCGGCGAGCAGACGCAGCGCCTCCGCCACCACGTACGCGCCGATGCGGTTGTCGATGCTGCGCGACACGATGCGGCCGTTGGGGAATTCCTGCACCCCCGCGTCGAGCACCGCGGCGTCGCCCACGCGCACCCGCTCGAGCGCCTCCGTCTTGCTGGTGGCGCCGATGTCGATCCAGAGGTCCGTGATCTTCGAGACCTTGTCCATGTCCTCGCGCTTCATCAGGTGCACCGCCTGCTTCCCGATGACGCCCCGGACGGCTCCCTTCGGTCCCGTGATCACCACGCGTTGGCCCACCAGCACCTGCGAGTCCCACCCTCCGATGCCGGCGAAGTAGAGGTACCCCTCGTCGTCCACGTGGGTGATCTGGAGGCCGATCTCGTCGATGTGGCCGGCCAGCATGAGGCGGGGCGTGCCTTTGGCGTTCAGCGTCGCGACCGAGTTGCCGTGCACGTCGGCCGTCACCTGATCGGCGAACGCCTTGACCTCCTCCCGCCAGACACGGGCGGGCGCCGTTTCGAACCCGGATGGCCCGGGGGTGTCGAGCAGTCGTTTCAGGAAGGCGAGGGTATCGCGCGTCATGGCTTGGAGGGGATTGGTGTCGAGAGACGTACGCGCAGCCGGCGCCGCACACTGTCGGCCGCCGCGCCCGTCGCGACGGTCGGTTGCGGACCGACGCGCACCGGGACGGCGGAGACGCGCATCCGGTGGTCGGGGGCCACCGCGACACGGAGAATGGCGGACAGCTGCGTCCGTGGGTCGCTTTGCACGAACACGAAGTTACCGAGCGATTGCACGATCGGCTTCCCCCGGGACCAGACTACCGGCTGCAGCACGTGTGGGTGGTGGGCCAGCACGAGATCCGCGCCGGCGTCGACCAGCCCGTACAACAGGTCGCGATGATAGTCGGGCGGCTCGTCCGCGTACTCCCTGCCGCCATGCACGCTCACCACGATGAGGTCCGCCCGGCCGCTCGCCTTGAGCGCACGGATCGCTGGGTAGATCCAAGTGGTGTCGCCCCACGCCACCCAGTTGGCGCCGGCGTGCTTGTAGAAGCTGTAGGGCGCCGGGTTCCAGGCGCGCGTGACCGCGAAGAACGCCACGCGCCAGCCGCGGCGCTCGAGGATCACCGGCTGCTCCGCCATGTCACGCCCGAATCCCGAGCCGACGAAGCGTACCCCCGCGCGGGTGAGCTGCCGCATGGTCTCCTCAGCGGCGGGCTGCCCGCCGTCCCAGGCGTGGTTGTTCGCCGTGCTCACGATGTCGAATCCGGCGCGCGCCAGGGCCATGGCGGCGACGGGGGGGGCCGCGAACACGGCGCCCGAGTCGGGGACGGGCGACGCATCGGAGGCGATCGGGCTCTCGAGGTTGCCGAAGGTGATGTCCGCTCCGCGCAGCGACTCGAGCAGGGCCCGGAAGGGATAGAGCGTGTCACCCTGCAGGCCAGCCCCGGCGACGCGCCGGTCGAGGTTCAGGTCCCCCACCGCGCACAGCCGCAGCGTGTCGCGGGGCTGCTGCGACGCCACGGTCCACGAGAGCAGCAGCGCCCCGATCACGTGATCAGGAGAACCTCGCTCGAGCAGTCAACCGATCATCAACCGGGCCAGGATCTCGGCCACATCGACGAGGCGCGGTCCGGGACGGGACGTATAGGCGCTGCCGTCGATGAACTCGACCCGGTGGCGGAGCAGCGCCCGCGCCGCGTCGCCGCGCACGGCGTCGAGCTCGACCCGGGCGCGCGCGACGTCGAACCCGCACAGGGCCACCAGCACCAGATCGGGCTCGAGCGCCGACAGGTCCGCCCACGAGCGTTGCCGCGAGGGCTCACCCGGCGCGCCGGCCACGTCCGTGCCGCCCGCGAGCTCCACCAGCTCCGGGACCCAGTGCCCCGCCACGTACGGAGGATCGACCCATTCGAGCACCAGCACCCGAGGCCGCGCCCGTGCCGCCGCATGGCGGGCCGCGGCGCGCCGCAACCGGTAGCGCAATCCCGCCAGCAGCTCCTCGGCCTCGTCCCGCAGCTCCAGCGCCTCCCCCAGTTTGGCGATGTCCTCGAGCACGCCGTCCAGGGTGTGGGCGTGTAGCGTCACGACCCACGGAATCGGAATCAGCGTCGTCACGACGCGCGCGAGGTCGGCCTGCCCGATCGCGCAGACCTCGCACACCGACTGCCCGATCAGCACATCGGGGCGCAGGTGCGCCACGAGCTCGACATCCACCTCCACGGTGGGAACTCCCGTGCGCCTTGCCTCCGCCACCGCACGGTCGATCGTGCCCGATGGGAGCGCCGGGTCGATGCGGCTGCGCGTGATGCGGGGGAGGGAACGCACCTGGGGCGGGAAGTCGCATTCGTGTGACACGCCCACCAGCTGACCCATCGCGCCGAGCGCGGATACCATCTCGGTCGCGGCGGGGAGCAACGACACGATGCGCATGCCGAAATGTAGAGCGAGACATCACTGCGGGCGTAGGGCGACCCGGTAGAGCACTGCCCCCAGCGCCGCGAACAGCCCAAAGGCCAGCGCGTTCGAGCCGGCGAGACCGCCGAGCGCGTGGAATACAGGCAGCTTCTCGGCGAGCGCGTCCGCCGAGCCGAACACGCCGGCGAATGCCGCCAGCACGATGCCGCAGATGGCCCCCCCCGCTATGAGGCCGCTCGCGAACAACACGCCCGGTCCCGATTCGACGTCCGCAATCGACTGCTGCTGGACGTGAGCACGGCGCTCGATCAACCAGCGCACGATGCCGCCGGCGAACATGGCCGAAGAGGTGGAGATCGGGAGGTACACGCCCACGGCGACGGGCAGCGCCTGCACCCCCATCAGCTCGATGGCGATGGTGATGAACACCCCCAGCAGCACCAGGGCCCACGGCAGCTTGTGGGTGAGGATGCCGTCGGTGATGAGGGCCATGATGGTCGCTTTGGGCGAATCGAGGCGGGGGATGACCCGGCCGCGATAATCGCGGACGCGACCGCCGATCCCGGGGTCGAGCACGTAGCGCAGCTCGTGCGTCTTCGGATCCATGAGGTACTTCCCCGCCGCGACGCCCTGGGTGACGACGTAGACCCGGACGACCTGGTAGGTGGCATGGTCGACCGAGTCGCCGCCCGCGATGCGGAATTCCGACATGGTGGCCGGAAGCACCTCGACCGGCGCCCGGCCGCCCGCCGGGGGCGTCAGCGACTGGGCGCTGAAGGCCGCGTGGGTTTCGGGCACCGGGTAGGTGTAGGCGCGGTTGAGCAGCGTGAGCGTCCAGCCGACGGCCAGTGCCGAGGCGAGGGCACCGACGAGGATGGCGATCTGCTGGCGCCGCGGCGTCGAGCCTACGAGGAAGCCGGTCTTCAAGTCCTGCGACGTGTTGCCCGCGTTCGCCGTCGCCACGGCGACCACCGCGGCGATGGAGATCGCCTGCACGCGGTGGTCCACGCCGGTCCAGCCGTTCGCGACGAAGATCAGGCAGGTGCCGAGCAAGGCGGCGATCGTCATGCCGGAAATCGGATTCGCCGAAGACCCGATCTGCCCGGTGACGCGGGAAGACACGGTGGCGAAGAAGAATCCGAAGGTCACGATCAGCACCGCGCCCAGCAGATTCACGCCCAGCTGCGGCAGCAGGGTGAGGACGATGGCGAGCGCGATCGAGCCGCCGACCGTGAGGGAGATGGGGAGATCGTCCTCGGTGCGCGGCCGCGTCATCGTCTGGCTCAGGCCGGAGCCGCGCAGGTCCTTCAGGCTCGAGGCGAAGGAGCTGACGATGGTGGGGAGCGAGCGGGCGAGCGCGATGATCCCGGCCGAGGCGACGGCACCGGCCCCGATGTAGAAGACGAAGCTGGAGCGGAGCTCGCCCGGAGTCATGTCGCGGATCAGCTTGACCGCCGGAAACCCGAATGGCTCCGTGAGGCCCGAACCGACCAGTTTGATGGCAGGGGCGAGCACCAGGTAGGCGAAGCAGCCGCCGGCGAAGAGATACCCGGCGATGCGCGGGCCGATGATGTAGCCCACGCCCATGAGCTCGGGGGATGTCTCGGTGAACACGGCGGCGCCGGGATAGAAGCTGAGGGCCTTCCCGGGCACGTCGGGCCAGAGCTTGAGCCCGCCCATCAGGAACTTGTAGACGAAGCCGACGCCGAACGCCTGGAAGACGCGCTTGGCCTGGAGGCCGCGCTCCTCGCCGGCGATGAGCACTTCCGCGCAGGCGGTGCCCTCCGGATAGATCAGCGTGTCGTGCTCCTTGACGATCAGCGCGCGGCGCAGCGGGATCATCATCAGCACGCCCATGAGCCCGCCGACCGTCGCGAGCATCGCCACGCGACCGATCTCGAGGTCGTAGCCCATCAGGAGGACGGCCGGAATGGTGAAGACCACGCCGGCGGCGACGGAGTCGCTGGCCGAACCGGTGGTCTGCACGATGTTGTTCTCGAGTATCGAGGTGCGGCCGAGGGCGCGAAAGATCGTGATCGAGAGCACCGCGATCGGTATGGAGGAGCTCACGGTCAGCCCGATCTTGAGTGCCAGGTAGACGCTCGATGCGCTGAAGATGAGCCCGAGCACCACGCCCAGCAGCAGCGCGCGCGGGGTCAGCTCGGCCGGGAAGTGGGTCGCCGGGATATAGGGGTCGTGGGCGGGCATAGGGCGGAGAATGTGAACCCGGAGGGGAACCCGGGCTAGGGCCGCCGGGGTAGTCAGGCCCGGTGACTTGGGACACCCTCCTTCCGAATCTCCAGCGGGCCCTTGGCGGGCGATACGTGCTGGAACGGCGCCTCGGCCACGGCGGCATGGGTGTCGTCTATCTGGCGCGCGAGGTGAGCCTCGAGCGCCGCGTCGCCATCAAGCTGCTCACTCCCGACCGGGCCCTGCAGCCCAACGCCAAGCAGCAGTTCCTCCAGGAGGCGCGGACCGCAGCGCAGCTCTGGCACCCGGGCATCATCCCGATTTTCGCCGTGGACGAGGTGCGCGACTTCGTGTTCTTCGCCATGGCCTACGTGGAGGGCCAGACGCTGGGGCAGCGCGTGCGTGGCGATGGTCCGTTGAGCTACACGGCGGTCGCGCGCATGCTCGAGGAGGTCGCGCGCGCCCTCGACTACGCGCACGGGCGCGGCGTGGTGCATCGCGACGTGAAGCCCGACAACATCCTGATCGAGCTCAAGAGCGGTCGGGCGCTGGTCTCCGACTTCGGCATCGCACGCGTGAACGGGGGCGGAAGCACGGACCCGCGGCGGGTGGTTGGGACGGCGGAGTTCATGAGCCCGGAGCAGGCCGTGGGCGGGCCGGTGGACGCGCGCAGCGACCTGTACTCGCTCGGCGTGGTGGGCTTCTTCGCCCTGTCGGGCCGACTCCCGTTCGACGGGCCCGATGCCATGACGGTGCTCGCCCGCCACGTCACCGATCCGCCACCGCCGGTCGCGTCGTTCGTCCCCGGGGTCCCGGACCGCCTGGCCGAGGCGATCGACCGCTGTCTCTCCAAGGATCCCGCCGCGCGCTACCCCAGCGGCGAGGCCTTCGCCGTCGCCGTCGCCGCGGCGCTCGACCGGCGCACCGCGGTCGCCGTCCGCGCGTTCATCACCGAGGCGCGCCAGCTCTCGACGGCGACTCTCCTGTATGGCGCGTTCGCGAGCATCGCGCTCCCGCTGCTGGTGCTGCGGTTCCTCGAAGGGCGCGATGCGCAGCCTCGTGCCGCGGCGATCGCCGTCGCGGTCGCCATCCTGGCGGCGCCGATCGCCGTGATGCTGGCGCGCGTGCGGCGCCTGGTCCGGGCGGGCTTCGGACACCGGGACTTGACCGACGCGCTGCGGGCGGGACTGTTCCAGCGACGCGAGGAGCTGGCGTTTCTCTATGGGGAAGGACCGTCGCGGCTCGAACGGGCGTCGCGCCGCGTGTGCTACCTGGCGCTCGCAGCCGCGGCGGGTGTGGTGGTCGCACTGGAGCGCACCCCGGCGCTCGCATCCCTGGCGCTCGTCCCGATGGTATGGGCCGCCGCCGCCATCCTGGCTTTGCTCGCCGCGGTCGTGGCCCGGGGCCGCACGGAGCATCGCACGGACCCCAAAGGCGAGCGGCGGCTGCGCTTCTGGAGCGGCCCCCTGGGGCGCTGGCTGTTCGCCCTGGCTCGACTGCGTCTCACGGTCACGCCCCCACCGGGCGCGCCCGGTGCCTGACGCCAGACAGCCGCCGCTCGGCTTCCTGCAACAGGTCCTCGGTCTTACAGAACGCGAATCGCACCAGCCGTCGTCCCAGCTCCGGGCGGCTGAAGAAACTCGATCCGGGAACGGGAGAGACGCCGATCTCCTTGGTGAGCCAGACGGAAAACTCGTCGTCGGGCAGCGGCGAGATACCAGAGAAGTCGGCCAGCACGTAGTACGCGCCCTGCGGCGGCGTGCAGCGGAAGCCCGCGTCGACGAGGGCACGACACAACAGGTCGCGCCGGGCACGGTACTGGCGGGCGAGCGTCGCATAGTAGTCGTCGCCCAGCGTCTCCAGCCCCACGGCGATCGCCTCCTGCAGCGGCGCGGGCGCCCCGACGGTCAGGAAATCGTGCACCTTGCGGATGGCATCGCTCGTGGCCGGCGGGGCGACGATCGTTCCCACGCGCCACCCCGTCACGCTGAACGTCTTCGACGCGCCGCTGATGGTGATGGTGCGCTCGCGCATCCCGTCGAGCGTCGCGATCGGGATGTGCTCGCCTTCGTAGTAGATGTGCTCGTAAATCTCGTCGGTCACGGCGTAGGCGTCGTGCCGCCGGCACAGCTGGGCAATGGCCTCGAGCTCCGACCGCGTGAGCACCCGGCCGGTGGGGTTGTTCGGCGTGCACACGATGATGGCCCGCGTACGGCGGGAGAAGGCGGCCGCGAGCCGATCGAGGTCCAACTCGGCCGCTACCGGTATGGGCACGTATACCGGCTTCGCGCCGCACAGGATCGCGTCCGGGCCGTAGTTCTCGTAGAACGGCTCGAACACGATTACTTCGTCGCCGGGGTCGACGATGGCGAGCAGCGCCGACGCCATGGCTTCGGTGGCGCCGCACGTCACGGTGATCTCGGTTTCGGGATTCACCGTCATGCCGTACCAGTCGGCGTACTTGCGGGTGAGCGCGTCGCGCAGCCGTTTGGCGCCCCAGGTGATCGCGTACTGGTTCACGTCGTCCGCAATGGCGCGCGCGGCGGCTTCCTTTAGGATCTCGGGCGCCGGGAAGTTCGGGAACCCCTGCGCGAGATTGATGGCATCGTGCTCGCTGGCGAGCCGCGTCATGCCGCGGATCACCGATTCGGTGAAGCCGTGCGTGCGCCGGGCGGTATGCATTCAGGGGAACTTACAACGAGGAAGCTGCGCCGCCCGTCACGGTCCCCACGCTACTCGCGACAACTGTCGTGGAATCAAGAAGTTCGGGCTCACCTCAGCAGCTGCTTCGCGATGGTGTTCAGCTGCATGTTGCTCGTCCCCTCGTAGATCGCGCCGATCTTCGCGTCCCGGTAGAACTTCTCGACCGGGTACTCCTTCGTGTACCCGTACCCGCCGAACAGCTCCACGGCGAGCGACGTCACCCGCTCGGCCACCTGGGCGGCGAACAACTTGGCCATCGCCGCCTGCGTGGTGTAGGGCTCGCCCGCGTCCTCGAGCCGCGCCGCGTTGTACACCATCAGCCGGGCCGCCTCGAGCTCGGTGGCCGCCTGCGCCAGCTGGAACTGCACCCCCTGGAACTCCGCGACCGGCCTGCCGAACTGCTTGCGCTCCTTCACGTACCGGAGGGCCGCGGCGAGCGCCCCCCGGGCAACGCCGATCATCTGGGCGCCGATGCCGATCCGCCCGGTGTTGAGCGTCTCGATGGCGACCTTGTAGCCCATCCCCACCTGGCCCACCAGGTTCGCCGCCGGCACCTCGCAGCCGTCGAGGATCAGCTCGCACGTGCTCGACGCGCGGATGCCGAGCTTGTCTTCCTTCTTGCCGACGGAGAACCCCTTGAACCCGCGCTCCACGGCGAACGCCGTGATGCCTTTGTAGCCCTTGCTGAAATCGCTGTTCGCGAAAATGACGAACAAGCCTGCCTCGGCCCCGTTGGTGATCCACAGCTTGCGTCCCTCGAGGATCCACGTGTCGCCGGCCTCGGTCGCGCGGGTCTGGAGTCCGAACGCGTCCGATCCCGAGTCTGGCTCGGACAGCGCGTAGGCGCCGAGCAGATCGGTCGCGAGCCGCGGCAGATAGCGGTTGCGGAGCTCGTCGCTCGCCCACTTGGTGAGCAGGGCGTTGACGAGCGTGTTTTGCACATCCACGAAGATGGCGAGCGAGGCGTCGACCGCCGACAGCTCCTCGACTGCCAGGACCGTCATCAACATGCTGCCGCCCGCGCCGCCGTGCGCCTCGGGGATCTCGATCCCCATGAGGCCCAGCGCGAAGCACTGGGCGAGCAGGGCCCGATCGAGCGAGGCGGCCTGCTCCATGGCGGCGACGCGCGGACGGACGGCGCGCTCGGCGAAGTCGCGCACGGTGCGGCGGAACAGCTCTTCTTCCTCGGAGAGCGTGGTGAGGGGGGGACGGGTGATGGCGTCGGGCATCAGCGCCCCAATCTAGCGCCACGTCTGGGGCCTGGTGCCGAGCCGGCCGGGGCGTGTCGTTCCACAACGGAACGTCGGGCCGTTTCGTTCAGCGGTCCTGCACCCGCCGCACGAACTTGAGCCCCGACCACACCTCGTCCACCGCCGCCACCTTCACGTCTACGAGACCGTGCGCGAGCCCGATCGTGCGGATCACGTCCTCGGTGAGATCGGTCGCGACGCCGGACGCCTGCTTGGGCCACGAGATCCACAACATGCCGGCCGGCGCTAGCGCGCGCTCGAGCGCGCGGAACCGCCGCTCGAGCTCCCGTTTCTCTGCCGTGAAGAACTGGATGAAATCGATGGGTCCGGTGGCATTCCGCTTACGACGGACTTGCGAGAGCCGGCCGAGCGTGCGCTCGTAGCCGCGGGGCGCCCCGAAGATTGCGATCGTCGAGCCGGATTTGATCCCGAGCTTGTCAACGAGCGATCGCTTGGAGTAACCGGCCGTGACCCTTCCCCTTTCCCCCTGCCCCGACCTCTCACCGCCCCTTGTACATCACGCGCCAGATGGTGCCGCCCGCGTCGTCGGTGATATACAGCGACCCGTCCGGCCCCACGGCCACGCCCACCGGTCGATGCTTGGGTCCCGCGGGGTCCTCCTTCCAGAAGCCGTCCGCGAACGTCTCGTAGCCGCCCACCGGTTTGCCGTTCTTGAAGGGCACGAACGTGATCCGGTAGCCCGCCTGGGGGAGCGGCGCGCGGTTCCACGAGCCGTGGAACGCGATGAACGCCCCGCCGCGATAGCGCTCCGGAAACTGGGTCCCCGTGTAGAACGTCAAGCCGTCGGGCGCCCAGTGTCCCGGGAACGCCACTGCCGGCTCCTTCTTCTGGGCGCACCGCCCGACCTGCTTGCCGTCGCCGCCGTACTCCGGCGCCAGCACGAGATGGCTGAGCTCCAGGTCATGATAGCAGTACGGCCAGCCGAAGTCGTCGCCCTCGTTGATCTGGAGCAGCTCCTCCGAAGGCTTCTCGGCATTCTGCGCGTCGTTGAAGAGTTTCGGCCAATTCTGTCCCAGCTGGTCGCGGCCGTGCTGCGTGCTCCACAGCTGGCCGTCCGGCGCGAAGGCCATGCCCACGGCGTTGCGAATCCCGGTGGCGTACCGCGTCCCACTCCCCTCCGCCTGATCCGCCGTGGCTGCGTCGAAGCGCCAGATTCCCGCCCGGGTGGCGAGCTCGGCACACGGGTCCTTGCCCGGAGATTCGACGACGCGGTCTTTGACCTGACACGAGTTCGAAGGCGAGCCGACGTTGACGAACAACGTCCTGCCATCTGGCGTGAGCGCGAGGTTCCGCGCGCCGTGCCCGCCCGTGGGCAGGTCCTTCACGATCACCTCCGGCGCGTCGAGCGGCGTGAGGCTGCCCGCGCGCATCGCGTAGCGATACACGGTGGACGACGTGCTGGCGTACAGCGCGCCCTTCCCGAGTGCGATACCGGTGCCGCCCTCGCTGCCGAACGTCTGTCGCACATCGGCCTTGCCGTCGCCCGTGGTGTCCCGCAGGGCGAGCACGCCTCCCGAGCCGGAGCGCCCGCCGGCGAGCGCGACGAACACGTCGCCGTTCGGGGCCACGGCGAGGTGCCGGGCCGCGCCCACCTGATCGGCGACCACGACCGCGCAGAAGCCGTCAGGGAGCGTGAGGCCCGCGTTGCCGGGATCGCACGCAGGTAAGGCGCCGGACGGGTGAACGGTCGGACTGACGGACAGGAACAG
>Ga0066690_10000481_pt1 | contig 12149 bp, 7 predicted proteins | sample GraSoiAngelo_139_FD_62303 | JGI IMG/M metagenome (GOLD analysis project Ga0066690, IMG submission 62303) | Grasslands soil microbial communities from the Angelo Coastal Reserve, California, USA - 14_0929_12_20cm | ecosystem: Environmental > Terrestrial > Soil > Grasslands | place: USA...
CAGCGCGTCCGCATTGGCAACTGATGCGGCCCGCCCGCGTTCGCTCCAGTGATTTTGGCGGCGTGCGGTTCATTGTGACTTACCCTCAGGAGCTGGCCTTTCAAGTTGACCTTTCACAATTTCGGGAAGGTTCACGGGGTTCGCGGCCACAATCCGGCCGTGTCGGTCAATGACGTATGCGGTCGGAATCGCATCGACATGGTAGGCCTTTATCGCGTCGGCTCCAACCCAGACGTTGTGCGTTTCGTTCCAACCATTTCTTTTCAAATCCGTGGTCGCTGCGTCTGCACTGTCTTCAACATTGGCGGCGATCAAGACCACCTTGCCATTCCAATCGCGGTATTTGTCCGCATAGCGCTGAAGCTCTGCCATCTTCGGTTGACACGGGCCACACCAAGTGGCCCAAAACTCCAGAACAATGATTTTGCCGGCATGATTCGATAAGCGTTCCAGCCTACCGTTCAGCAGCCAAACCATTTCGATGTCCGGCGCTTTCATTCCATTCGTTAACAACACGCCATCTCCCCAGCCAGCCACCGCTTTCAGTTCGCCCCGCACAAAACTCACAACCCGAGCCTGAGAGTCATCTTCGCCGGCAGGAACTATTGTCAGACGCACCGTCGTTCCGAAAGCGCCTCGAAGTAAAGGAACCGCTTGGGCGAGCTTAACGCCTTGAAGCTGAACAGGAGCTTCCCTCTCCTGAGCGACTGCCAGAATTTTATCCCCGACATGTATGCTTTTTTGAGCCGCCGCTGGCGAGTCGGGGAGGATCCTTCTTACGACGATGTGTTGTCCGTCCACACCCAGAACGACACCAACGCCGGCAGTCTTGTCGCTTGGCACTTCAGCGGCATGGGCGGTAGCGGTAAGCCATAGAACCAAAGCGAGATATTTCAGCGTTCTCATAGCAGGGTATCGACCGAGTCAGCCGAACGAAAACGCTCAGCGATGCGCCGCTGAGAGCTCCGGATTGTAACCGAGAGGCGACCGGCGCATTCGCTGCTGCAAAAGTTAGCCCGTGACTTTGGAGGACTAAACTCAATCCGTGCATCAGGCGGCAATGTATCTAGTCGGGGCGAGTGGGTGCTCATGCGTGTCAAAGTGTCGATACGGTCTCCGCGATTTTTGATCGAATGCTCGCGCCGCTGCAAGACTGTGAAAGTGTCAGGCGCTATCCAATACTCATCCGTATCGTCGTCGCCCCAAAACTCCCAACGAAGTGTAAGGCGGTAAACGGGTCTGCCGCCTAACCTGTCCGTGGCAAGCTGCGCTGAATCGTAACGCCGAAACCCGCTGAAATCTCCCTCCTCAAGATGCAGCAAGCGGGGCATGTCAGGAAAAAGCCCAAACGAAAGAGCGACGCCCGAACCAATAATCGAATCCTTGCTGACGTTCGTCCGCACCGGCTGCCAACCGTAATACAAATTCAGGGAGTCGTAGCTGGACCAACCGCGACCGTCCCAATGGTAAACCAGCGAATACGGCCCAACACCATACGTGCGATCGGCGTCAATCTCCATCCGATAAGCCTGACCTCTCACGAACTGAATACGAAAACTTGTAAGTGTGACGTTCGTCTCTCCAGCCTCAATCTCGACCTCGCGAATCGTGCCAGAATCCTCAAAACTCTGACACGAGGGATAGGCGCTCGTCATGCGCTCAATGAGCCGTGCGCTATCCATCTGTGGAAGCGACCTGCAGCCAACAAGCAGCGTAGCAAACAATGCGAGGATGGAGAGACGCGCACTCACTCAACGCTACTGCTCAGGCACGGCGCGCGTCCGAACTGCCGCGACGGCCATTTAGGGCGGCTGGCCAAGAGGCAAAACGTTGTCCGTTCCCGAATTTTGTTTCTTCGGGTCTTCGGGTCTTCGGGTATTCGGGTCGAACTAATTGCCGGCTTCGAAAGCCTGACTCGATCCTGTCTTCTCGATAGACGTGGGTGAGTAAAAGTGTGGCAACCAATAGCATGTTGATAAGAACTGTTCATGACCCATTCACGTGATCGCCCGATGGTGGCGCTGCGTTATGAATGATCGCCGAGCCGAGGAAGTTCAACCACGACCCCTCGCGCGGTCCGGGTCGGACCCGGTCGGTTTTTTGACGCTGCGGATTGCCAACTCCAGCGTGCCCAAATCGAATGGACCCGTTCCTTCGGGCACGACAATCTCCTTCGTCAACTTGCCGAGCGACTTGCGGTCCCAGGGACCGCGCCCTGGCTCGGTGGGATTGACAGACAGTCGGTAGGTGCCGGGCGGCACGTTATCGGCCCGGAATGATCCGTCATCGCTGAACACCAGAATGTAAGCTCTTTGCCCGCGCTCACAATCGTGACCGGCTGCGGAAGTCCAGAATTCCTTCGACCGCCGCGCGTAGTCTTCCCAAGCCTTTCGCCGGTCCGCTTCCGACGAAAACTGTTTGGTGTCAGGTCGGTCGTTGTCCGGGTCGCCCGGCAGCTTCAAAGTGAGCGAGTGAACGTCGCGCTTCCAGTCCACTTCATTCGTGCCCCCGCCCGTCAGCCGAATCCTGCCTGACACGGAGCGACCGGTGCTGCCGATGATGACTTCGGTCGTCTCGCCAGGCTTGACGATGATGTGAAACCCGTGGCTCAACGGCATTGTCCCCGGCTCATCGTTGAAGTGATATTGCAAATAGATTTTCCGTTCACCGGGTGGCACCTGTTCGATAACAAAATTGCCGCCGGCGTCGGGGCGGGTGTTGAGATAAAGCCCAAGAGCCGGGAATTGGCGGGCGCCGTCGCCGTAGCGCCAAAATACATTGTGCAGCGCGATGGTCTGATTGGCTTCCACCCCGGCGCCGACACGAAGGACGCCCTTCACCCGGCCCCAGGGTTGCAGCACGATCTTTCCAGTTCTCGGCCGCGTCGGCGGCTTTGATCTCGGCATAGCCGTTTTTGTGCGCAACAAACACCGTGTGCGGATCGAGACACGGCGCAAACTCGAACCGGCCGGCGTCGTCGGTCACTGCTCTTGGAGGGTGGTAAATGTCCGCCCTAAATTCGCCGGGCTTGTCCATATAAGCGCCTTCAGAGGAGTCCACCAGCAGCACGGTCGCGCCGGCCACGGGCTGTCCGTTGGGCAAAGTCACCACGCCACTGATGCCTTTGCCGCGCTTGAGTTCGAATGTGAAGGCGCCCGACTTGGCGAACGGAGGTGAAGCCTTCGGCAAGTAACCTTCGGCTTCTATCAACACTTTGCTCGTCTGATCGGACGGTCGAAATGAGAAATGGCCGTTAACGCCGGTCCGGGCGGTTTGGCGTTCCCAGCGAATCTGATCGCCGGGGCCGTAGCTGTAGCCGTAGCTGCGGCCCTCGATGAAAATGAATCGCTTGATCGGCTCTCTGGTCTGCGCGTCAATCACCGTGCCGCTCACCATCGCCATTCGGGAAAGGGTCAGAGTCACTTCGTCCCCGCAGGCGGTAAGGTCCCAATGGCGGAGCAAATCAAATCCCGGCTTGGAAACTGAACAACGAACAGTTCCTTCGGGCGCTGATTCCCATTGGAAGCGGCCTAGCTCATCCGTCTCTGCTCTCCAATTGAACCAGGGCCGCCCGTTCCAGGACCAGACGGCAATGGAAGCGCCCTTGACCGGCTTCGTTTCCTGGTCCACGACTCGTCCCCGCAGCATCATTCCTTTTTTCAGCGCGACGCGCAGTGGTTTCATATCCGGGTCGATCTTCAAGTCGCTCAGATATGGCGCGAACCCGGTCGCTTCGACCAGAAGAGACCCCTCACCCGGTTCGAGGGCGCGGAAGCGGAATCGGCCATCGCCGGCGATCGCGAACGTCTTTTGAGACTCGCTGGACCGGGCGCCGAAGGCGAGGGTGACCTCCGCGTTGGCCAGCAGTTTGCCCGTTTCATCAGTGACGGTGCCTTCGACCTCCAGACCAGCGGCCAATTCCATAACCGCCGTGCGGGCGAGCAAATCTTCTGCGGCGACGACGTAAGGAGTGCCGCTGTCGGAAGGCGCCTGATCGTACTCTGCGGTGACAAAATTTGAGTGGGACAGGCTGAAGGTCAGTTTCGTGAAGTTTGTGGGAACGCAACTCGCCGACCATCGGCCATCGCGGTCGGTGAACAGGGGCGCGCTCTCGGCCAGGTAGAACTCGCCGGCGAGGTCTCTGGCAACGCTGTTGATGAGAATCTGCGCGCCGGCGACAGGCTTGCCCTCGGTGTCGCGCACCGTGCCGCCGATGTTCGTCCCGCGCTGCAGCTTCACGGTCAATTCCGCGGGAAACCCATTGGAGGCGGGGGAGGTCGCGCGAATCGGCAAATGCTCGCGCGCGCCGACTTGAAGTTGGAGCAAGCTCAGCCGGTTTGGCGGATAATCGATGTCCACCCGTCCTTCGGCGTCCGATGTGTAACTGCCCCATTGCATCATTCCGTTTTGATCTTTCGCCATCGCTTTCACAACCACGCCGGCCAGAGGCTTGCCATCAGCGGTGTCCACAAGGCGGACGGTCATCTCCTTGCGCCACACTGATTCATTCGTCTCCTGGGCGGCGGCTGTGAGGTCGGAATCCTTTCCCGCAGGCGTTGCGCCGGATTCATCCACACTGATCGCAACCAGCGCGTACATCGCCTCGCTGAAAAAAGTAACGATGTCCAGCGTCTTGATTTCTTCGTCCGGCAATGGACCCATGAACGACGTGCGGAACAAGCGCAAGCTTGCGTCTTGAAGATCGGATTCCTGGCTCGTGCCTGTCCAAGCCACTTGAGAGCGCGGGTCGCTCAATTCATCGCGTTGCTCCGCGCGATCCGCCCACCAATTCCGGACGTGCACACCGTAGAGAATGGGAAGCGAGCGCTGGGCGCCGTTGGCATAATGCAACACGACTTTGGCCACGGGCGTGCGGTCTTCCACCGCTCCGCCTGTAGCGTGCAACAAGTGAATGCGAGACGCTTTTCGGCCGACAGGGATGCCCATGATCCGAGTTGGGCGGAAGTTTCGATTGCGCGCGAACTGCATCCCGGTGACCTCCAATCGGCCGCCGATTTGGAATGGCACGTCCCGCAGAATCTGGAGGCCGCGTGGAAGCGCGGCCCACGATTTTTCCGGGTCAAGGTCACTCCAGATTTGTTGGTAAAAGCCGCTGAGATCAAGAGGAACAACCGCTCCTGCCTTCTTCTGTTCGTCCGCGAGCGACGCCGGAAAGATCAACACCGCCAAATTCACCAAAACCAGGACAACGACGAAGGAATTCGGCTTCTTTCGCCAACGAATGCTGTTCGGAAGCGCTTTCATAAGACATCGCTCCTCGTCGCCCACGTTCGGGGTCAGGCCAGACCCCGAATGCGTCGCGCCACCCATTCCAGGGTCAGCAACCCCACAATGGCGCAGAGCCAAACCCAGGTGTCCCATAACGGTTGATGCCGATATTCAATCGATGCCGGCGTCGCGCCGCCCAGCGAAGCTTCAATGGTCTGCGGTTCGCTCATTTGCGGGTTAAGAACCTGCCCGCCGGACCAGTGCGAGATTTCCGCCAGCCACTGGGGCCGAGCGCGAATGTCGGCCATCTCCCAATCGATGTCTTCGCAAACCAGCAACTGTTGCGCATCCCGAATCGCTCCGTTTTTGGGCGTCGCCACGGCACGCACGGTGTAATTGCCGGCGACCGCCGGTTTGAGCACCGCTTCGTAAGTGCGCGAAACGTCGTGGTACGTCGCCTTGACGTTTTGAACCTCCTGGCCCGCACGGGCCAGGGAAACGGCGACTTCGGCATCAGTCGCGATTCGGCCTTCGTTATCGAACACCTCGACATGCGTTGTGACGTCGCGGCCGGGGGCGCAATGATTTGCGGTTAGATTCAGGCTGATCGAAGTGGCTTCGCGTTCGAGTTTGTGGGCCGCCAACCAACGCACCGCGTTCACCCAGAATCGCTGGAAATAGCGAGAATCGCAGTTCACCTCCGTGAGCGGCAGACTTGGATTGATCGGCTCGCCCCAAATGGTTTCGAACAATTCGCCCCACCAGTAGGTCGTGTCCGAAGTGAAGGCAAGCGCGCGTCCCTTGCCGACCTCCTGCGCCGCCAGGATGACCGCCGGCCCGTGGGCCGTTCGTATGCTTGGATGCTCCAGCAACACGATGGCGCCCGGCTTCGCCCGATCCACGCGGTTGAACCCTCGCAACTGAGGGAATTTCGTCGTCCAGATCGCCTGATTCTCCGCATCGGTTGCACCCAGATGGAGCAGGGGATGACTCCAGGCTGCGGGCGGAATAACCGGCTTGAAAGTGGATTGCGTCAAGTCCCGTTCCTGTTCCATGGCCACCGGAATGATGCGATCGATTATGGTCCGCTCGTAGCCACCCGATCCATAGGCCGTGTGGCCGCCGATCATCACGAATCCGCCGCCGAATTCGGTAACGAAGCGCGCGGCATTCTCCAACTGTTGCGGCGAGAAAACTTCCTTCGGAATATCGCTGTTAATGATCACGTCATATTTGAGCAACTCCTCAAGGGTCTTCGGGAAGCCCTGCGTCGGGTGTTGGACGCGGTAAATCTTGTATCCGGATTTCGGGTCCACGAAGGCCACTTGAGTGTTCAGCGCCGGCGGGGCGCCGAATTGTTCGCAGTAGAGGGTCTTGACGGAGATGCCTGGGGTGGCTTCGACCGCGTTTTTCAGATAAAGCGGCAGCGGTTTTCCTGAGTCGGTTGTGGTCGAGGCGAGTGGGCTCCCATAAGCGCCGGAGCCTTCCATGTAAACCACGCGAAGCGGTCGGTCCGTCACCGCCACTCCGAACTCCTCTTGGTTGTTGAGCTGAAGCCGTTCTCCCGGTTGGGGCGGAATCTCTATCTTGTATGTCTGAAAGCCGACGGCTGCCGGGGCGAACTCCAGGTCCACAAGCTGGCGTTCGCCGGCCAATGCGGCCCTTGTTTCAACCACGGTCTTGCCGTCCTTGGTCAGCCGGAGCGGCAAAGTTTTGCCAGCAAACCCCGGCGCGCGCAAGGTCACGGTTGCTTTTGCCAGGGACTGAAGCGGGACCGGACTTTTGATGCGCACGGCGTCCACGATGATGTCCGGAGGTTCATTGGTTCGACCCAGCAGCACGGTGTGGATCGGGATTTTCTTCTGCGCGTACGCCCTGGCGATGGGCTCTGGCGACTTCAGCGAGTTGTCAGCGCCATCCGACAGCAACACCACGCTCGCGGGCGGGTTGGCAGCCGATTGGGTCAGCAGCGCTTCCAACGCATCGGCCGTGGCGGTGACCGAGCCGGTGGCCGTGGCCGCTTCGGGCGCCGGCAGCGCGACCAGGTTGCTGCTGAAGCCGAACACCTGAACCGCGAAGTTGGCCGGCACGGCAAGTCTTTGTTTTATCCAGGCCCTCGCCGAGTCGATGCGGGTTTGCGCGTCCTCTTTCCAATTCATGCTGCGTGAAGTGTCGAGCAGCACGGCGACGTAGCTGGGGCGGAAATGTTTTACTTCGCGGACCCGCTGCGGGTCCAGCAGGCACACGATCACCACGGCGATGGTGACACAGCGCAAAGCAAAAAGAAGCCAGCGCTGCTTCTGGTTGGCTTGCCCGCGCGCGGCCCGGTAACTCCAATAGAGCAATCCGGCAACCGCCAGGCCGCCGGCCAGCAGCCAGGGCAAGCCCGGTTGGTAGGTAAATTCAATCATGCTTAAAGGTCGTCATTGCCAAAGCCGTTCCCGTGTTCCGACACTGATCCGGGTTGTGTTCTGCTTTGCCGTTTATTCTTCGTACGAAAGCTTGCGCAAGTATTCCGCAATCCATTTTTCGTATTCTTTCGGGTATTCTTCCGCGGCCAGGTCGGTCGCGCGCGGATTGTCCTGATACAGAACTTCGAGCGCCGAGATAAGCCTGGTCAGGCCGGAAAGGCCAAAACCGCCTTCAATGCCGGCGGAGTGGAAATTGCGCTCGACCGTATATTGAGCGGCCTGATCCAGGTGGGCGGCAATTTCACGCATGTCGCGCGAGTACCGATTACTGACGCGGGGGTCCTTGCCAGACAGTTCCCGCAATTTGGAAGCCAATTCGTTGGCTTCGTCACCGAGTTGTTTCTGATCCGGACCGGACTGGGTGAGGGATTCATTGTCCTGTTTTTCTCCTTCGCCGTTCCGGGCCTCCCTCCGTTCGCCATCGTTGGGCTGACCTCCTTCAGCGCGCGCCGGTTCATTTGGGTGGCCTTGCCTCGGTCGCCCGCCCTGGCCGGGACGCGCTCCGTTTTTCTTGTCCTGGCTGGCCGCTGTTTTCTCGCTGTCCTGTTGCGGGCTATTCGGGTCCTGGGCCGCGCGGTATAAATCGTTCAACTTGGCCTGCGCCTGGGCCAAACGCTTGGCCTGATTGATGAGGGTGGAGAGTTGTTCTTCGCGCTGCTTTTTCTGGCTCTCCTTCAATTTCTCGATCGCTTCGAGCACGATCTTGATGCAATTACCCTGGCCACGGCACATACCGGCCTCCAGTTCAGGCAGCAACCGTGTCGCCTGGTACAGGTGCTCCAGCGTCTCGTCCTCAGCGCGCAACGCCGCCGGGCGCCGGAGGCTGTCGAGCGCCTTCGTTGCGCCGTCCATGGACGTGATTGCGGCCGCGAACTCCGATCGCGCTTCGGGCGGCGAAACGCTCAGGAGAAACGAGTTCTGAAAGATTTGGGCGTAGGCTTTGGTTTGGCGCTGAATGGCCGCAATATCCGGGAACCGTGACTCGATTTCGTTTTCTTTCACGACGGTTGTCGCGGCGATGATCTGTTTTTGGGTCTCCAGCAGGTTGATCTTTTGACCGTTGCCTCCGTTGCACTGGGATAACGCCTTTTCTTTGGTGGTGTATTCAATGAAATAGACCGGTGACTTCCCGATTCCCGGTCCATCCAGCGTGTTGTTGTCGGCTGCTTCGGCGTGATAAGCAACCAGTTCGTATTCCTTCAACTGGAGAGGCGACAAATCAATCTCGGCAGTCGCGGTGACGTCTTTGTCGTTGGCGCCTTGTTTGACACAGACGATAGACTGCTCGGTCTGGTTTACCTTGTGGAAAATCAGTTTGACTTCGCCAACTCCAAAATCATCGGCAATGGAAATCTTCAGCGGGATTTTGTTGGTGGCGTCGGCCCGAATATCCATGCCGGGGCTGAAAACCTGCACATCCGGCGGTTCATCGGGCAGTACAGTGAGGTGATAGGGCTTTTCATTGCCGCTTTTGCGCCCTTTCTTGTCGGTCAGTTCGATCCAGTAATAAGCGTCTTTCCTGGCGGTGAAAGACGTCGTCCACTCGTCCTTTTCATTCCGCTTCAGTTCAATACCCGGCTGATTGGCGAAGCGCAATCGCGCCGTGTCGATCTGACCTGACGCAGTGACTCGGAAAGTCAAATGGCTTCCCCGCACGACGCTCGGATTCGGCGTCCTTTCCTCAACCGATTTTTGTTTGGTGTAAGCGGGGTAATCCACCTGGATGGCCAAATGTTTGATCTCCGGCGGTATGAAGGTGGTGATTTCGTAGTCGGGCGAAACGACATCGTTTGCCGCGACGCGATACTGGATCGTGCCGCGCAAATTTTTCAGCGGATGAACGTAGGTCCCCTGGTCGGGCATGGTCAACGAGGCCTGTTGCCAGTGAGGATTGTTCCCGGTCCGCCAATACAGTTGGGGATGCTTCGGCGGTCGTCCTTTAAACCGGGTGGTGATCTCTTGATCGCGGCCTTCCGGAATCTCCACGTTGCCCGGTTCGACCTCAATCCGGGTATAGGCCGCCGGCGTCCACGGCCAAAGCGAACGCCGCAATGCGACCCAACCCGCCGGCGCGATGGCCAGGAAAACAACCATGACCGCGAGCGCCCCGGCCAATACACTTGCAGTCTGAACCATCTGTGTCCGATACCACCGGGTTTCGATCAGCAAGAGTTTTTTGGCGGCCTGTTCCTGCAGCGCGTCAACCAACTCCGGTTCGTAGTCCTGCGTCGCCGAGCGTTCGCCGGTCAGATATTCCGCGGCCGTCGAAACGACGCAGCCCAACTCAGGCCGCCTTGCCTCCAGCTCCAGCGCCGCCGCCTTCAAGTTGGCCGGGCGACGGATCAAGCGCCACAATCGGGTCGCCCAAAACACGCCCAGCCCCGTCAGCAAGGCGGCATTGGCTGCCCGCGCCGGCCACGGGAGGAGCAGCCAGTAATCCAGCAGCGCCACGGTCAGCAGAACGAACAGCGCCGCCGCGGCGATGTTGATCGTCCACGTGAGGCGCGCGGTGCGATTCTTTGCGCGACGAATCGTCTCCAAACGATCGGCATTGTATTGGGAATGTTTGTTCATTGAGGTCTCCTTTCGCTGCCTTTCCGGCACTTTGTCGTTCCGCTTCGACCCGTTCCTATAGCCGGCCAACGCCGCCGGGAAAGCCCGTTTCCTGTTTTTCCAGTCATGGCTCCGTGATTTAAAGAATCGACGCTCATGCGAATGTCCGGTTGGCCAGGAGCGACTCGAAGAGCAGCAGGACCAGGCCTGCGCCCAACAGAACGCGCCACAACTCACGATTGGTCGGGTCGAGAAATCCGATGAGCGAGCTTGTCTTTGACGGTTCGTCTGCGCGCGCGATCTGCTGTTGGACCTGAGCAGGATTCAGCGACTTCAAGTCGGATTCCGATGCCGGGAGGTTGACCGCCACGGGACGCACCTGGCGACCCGCGGCGTCGCGCACCGAATAGAGCCCTGGTTGGCCGGGCGTCACAACGATTCGACCCTGAACGTCCGATGTGGCGGCCAGCTCGATCCCGTTAGGTTCGCGCCATTTCAGTGGGCGGTTCGAGACCGTGCCGCCCAGGTCGATCTCCGCGTGCTCTTCCGCAACCCACCTGTCCGCTTCCGCGGTTTTCGGCGGACGGGATCGGCTGGTGGCGTAAGCGGCCAGGCCGTGAAGCCACGGCACAAACGTCTTCCGCTTGGGCCAGTCGGTCCAGGAGGTGTCGGCGGAGGTGTTGACCATCACGATCCGTCCCTTGCCGACATCGTTCGCAACCACGAAGGGCATCTGGTCATTAAAACGCGCAGCGATGCGGCACGAATCGAGAGGCGCCACGGCAAAGCGCTGTGTGAATTCGGGCAGACTCAAATCCCCGCTGTTGGACGCGCGAAACGCGGAAAAGGCAACCGACTCCTTGTCATAATCGCCCAGGTGCCAGCCAACTTTGCGCAGTTCCCGCTCGCCTTCGGGATGTTCCAACGTTGCCGGCAGGAGGTCCTGAAACTCGGAGTCGTAACGACCGGCGCTGACGCCGTCACCGAGAAACATCAACATTCCGCCGCCACCGGTGACAAAGTTGCGCAATGCCCGCGCCATGTCCGCCGGCACCTGCCGCAGCCCCGGCAAGATCACGAGCGCGCAACGTTCGGAACTCTCCAGTTCGGACGCGAGTTGATCGGGCGCAACCTTTGTCACCAGGTAAGGTCCGCGATGGGTCGCCATCGGCGCGAGGGCTGTGGCCAGGAAATAGGTCTCCTGCTCAAAGCCGTGTTTGCCCGGCCTTTGCTCGACGCAGAGCACGCGCAGAGAAGCGGTGAGGTAAAGACTCTGGTAACGTGTATCGTCGAGTCCAAAGCCGTCGCCCGGATGAATCCGAGCTTCCACGGTGTGCCAACCGGGCGGTAAATCCGGCAGGGGCAAGACCAGGTTGGTGGCTGCCCCCGCCGCGACGTTGATGGACGGAGCGACGGACGAATCGCCATCGATGACCAGTTCCATCTCCACCTCCCGGGCGTCCCGACTTGAAAAATTGCTCACGCCCACCGTGGCCGATCCGGTGTCGGCAATCGATAGTTCACTCACGGCCAGGTTGGCAATGTCCGGTTCGCCGACTGAAAGGATTTTAATTTCGATGTCTTGCGGAACCTTGGCATCCGCCAATTTCTCACAGGCCGCCGGCTGCAAATCGCTAATGACATAAATGACGGAGGAACGGCCGGTCGCGGACGCAGATAACAGCTTCACCGCCTGCCGCAACCCCGCGCCCAGGTCGCCGGCGCCGAAGCCGGGCTGCAGTTTGTCCAAACGCGGTTTCAGTTGAGCCGGCGGCGCGAGGGGGGAGATGATGTTCGGACCCGCGCCGCCATCGACCAAAGCCACACGATCGCCGGTGGCCAAAGGCTCGATCAGCTTTCGCATCAGCTCCCTCGCTTTTGCCCAGCGTCCATCAG
>Ga0066690_10000485_pt1 | contig 12140 bp, 19 predicted proteins | sample GraSoiAngelo_139_FD_62303 | JGI IMG/M metagenome (GOLD analysis project Ga0066690, IMG submission 62303) | Grasslands soil microbial communities from the Angelo Coastal Reserve, California, USA - 14_0929_12_20cm | ecosystem: Environmental > Terrestrial > Soil > Grasslands | place: USA...
GGTGACGGCGGTTTCCACCGTCGCGTTCAAGCAGGCGATCGGCATGCTGCGTCGGGGCGGGACGTGCGTCCTGAATGGTCTGCCGCCGGGCGAGTTCCCGGTTTCTATCTTCGATGTCGTCCTGAACGGCTACACCATCCGCGGATCGATAGTGGGCACGCGCCTCGATCTGGAGGAAGCGCTGGAGTTCGCCGCCGAAGGCAAAGTGAAGGCGACCATCGAGACGCTGCCGCTCGAATCGGTCAATGACGTTTTCCACCGACTCAGGACGGGAAAGGTCAGTGGCCGCGTGGTCCTCGGAATCGGGGAGCAAGCTTTGGAGAGAAGAGGGGAGAAGTCCACGACAGCAGCGTGAACAGAGTTTCGATTTACTTTCCAGGCTCGCGCGACATTTCAGTATTGGGCAACTGACTCGACGCAAGGAGCATCTAGGCCACGGCCGCCGAGTCAAGAGCGTCCCGCTCTTTAAGACTAGCCACACTGACGAACCGCTGGAGTGCCTGAGTTCGCGCACCAGCTATTTCCTCAACTGTGCAGTCCAGCAGGATGGAACACTGGCGGTCGGAGTATCTTTCGAGTACCGACATGACATAGACAAAACGGTCAAACGGCGGCAGCTTCGTAATGGCGGCAGCGCGAGTGTCGGCTTCTGATGCCGGCTCCGTGAGGTCGTAGTTCTCGGTCGTTCTGTTTGTTTCGTTCCGCGAGGGTGAGATGATTCGGATTGCATTCTTGATGACAACGCGCGTTGCCCAAGACTGCGCCCACTCTCGAAACACCGAGTTCCCTTGCAGACAATCTTCCAGCCCCCCAATGAAGCATTGTTCGGCTTTGTGGTGATCGGCCGTTAACAGCAGTGAGAGCGTGTACAGATGGTCTAAGTGATCCTCGAATACTTTGCAGAAGTCGGTCGGCACGGTGTAGTCCCTTACTCGTTTGGCTGCATCTTGGGTTAGTCTCATTAAAACAACTCGCCTCCAGTGCATGCTCCATCGTGGTTTTACTGATCGGCCCGAATAGATGCTACCTGCGGGCTCCCGCCGAGAATGAATGCGTCCATCCTTAAACCGACGGGCAACTGCGCACCCTTATCCAGTTCCACAAGCGTCTCCAGAATCTTCGTGTCGACGCGTTCTGTAGGCTCGTCGGTTCGAACGTTCTTCCGGCCAAGCTGCTCGCCCACGCGCACCACGCGCCCCCAGAATTTATGTCCGGCGAAGGCGTCGGCGGTGACATAGGCTCGTTGTCCCACCTGCACTTTGCCGATCTCGGTCTCGTCCACGTCGACTCGCACTCGGAGGATCTTCTGGTCTCCGATGGTCACGACGGGGTCAGGCACGGTCGAGGAATTCGATACGCTTTCGCCGTTACGGTGGTGCTTGCGTAGCACGGTGCCGTCGATGGGTGACTTGAGCAGCGTTTTTGCATAGCGTGCCCGTGCTTCTTCCAAGCTTGCACGGGCCAGTCGCAGATCGGCTTCGGCGAAAGCCTGATCTTCTTCGCGGGCACGATCATCCACCAAGGAGTGACGTTGCGCGGCTTCCTCATACTTCGCCCTGGCAACATCGCATTCCCGAGCGTAACGTTCGTTTTCCTCGCGCGAGATCACCCCGGCATCGAACAGTTTCTGGCGACGTTCCATTTCGGCGCGCGCGTTGTTCATCACCGCTTCGGCCGCCCGGGCGGACGACATGGCCTCCGAGCGCTCCTGGGCTCGCGCGCCGTTCACAACCTTGCGCAGGGTGGCTTCTTTGGCGATCACTTGAGCTTCAGCGGACTCGATCTGCGCGCGGTAATCGTCGTTCTGCAACTCGGCGAGCAATTGGCCGCTTGTGACGTGATCACCCTCCTCCACGTACACTGCCTTCAGCTTTCCGCTCAATTCGGAGCCGAGTTTGATGTCTTCCGATAGAGGCTCAACAAGTCCCGGGCCGGAGATGGTCTGCGGCTGATCAACCTGCGGCTGGCGCCTGGCAGACTCCATCGCGGCTGCGCGCGAGCGGGCGGAGATGAGGATCACGGAAACAGTAACAGCTAGTATGGCGATAATAACTACGATGAGGATGGTCTTGCGCATGAGTAGCTCCAGTCAGTGCTCGGTTGTCCTATGCCAAGCTGAGCCCGGAACCGAGCGGCATCGGGGTGCTGAGCAGGATCGAAGGCATTTCGGCGACATCGGACAGCACGACCAGCCCGTCTTCTAGCCGGACGGCGCGATCGGCAAAATCGAGCATGCGCGAGTCGTGCGTTACGATCACCACGGCGCGATCGCGTTGGTGCGCCAAGCCACGCATCATCTCGATCACCGCCCGACCGGTCTGCGAGTCAAGGGCAGCAGTCGGCTCGTCAGCCAGGATGATGCCGGGATCGCCGGCGAGGGCGCGTGCTATGGCGACACGTTGCTTCTGCCCGCCACTCAAATCTGAGGGGAAGGTGTCGTACTTATCTGCAAGCCCGACCTGACTCAGCAGCTCGCGGGAGCGCTTCTTCGCCGCTGGTCCGCGTACGCGCTTCAGGTCGAGCATGAGTTCGATGTTTTCCGCAGCAGTCAGCGTAGGAAAGAGATTGAAGCCTTGAAACACAAAACCGATATGTTCCAGCCGGACTCTTGGGAGTTCCTTTTCGCTCAGCATGCTCACTTCCCTGCCCGCGATATGGACGCTTCCCGACGATGCCGTAAGGATGCAGCCCATGATCGACAGCAGAGTCGTCTTGCCGCTGCCGGAAGGGCCCATCAGCAGCACTAATTCTCCCGCTTCGACATCGAGATCGACGCCTCGGAGCGCCTTTACACCCGCCGAACCCTCGGCGTAAGTCTTGGTCAATCCGCGAACTGCAATAGCTGATTTCACGTGCGCTCCTTTACGCTTTGAACACCATGGCGGGGTCGAGCCGCGTGACCTTGTTAATGGACACAAACGCCGCCCCAATACACATCAAAAGGGTCAGGAAGAAGATGCCGACAGCCATCGGCCAGGGCAGAAGAATGGCTGCTCCTCCATGCTGGCTGGCCCGAACCACAAAGAAGCTGACAAACATTCCCAGTGCGTAACCGATGACGGCGCTGATCGAGGCTTGCTCCATGATCACCCGATAGACATAGCTGTTCGGAGCACCCATGGCCTTGAGAGTGCCGTACTCGCGCAGGTGATCCATGGTGGTGGCGTAAATGGTTTGCGCCACCACCACGAAACCAACAATGAGGCCGAGGATTGCGGCGAGCAGTACCGCCACGCCCGCGCCGGTGGTAAACATCCAGTAATACCGCGTCATGCGGCTGAATTCGGCGCTGGTGAAAACGTCCACGTCTTTGACGCGGGTGACGATGTTCTGCCGGACCTGCGCTAGGTCGGCTCCAGGCGCAACCTTCACCAGAACATAGATGGTCTGGTCCGCCGGCACGCGGGTGTAGTCCTGCGCATTTTTGAACGTGGTGAAAACGTGGGGCGAGGTCGTGAAAGCGCGAATGCCGCGCGTGAAACCAACGATCCGTGCGCGCTGGCCGTTGATCTCGAAAACCTGTCCCGTGTGCTCGACGCCGAGCTTCTTCTTGTAGACTTCGTCGATGATGATGGCATTGGGCGTCTTTAAGTCGGCGACCCTGCCCTCAACCAGATTCCACGGACCGCCCAGCGGCTTATCGGGATTGAAACCCAGGACCTGCACGGATTCTGTCCGGCCGTCTTCGCGCTTCCACTGGGTCCAGCGGAGGATGAATTTTTCCGCATCTTGAACGCCCGGCACAGCTTTTACCTGGTACAACTTGCGCTCGGAGAAGGGCACGCCCAACTCGATATAGGGCACATGCTTCGAGGTCACCCACAAGTCCACGCCGGAGTTGTCGATCACGTTGGAGGTGGTCTCAGTGAAGCCTACAAACAGACCCAGTTCCACCACGATCAGAACGACGGCGAAGACGATTCCTGTCAGCGTGACCGCCAATCGTACCCGGTCGTGCATCAGGTTTCTTCGCGCCAGCGGAGGCATCTGTCAGGCTTCCTTTCTCAACCCGCTCAGCACTGCGGTCAGCATCAGCTCCACGCGCGCTTCTAAGGGACGCCAGTCCACCCAGGAGTCACAATGTTTCGCAATGTGCAACGAGATCACGCCATGCACCCCTGCCCAGAGCGTTTGCGAGATCAGTTCTGCATCGTCGATCCCTGCGCGAAAGGCGCCGGCATCGATTGCCTGCTGTACGGTGTGCTTGAGGAAGGCGTAGGCATCCACTTCCGGGTTGCCTCTCACCTGGTTGTCACGTTGGTCTAACTCGTGAGGGGGGTGCGGGGTCATGAACATCAGCTTGTAGTGGTTGGGGCATAGCCGCCCGAACTCTACATACCTCTTCCCAATGTGCTTCAGTCGCTCGACCGGGTCTTCAGGCAACGGCACGCTCTGGAACGACTGCGCAAGATGTGCGAAATCGTGATGGCAGAGTTCGCGGAAGAGCTCTTCTTTGTCGGCGAAATGGACGTAAATCGCGGTGGGCGAGTATTCGATCTTCTCTGCCAGCTTCCGCATAGACACGCCCTCATAGCCTTCGCTTGCGAACAGCTCGCGCGCGGCTTCGAGGATCAGATCCCGCGTCTCCAGCTTCTCCCGTTCTCGGCGCTCTTTGACTCCCATCACGACGATCCCCTACAGAACAGTGTTAACTTAACATCGTCATGTTACGCTCCGTCGTTACATAGGTCAAGAACTCGATTGCGTTTGAATCCAAGTGGTTAGATTCAGGAGGCGGAGCCCGGCCGAATTCCGGCGCCCCCTTCGGTAGGTGAATTAACACCCCTCCCTCGAACCTACCTCGAACGATACCAGGCACCTCCGCGGACACAGGGCGAGGGGTGTCTCAATCATTGTAGTCGCTGGGCCTTTTAGCGACAGCAAGGGTGATCCTGTTGGCTCGCGGACGCGACCTTATCAGGGCTATCGCCTGACCCGGGTCGGGCTGGATCAAGAGTCTCGTTCGACAAGCGCAAGGCCGCCCTGAGGACTTTCCGGGCGGGAACCTGCCGAACCTTGTCGGCCACCTGCACAGCCTCAGCGATCTGCGAATCGGTGAGCCCAAGTCTTCTTGCTTCACCAATGTGAGACTCAGCGCACGGGACGCAGTTGCTTGCGATTGCGGCGTCAAGCGCCACCAGTTCGTGTTCGGTAATATTCAGGTCTGCCATGACTTGATCCTTTCTATTCCAAGACACGCGCTCTTAGTCGCTGCCAGATGGTCATTGTTCATACTCGGACTCGGCTAACGTTCACTCATGCCCTGTAAGCAGGTACTCACCGATTTCCGCGCGGGACATCATGTCGCTAAAGGAGGAATAGTCTCCTGCGGTCAGCAATCCGTCGACAATGTCTGCAAACTTTCGGGTGCATGACCTGAAAAGGTACGGGCCAAAGCTGACTCGATTGACGCCGATCTCCCGCATGATGTCGAGCGGCGCGGCGGTTGGCGACACCAGGATGTTGATCGGCGACTTAATCCGGTCCCGAAGCAAGCGAACTGTTATTTCGTCTCCTGGCCCTATCGGGTAGAAGCAGTCGGCGCCGGCTTCAGCGAAAGCTTTCGCCCTTGCCACCGCCTCCTCCATCGCTTCTTCTTTAGTCGTAAACGAAGATGAGACAAAGCTATCCGTCCGCGCATTGATTACCAGATGCACTCCGCAGCGCTCCGCAAACTTCCTGAAAGCCGATATCCTCTGGCACTGATCCTCAATCGCGCGAAGCCCTCCTTCCCACTCAAGTCCGTCTTCGATGTTTACGCCGACCGCGCCTGATTCGACCACCTGTTGAGCTGTCACTTCCAACTCCGACAAGGATTCGGCGTAGCCAGTTTCGATGTCAGCGGTAACGGGAACATCGACAATACGCGCAATGCGCCCTATGAGGTCGATGGCCGTGGCTCTCTTGATCTTCTCGCCGTCCTGGTATCCCAACGACGCAGAGATCGCCGCGCTGGCTGTCGCCACAGCAGGAAAGCCCTTCTTCTCCAGAATTCGGGCGCCAATCGGATTCCACACATTGGGTAGTACCAATAGCTTTCCGTTCGTATGGAGTGAAAGCAAAACCTCTGCTTTTTCTTTCTGTGATCGAAGCTTCACTTCGGCCTCCTTGTAGCTGACTGCAGTCCCAGACGCATGAACACCGCGGAACCGCGGCAGGAGCAGTCGCCCCACTGTGCCGATGCCTTGAGCTGTGGATGGTAATTCTCACGATTTGCGGGAAGAAATCCGAAACGAGCGAAGAAGTCCCGTGCCGTTGAGGTGAAGAGCACCAGCTCAGTGAGTCCCTCGGCTGTCGCGAAAGCAATCAGAAGCCTCGTAAGCCTCGATCCGACTCCTGATTTCTGCAGCCCCGGCGCAACTGCTGCCGATCGCAATAAGCCCAATTTTCCGTAGCGTTCTAGACCGATCGCTCCCGCCAGGCGGCTGTCCTTCTCCCTGGCAACAAAGAAATTGCCAAAATGATCGGCAACACCGGCGGTCGGGAGTTGCAGAGATTCCAAGAGGCTCAGCACTGCTCCGAGATCTTCGGCGGAAGCTATTGTGATAGTCACTGCGGTTGCGAGTTTAATGCGAGCGACTAAAGCATTTGAAGCGACGCTTGAGCAACTATTCTGAATTCTGATTGTCGCGGCCTCAGTCCCACAGCACCCGATTGTTTGTTCCGGCTCCGCCAGTTCGACTTTGTCTGCGTCCAGGACGAGATCACCACAGCAAGATGTGGGGCTCGGCTGCTCCGGATTCATAGGTTCTCTCTTTTTCGGTCAATATATATGGCTTATCGCATATGTTGTCAGTCTAAGCGCGCATTTCATATATGTCAAGGCATATATTATGTTATCTTTGGATATGGCCAAAAAAGTCGCGATTTCGCCTGCCAGCCTGTTCCGGACGCTCGCAGACCCGACGCGCTTGCGCATCTTGCGCTTGATCGGAGAGAGCGAAGTGTGCGTTTGCTATTTCGTGGAGGCGCTGCAACTTAGCCAGCCGAAGATCAGCCGCCATCTCGCCTACCTGCGGAGATCGGGCATCGTCCGCGCCCGAAAAGATGGAAAGTGGGTGCGCTACAGCATAGCGTTCCCAGCCAGCCATTCGGCCGCCACAATCTTGCGCGAAGCTCTACTATGGACAGCCGAGATGCCCGAGACTAGGCGAGATCGTATACGCTTCGCCGCTGCATGCTGCCAGCCGCAGAAATTCGTTTCTCTGCGCGGCGCTCCCCCTCCTGGCCCTGCTTTTGAACTGGTGCAGTCAACGAAGGACAATGATCACGGTCGCTAGGACAGTTGATTCCTGCCGCTTCCTGGATGCAATCTCGAAACGGGCGATGAAACGCTGGGCGAGTTTGCCCGGCGGAACACAGATTCCGTGGACTCCTCTCGCCGCGCCGCTTTCGAAATGCGCCGTGTCGCTTGTAAGTTCAGCGGCGCTCGCCTTGAATACCGATCGCCCTTTTGACCCGGAAACGAGCGGCAGGATCCCTGGTTTACCGACCCGTCGTATCGCGTGCGGCCGCGGACGATACGGACCGGCGACGTTCGCGTGTGCCACCTTCACATCAACCCGGCCTACGCTCAGCAGGACTTGAACTCGGTATTGCCGGTCGCGCGACTCGACGAACTTGCAGCACTGGGCGAGATCGGCGCGTCGGCGCCCTCCCACTACTCCCACATGGGCTACACCCTCCGGCCGGAGCGGTTTCTGCGGGAGAGCGTGACTGGGATAGTGCGCCACCTTAGAGAGGAGCGTGACGACGTAGTAGTGGTGGTCCCGGTTTGACCGGTGTGCTGCTGGTCCGTGGGACTGGTACAACGTGACATCGAGGCGGCAGGGTTCAGCACCATCTCGCTATCCATGATCCCGGAACTAACGGCGAGCGCGGGGGCGCCGAGGATAGCAGCAATCGAGCATCCGTTCGGCGTGACGCTGGGCCGGCCCGGTGACGCGGCGGGTCAACTGGCAGTCCTGCGCACGGCGGTACGAGCGCTGGAAGCAATGCTGACACCAGGCGCGATCGCGCACCTGCCATTCGACTGGACGTCCAGAGAGAGAGAAGCGCTCTTTCGATCCGCCGGCCGCCTCCGCCGACTGGGCCGCCGGTGCCTAATCGTGTTCGAAGGCTCGCGCGATCTCGTCTCGAACTGGGGGTGTGAGCGGCTCTACAGCCCCATTCGTCACGATCGTGATGCCCTCGCTCGACGGACGCACCTCACCAATCACCACAACCGGAACCCCTGTGGCCTCAATGGCCGTCAGGACCGAGTCCGCTCTGTCTGGCGCGACGGCGATCAGCAACGCGCCCGACGCAATCAGTTTCAGCGGATCAAGCGCGAGCGCACTGCAAATCGCGCCGGTTTCGGGAAACACGGGAATGTGCTCGCGAATGACCCGAAGCCCGAGACCGGCGGGCGCCGCCAGCTCGAAGAGCCCCGCCGCGAGCCCGCCTTCCGTCGGATCGTGCATCGCGTGCACGACGTTGCCGACATCGGCAGCCGCGAGAGCCGCACTCACGACACTGATGCCGGGCTCAATCAGGAAACGAGCGGCCCGCGCCAAAAGATTGGCATCAACCTGGCCCCGCAGCCGTTCAGACTTCTCTTGTGCGAGGATCGCGGTGCCCTCGATGGCCACACCGCGTGTCAGTAGGATCAGATCGCCGATGGCGAGGTGAGTCTTCCGCACAAGGCGAGCCGGGGCGACCTCGCCGAGCATCTGACCGACCAGAATCGGGCGGTCGAGGCCTTGCGTGATTTCCGTGTGCCCGCCGCCGAGCGTGACGCCCAGTTCCTCGCACGTGGTCCGCACATCGGCCATGATCGTCTCGGCGAGTTCGGGCTTCGTGCGGCTCTCCGGAAGGAGCATGACGACGAAGAACCACAACGGGCGCGCGCCCAGAACGGCAATGTCGTTCGCGTTGACGTGAACAGCGTAACGCCCGATGTGATCAGTGGCAAAGGTGATGGGATCTGTCGCGACGACGAGATAGCGATCGCCTGCGTCGATGACGGCGGCGTCCTCGCCAATCTGAGGTCCAACGAGCAGGCGCGGATCATGCTTTGGCAGATGCCTCAGCAACGAGCGCAAATGCTCAGGTGGAAGTTTGCCGACTGGAAGAACGTTCTTCGGTTGGCCGCGTCTCATGCGCTCACAAAGATCTGTCTCCACGTTTTTGAAAATGAATATCCGACCGAAGATCGTCTCAGGAAAGCATTGTAAGCTACCGAGAAGTTCGTCCTGGCTGCCTTGAGGTTGAGTCAGGCACTGCTCAGGGCTACAATTTTCTTATCCACTCTTCACCTGGAGGCAATATGCCTCACTACGAATTCTTCTGCCACGACTGCAAGAAACTATTCTCGAAGATCCTATCTCTCGTCGACTACGAGAATGGCCGCGTCGTGTGCCCGAAATGTGGCAGCAAGAAAGTCGAGCAGCGCTGGTCTGCCTTTACCGTCATCACGTCGAAAAAGAGCGCGTGAACCTGCGGGGAGTTACCTACTTGTTGAGGCGGAGCTTGCTCAGACAAGGTGATTCGCAGGCCATTGCCGGATGTTCATGGCACGCTTCCGCGAGGAGGAGGAATGAAATGCGCCCGGAAGATCTAATGAAGCCTGACCGGTCTAGCGAAATCGTGCTGCCGGGTAGCGGCGGGCTGATATTCGTTTCACTGTTGCTGATCGTAGCGGCTGTGCTTATCCGAGCTTGACCGCCAGCAGGCTTCTCTGAAAGATCTATGCCACCAGCCGTCCAAGTCGGTGCCATTCTGATCGAGGAGTCGCCGCTGATGACGCAACTCCTTGGCCTCAAGAGCGAGCCCTATTCGGGGAACTGGAGCCTGGTTAAGGTGCTAGATGGCTTCGCCCTTGATCGTAAGATCCGTGCCTTGGGATGGAACTTCTTCTTCATGGCGACAGAAGAAAAGGCGATATTCTTTGGTGCTCCTGGAGCGAAGAAGATCCAGAACGCCTTGAAGCGGATTCTAGGGAAGGTAAAGCAGCAACACTTCAATAGCCTAGAGGTGACGGGAATCGTTGCCAGGCGTTTTCTGGGTGTGCCCTATGCCATCGTTTCGGCACACTCTCGGCATGTCCAGCAGAGCTGCTACTTAGATAGCGCCGAGGCACGGCGGACGTCCCAGCGCGACGCAGAATCGGCGAGAGGTTGAGCGCGTCTCCGGTCCGGGGAGTGGACTTATGAAACCTAACGAGAACCAAGTCTCGAGCGAGCCCTTGAGTCTGCAATTGTTGTGTCTCGGGCAGACCTGATCACCGTCAACTGCGAACGCGCTAATTCGTGGAGGGCGTAGAAAACTAGAAGAGCTGTGGCATTGGTATGCTCTGGCGACCAACTCCCGTGAAGAAGTCCGAAGCGTGGATGCACTGTCGCTCATTCGGCAGCGTTGCACAACGGGAAGACACGATGCACGCCGCTGCTGACAGTCGGCTGCTTATGCTATTGCCGCCTCCACCTTAAGATGTATGCCTTCTCTTGTCTGCAGATACTTAATGATCTCGACAAAATTGTCAGTTTTCGGGTTGCCGGAAGGCCCAAGCATGCGCATGAGACTCTTTGGATCAATGTCGATAGCCTTTCCTAATGTCCCGAAACCGACGGTCGCATTGATATAGTCGCGCAGAATCGCTTTTCCAGTTTCTGCGTCACCTGACAGGAACGTTTCGACACCCTCCCTGAGAAGCTCTTTGCGAAAATCGGGATCACGATCAGCTCGGGCTTTTATGGTTTCGATGAAATTTTTTGTGAGCGCCATGTTTCATTTCTCCGATTTCTTGCGCTGCTTGTAATCCTGCCACCGTTCTTTTGCGTTGGTAATGTCTATGTCCTGCCGTTTTTTGGCTCCTCCCGCAAGCAGGATCACCACCTTATCGCCATCTTTTCCAAAGTAGATTCTGTAGCCAGGCCCGAAATCGATCACGCGCTCATAGACTCCGCCCCCTACGCCTTTCACATTAGACCAATTTCCCAAACCAAGCTTTGTTTGAGCTGTACTCACCTTGGCAGCGGCCTGAGCGTCAAGACCATTGAACCAGTCGGCAAAAGGGCTATATCCGTTCTGATCCAGGTACTCCAGAACCTCGACCATGCGCTATAGTAACACTTTCGTTACCATTGTCAAGGGCCATTTCAGGGCGAATAGAAAGCAAATATGCTACCGCCATGCCTCGCATGAATGAGCTCAGTTTGGGCCAGAATTCCGTGGCCACATTGACGCAAAAGGAAACCCTCGCCACCGAAGATGGTTGGTTGCGGGAGCTTGAACCGCTGACTTTTGGTTATGAGGACAGCAGCCTAAACGAAACAATTGAATTTCAAGGACTTGACGCCGCCGGGAACGACAGAAAAGTCACTTGAAAGACACGAAAACACCGCTATTGGACAACAGTTGGACTACCCTCTGATTCTCGTTTGGCAGCCGCTGAGTGCAGCCTTTTCACTGCTACGTTATGCTGTGTTTTAAACCGTTCTTGCATGGGCAACAACAGCGAAGGGCGACGTTCATTCCCAGTTCCACGAATCTATCAATCGCGGCCTCTGCGGTGACAGGGCAACAACGAGCTGTAACTGATTGATATCAAACGGGGCCAGGCCTCAGACAAAGGCCGTCGCCACTGTGACCGTCCTTACTTATTGCGACCCGCTCCCTCCGACCTTCAGACCGTAACACGGACTTGAAAAATCCGCAGACGAAGTCTTCGGGGGCGACTCGTCCGGCAGTCGTCACACAAACGTGTGATTCATCCTACAGACGGGTAGTACGCAGGGAGTCAGTTTGTATATCAAATGGGGAAACGGGTGCAAATATGAGACGAGGACGATCACCCTGCGATTTCTGCGGATCCGTGCAAGGGCTCCGCTGCTACCCGACCGGCGTTTTCGGCTCTGCGTTGGCGGCATGAGACCGGCGATTTGGGTGCAGAAGTGGTGATATCCGCCTTCGAACCTGCCCTTGTCCCAAACTCTTAGCGAGCCTTCAGTGAATAAACCATTCTTAATTCCGTCCATCGACGACCTGGTTGTCCTGACAAGCGGACATCAGAATCACACTGCACTCCAGATTGAGCCTCTCTCGTCGCGGGGTCGCCTTCCGAATGTCCGCGAACCTGATATTTCCGCGAAAGCAGCTAT
>Ga0066690_10000505_pt1 | contig 12020 bp, 6 predicted proteins | sample GraSoiAngelo_139_FD_62303 | JGI IMG/M metagenome (GOLD analysis project Ga0066690, IMG submission 62303) | Grasslands soil microbial communities from the Angelo Coastal Reserve, California, USA - 14_0929_12_20cm | ecosystem: Environmental > Terrestrial > Soil > Grasslands | place: USA...
CCTTGTGGTCTTTTCACTCTCTGCTCTTTCGGCGGATGTCACCGGCACGTGGAAAGCCGAATTCAACACGCAGCGCGGATTGCAGAAATACACGTTCGCGCTCAAACAGGACGGCACGAGCGTCACTGGCAAAGCCAACGTTGAACGCGATGGCGAAAAGCGCGAAGCCGAGTTAAAGGAAGGCAAGGTTGAAGGTGACACCGTAACGTTCGTCGAGCCCCTGAAGATTCAGGACAACGAACTCCGCATCACCTATACCGGCAAGATTGCGGGCAACGAAATTAAGTTCACGCGCAAGGTCGGGGACTTTGGCTCTTCGGAGGCGACGGCGAAACGCGAGGGAGCAAAAGCAGAAGCAGCAGCGCCCCAAACCACATCAGCGAGTGCCAGTTCCACCAATGCGGCCGAAGGCCGCCGTGGTCGCGGGTTTGGCGGCCCAATCGAGTTGAAGCCGGACGACAAACCGGCCTTTCCGAATCCGCCAGAGGGTTTCGACAAACCGCGCGACGGAATCGAACGCGGCAAACTCGAAAGGGTCGATTACGAGTCAAAGACCGTTGGCGTAAAACGCTGGATGCAGGTTTACACGCCGCCCGGTTATTCCAAAGACAAGAAGTATCCCGTGCTGTATTTGCTCCACGGCATAGGCGGCAATGAGCGAGAGGAGTGGGCCAAGGGCGGTGTCCCCCATGTGATTCTCGACAATCTAATCGCGGACAAAAAGATCGAGCCGATGATCGTCGTCCTTCCCAACGGCAACGCGACGACCAACAGGGCGACGACTGACTCAGGTGGAAGCGGCGGGCGCCGCGGCTTCGGGGACTTAACCGGCTGGGGAAAACCTTTCGAAAACGATCTGATCAAGGACATCATTCCCTTCATCGAGTCGCACTACTCGGTGAAAGCCGAGCGCGAGAGCCGCGCGCTGGCCGGACTTTCAATGGGCGGCGGGCAGTCGCTCAACATCGGTCTGGCCAACCTCGACACACTTGGGTGGATCGGCGGCTTCTCCTCCGCACCGAATACGAATCCACCCGAACAACTCGTGCCCGACCCCGACAAGGCGACGAAGCAACTGAAACTTCTCTACCTCTCCTGCGGCAACAAGGACGGGTTGATCCGCATCAGCCAGGGCGTCCATGCCTACTTGAAGGAGAAGAATATGCCGCATATCTGGCACGTGGATGATCACGCACATGACTTCCAACATTGGAAGAAGGGGCTCTACAACTTCTCGCAGTTGATTTTCAAATCGACGACGAAGTGACGACGACACGAGGGCCATTCACTTTCTTCAGGGGGGAACGGCCAACTTGGCCGTTCTTGGCGGCAACCTGCCGCCAAGTCGAGCGCGCGGAAACGATCACCGTCGTCGGACTCACACTTGCGCTAGGCTGTCGGCTGGTAGCCCGACAGAACGGGCCAGTGGGCCGTGCCACCCAGATTTCCTTCTCTCACGAACACTGGTGATTCCTAAATGAACAACCTGAAACAAATCCTGATTCTTCTAACGGGAGGACTGCTTACCCTCAATACGTTTGCGGCGGAAACAACGGAACGGCCGATCCATGTGCTCTCTTTGGGACCAGTGGAAGCGGGACGTTCTGGTCCGCGAGGCGGTGGCTTTGGCGGCGGCGGTCCGCGCACGAACTACGTTCATCTGCCCGGCCAAACTTTGGCGCCGGAAGCGCTCTACTTCGATCATCTCACCACGCTCACCAATCTCACCGACGCGTATCTGAAGCACTTTGACGTTGTCGTGCAGGTAATGCCGGACGGGGACTTCAGCGCGGCCCAGCGGAAGATGGTCGACAGTTTCAAGAGCGCAGGCAACGCGCTGCTTAAATACACCGAGCGTCCGACGGATGCCGTGTTGCGTGAAGCTGTCCTGAGTGGCGTCAGCAAAAAGGCCAAGTCAGCGTGGGAAGCGTTGCTCGCCTCGCGTCCTCCATTGCAGCGTCTGCCGGGCGAGGTGCCGAATTACGAGCGCCGTCCGGAGCCGGTGAAGTATCAGGCGCCGCTCTCACCAAAGGACAGCATGCGCTACACGCAAGTCCCGGCGGATTTCGATCTCCAGCTCTTCGCTGCGGAACCGGACGTCGTGAAGCCCATCTACATGGCGTGGGACGAGCGCGGACGCGCCTGGGTGGTGGAGGCGCTTGATTATCCCCACGGTCTCATTGCCGACGGCGAGCCGGGCAAGGCCAAGATTAAAATCTGCGAAGACACCGACGGCGACGACAAGGCGGACAAGTTCACCATCTTCGCCGACAAGTTGAACCTCGCGACGGCGCTGGTGTTCGTGAACGGCGGCATCATCGTCTCTGAAGCGCGCCACATGCTTTTCCTCGCGGACACGAACCGTGACGACAAGGCGGATGTGCGCGAAGCCCTGCTTCCCGGTTGGGGCGTGGGTGACTCACACGCGATGCAGAGCAGTCTCGCGCGCGGTTTCGATAACTGGCTTTACGGTGCAGTGGGCTACTCGAATTTCCGCGGCAACGCCGGCGGCAAAGACCTTCAGTTCGGGCAAGGCATCTTCCGTTTCAAGGCGGATGGCTCCGCGCTCCAATTCCTTCATCAGTTCAACAACAACACGTGGGGCTTTGGCCTCAACGCTGCCGGCGATGTCTTCGGCTCAACGGCCAACGGAAATCCGTCGTTCTACGGCTACCTTCCCGCCCACATCCTGAACCCGACGCAGCCTGGCTTTGGCCGGCGCGGCGGTAACGGCTTTCGCCCGGGCTACCGGCTGGATTCAACCAACCTGGCCGACAGCGCTGCTGCCAATGTTCGCCGGTTGCCCTCCGCCAAGTCGCTCGCCCCCGGCATGCGCATGCATCCCAACACGCCGAACGTCCGCATGGTGGATAACTTCGGCGGCTACACGGCCGCGTCGGGCCACGCCTTCATGGTCAGCGACGCGTTGCCGGCGCGCCTCCACGACAAAGCGCTGGTGACTGAGCCGACCGCGAAGCTCATCGGCATCATGGACATTCAGCGCGACGGCAGCGGCTACAGGGCACTGGATGGATTCAACCTGCTCGCAAGCGCCGACGAATGGATGTCGCCCATCTTCGCCGAGGTCGGCCCGGACGGCGCGGTTTGGATGATTGATTTCTACAGCTTCGTCATCCAGCACAATCCCACGCCGAGCATTCAATCGGCAGGCATCCAGGCCACGACCGGTCGCGGCGGCGCCTATATCACCGAGAACGATCTGCGCGACCAAACGCACGGTCGCATTTATCGCGTCGTGTGGAAGGACGGCCCGAAGAGTTCCATTAAATCGCTCGCCAACGCGAAGTCGCCCGAGCTCGTCGCCGCGCTCGACAGTGGCAACCAATTCTGGAGCCTCACGGCGCAGCGCCTGATTGTTGACAACAAGATCAAGGATGCCGCGCCCGCCCTGAAGAAACGCGTGACGTCTGGCACGGGCGGCAAAGGCGCGATTCATGCGCTCTGGTCGCTTGAAGGCATCGGCGCTCTCAACAAGGACACGCATCAAAAAGCGTTGCTCGACAAAGACGCCGCGCTGCGCCGCAACGCAATTCGCGCGTTGCCCGCGAATGAAGCGGGACGCCAGCTTTTCTTCAGCAGCGCCATCATTCAGGATCCTGATTTGCTCACGCGCCAGGTTGCCTTCGTGAAGCTCGCGGAGTTTCCGACCATTCCCGAAATCCAAACCGTGGTCGCGCAACTGCCGCGCGTGGCCGCCAACATGAGCGACCCGTTCCTGAGCGACACGCTGACCTTGCTGGGACGCATCCACAAAGTCGCCGTCGGTGAAAACGAAGTGAAGGTGACCGCGGGCGATGTGAAGCGGGGGGAAGATTTGTTTTACCACAGCCCAGTCGCCGCGTGCGCTTCCTGCCACAGGGTCAACGGCAAGGGCGGCGACGTCGGTCCGATCCTCGACGGCATCGCCGTGCGCAGCGACAAGTCCTATATTGAGGAAAGCCTCATGGACCCGAACGCGAAGTTCGCCAAAGGATTTGAGAGCCTGACGATTTCGCCCATGCCGCCGCTCGGTGTGCTGCTGAAAGAACAGGAGCTTGCCGATATCCTGGCCTATCTTCAAACGCTGACCACGCCTCCAAAGGATGGCGTGACGGTCCCGGTGAAGAAGGCCAATCTTTACGAGTAATTGTGAAGAATCTATTCTCCACTGCGGCGCTTGGCTTGTTGCTGTGTCTCGAGATGTCGAACGCCAGCGCGGCGGATGCCTTCAAACCGGACCGGGAGGGATACATTCGCCATTGGGTCATGCTCGCCCCAATCTCTCTCCCGGAAGGAGAGACCGGCTCGGAGGCGATCTTCAAAGAACAGATCAAGGACGAAGCCGCGCTTCGACCCAAGGCTGGCGACAAGATCAAGGTCGGCGGGAAGGAATTGACCTGGCAGAATATCACCGCCTCGACCAATTACTTCGACTTCACCGCAATTGTGAAGTTCCTCAACGACCGGGAAGCGGGTTACGCGGTCACTTACATCGAGTGTGAAACGGAGAAGGCCGATGTGATCATGGCGGTCGCGAGCAACGATGAGGGACGAATCTACTTCAATGGGGTGGACATATACGTGTTCGGCGAACCGCGCACGCTGGTGCTCGATGCGGACAAGGGAAGAGTGACGCTGAAGAAGGGCATCAACGTCGTCGTGTTCAAAATCATCAACGAACAGGGCAACTGGCAGGGAGCCATGCGTCTTCTCGACAAGAGCGGCGCTCCTGTGAAGGACGTCAGAATTAAGCTGTCGCCGTGAGGCGCGGCAGCGGCGGCGGCCACATCAAATGAACATCTGCAAATCGAGAGATCTGCGAAACCCGCGTTCCGTAACGCAGAACCTTCACCACTTCCGCGCTGGCGTTCTCTCTGTGGCGCTGCTTGCCATGCCACTCACCGCCCGGCCCGCAGATTCGCCGGCCACTTTGAAGGACGCCTTTAAGGAACACTTCCTTATTGGTAGCGCGGTCAACCGCGGCATGGTGACTGGAAGCGCCGCGTTCCGCCGTACGGCCGAGCAAACCGCGAAAGATGTCGCGCTCCTCAAGCAGCACTTCAACCAGATCACTGCAGAGAACGACATGAAGTGGGCGCTCATGCATCCACGCGAAGGCAAGGACGGATACGACTTCGGTCCGGCGGATGCCTTCGTCAATTTCGGCCTGAGCAATAAGATGTATCTCGTCGGGCACACGCTCGTGTGGCACAGCCAGACGCCGAACTGGGTGTTTGCGGGGACGAATCCACCTCCCACCAACGCCACGACAAGCGTCGCCGCGAACACCAACGCGCCCGGGACAAACCGGTTCGGGCGCGGACGCTACAACGGCCCGAGGGCTTCGCGCGAAGAATTGCTTGAGCGAATGCGCGAGCATATTCACACCGTCGTCGGGCGCTACAAGGGGAAGGTCAAGTGTTGGGACGTTGTGAACGAGGCCATCGCCGACGGCGACGGTACGAACATATTACGCAACTCGCTCTGGCTGGAAATCATCGGCCCTGACTTCATCGCCCAGGCGTTCCAATACGCTCACGAAGCCGACCCGGGCGCGATCCTCCGCTACAACGACTACGGATTGGAGAACCCGGCCAAACGCAAGAAACTGATCACACTGATCCAATCGCTCCAGGCGCAGAAGGTGCCCGTCCACGCGATCGGCTCGCAGGCGCATGTCAACGTCTCGATGAGTTTCGAGACGATGGACCGGGCACTGACGGAAATGGCCACGCTCGGTCTCCCCATCCACATCACCGAACTCGACGTAAACAGTTCGGCCGGCGGACAGCGCGGTTTTGGGGCCGACATCGCCGCCAACGCCTCAGCCACGCAGGGCGGCCTGGTGGAGAACGCCAGCCAGCGGCAGGCCGGCGCGTACGCCGGAATCTTCCGTGCGTTCCTCAAGCATCGCGACTCGGTGAAAATGGTGACGTTCTGGGGCGTGAACGACGCGGTTTCCTGGCGCGCCCGCGCCGAGCCACTTTTGTTTGACGGCAACAATCAACCAAAAGCGGCGTTCGATGCAGTGGTTCACTCTGCCGCCAAATAACGCAGGCCCAGCGTGGCGACGTCCGAGAAAACAACTTCTTCCGCGTCCGACCGGCTTAAGGCGAGTGAATGTATCGGCTATGCTTTGGGCGACACCGCATCGAATTTCTTTTTCCAAACGTTCAAAATTTTTCTCACGTAGTGGACAAAGTTTCCGTTGCTTCTGTGCCCGGACGATCCGACGCGAAGGACCCGATCCCAACCTTCGAGATGACAGTAACGGCGCAGGAAATTACATTTCTCCGTTTCAGCGGCCCCGCGCTCGGGCGAATTTCTCGCCGCAGACGAACTTCGATTCACGCGTTTCTCGGATCCCGCGGAATAGATAGAGATCTCGACCGTTCTTCCATCCCGAGTAGTGCCAGTGAAAGTGCCAGCAGAAATGCCAGCAACGCCGGCTTAGATGAGTTTTTTCGGACTCGTTGGTGAGTAGTGATTGAGTACTGGACGGCTTGACGAACCACGAGAAAACGCCCATTTTACGGGCGGTTTCGTTGCCTGTCACGCGACGGGCCTGTGAGTGCGGGAGTTATGATTGAACGGGATGACGGCGCTTAAAGCGCGTTACCTGTTCGATTCCGACTCCCACAATTTTCGCCGATGTGGCTCAGCAGCGACAGCAGCAGTTTCGTAAACTGCCGGGCGCATTTGCCCCACGAGAGTGCGAGTCTCTCCATCGGTTCAAGTTTGATAGAGAAGGGCCGCCTACCGAACAGTATCGGCTCATACACGTATCGGCACAATTAGGAACGGCAGGCCGTTGCGAAAAAATTCCCGTTGCAGCGCGAACACCGTGAAGTTGTGCAGCAGCCGGCCCAGCCGTGATTCGCTTGTGAACACCAGTTGTCCGCCGAAGAACACCGCTTGCGGAAAGCGCCGCGCGACTTGTTCCGCGAGTTCGGTCGCTTCGGATACGGCGTCGTGTCCGACAGTGGAAACCGTTTCGGCGTAAAAACCTTTTTGGTTCATGTAACTGGCGTAACGGTCTGTCGCCTCCGTAATGTGTTGCCGCAGGTTTTCGATCTCCCCCGCGCCTTTGAAATTGCCCGCGTCCACCACGCCGACTTGCACGAACACGAAATTACGGAATACTCCGGGAAACATCCGCAACACCGACAACAATGTGTGAATCCCCAAGCCGTTAAAGCCGTTGACCAGCATCACGGCAGTTTTGGCCGAGGGATCGCACGCGAGCGGGACGGTTGATGGTGCGCTCGCTTCGAGAGTGATTGCTGGAATGAGCGTGTCCAGACGCGCGAGTTGTTGTGCCGTGCCGCGATAGTGCCGGCGGATGAGAAACGCCGTCGCGACAAACGAGCCGGTCAACAGGAGTGTCACCCAGCCGCCCGCCCAGAATTTTTCCACGCTCAGGCTTATCAGAATGAAAGTCGTGAGACCCAGGCCGACACCGTTGGTGAGTAATTTGCGCTGCCAACGAGGCTCGGTCGCGCGGTGCGTCCACCAGTGGCGCACCATGCCAAGTTGTGAGAGCGAGAACGTGATGAAGACGTTGATGCTGTAGAGCACCACCAATAATCCCACTGCGCCATGCGTCGCCAGCAATACGACCAGCGCCGCGCCGCCCATGAGCAGAACGCCGTTCTGCGCCACGAAGCGGTCGCTTAACGTGGCGAAGCGCGTCGGAAACCAGCGGTCGAGCGCCATGTTCGCCAGCACGCGCGGGCCATCGAGGAAACCGGCTTGGGCGGCAACAAACAGCAGCGCTGTCGCGGACAGCATCGCCACCGAGACAAAAGTCTTTCCCGGTCCGGCCGGCCATGACGCCGTGAGTTCTCCGAACAAAACAGCGTTCAAGGTTTTGCCATCCTCCGGCGCGACGCGGAACAACAAATACGCAAGCAGCAGTCCGCCCACCGTCAACGCGAGCGACGCGGCCATGTAGAGCATCGTGCGTTTGCCGGTGGCCGCGCGCGGCTCGCGCAGGATCGGCAGGCCGTTGCTGACCGCTTCGATGCCAGTGTACGTGCCCGCGCCCATGCTGTAGGCGCGCAGCAACAGAAGAAACATGCCGAGCCAGCCGAGTTGACCGTGCGCCGCGCTTACGTCATGGGCGGTGTTCGCAACGACTTGTGGCAACACGCCGAGATGCGTCGTCACGGCGTAGAGAATTCCAAACCCGTGCGTGCCGATGAACATAAAGAACACCGGCACCCAGAGCAGCACCGATTCCTTCACGCCGCGCAAGTTGAGCAAGGTGAGCAGCGCCGTGCCCGCGAGTGCGAAAGGCAATTTCCACGGCAACCAGACTGGGGGCAGCACGGAGAACAGGGCATCCGCGCCGCTCGCGATGGAAATCGCAATGGTCAGCACGTAATCCACCAGCAGCGCGCAGCCCGACACGGCACCCGCCGTGGGCGAAAGCAATTTGCTGGCGACGAGATAGCCGCCGCCGCCCGAGGGGAACAGTTCGATGATCTGCGAATAGCTCGCGCAAATGATCGCGATGGTCGCCATGCAAGCCAGCGCGATGAATGGCGCGAGCGCTGCGTACGCGCCCAGTGCCTTGAAAGTCTCTTCCGGTCCGTAGCACGACGACGACAAGCCGTCCGCGCCCAGGCCCACCCACGCGAGTACTGCGACAAGCGAGATTCTGTGAAAGAGCCGTTCGTCTGAAAGATTTCGGGCGCGACCGATGAAAAGGTTTTTGAGCCATTTCATAAATTGATTTGCCTTTGGAAAAGGAATCGGAGCGCGGCGGAAATCAGTCCACCGCGCTCCGGTGTGTGTGTCCTTCAGTTTTGCTTTGGCTGCGTATGGCCGTTGGATTGGCCGCGCAGCATGATGCCGAGCAGGCCATCCACCAGTCCGGTGCTCCCGTTCGCGCCGCTCACGGCCACGTCGGGGACGATGCGCACGTTGCGCTCGCCGACGATTTGCATGAGCTGCATCACAGTGTAGCCCTGCGCGCCGAGGGACTCGACGCCAACGCGATATGCCTCGGCTTTCGCTTTGCCCGTGGCGCGAATGGCTTCCGCCTCGCCGAGCGCGCGAAGGCGTGTGGACTCGGCGTCGCCCGTGGCTTGCTTGACGGTCGCGTTCGCCTTCAATTCTGCGATGTTTACGCCTTGTTCCGCGCCGACGACCTGATGCTGGATGTCGGCGAGCGACGTTTGCCGCACGAGTTGCTGCCGCTGTTCCTGCGCGGCGCGTTGCGTTTCGTAGGTTTTGCGTTGCTCTTCGGCAATCTTGCGGTCGGTCTGAGTGGTCATCAGTTCCGCGGGCGGATTGATGTCGCCGATGAGCGTGTCAATCGCCTGCACGTCGTAAGCGCCAATCGCCTTGCGGATGTGCTCGGCAGCTTCGGTTTGCCGCTGGCCGCGTGCGCTCAGGAAGTCGAGCACCGTGTAGTCCTGCGCCGAGTTACGGAAATAATTTCCGACCGTCGGTTGCAAGACGTGGTCCACGAGGTTTTGCATCGAGCCCACCCGCGAAATTACCTTCGGCGCATCGAGCGCGCCGACGTGGATGATCTGCGACACGTCGAGGTTGAACGCGAAACCGTCCTTCGAGCGCACGGTGATGGACGAGAGTTTCTCATCGAAATGATGCGCCTCGGTGCGGCTGGCCCAATTGAGCACAATGTTGGTGGTCGGCACGAGTTCGACCTTCATCACGCGCGTGTTGAGCGGGTGTTTGCCCGGGTACAGCGGCGTAACCCACACGCCTTTGTGGCCGGGGTTCACGAGATCACCGTGCTTGAACTCCACGCCGCTCACGTCCACGTGCGCCTGGCCGACAAACGAGATGACGACCCCGATGTAGCCGATGGGGATTTGGACCATCGGAACCTGCTCCACCTGTGCGAACCATGGATTCAAGTTCCACGTGCCGGACAACAGGACTTGCTCCTGCAATCCGCGCCGTCCGCCGCCGTCCAGAAACGCCTGCGCCTTCTGGAAGTTGTCGTGACCGGCGATGGTCGGCCCGGCAATTTCGCCGGCTTCAATGGGTTGCCCGTCAAGCGCGGTGACAATGCCGACCATGTCCGGTTCGATGCGATGCAACGCGAGTTGCTCCGACATCATGCCGTGCTCTATGGCGCCAGCCGCCGTGATGACGGTGAACAATGCCGTGTTGATGCGATACGTTCCCGCCGTGAGGATTCCAAGTTGACGGCCTTTCTCGCCGCCGTTCACCAGGAATTTCCGTGCGTCCTGGAAGTTGTCGCAATCAACTATCTTCCCGAGGATGCACTCGGTGGGGATCGCCGCGCCGTCCGCCGCGAGCACCAGAGCGATTTCGCCCTGTGGCACGACGGTGACCGGCTCTTTGATGATGCGATACTGCCAGCGCCAGTAACCGAAGTGTAGTCCCGGCGCGAGCGTGTCGGCTTGATAGCCGGCCTCCCCACCAAGTGCGATCAATCGGCCTGGCGCAAGTCCGCGCCTGCCGAACCGTTTCACGACGACGCCAACCTGTCGTTCCTGGATGAGCACAGCGCCGAGCACGAACGGCCCGAACAGCATGAGGCCAAGAACGATGAACCCAACAATTACCAGAAAAGGCGTGAGCACGCCCGCTGCCGCGAACATTACGTCCGTTGTCATAACCCAACTCCGATGTGGTTGTGTACGCGCCCGGGTTATCGCCGTGAGCGGGCACAACACGTTTATGTCGGGGTGACCGTGGAGATTTCGCGCTGCGAAATCCTAGAGGATCGCCCTTCCAGATGCCGACGAGGTTAGCTGACGGGCTCGGTCCTGAAAGTGACCGCGACGATGGTTCGCCATCGCCGTTCGCCCCGCCCCCGGTTTCCCGGGGATTTGGGTCCCCCGCGCTGACTTGCAGGAAGGCAAGCCAGCTTAGGCTGCATAAGGAGGGACATTCTCAGAACGCGGGTGCGGTGTCAAACCGCGCACGCGTAAAGCTCACTGACAGAGGCAAATCCAATTCTTTGTGCGGTTAGTGACTAGTATGCGTTTCCGCACTTGCGATGACCACGTCCACGACTTCCAGCACTGGAAGAAGGGCCTCTACAATTTCTCGCAACTGATTTTCAAACCAACCGAGAAGTGAGCTTTACGCGAAGGCGTAATTTCGGGCGTTTGCCCGCGACAAAAAAATAAATCCAGAATTGCAGTTGACAATTTGCTCCAAGTAGTGCATATACACACCATGATGTCAAAGGAACTGGATATGTCGGCGGTGGAAAACTGCGTGTGCTTCAACTTGCGTTGGGTGACGCGGGCCGTGACGCAGTTTTTTGACGCGGAAATGCGGCGGCACGGCATCCGGCCCACGCAGGGTTCGATTCTGTTGGCGTTGCAAGCCAAGGACAGTTGGACCATGGCGGAATTGAGCGATTGGCTGGGGATGGATCGCACGACGCTCGTGCGGAATCTCCGGCCCTTGCAGCGGGACGGTTTGGTTCAGGCCGATGGCGGCGGGCGCGGCAATCGTGTGGAACTGGAAATTACGGTCAAAGGCCGAAAACAGATCGAGAAACTCACGCCGGCTTGGAAGTCCGCCCAAAGCGCCGCAGTCAAAACTCTTGGTGAAAAACGTTGGTCTGCCATCCTCTCCGACCTCGAAACTGCGGCATCGGCTCTGAACAAATAACTAAAAACCCTGAAGGCCTTGAAGGCGATAAGCTGAAATTCAATTGTGTATATGCACACCGCATCAAAAAACAAATCCACGTTAGTCACCGGAGTTACTTCCGGCATCGGTCGGGAGATCGCACAGTTACTCGCAGAGCGAGGAGCGCGGGTGTTCGGCACGGTGCGAAACCCGCAGTCCGCCAGCCCCATTCCCGGCGTTGAAATCGTCCGCATGGATATGACGGACGACTCCAGCGTCAACGAGGCGGTTCACAGCATTGTGCAGAAGGCGGGGCCGATTCAATACCTGGTCAATAACGCCGGTTACTCATTCATGGGGGCGTTGGAAGAAACCAGTGTTGCGGAAGCCAGGCAACAGTTTGAAACGAATCTCTTCGGCGTGCTGCG
>Ga0066690_10000519_pt1 | contig 11927 bp, 8 predicted proteins | sample GraSoiAngelo_139_FD_62303 | JGI IMG/M metagenome (GOLD analysis project Ga0066690, IMG submission 62303) | Grasslands soil microbial communities from the Angelo Coastal Reserve, California, USA - 14_0929_12_20cm | ecosystem: Environmental > Terrestrial > Soil > Grasslands | place: USA...
CGTATCCAACTAAGAAACGTGAATGGCACAATCGATATCCGCCACGCCAATGACAACCGTCCCCTGAGCCCCGCTAAAAACTTGAATCAGGAGCAAGGCCGGAGCCGCGACGAAGACCGTGACGACGATGACGACGAGATTTAGGTGCGATGGATAATTTGTGCAGAGTTGCAGCCAGACGCCTTTGTGTGGGCTTCACTAAGTCGTGTAACCCGGCGCGGGTGTCCGCAGATCGGGCTTTGAGGCCATCAGCAGCAACGCTCCAATTTTTTTGAACGCGCGCAGATCTCCCAGGCTGCGAAACGAAGTCGTCTTGTAATTGTCGGGCGTTGGCGTGTCATCGGGAATGCGTCGCGCTTCCACTTTTTCGAATGCGTGTTTCTTGAGCAGCTCCACGTACTCGGCTTCCGACCGCACGTGTACCGGCACTTTCAACTTGTCCACCCACTGCAGCGAATAAGGATTGTCTTTATAAAGATTGATCAGAATAAACATTCTTCCGTGAGGCGCCATTACGCGAAACAATTCAGCCAACGCACGATCTTGATCGGGATAGTAATAAAACGATTCCACCGACAACATCTTGTCGAAGAAGTTTTCTTCCCACGGAATCTGCGTTGCCGATCCCCAAACATACAGAATATTCTCGAAGTCCTTTGACGCCGCTCGCGCCTGTCGAATCATTTCATCGGAGACGTCAATCCCCACAACTTGTCCGAAGCCTTCGGGCCCTTCAGCCACCAATCGTGCCAGCAGCCGCGTGGCCCAACCAGAGCCGCAGCCCAGATCGAGCACGCGCTCGCCGGGACGCAAACCCATCAGCCGAATCGTCTTCTCGGTGATGTCGAGATGATGCTGCTGCATCTTCTCGCCTTCGCCTTGTTCGGCCCAGCGGTTGAATTCGTTCTGCAGCTTCTCGTCGGGAGTTTGTGGCTTTTCAGTCAAGAGCTTTTTCCAAGTACCAAATTACTCAATTGCAAATTGAACACAAACCTGCACGCACTATATGCTACCCTTACGCTCCGCATGGCACCAAGTCCACTACCAGCGCCGCAACGCGAACCGGAACTCCTATATTGTCCCACCTGCGGCGAAGAAGTCTCTGACCCACTCACCTGCGGCGATTGTTCTGCCGTCATTTGCCGCCGTTGCGGCACGCCATTGGAATCATCCGACGAGCTTGGTATCGGATAGCCCATGAGCGTCCCAACCGTTCCCTCGCCCGCAACGACCACGACATCAGAGTCTCAGCCGTCGCTCGTCCGTGGACTGTCGCTGATGGATTCGGTCTTGCTGCTCACCGGCGGAATCATCGGCGCTGGCGTCTTCCTAACCCCGAAAGAGATTGCCGCTGTTCTGCATACTCCATCGCTCTTCATCGGAATCTGGGCGGTTGGTGGCGCGATCACCATGCTTGGCTGCCTGGCATTCGCCGAGTTGGGTGCGATGTATCCCGAAGCTGGCGGACAATATCTCTACCTGCGCGAAGCTTACGGAGACTTCATCGCTTTTTTGTATGGTTGGATGGTTTTTACCGTCTATAACACAGGCGGCATCGCGGCCCTCGCGGTGGGATTCGGCGCATATCTTGCGCCGGTCGTGCCTGGCTTGGGAAATCCTGCTCCGATTTTGGCGGTTGGCGGTTGGGTTCTGACTCGACCGCAAGTGCTTGCTCTCATCTGCATCGCGGTGCTGACTGCGGTAAATGTTTACGGGCTGCGGCGAGGGGCAATCCTGCAGGATGTTTCCTCGTGGATGAAGTTTGTTGCCATCGGAGCATTCTTGCTGTTGGGAATTTTTTTCGGGAAAGGAAGCTGGTCGCATTTCTCTACCGGCGCTTATGCTACGCAGGCGCTGAATCCGCGCGCGCTGGCTCCGGCGCTGGGAATCGCACTTATCGCTGTATTTTGGGGCTACGACAGTTGGACATACATCGGTTGGGTGGCGGGCGAGGTGAAGCAGCCGCAGCGCACCATTCCGCGCTCGCTCGTGATCTCCATTTTGATCGTAGCTACAATTTACGTGCTGATGAACGTGCTTTATCTGTACGCCATGCCGATCTCGGAGATTGCCCAGCACGAGACGATTGCACGCGCTGCTGCTGAGCGCCTATTCTCTCCGGCTGCCGGTGTCTGGATTTCCGCCATGATTGCTTTATCGTCCTTCGGCGCCACCTCTGCCGCCATTCTGAGTGGCGCTCGCGTCTACTACGCGATGGCTGCCGACGGACTCTTCTTCCGCCGCATGGGCACAATTCATCCGCGCTGGCACACGCCCGCGTTCAGTCTCATCATCCAGGGAATTTGGGCGTCGATCCTCACCCTCAGCGGACGCTACGATCAACTGTTTACCTATGCCATCTTCATGGGCGTGGCCGCTTCTTGTCTTACCGTGGCGGGACTGTTCATTCTCCGCCGTAAGCATCCCGAGATGGCGCGCCCCTTCCGCTGCACGGGATATCCGTGGGTTCCCGCGCTCTACGTGCTCGTCTCCGGAGCCTGGGCACTGAACACGTTATACGAACGGCCGCTGGAGTCTTTCGGCGGCACGCTGATTGTGCTGTTGGGCGTTCCGGGATATTTGTATTGGAAGCGCACGAATCGGAAGCTAGCAGCCTGATCTACCGCGCAACATTTCTGCCGTACCTTATCCCAGAAAATTCATCTTGCCCTCAAGGCTTAGCAATGTTATTTGTGACCACTCTTTTTAATAGTCCTCACGGTGAGCACTATTAGACCTTCCGGCCAATCCGAGATTACCAGCCCGCTAAATACCACAGCCGTGTCCGCAGAGGAAATCGAAAGCGCAAACCGCCCCAAGCGGGTTATGGGCTTTCGCGACCTCATCCTTTTCTATGTCGTCACCGGCATCAGCCTGCGCTGGATTGCGACGGCTGCCGCTGCGGGACCAAGTTCGATCGTCATCTGGATTGGGGCCTGGCTGGTCTTCTACACGCCGCTCGCGCTCTCAGTGCTCGAACTCTCTTCGCGCTATCCCAATGAAGGTGGCATTTACGTTTGGACGAAACGCGCTTTCGGGGATTTTTCCGGCTTCATGTCGGCCTGGACCTATTGGACCTGCAACCTGCCCTACTTTCCCGCCGTGCTCTATTTCGCGGCCAGCAATGCGCTGTACATGCGCCGGGACGCGTGGGCGCATCTTTCCAATAACACGACTTTCTACATCGTGTTCTCTCTGCTGGCGCTGGCGCTAGCGACTCTGCTCAACATCTTCGGCCTCGATGTGGGCACCTGGCTGCATAACATTGGCGCGGTCGCCATGTGGATTCCTGTCAGCATCGTTATCGCCATGGGATTGATCGCGTGGCATCGCTACGGATCAGCGACTTCATTCACGCTTCACACCATGCGCCCCAGCACTCATCTCAACGACATCATTTTCTGGTCGGTGCTGACTTATGCGTTTTCGGGATGCGAGACCGCTTCGCTGATGGGCGAGGAAATCAAGAACGCGCGGCGCACTATTCCGATTGCGCTGCTGTTTGGCGGCGTGACGGTGACGATCTGCTACACCCTGGGAACGGTGTGCGTGCTGCTTGCATTGCCCTCTTCGCAAGTCAGCAGCTTGCAGGGATTGGTACAGGCCGTCTCGCAAACTGCGTCGCGCGTGGGGTTCACGGGCGTGCTGCCTGTGGTGGCGTTTCTCATTTGCCTGAGTAACATTGGCGCTGCGGGCGCGTATCTGGCCGCGGTGGCAAGGCTTCCTTATGTGGCCGGCATTGACCATTTTCTGCCTCCCGCCTTCGGCGCATTGCATCCGCGTTGGAAAACGCCCTGGGTAGGACTGCTCACGCAATTCATTTTCGGCGCCATCTTCATCTTTCTCGGACAGGCCGGCACCAGCGTGAAAGGCGCCTATGAAGTACTCGTCAGCATGGGAGTGATCACCTACTTCATCCCCTATCTTTATCTGTTCGCCGCCATGTTCAAGCTGCAGCGCGAGCCTGCGGGTCCGGACGTGATTCGCGTGCCAGGCGGCAAGCCGGTCGCGAGGTTCGTCGCACTCGTAGGACTCGCTACTACTACAGTCACGATCGCGATCTCGCTACTGCCTCCGCCCGACGAGCCGAACAAAATTCTCGCAGTGGTAAAGATCGTGGGATTAACCGGAGCGCTGGTGCTAATGGGTGGCGCAATCTACTGGGCTGGAAAGAGAAGAATTAGCCACGGAGGGAGACAGAAATTGGAAAATAAGCAAACCTCATAGCCCTGAAATTAGACCGGCACCGCCGTCTTCCTCGCCGGACTAAAGAACGGCAGTTTCACCACTGTCGCTCCTGTCTTCATGCGCATGGCTTCGATCGTCAATTCCATCTGTAGTTTGGTTCCCGGTTTGGAGTGCTCTGTCTCAACGCTGGCGAGAGCAATCAGTTTCTTCAGCAGCGGTGAGAACGCCGTGGTCGTCGCTTTCCCCACTTGCTTGTCGCCTATGTAAAGTGGGACAGCAACACGCGAGGCCTGGCTGGGAGCCGCCGGCGTCAAACCAAATTTGTCGTACAGATTCTCCACTTCTATCCAGTCAATCTCGAGCCCCGCCAATTGTCGCGCCACGCCATGCTTCTGATCCCGCGCCAACGCCGATTTGCCAATGAAGTTTTCTTTGTCGAGATGCACCATCTTGCCGAAGCCCAACTCGTAGGGCGAATATTTCTGTGACGGAATCAGCGCCTTCTTGGAACTGGTGTAATCAACCTCGATCAAGAGCAATCCCGCCTCGACACGCGCCACGTCCAGGGCCAGCATCCCCGCGGCGTGGATGTCGAACTGTTTGCCCTTTGCCATCAGCGCATCCCACACCTTCACCGCATCATTCCATGGCACCCAGATTTCGTATCCCAGGTCGCCGGTGTAGCCGGTACGCGAGATATCTACCGCCACACCCGCAATTTTCCCCCGCGTCACGCGGAAATATTTCAGATTCGAGATCTCGGCTTCGGCCACCGACTTCAGCAACTTGCCTGAAGTTGGCCCCTGTAGCGCCAGCGCGGCGACTTTTTCTGAAATGTCTTCGACCTGCACATCCATATTCAAGCCGTTCTGGCGAAACCAGCGCAGGCTTGGATCGGCGGCGGTCCAGCGATATACGTTTTCATCGAGACGCGAGATGGTTCCATCGTCAATCACCTTGCCCTGCTCGTCGCACCAGCAGCAATAAATCACCTGTCCAACGGCGACCTTGTTAATGTCACGCGTGATGACACGATTCACCAGCTTGGTCGCGTCTTTTCCTGTGACCAGATATTTGTAGAGCGGCGTAATATCGATCAGCCCGGCCGAGTTGCGGATCGCGTTGTACTCGTGCTCGTGGTGCACTTCGTACACGCTGACCGTGTAATAGCCCGACCATTCGCGGTAGTTCAGGCTGTGACACAGGGCAAAGGTCCGTTCGTGAAATGCGGTTCCTATGGGCAAGGTGATTTCCTTCGCTTCAGTTCTGGTACAACTCCCGACGCGGATTATATGCAGTCGCGAGGGAGTCGGCAAACAGGGCAATCCGAATTCCCTGCAAGCTGGGAGACAAATATCCCAGTTATAGGTAGAATGGCGCGTCGCCTTCGTTGAGGTCTCCAAACATGCCATCACCTTCCAACGTGATTCGGACCTGGATGGTCCTGCCCAGCGGTCTCTGAACCAGCATCTTGCCTCTCTTGAGTTTGCGGGCCAGCCGCAATGCTTTTTCAAGTTATGAATAACGGCCTTCTCTGTTGTTAGAATTCATCCGGCATTGCACTACGAGTAAACCAGATAGGCAAAGTTGCTAAAGGCTAAGCTCTCATGCCAAATAATTCGAAATACGACGTCATCGTGATCGGCGGAGGCCATAACGGCCTGGTCAACGCCGCCTACCTGGCCCGTGCCGGGAAAAAAGTTCTTGTTCTCGAACGACGCTACGTGCTCGGAGGCGCGGCGGTCACCGAAGAAGTCTTTCCAGGGTTCAAGTTTTCGGTCTGTTCCTACGTGGTGTCTCTGCTGCGCCCGGAAATTATCCGCGACCTCGATCTGCCCCGTCACGGCCTGGAAATCCTTCCCCTCGACGGGACGTTCACCCCGATGCCCAGCGGCGATTATCTCTGGCGGGTAAATGATCACGGCAAGACACATCGCGAGATCGCGCGCCACTCGCGGGTTGACGCCGAGGCTTACGACGAATTCGGCAAGGCCATGCAGGCCATGTGCCGCTTCGTCAAGCCGATCCTCAGCATGGTGCCGCCCGATCCCGCTACTCTGAATCCGCGTGAACTGATGAAGTTGCTCTTCATCGGACGCCGCTTCCAGGGACTATCGAGCGAAGACAAGTACAACCAGGTGCAGTTGATGACAATGAGCGCCGTCGATTTTCTCGACCAATGGTTCGAGACCGACGTGCTCAAGGCGACGATGTCCGCATCCGGCATCATCGGCACCTTCCTCGGGGTGCGCTCGCCGGGGACCGCCTACGTGCTGCTGCACCATTACATGGGAGAAATTGACGGTGCTTTCCGCGCCTGGGGCTTCGCGCGCGGCGGCACGGGGGCGATCTCAAACGCTATCGCAGACGCGGCCCGTGAAGCCGGAGTCGAAATCCGCACACAGTCGCCAACCGGGAAAATTATCGTCAAGAACGAAAAAGCCAAGGGAGTAATACTGCAAAACGGCGACGAGATTTACGCCGACATCGTTTCATCCAGCGTCGATCCCCGCCATACCTTCGTAAACTTTATTGAGCCGGGAAATCTGGCCAGTGAATTTCTAGAAGAAGTAAATCGTTACAAGTATCGCGGCTCTTCCGGCAAAGTGAATCTGGCGCTGAACGCCCTTCCCGACTTCAAGTGCATGCCGGGACTTGGAAATCATCTGCGCGGCGCGATCTCGATCTCTCCCAGCGTGGAGTATATGGAGAAGGCGTACGACGATGCGAAGTATGGCAACTTCTCTCGCCGGCCCTATATCGATTGCGTTATCCCCAGTCTCACCGATCCATCGGTGGCGCCGCCGGGGAAGCATGTGATGTCCTGTTTTGTGCAGTACGCGCCCTACAAGCTACGCCCCGGGCTGAACTGGGACAGCCAGAAGGAAGCTTTCGGCAACAACGTGATCGATACGCTTGCCGAACATGCGCCCAACATCAAGAACATCATTCTGCACAAGCAGGTCGTAACCCCACTCGATCTGGAGCGCGAGTTCGGCCTCACCGAAGGCAACATTTTTCAGGGCGAGCTCTCACTGGAGCAGCTCTTCTTCTTGCGTCCGGTGCCGGGCTGGGCGCAATTCCGCACGCCGATCAAGAACCTCTACATGTGTGGTTCGGCAACCCATCCGGGAGGCGGCATTATGGGAGCGCCGGGTCGGCTGGCCGCGCTGGAGATTCTCAAAGACTCCAAGGGCAGTCACGTCAAGGGAGCGGCTTAGAACATGCCCGAAGCGCGCGACGTTGTCATCATCGGTGGCGGTCATAACGGGCTGGTCACCGCGTTCTATCTCGCCAAAGCGGGATTTAAGCCGCTGGTGCTGGAACGCCGTTCGCAGCCGGGCGGCGCAGCCATTACCGATGAGTTCCATCCCGGGTTCCGCTGTTCTACGCTGGCGCATGCCGCCGGACCGATTCGTCCTGACATCATTCGTGACATGCAGTTGCAAAGACACGGGCTGAAGCTGATTACGCCCGACGTCGGCGTGGCCGCGCTGTCTCCCGATGGCCGCGCGCTGATTCTTCACAATGATGCCAGGAAGTCCGCGGAGGAAATCTCCAAGTTCTCAGCGAAAGACGCCAGCCGTTATCCGCAGTTCCAGCAGTCGCTGGCAAAGATGGGTAAGGTAATCGGCGAAGTGCTGGCGATGCCGCCGCCCAATATTGACGATCCCAGCAAAGGCGACCTGTGGGGCATGCTACAAACCGGCCGCGCCGTTCGCAAGCTGGGCAAGAAGGATATGTACCGCCTGCTGCGGTGGGGGCCGATGGCGGTCGCCGATCTGGCCGCAGAATATTTTGAAACTGAACTGTTGCGCGCCACCATCGCGGCGCGCGGAATCTTCGGTACGTTCTTCGGTCCGTGGTCGGCTGGAACCAATCTGGTGCTGCTCATTCGCGCTGCCGGTGATTCGCATCCGGCGGGCTCGGCACACTTTGCCGCCGGTGGCATGGGATCTGTGACCGAGGCCATGGCGTCCGCGGCCAAAGCTGCTGGCGCCGAAATCCGCAGCAACGTAGAGGTCATTGAAGTTCGCGTCAAGGACGGCGTTGCTATCAGCGTGGTACTTTCCACCGGCGAAGAGATCGGCACCAAAGCGGTTGTCTCTAACGCCGACCCCAAACGAACTCTGCTGAAGCTTGTCGATCCCACCCACCTCTCACCCGATTTCGTACAAAAATTGCAGCACTACCGGATGCCGGGGACGGTCGCGAAAGTCAACCTCGCGCTTTCCGCTCTGCCCAACTTCACCGCACTCCAATCCACAGATAATGGAAACGCCTTGAGCGGGCGCATCCACATCGGACATGAGATCGATTATCTGGAGCGCGCTTTTGATGAATCCAAGTACGGAAACTTTTCGCGCCAGCCTTATCTGGAGATTGCGATTCCGTCGGTTAGTGATCCATCACTCGCTCCGGACGGCCAGCACGTGATGTCTATCTACATGCAGTACGCGCCATACAAGCTCAAAGCCAGTGACTGGGAGAGTCAGAGAAGCGCGCTGGGCGAAACCGTGGTCAAGACTGTCACACAATACGCGCCCAATCTGCCGGAGTTGATCCTGAGTCATCAGATCATCACGCCGCAAGATCTTGAAGAGACGTATGGGATGACTGGCGGCCACATCTTCCACGGCGAGTTGGCGCTGGATCAGTTTTTCACCATGCGTCCATTACTCGATTGGGGGCGATATCGTACGCCGATCCAGAATCTTTACTTGTGCGGCAGCGGGACGCATCCCGGAGCAGGGCTGACCGGCGGTTCCGGAGCGAATGCGGCCCGTGAAGTTCTGAAGCATTTGCGCCGGTAGACTATTTGTATCGCCCACTTCATTCGGAAGCAGCTTGACAATGTAAATGTCCGCGTCCCACGAATCGAATTGGTAGTGCCATGAAAGACACCGCCATCCTGCTGATTTCGTGCCCCGATCGCAAAGGGGTGGTGGCCACCATCGCCGATTTCATCTACCAGCACAACGGCAATATTCTCCACGCCGACGAGCACGCCGACGAGGGATCGAACCTCTTCCTCATGCGCGTCGAATTCGATCCCGCAGACTTCGACATCGATCTCGCCGAGTTCAGTAAACACTTCGCCCCAACCGCCGACAAGTTCGAAATGACATGGCGTCTCGCGCAGTCGAAGCATCGTCTGAAGATGGCCATCCTGGTATCGAAATACGATCACTGCCTGGTTGATTTACTGTATCGCCACAAGAGCGGCGAACTGGCTTGCGACATTCCGCTCATCATCTCCAATCATCGAGACAATCAACCGATCGCCGACTTCTATCAGATTCCCTACTTCCTGGTTCCCGTATCGAAGGACAACAAACGCGAAGCGGAAGAGAAAATCCTCACTCTGCTGGGTCAGCACCATCCCGATTTCATCGTGCTGGCGCGCTACATGCAAATCCTCTCCAATGAGTTCGTCAATACCTTTCCGCATTGCATCATCAACATCCATCATTCCTTCCTGCCAGCCTTCATCGGCGCCAAACCCTATCACCAGGCGTTTGCGAGGGGGGTGAAGCTGATTGGCGCTACCAGCCACTACGTCACCGAGGTCCTCGATGACGGCCCCATTATCGAGCAGGATGTGGTTCGAATCTCGCATCGTGATTCGGTCGATGATTTGCTTCAAAAAGGCCGCGACCTGGAAAAAGTTGTGCTCTCCCGCGCTGTCCGTTGGCACATCGAAAACCGCATCCTGCTCTATGGCAATAAAACTGTCGTCTTCGACTGAAAGCCGCGTCAGAAGCGCAATTGGATGCGCATTGCAAAACCGTTCACACTTGACAGAGCCTATTCCCAGTGGGATTATCCAGAGAAGTTTGCTCGTCCTGAACATCCCTCCGATCGCGATGTGTTCGGCCGGCTCACCAACTTACAAATAACGGAGAAGATGAACATCCATGACTCGAAGACTTTCTAATCTCTCAGGATTGGCCGCATTTCTGGTTTGGGCTTGTGGCGTAGCTGCAACGCCAGCGCTCGGGCAACAGAACCAGGCGGGACCAGAAATCGTCAATGAAACGCATCATGACACCTCAATTCCTGTGCGCTTTCTTGCGGCTGAAGGGATCCGCCCGGCAAATAGAATTGTGGCGCCATTACACCGCAGGCCGGGCCCTCCGCTGATAGGTTCTGCGGCCGAGCAGTCCGCAGCCGAACAAATGATCCAGCCCTTCGCCATGTCTCGGGTGGCGACCACCAACCTGCTGAACTTTGATGGTGTGAGTGATCGCGACGGCGACGCTCCGCCCGACACCAATGCCTCGGTGGGCGCTACCCAGGTAGTCGAAGTCACCAACATTTCGTACGAAGTATTCAACAAAGCTACAGGAGCACCCATCCTTGGTCCAGCCGAGGTCAGCAGCATCTGGTCGGGCTTCGGGGGCACGTGTGGCAATGGATCTAACAACTTTAGCGACCCAGTAGTGATCTATGACAAGGCTGCGAATCGCTGGCTAGTGACAATTCTCGGCTCCCCCGATGGCTTCTTCAGCGGCGTGGAGTGCGTAGCGGTTTCAAGCACGTCTGACGCTACCGGTTCCTACCATCGCTACTCCTTCGGTTTTGGCACGGGCAACCTGAATGACTATCCCAAGTTCGGCGTGTGGCCGGACGCTTACTACGCCTCATATAACATGTTTGGCCCAACTACCTTCATCGGAGCTAAGGTGTGCGCTTACAACCGCGCCCACATGCTGGCAGGCCTGAGCGCCAACGCCCACTGCTTCCAGCGTTCCGCCAACGATTTTTCCTTCCTGCCCTCGGATCTGGATGGCACCTCGCTTGCCGCTGCTGGGGAACCCAACTTTTTCGTAGAACTCTTCACTACAACTACGTTGCACCTGTTCAAGTTTCACGTGGACTTCGTCACTCCTGCGAATACCAAGTTCTCGGGGCCGACTACTGTGACCGTGAACTCATTCACCGAGCCCTGCGTCCCTACCGGGGTCTGCATCCCGCAGTCTGGCACGGGCACGAAGTTGGATTCGCTCGGCGATCGTCTAATGTTCCGCCTGGCATACCGCCATGTTGGAACTCACGAGTCTCTCGTGGCGGCGCATTCGGTGAAACCCACCACGGGGCCGGTCTCGGCGGTGCGTTGGTATGAGATTCGCAGCCCTAATGCCACTCCCACGGTATTCCAGCAAGGTACCTTTTCCCTTTCAACTCTGGCCGCGTGGATGCCGAGCATTGGCATGGACAAATTGGGTGACATTGCAGTGGGCTTCAGCAAATCCAGCAACACAACCCATCCTGGACTGGGCTACACCGGCCGCATTCCGACCGACCCTGCGGGAATGATGGAATCGGCGGCTAATATTTTTGTGGGCGCCGGTTCACAGAATGGCGGACTGACCCGCTGGGGCGATTACTCCAGTATTTCCATAGATCCAACCGACGACTGCACGTTCTGGTACACCAACGAGTACATTCCGTCTAACGGCAAATTCAACTGGCACACGCGGCTAGCTTCGTTCAAGTTCACCGCTTGCCACTAATATCGAGTAGCTGATTTTTCAACTCACACGAGTGTCGAGGCTGTTCCGAAATTCGGAGCAGCCTTTTTCTTTTTGGATGCTTGGTTTGGCAGCAGTAGGCTTAATGGGCAGCCTCCCGGAGATTCGCTCGCGAATAAAAGGGCGGTTCATGAACTCTAATGGCAGGCGCCACTGCCAGAATCCCTGAATGTCTTCCCTGCTACGGGAATAAACTCCCAGTCG
>Ga0066690_10000525_pt1 | contig 11894 bp, 12 predicted proteins | sample GraSoiAngelo_139_FD_62303 | JGI IMG/M metagenome (GOLD analysis project Ga0066690, IMG submission 62303) | Grasslands soil microbial communities from the Angelo Coastal Reserve, California, USA - 14_0929_12_20cm | ecosystem: Environmental > Terrestrial > Soil > Grasslands | place: USA...
GAACGCCGACTCGCTGCACCTCGTGGAGCTGCTGGTCGAACTCGAGGACTCGTATGGCATACGCATCCCAGACGACGAGGCCGCAAGGATGGACACGGTTGGGTCCGTCGTCGACTTCGTGGCGGCGCGCGTCCCCGAGAAGGCGTCCTGACCCGCTGGACTCGCTCAGGACGCTTGTCGACGAGCTGCCCGGCGACCTCGCCGAGCACGCCTTCACGCACGCCTCGTGGGTCGAGCAGCGGACCGACTCCTACGAGCGGCTGGCGTTCCTGGGGGACGTCGTCCTGAGCCTCGCGATCTCCGACCACATCTACCCGCGCTTCCCCTCCTGGGGCGCGGGCCGGCTGACCAAGCTCCGCGCGCAGGCCGTGTCCCGGCTGGCCTGCGCCGAGGTGGCCCGCGAGCTGGGCGTCCCCGACCGGCTGCGCGAGCGGGCGCCGGACGGCGTCGGCAAGAACGCAGAGGTGCTCATCGGGAGCGACCGCATCCTGGCCTCGGTGTGCGAGGCCCTGATCGGCGCTGCGTACCTCGCGTTCGGCATGAAGCGCGTCGCGCCGGCCGTGGTGGAGGCGTTCTCGGAGCAGGTGGAGGACGCCATCGAGAACCCCGTCGATTACAAGTCGCTGCTCCAGGAGACGCTCGCCCGCCGCTCGGAGCTCGTCGCCTATCGCATCGTCAGGGCCAGCGGGCCCGCCCACGATCGGGACTTCATCGCCGTGGCCGAGGTGGCCGGCGAGGAGATCGGCCGCGGCCAGGGGAAGACCAAGAAGGCCGCCGAGCAGGAGGCGGCCTCGCAGGCCCTCGAGCGGGTCGAGGAGGAGTGGCCCCCGGAACCGGGAAAGGCGAGCTGATGCACCTTCGGGCGATCACGCTGAAGGGCTTCAAGTCCTTCCCGGACCGGACCAAGCTCGAGTTCGCCCCCGGCGTGTCGGTGGTCGTGGGGCCGAACGGCTCGGGCAAGTCGAACATCACCGACGCGGTCCTCTGGGCCCTGGGCGAGCAGAGCCCGCTGGCGGTCCGCGGTCAGAAAATGCAGGACGTGATCTTCGCGGGCGGCCACGGCATCCCCTCGCGCAATGTGGCCGAGGTCGAGGTGGTGGTGGATCAGCAGGACGCTCCCGGGCCGAGCGGGTTCTCCGAGATATCGGTGCTCCGCCGGCTCGACCGCTCCGGTGAGAGCGAGTACCGCCTCAACGGGGCGCGGTGCCGGCTTGTGGACATCCTGGAGGTGCTCTCCGACACCGGGCTGGGCAAGGAGATGCACTCCGTGGTCTCCCAGGGCCGGGTCGAGGCGATCGTCCACTCCAAGCCCCGCGACCGCCGGCTCCTGATCGAGGAGGCGGCGGGGCTCGGCAAGCACCGGAAGCGCCGCCGGCGTGCGCAGCTCAAGCTCGAGCGCACGGAGGACAACATCGCCCGCGTGCTCGATGTGGAGCGCGAGGCACGCTCGCGGCTGCGGCCGCTCAAGCGCCAGGCCGAGGCGGCGGAGCTCCACGAGCGGCTCGAGCGGCAATCGCTGGAGGCGCGGCTCGAGCTCGCGCGCGACGCCGCCGGGAGCGCGGCGGGCGAGCTGGCCCTCGCGGAGTCGCACGCCACCACTGCGCGTGAGCGGCTGTCCGGGGCGGAGCGCCTGCTCGCGGCCGTGGCCGAGCGGCGCGAGCGGGCCGAGGAGGAGTTCGCCGAGCACTCCCGCAGGCGCGAGGCCCTATCGGGTCGCCTGTTCGCCGCCCGCTCGGCCGAGGAGCGGATATCGATGCGGCTGGAGCGCGCGCTCGAGGTCGCGGCGCGTTCGTCAGAGGCCGCCACGCGGCTGGCGCGCGAGCGCGAGGCGCTCGAGGCGCAGGAGCGCGAGGCCGCCGGCCACTCGCCCGCACGCGAGCGGGCGGCGGCGCTCGAGCAGGAGCTTTCGCGGATCGACGCCGCGCACGCGGCTGCCGTCGAGCGCGAGCTGGAGGACCTGGTGGCCGAGCGCGCCGCGGCAGAGCGCCGCCGGGAGGAGCTCGAGACCGCGCTGGAAGCCCGCCGCGCCGAGGTCGAGGCCGCCGAGCGCGCCGCCGAGTCGGCGCGCCGTTCCCGCGTGGAAGCCGAGCGCGAGGTGGAGTCCGCCCGCCACCGGGCCACCGAGGCCGGCGCGGAGCTTGCCGCGGTCAACCAGTTCCTCGCGAGCGCCTCGTCTGCGCCGCGCGGCGCCCGGCCGCTGGCGGCGGATCTCGGTGTGGAGGAAGGCTGCGAGACGGCCGTCGCCGCGGCGCTCGGCCCGCTGCTCCGGGCCGCGGTCACCGACGACCTCGCCGAGGCCGGCCGCCTGCTCGACGGCACTGGACCGGACGGGGGTAGCGCCGTGATCGCCCGCGCCGGCGAGTACGAGCCCGCCACCGGGGCTCCGCCTGTGCCAGGCGCGCGCCGCATGCTCGACCTGATCCATCCCGCGCCTCAGGTCGCGGCCGCGGCGCGGCGGCTGCTGGCGGACGCCTGGCTGGTCCCGTCGCTCGGCGGACTTCCGGACGGGTTCGGCGGCATCGCGGCCACCGCCGAGGGTCGCGTGTACTTCGGGAGCACCGGCGAGCTCCGGCAGGCGCCTGCCGCCGGTGAGCGCCGGCTGCTCGAGGAGCGGTCGCGCCGCGAGCGCCTGGTCGCGGCGTCCGCCGAGGCGCTGCGGGCCGAGACCGCCGCCCGCGACGCCGCCGAGGCCGCGCAGCGCGCCGTCGCGCTCGCCTACGAGGGTCGCGACCGCGCCGAGGGCGCGCTCCGGGCTGCCACACGGCAGGGCGACGAGGCCGCCGAGTCGGTGCGGCGGGCGGATTGGCTCATGGACCGCCGCCGCCAGGCGCCGGCCGAGGGTCAGGCCGCGGTGCGACGGGCCGAGGTCGCCGCCGAGCTCCGTGCCGAGCGCCTGCTCGCCGAGCAGGACGAGCGGGCGCACGGCGAGCGCCGCCGGCGGATCGCCGAGCTCGCGGCGCGCGCCCGGGCGGAAGAGGACACCGCCCGAAGCGCGGGGCGCGCCGCAAACGCGCTGCGCTCGGCCGCGGAGGCGACACGCGTGCGGCGCGACGCGGCCGCGCGCGAGTTGGACGCCGACCACGAGCGCGGCGAGTCCACCGCCGCCGAGCTCCGGAGCTGCGCGCGCGAGGAGGCCGACCTCCAGCGGCGCCTGCGCGAGGCGGGCGAGCTGGTGACCGCGGCCGAGGTCCACGCCCAGCAGGTGCGCGACGCGGCCGCCGAGCGCACCACCGAGCTCGAGCGGGTGGCCACCGCGCTCGGCCACGCGGCCGAGTCCGAGCACGCGGCTCCGCTGGAGGAGCCGCTGGACGATGACCGGCGCGTGGAGCTCGAGGCGCGGGTCGAGCGGCTGGCCCGCCGGCGCGAGCAGCTCGGCCCGGTCAATCCCCTGGCCAAGCAGGAGTACGAGGACGCGGTCGCGCACGTGGAGGAGCTCGAGTCGCAGCGCTCGGACCTGGAGGCGGCGATGTCAGAGCTCGAGAGCCTCATCCGTGAGACCGACCGGCGGATCCGCGAGAGCTTCGACGAGACCTTCGAGGCCGCCTCCCGCAACTTCGAGGACGTGGTGGCGCACCTCTTCCCCGGTGGCCGCGGGCGCCTGCGCCTGGTTCAACCGGAGGGCCCGCGCAGGGTGCTCGGCGGGGAGGAGGAGGCTCCGGAATCGGACGAGACCCCGCCCCCCGACGCCGAGACCGAGGTCGACGAGGAGACCGCGCCGGCGCCGGAGGATCCGGGGGTCGAGATCGAGGTGACCCCGGCCGGCAAGGCCACCAAGCGCCTCTCGCTCATGTCCGGCGGGGAGAAGTCGCTCGTCGCGCTCGCCTTCCTGTTCGCCGTGTTCCTGGCGCGGCCGTGCCCCTTCTACATCCTCGACGAGGTCGAGGCTGCGCTCGACGATGCGAACATCGACCGCTTCCTCACGCTCCTCCGCCGCTACTGCGACCGCGCCCAGTTCATCGTGGTCACCCACCAGAAGCGCACGATGGACGCCGCCGACTGCCTCTACGGCGTGAGCATGGGGGGCGATGGCGTGTCCAAGGTCGTCTCGCGAAGGCTGCCCAGGGAGGACGACGACGATCGCCAGCGGCGCTTCGAGCCGGGCGGCGGCGAGCGCACGGCCGCCGAGGATGCGGAGGTGCGCGCCGCGTAGAGTGCTGCGGCATGCCGCCGGCGATGCCGCACGTGGAGGGAGTGGAGCACCACCATGCGGACCTCGACGGGTTGCGCATGCACTACGCCGAGGCCGGCGACCCCGAGGCGGACGCCGTGCTCCTGGTCCACGGCTGGCCCCAGAACTGGTGGACGTGGCGTGAGCTGATCGGACCGCTGGCGGAGCGCTTCCACGTGATCTGCCCCGACCTCCGCGGCCTCGGCTGGAGCGACGCGCCGCCGGGTGGATACGAGAAGTGGCAGCTCGCCCGCGACGTGGTCTCCCTCATGGACGAGCTCGGGATCGAGCGGGCGCGATGGATCGGCCACGACTGGGGCGGGTTCATCGGCTTTCACGCGATGACGGAGCGGCCCGAGCGTTTCGACCGCTTCATGCCGCTGTCGATCCCGCACCCCTGGCCGCCCGAGGGCCGCCCCGACCTCGGACGGTTGCTGCGCCTGTGGTATCAGGGCGTGCTCGCCGCGCCCGTGCTGGGCCCGATCAGCGTGGCCCGGCTGGGCTTCCCCGTGCAGATCCTTCGCAAGTCGCGAAAGGTGGGGAGCTGGACCGACGAGGAGCTCGAGCTCTATGGCGAGCTGCTGCGCTCCGCCGGCCACGTGAACGCGTCGGTCCAGTACTACCGGTCGTTCCTGCTCCGCGAGCTGATCCCGCTCGCGCGCGGCAGGTTCCGGGAGCGCCGGCTCACGGTGCCCACGCGCCTCCTGGCCGGCACCTCGGATCCAGTGGCGGGGGGAATGGGCGACGCGTACCGCGACTACGCGGACGACATGGAGGTGGAGCTCGTGCCGGGCGCCGCCCACTGGTTGCCCGAGGAGAGGCCGGACGTCGTGCTCGAGCGTGCGCTCGAGTTCCTGCCCTGATGGCGCGCGACTGGCGCGACCTGTTCGTGACCGGCGATGACGGCGCGGCCGCCGACGCCGACGCCGGGTCGGAGGAGCGCCGCCGCGGCCTGTTCTCGCGCCTTCGGGAGAACATGGCCAAGACCCGCCAGGCGCTCGGCGCCGAGCTCCACTCGAGCGTGTTCCAGACGCTCGACGAGGAGGCATGGGAGCGGCTCGAGGAGACGCTGATCTACGCCGACGTCGGCGCAGCCACCACCGCGCGGATCGTGGAGCGGCTCGAGACCGAGGCCGAGGCCGGCGAGCTCGCCGGCGGCGAGCAGCTCACGCGGCGGCTGACCGAGCTCCTGGCCGACGCCGCGCGCGCCGGCCAGGACCACATCGACCTCCGCGAGCGGCCGACCGTGATCCTGATGGTGGGCGTCAACGGAACCGGCAAGACCACCACGATCGGCAAGATCGCCTGGCACCTCCAGAAGGAGTTCGGCAGGTCGGTTCTGCTCGCGGCGGGCGACACCTTCCGCGCCGCCGCCGTGGAGCAGCTCGAGGCGTGGGGGGAGCGCGCCGGCTCCGACGTCATTCGCGCGGCCGAGGGCTCGGATCCCGGCGCGGTGGCGTTCGACGCGATCAGCGCGGCCCGCGCGCGTGGTCACGACGTGGTGATCATCGACACGGCCGGCAGGCTCCATACCCAGGAGCACCTGATGGAGGAGCTCGCGAAGGTCCGCCGGGTGATCGAGCGCCAGCTGCCGGGCGCGCCGCACGAGACGCTCCTCACGATCGACGCGACGACCGGGCAGAACGGCCTGCGCCAGGCGCTCCTGTTCCGCGAGGCGGTGGATGTGACCGGCATCGTCCTGACCAAGCTCGACGGCACGGCAAAGGGCGGGATCGCGCTCGCGATCGCACAGGAGCTCGGCGTTCCGGTCAAGCTGATCGGGATCGGCGAGGCGCTGGACGACCTACGGCCGTTCGACCCGCACGACTTCGCGCGGGCGCTGCTCGAGACGTGAGCCCTGGCGACGGCACGCGAGCGGTCCACGCGGGCGTCCCCGCGCCGCGTCAGGGCGCGCCGACGCTGCCGGGGCCGGTCTTCGCCTCGCATTTCCACCTGGAGGGCGACCCGGCGGGCGCGGACTACGTCTACGGCCGCTACGGCAACCCCACCTGGACGCTGTACGAGCGGGCGCTCGGCGAGCTCGAGGGCGGCGTGGCCGTGTGCTTCGCCTCGGGGATGGCCGCGGCCAGCGCGGTCCTGGCTCCGCTGCTGCGTCCCGGCGACGCGCTCGTCCTGCCCGCCGACGGCTATCCGGCGGTGCGGTCGCTGGCCACCGGGCACCTCTCGGAGCGGGGCGTGGAGGTACGACTCATCGGCACGGGCGAGGCTCCATCGGACGAGGTGCTCGCGGGGGCGCGGCTCGTTTGGCTCGAGACGCCCTCCAACCCCGGGCTCGAGACCGTGGACATCGCGGAGGCGGCCGCCCGCACGCACGCCGCCGGCGCGCTCGCGGCCGTGGACAACACCCTTGCCACACCCCTGGGGCAGCTGCCGCTGGAGCTCGGCGCGGACTTCAGCGTGTCGAGCGACTCGAAGCACCTCACCGGTCACGGCGATCTGATCCTCGGCCACGTCGCGGTGAGCGATCCCGCGCTGGCCGAGGGACTGGTCGCCTGGCGCACGCAGACCGGCGCGGTGGCCGGGCCGCTCGAGGCCTGGCTGGCACACCGCTCGCTCGCCACGCTCGAGCTCCGGCTCGAGCGGCAGTGCACCACCGCCTTGGCGCTCGCGGAGCGGCTCCTGTTCCGCTCGGACGTCAAGGACGTGCGCTACCCGGGTCTGCCCGGCGATCCGGCCCACGAGGTGGCACTGCGCCAGATGCGCCGCTTCGGCACGGTGGTGTGCTTCACGCTCGAGAGCCGCGAACGCGCGGAGCGCTTCCTCGCTGCCTGCCGCCTCGTGGCCCAGGCGACCAGCTTCGGCGGCGTGCGGTCGAGCGCCGAGCGCCGCGCCCGCTGGGGCGGGGACGACGTGGCCGAGGGGTTCGTGCGCTTCAGCGTGGGGTGCGAGACGCCCGAGGACCTGCTCGCGGACGTCGAGCGCGGCCTCGACCTCTCGGCCGGCTAGCCCGCCGCCGCCGCTGGCCGGTTCCGGGGATACGATCGTGCCGTGCCGGGGTGGGTGATCTGGATGCTCGTCGCAGCCGCGCTCGCGGGCGGCGAGATGCTCACGCTGGGGCTGTTCCTCGGGCCGCTCTCGCTCGCGGCGGTGCTCGCGGCGCTGGTCGCCCTCGGGGGCGGCTCGGTCGAGCTACAGGCGGCCGCGTTCGTCGCCGGCTCGGTCGCGGCGCTCGCGATCGTTCGCCCGATCGCGAGGCGGCACATGCGCACTCCCGCGCACATCCGCACCGGTGCAGCCGCTCTTATCGGTCAACGCGCGATCGTGCTGGAGAAGGTGGACGCCGACGGTGGGCTCGTGAAGATCGGCGGCGAGGTCTGGACGGCGCGGGCCTACGACGAGGACCACGTGATCGAGCCGGGCACGCGCGTGGAGGTCATGGTGATCCAGGGCGCGACCGCGCTGGTGTCCGAGTAGGCACGTCCAGCTCCGCCCAGACCCGCGTCGGAGCGCCGCTGTGCACGCCCCAGCGGTCGGCGAGCGTGTCCACGATGAAGAGCCCGCGGCCGGACTCGGAGGCCAGGTCCGACCCCTCGACCACGGGGTCGAAGCCCGATCCCTGGTCGGCCACCTCGAGGCGCACGATGTCGTCAACGAGCTCGAGCTCGAGCGAGATCGACTCGCCACCGACCACGTGCCGGCAGCTGTTCGTCACGAGCTCGCTGGCCAGCAGCTTGAGGTCCTCGATCGTCTCGGGGTGGAGGGCGTCGGAGAGCTCGGCGACCGCCCGCCGGGCGAGCGACGGCGCGTCCGGGCGCGAGGCCAGCTCCACGCGGCGGCCGCCGGCCCCGGTCGCGGCGGTCGCCTCTGCGAGCCCCAGGCTCACGACCAGGAACGCGATGTCGTCGCGCGGCACCGCGCTCCGCACAGCCAAGCGGCTGTCCTCCGACTCACGGGCACCCTTGCGATTCTGCGGGTTCGAGTCCATGCGCTTGGGCGCGGGCCGGCCGTGATCGTCGCAGCCGCGACGAGCGTCGGAAACACGATTCACCGCCCACCGCGGAGCTCCTGCATCGCCTTCCGCGCCGGCTGTCCGGCGGTTATGCTGGGCTCGTGAGCGCCGGGCTCGTCGTTCTGATCGCGCTGGCCGTTGTCGTCTTCATCATCCTGGCTCGGTCGATCCGGATCGTGCCCCAGGCGCGTGCCGGCATCGTGGAGCGGCTCGGCCGCTACCAGCGCACGCTCAACCCGGGCCTCGCGCTGCTGGTTCCGTTCGTGGACCGCCTGCGGCCGCTGATCGACCTGCGTGAGCAGGTCGTCTCGTTCCCGCCCCAGCCCGTCATCACCGAGGACAACCTCGTGCTCGGGATCGACACGGTCGTCTACTTCCAGGTGAACGACCCGAAGGCCGCGAGCTACGAGATCGCCAACTACATCCAGGCGATCGAGCAGCTCGTGGTCACAACGCTCCGCAACGTCATCGGCGGGATGACACTCGAGGACACCCTCACCTCGCGCGACAAGATCAACGCGGAGCTCCGCACGGTGCTCGACGAGGCCACCGGCAAGTGGGGCATCCGGGTGAACCGCGTCGAGATCAAGTCGGTCGACCCGCCCGGTTCGATCCAGGAGGCGATGGAGAAGCAGATGCGCGCGGAGCGGGACAAGCGGGCGGCGATCCTCCAGGCCGAGGGCTACAAGCAGTCGCAGATCCTCACCGCGGAGGGCGAGAAGCAGAGCTCGATCCTCAGGGCCGAGGGCCAGCGCGAGTCGCAGAGGCTCTACGCCGAAGGGCAGGCGAAGGCGATCGAGACCGTCTTCCAGGCGATCCACGACGGCGACGCCGATCCCAAGCTGCTCGCCTACCAGTACCTGCAGATGCTGCCGCAGATCGCCCAGGGCGAGTCCAACAAGGTCTGGATCATCCCGAGCGAGTTCACGCAGGCGCTGGGCCAGCTGAGCTCGGCGATCTCGTCGGGCGGCGACGGCGGCGCCGAGCAGGGCCGCCGGGCAACGCCGCCGCCCGCGCAGTAGGGCCTTCCGGCCCCGCTAGCCTCATCGAGCGTGTTCGAGACGCTCTCAGATCGGCTTCAGGCGGCGCTGTCGGACGTCCGCGCGCGCGGCAAGCTGACCGAGGACGACGTCGCGAAGGCGATGCGCCAGGTCCGGCTTGCGCTGCTCGAGGCCGACGTGAACTTCCAGGTCGTCAAGTCGTTCACGGCACAGGTCAAGGCGCGGGCGCTGGGGGCGGAGGTCCTCGAGGCGCTCAACCCGGGGCAGCAGGTGGTGAAGCTGGTGAGCGAGGAGCTCACGACGCTGATGGGCGGCGCCGCTCGCGACATCGCCTTCGCCAGCAAGCCGCCCACCGTCGTGCTGATGGCCGGGCTCCAGGGCTCGGGCAAGACCACGGCCTGCGCCAAGCTCGCCCGCCACCTGCGTGAGGAGCACGGCAAGGACGTGGCCCTCGCGGCCTGCGACGTGTACCGGCCAGCCGCCGTGGAGCAGCTCGTGAAGGTGGGCCGGGCGGGGGGCGCGACGGTGTACGAGCAGGGCACGGACCGCGACCCGGTGGACATCGCGGGATGGGCGCTCGACCAGGCGCGTGCCGACGGCCGGGACGTGCTGATCATCGACACGTCGGGCCGGCTGCACGTGGACGCCGAGCTCATGGAGGAGCTCGCGCGCATCCGCCGGCGGGTGAAGCCGCACGACGTCCTGCTCGTCGTCGACGCGATGACCGGCCAGGACGCGGTCAACGTCGCCGAGAGCTTCGCCGAGACCGCGAACTTCGACGGCGTCGTGCTGACCAAGCTCGACGGCGACGCGCGCGGCGGAGCCGCGCTGTCGGTGAAGGCCGTCACCGGCAAGCCGATCATGTACGCCTCGACCGGCGAGAAGCTCGACGCCTTCGAGCGCTTCCACCCCGACCGGATGGCGCAGCGCATCCTCGGCATGGGCGACGTGATGACGCTGATCGAGAAGGCGGAGCAGCATTTCGACGAGGACCAGGCGGCCGACCTCGAGCGCAAGATCCGCAAGCAGCAGTTCACCTTCGACGACTTCCTCGGCCAGATGCAGCAGGTCCGAAGGATGGGACCGCTGACCGGGCTCTTGAAGATGCTCCCCGGCGCGGGCTCCCTGGGCATCGGGAACCTGAAGGTCGACGACCGCGACCTGGACCGCCTGCAGGCGATCATCACCTCGATGACGCCCGAAGAGCGGGCCCACCCGGAGATCCTCAACGGCTCGCGGAGGCGGCGCATCGCGCGCGGCTCGGGCACCACCGTCGCGGCGGTCAACCAGCTCGTCAAGCAGTTCGGTCAGATGCAGAAGGTGATGCGCCAGCTCCAGCAGGGAAAGATGCCGTCGCTGTCGCAGCTGGCCGGCGGGCGCTAACGTAACCCGCCTTCAGATGGCGGTACGGCTCCGGTTGACAAGGGTGGGTTCGAAGAAGAACCCGATCTGGCGCGTGGTGGTGGCCGATCAGCGCTCGCCGCGCGACGGTCGGGTGATCGAGACCGTGGGGCGCTACAACGCCCAGACCGAGCCATCCGAGATCGAGCTGGACGAGGACCGTATCCGGCACTGGATCGACCGGGGCGCGCAGCCCAGCGACACCGTCAGGCGCCTCATGCGCATCAAGGGGATCGCCGCCCCCAGTCGCTAGGTGGCGGGCGCTTCGGTGAAGGACCTCATCGAGTTCCTCGTGCGGGCGCTGGTGGACGCTCCCGACCAGGTGTCGGTGGAGTCATACGAGGACGACGACGGGACCGTCGTGTACGAGGTCCGGGTCGCCGAGGACGACGTCGGCAAGGTGATCGGCCGCAGCGGGCGCACCGTGAACGCGCTGCGCGCCGTCGTTCGCGCGGCGGCGATGCGCGATGGCCGGCGGGTGCTCGTCGACGTCGTCGATTGAGCTCCAGGTTGGCCGGCCGGGTGGGCCGCGCGCACGGTCTGGACGGAAGCTTCTACGTGGAGGGCGCGGTCGCCGAGCTCCTCGATGAGGGAATGGCGCTCGCGGTCGCCGGCCGCTCCGCGACGATCGTGAGGCGCGCGGGTACCGAGGGGCGGCCGCTCATCAGGATCTCCGGGATCGAGAGCAGGGAGGCGGCCGAAGCGCTCCGCGGCGGGCCGCTGGTCGCCGCCGCCGGGGGCGCCTCGCCCAAGCGACCCGCCGGTGAGTGGGAGGCCTCGGAGCTGGTGGGCTGCGACGTGCCCGGGATCGGAGCGGTCACCCGCGTGGTCTCGGGGCCGTCGTGCGACCTGCTCGAGGTCGGCGATGAGGGCCTCCTCGTCCCGTTCGTGTCGGATGCCGTGCGGCGGGTGGACGTCGCGGGCCGCCGCATCGAGGTGGACCTCCGGTTCCTCGGGCTCGACCAGGAGGGGGGCCCGGAGTGAACATCGACGCCATGACCTTGTTCCCGGGCTGGTTCGACTGGTTCGCCGAGCAGAGGCACGTCCGCAACGCGGTCGAGCGCGGGTTGCGCCTGGAGGCCGTCGACCTGCGCGCCGCCACGCCGCTCTCCGCCGGCAAGGTCGATGACACGCCATACGGAGGCGGCGCCGGGATGGTGATCCGGGTGGACGTGGTGGAGGCGGCCCTGCGCGATCGCTACGACGTCGAGGCGGAGGAGGTCCGGCGCACCCGCCGGGTGATCGCGCTGGCCGCCGGGGGACGGCAGTTCGATGATGCTCTCGCCGGCGAGCTCGCCGGTGGCGGCGCCGACCTGACGCTCCTGTGCGGGCGCTACGAGGGCTTCGACGAGCG
>Ga0066690_10000529_pt1 | contig 11891 bp, 8 predicted proteins | sample GraSoiAngelo_139_FD_62303 | JGI IMG/M metagenome (GOLD analysis project Ga0066690, IMG submission 62303) | Grasslands soil microbial communities from the Angelo Coastal Reserve, California, USA - 14_0929_12_20cm | ecosystem: Environmental > Terrestrial > Soil > Grasslands | place: USA...
GGTTCGCCGATGGACTGCGCCGCGATTACGCCCGTGGCTTCGCCCAGTTCGACAAGCCGGCCGGAAGCCAGGTTGCGGCCGTAGCACATCACGCAAACCCCGCGCTTGGATTCGCAAGTCAGCACCGAGCGGATTTTCACCCTCTCGATACCAGCCGCTTGAATCGCGCCTGCCAGTTCTTCGGTGATTTCCTGGTTGATGTCAACGATCACGTTGCCATCGTAGTCTTTGATTTTTTCCAGCGAGACTCGACCCACAATCCGGTCACGCAGCGGCTCGATTATTTCACCGGCCTCCACGATACCGGCCACGTAGATGCCATCTACCGTTCCGCAATCGTATTCGCTGATGATGACATCCTGTGCCACGTCAACCAGGCGGCGGGTCAGGTATCCCGAATCTGCCGTCTTGAGAGCCGTGTCAGCCAGACCCTTACGAGCGCCGTGCGTCGAGATGAAGTATTCCAGCACGGTCAACCCTTCGCGGAAGTTCGCAGTGATCGGTGTCTCGATGATTTCCCCCGACGGCTTGGCCATCAAACCGCGCATCCCGGAGAGCTGACGAATCTGCTGTTTCGATCCGCGAGCGCCGGAGTCGGCCATGACGTAAATCGGGTTAATCTCACCTTGCTTATCGCGCTGCTGCATCTGGCCGAACATCTCGTCCGCAACCTTTTCGGTGATGGCAGACCAGATTTCAATCACCTTGTTGTAGCGTTCGCCGTTAGTGATAGCGCCGTCCAGGTATTGCTGTTGCACGCTGACGCCCTGCTTCTCAGCATCGCGCACCAACGTCTTCTTATTGTCCGGAACGACCATATCGTCAATGCCGATGGAGAGGCCCGCCTTAGTCGCGTACCGGAACCCCAACTCCTTGACTTCGTCCAGCATCTTCACTGTGGTTTCCAGGCCGAACCTGAGATAGCCGTAGGTGACCAGCTGGCCGACACCCTTTTTCTTAAGCAGGCCGTTGATATATGGCATGGCCTCGGGCAGATGATCGTTCAGAATGGCGCGTCCGACGGTAGTGTTCAGGAACTGGCGCTCATAGTTCACCGGCTCGGTGTGAGTGATGTCCTGATCGTCGTACGCACTGGTCAGATCGATTACTTCGCCGGTATAGCGCAGGCGAATCGGCGAAAGCGTTTCGACTTCGCCCGCTTCCAGCGCCAGCAACACCTCGTCAATGTTGGCGAAAGCACGGCCTTCGCCCTTGGCGCCAGGCTTGGATTTGGTCACGTAGTAAATTCCCAGAACCATGTCCTGTGTGGGCACAGTAATTGGCTGTCCCGACGCCGGCGACAAGATGTTGTGCGACGACAGCATCAGCACGCTGGCTTCGACCTGCGCTTCCGGAGACAGCGGAATGTGCACCGCCATCTGGTCGCCATCGAAGTCCGCGTTGAATGCAGTGCAGACCAAGGGATGAATCTTGATGGCCTTGCCTTCTACCAGCACCGGCTCGAATGCCTGAATGCCCAGCCGGTGCAGTGTTGGAGCGCGGTTCAAGAGCACGGGGTGATCTTTAATCACCTCTTCCAGGATGTCCCACACAATGGGTTCCTGCTGCTCCACCATTTCCTTGGCTTGCTTGATGGTCGTGCAGTGCCCGGTCTGCTCCAGCCGGTGATAGATGAATGGCTTGAACAATTCCAGAGCCATCTTCTTCGGCAGACCGCACTGGTGCAGCTTGAGTTCGGGGCCGACCACGATTACGGATCGACCGGAGTAGTCCACGCGCTTGCCCAGCAGGTTCTGGCGGAAGCGTCCCTGCTTGCCTTTCAGCGTGTCGGAGAGAGATTTCAGCGGCCGGTTGTTGGCCCCGCGCAGCACTCGACCACGGCGTCCGTTGTCAAACAGCGCGTCGACGGCTTCCTGCAACATGCGCTTTTCGTTGCGCACGATCACTTCCGGCGCATGCAGGTCCATCAGCTTCTTCAAACGATTGTTGCGGTTGATCACGCGCCGGTACAGATCATTGAGATCGGACGTGGCGAAACGGCCGCCATCCAATGGCACCAGAGGCCGCAACTCCGGCGGAATAACCGGAATCACATCCAGGATCATCCAGTTCGGCTTGTTGCCGCTCTTGCGGAACGCCTCGACGACCTTCAGCCGCTTGGCATACTTCAGCCGCTTCTGCAGGGAAGACTCGTTCTTCATCTTCTCGCGCAGCTCGCCGGAGAGGGTTTCGATCTCGACGCGCTTCAGCAATTCCTTGATGGCTTCCGCGCCCATCATGGCCTTGTAGCCAGTGGCACGGAACTGCTGGTCCAGTTCGCGGTACTTGGCTTCGTCCTTGATGATTTCCTTCTCTTTTACCGGGGCCTCACCAGGTTCGACGACAACGTAAGCTTCGAAATAAAGCACAGACTCCAAATCGCGCAACGAAATATCCAGCAGGTGTCCGATGCGGCTGGGCAATCCCTTGAAAAACCACACGTGTGAACAGGGCGATGCCAGTTCGATGTGGCCAAGGCGTTCGCGACGAACTTTCGACAGCGTGACTTCCACCCCGCACTTGTCGCAAATCACGCCCCGATGTTTCATCCGCTTGTATTTTCCGCACAGGCATTCCCAGTCGGTTACCGGACCAAAGATACGGGCGCAGAACAGGCCATCCCGCTCCGGTTTAAAAGTGCGGTAATTGATGGTCTCCGGCTTGGTCACTTCACCGTGCGACCAGCTCCGAATTTTTTCCGGAGATGCCAGGCTGATACGGATGGCGTCGAAATCGGCGATCGGGTTTACCAGGTCAAAGGGGCTCGAACGATACAAGGTGTTCCTCGGCTTCCTGCGGCTGTTACGCTGCCGCCTGCGGCTCCTGAAACTCAATGGCCAGTGATGAGTGGTCAGTGGCCACTATTCTCTCGGCCTGACTGCTCAGGTGCATGGCAATCGGCCAGTTGTCCTCCCAAAATCCTTCGTGACAGCGCTGCGAGCGGCCAGCCAGGTTTCACCGGCCACTCCGCTGCCCTTTTGCGCTAGTCCGCCGCCGCTGTGGCCATCGGCTTCTTTTCCGTGGCTTTGATCAGCTCGACGTCAAGACAGAGTGACTGTAATTCGCGAATCAGCACGTTGAAGGATTCAGGAACGCCGGGTTCCATGGCGGCCTCGCCCTTCACAATGGCCTCGTAAATTTTGGTGCGGCCATAGACATCGTCTGATTTCGCGGTCAGCAGTTCCTGAAGAATGAACGCTGCGCCATATGCTTCCAGCGCCCAGACTTCCATTTCTCCGAAGCGCTGTCCGCCGAATTGCGCCTTGCCACCCAGCGGCTGCTGCGTGATAAGTGAATACGGCCCGATGGAACGCGCGTGAATCTTGTCGTCCACCAGGTGCGACAGCTTCAGCATGTAGATATAACCGACGGTGACTGGCTGTTCGAACTGATCGCCGGTCACGCCGTCGTGCAGGAAAGTCTTTCCCGACGTTGGCAGCCCAGAGCGTTCGAGCAGCGCCTTGATTTCCGTCTCGCGTGCGCCGTCGAATACAGGTGACGCCATGAATACGCCCTTGGTAAGACCTTTCGCAGCCGCTTCGAGTTCATCCCCGTTGAGGTCGGCGACGTAGTCCACCATCGGTGTGTCTTTAAACAGGGTTTTCAGTTCGCGCTTTATAGTCTCCTCGCGCGTGTTCTCGGCCAAGAGTTGAGTAATCTTTTTCCCCAACTCATGTCCTGCCCAGCCCAGGTGGGTTTCGAGAATCTGGCCCACGTTCATACGGCTAGGTACGCCAAGCGGGTTGAGAACGATCTCCACCGGCGTTCCGTCATTGAGGTACGGCATGTCCTCATCCGGCAGGATGCGGGCGATGACCCCTTTGTTTCCATGACGGCCGGCCATTTTGTCGCCCACACTGAGCTTGCGCTTCATGGCGATGTAGACCTTGACCAGCTTGATCACTCCAGGAGGCAGCTCGTCGCCCTTGGTGAGCTTGTCTTTCTTTTCGTTGACGATCTTTTTGAGAACGTCAATCTGACGCGACGTCATTTCCTCGATCTCATCAATCTGCTCGTTTACTCGCGGATCTTTATCAGGGAACTTGATACGCTTAAGGTTCCGAGTTGAGATTCGTTCAATGGTGTCGCGATCAAGGCCTGCACCTTTCGTCAGCAGGCGCTTGTTGGTGCGTTCGTCGTGCAGATCGGCAAGCACTTCCTTGCCCCCGAGCAGGCCTTCGAGTCGTTTCAAACGTTCATCAGTGAGGATTCGAATCTCATCCGAGAGATTCTTCTCCAGCTTGGCAATCTGCTCGCCCTCGATGAACTTGGCGCGCTCGTCCTTCTCCTGGCCTTTGCGGGAGAAGATCTTCACATCCACTACCACCCCTTCAATGCCGGGAGGGCAATAGAGTGAAGCATCGCGAACGTCCCCGGCCTTTTCGCCGAAGATGGCGCGCAAAAGTTTCTCTTCCGGCGTGAGCTGAGTCTCACCTTTCGGCGTGACCTTCCCGACCATTATGTCGCCTTGTTTCACGCTGGCGCCGATGCGGATCACACCGGCCTCATCCAGATTGCGTAGCATCGATTCGCTGACGTTCGGGATATCACGGGTCACTTCCTCCGGCCCGAGCTTGGTGTCACGCGCTTCGATCTCGAATTCCTCAATGTGGACGGAAGTGTAGTAATCGTCTTTCACCAGCTTCTCGGAGACCAGGATGGCGTCCTCGAAGTTGTAGCCACGCCACGGCATGAACGCGACCAGCACGTTCCGTCCCAGCGCTAACTCGCCAAAATCGGTGCATGGGCCATCGGCAATTACGTCGCCCTTGGCCACCCGCTGCCCGCGCTGGACGATCGGTTTCTGGTTGATGCACGTGTTCTGATTGGAACGCTTGAATTTGGTGAGCTGGTAAATGTCGCTGCCTACTTCGCGGGAAAGCTGCCCTGGATGGTGCTCACCTTCAACCCGCACAATGATGCGCTCCGAGTCAACGGAATCGATAATGCCATTGCGCCGAGCCAGAATCACCGCACCCGAGTCGCGTGCGGTCACACCTTCCATGCCGGTGCCGACAATTGGAGCTTCGGCGCGCAGCAAAGGCACGGACTGACGCTGCATGTTCGCTCCCATCAGGGCGCGGTTGGCATCGTCGTGCTCGAGGAAAGGTACGAGCGAGGCAGCTACAGAAACAAGCTGCTTCGGGCTGACGTCGATGTAATCCACTTCGTCGCGATTCACTAATACAAAGTTGCCCGCCTTGCGAGCGTTGACCAATTCACCCACGATGCGGCCCTTATCGTCTAACTCCACGTTCGCCTGCGCGATTACGTGGCGGTCTTCTTCCCATGCCGAGAGGTAGAACGAGTATGGTTCGATCTCAGCCGGACGCTTGCGGCGTTCTTTCACCTCCGCGTTGGCCTTTTCAATCTCATGCTTCTCCACGTGATCGCCGGTCTTGTAGTCGCTGTCGCCGGCGTTAACCACGCTGACGTAATCCACAACTCGCCCGTTCCTTACCTTGCGATAGGGCGACTCGATGAAACCGTAGTCGTTGATACGCGCGTAGCAACTCAACGACGAAATCAAGCCGATGTTCGGACCTTCCGGCGTCTCGATCGGGCATATACGGCCATAGTGCGTTGGGTGGACGTCGCGGACCTCGAATCCAGCGCGCTCGCGCGACAGACCGCCCGGCCCAAGCGCTGACAGACGGCGTTTGTGGGTGATTTCCGAAAGCGGGTTCGTCTGATCCATGAACTGCGACAGTTGGGATGAACCAAAGAACTCACGAATTGCGGCCATCACCGGCTTGGCGTTCACCAGGTCGTGCGGCATGGCCGTAGACATTTCCTGGTACACGCTCATCTTTTCCTTGATGGCGCGCTCCATACGGACCAGGCCGATCCTGAATTGGTTTTCCAAAAGCTCGCCAACGGCGCGAACCCGGCGGTTGCCCAGGTGATCGATGTCGTCCACCGTGCCGATGTTCTTGCGCAGCTTCAGCAGGTACCGGATGGTGCCGTAAAAATCGTCTGGATCAAGCGTACGCTTATCAAGACTGGTCGCATCCTGATTTTCGAACAGCTTGATGTTGAATTTCAGACGCCCGACGCGGGAGAAGTCGTACTTGCGGGCATCGAAGAACATGCCATGAAACAGGGCTGTCGCCGTGTCCAGCGTCGGAGGATCACCGGGCCGCAGCTTGCGGTAAATCTCGATTAGGGCTTCCTGCGGAGTCTTCACGGAATCGCGGCGCAACGTCTGGCTGATCACGGTTCCGACGTCGTCGCGCTCGGGGAAGAAGATGTTTAGTTCGACCACGCCGCTGGCATCAAGAATCTTCGCCAGCTTGTCGGCGGTGAGTTCCGAGTTGGCTTCGAGCAGTACTTCACCCGTGGTCGTATCTACCACGTCGCTGGCTACCCAGGCGCCTTCCAGATCGCTCATGTCCACTTCAATCTCGCTGATCTTCGCCTTCTGAATATCTTTCATGATTTGGGCGTTGATCTTGCGGCCGGAGTGTGCGACCTCCTCCCCTGACTTGCTCTTGATGCTGTGCGCCAGTTTCATGCCCAGCAGATTGGTGGGCTTGTCGCTCGTTGGATCGAGTGTCCAGTAGAGCTTCTTATCGCGCACTACCAGCCGGTCCACGATATAGAAGGTGCGCAGGATGTCTTCGCCCGAACGCAACCCCAGGGCGCGCAGGAAAATCGTCCCCAAAAACTTGCGCTTGCGATCAATGCGCACGTACAGGACGTTCTTCTGGTCGTATTCGAATTCCACCCAAGATCCGCGATAAGGAATGATCTTGCCCAGGAAATAGGTGCGATTATTCGCTGTCTCAAAGAACACTCCCGGGGAACGGTGCAATTGGCTGACGATCACTCGTTCAGTGCCGTTCACGATGAAAGTGCCGTTCTGAGTCATCAACGGCACATCGCCGAAGAATACTTCCTGCTCCTTGATGTCACGAATGGAGCGGTTACCGCTTTCCGCATCCTTTTCGTAGATGGTCAGGCGCATGGTGACTTTGAGCGGCGCCGAGTAGGTCATGCCGCGCTCTTCGCATTCGCTGACATCGTATTTCAACTGCAATCCAACCGGATCGCCGCACTTATTGCAGAAGTCGGGGGTATTTGCGTTGTACGTGCCGCAGCGGTGGCAAAGCACGTCTCCGGGATGGAAGGGATCCGTAATCACCGTAAAGCCGCAGTTCTTGCAGGTAGTACGCAGGTGGTGGAGACCCTTCAGGTGGCCGCACTTGCATTCCCAGTTGCCAATGGCATAATCCACGAATGCCAGTTCCGACTGCTTGCGGAAATCTTCAATCGGAAATACCGACTGGAATACTGCCTGTAAGCCGGCGTCATCGCGTTCACTCGGCAACCGGTCCATCTGCAGGAAGCGATCATAAGACCGCTTCTGAACTTCAATCAGGTTCGGAATCTGGATGGTCGCTGGTATCTTGGAAAAATCAAAACGCTTTCGGAGAGAGTTAGTCTTTGTCGGCATGCTTGGGACTCCAACTTTCTAGCGCAGCCGTCGGCCGCGAGAAGAACGAGGAATGTGTGGTGCGGGCGCCCTGCCCGCAAGTAACTGTGGCGCAAAAACCGCGCCGTAGCATTACATCTGTGTGAAACCGGGAAAAAATAGCAGACGCCCGCGGGGACAAGCTCTCCCGCAGGCGCCGAATGCGTCTATTTGCCTCTCATGATTTGTCTGTTTCCGCGCCAGTTCTAAGGCCTGTTCCGTCCCGCTGCCCGCGAGACAGGCTGCCAAACTCTTCGCTAACGACCCTGTTCCACTTGCCGGATGCTCCACAGTGCAGGGCCGCCATCAGTTCGCGTAAACGAGGAAAGCGGCATTTATATAGATGCTAACACCACTTCCCAGGGTTCATCCAGTGAGATCGTACTTTTTATCGAAAATTGCCATTCGCAGACACCATCGGTGCCAAGCCAGCGGAATCGTCCTCAGATGCCTTTAGGCGAATCCCTGGTATCACTTGCGGCTCCTCGGCATAGCCCCCTGCCGCTTAGCCGCGCCGCCAACGCTTCACTTGACCTCGACTGTTGCCCCAGCATCGGTGAACTTCTTCCTGATGTTCTCCGCTTCTTCCTTGGAAATACCCTCTTTGATGGGTTTAGGTGCGCTGTCCACCAAGTCCTTGGCTTCCTTTAAGCCCAAGCTGGTAACTTCGCGCACTGCTTTGATAACGTTGATCTTGTTGGCGCCCACTTCCTTCAGCACCACGCTGAATTCGGTCTTTTCTTCGGCCGGAGCAGCGCCCGCTGCCGCGCCTGCGCCACCACCGCCAGCCATCATCACTGGCGCCGCCGCTGCTGAGACGCCGAGACGCTCTTCAAGCTTCTTCACCAGGGCTGCCGCATCGAGCAGTGACAACCCAACGATTTGTTCTTCCAACTGCTGCAGATCCGCCATTTCTATTTCTCCAGTTTTCGAATTGTTAGTCTTGCCTATTCGCCACCAGCGGCCAAGTTTCCAGTGCGACCAGGTCCTTGCCGCTGCGCCAGACTCGCTGCCAGCTCGGAACCGCGCAACCCTCAGCTGCTGATAACCAAATCCATCTTGAGTAATTTCAATTGCTCAATTACCAATTATCCAATTACCAATCTTCTACGCTTCCCTGAATTTCTGCTTCTCCACTCCCTGGTTGATCACCACTGCCAAATCGCGCCCGATGGCATTCACGACTGTAACCAGGCGCTGCGCCGGAGCACTGATCAGGAACAGGAGCTTGGAGTAAATCTCTTCCTTGGACGGCATGGTGGCCAGCGCCTCGATCTCCCTAATCGAGATAACGCGGCCTTCGACCACCCCCGCCTTAAAGCTGAACTCAGGATTGTCCTTCGAATACTTCGCCAACGCCTTGGCCAGCGCGACCGGATCACCCTGGGTATACGCAATCGACGTCCGGCCTTCCAGGCCCTTTAAAATCTCCTCGACCGCCGTACCTTTGGCCGCGCGCTCCGCCAGCGTGTTTTTCACCACCCGGTAGCGAGCGCCCGATGCCCGCAGCGCCTTGCGCAGTTCGAAATCCTGCGCCACCGTGAGTTTGCCGAACGTCGCCACAACCACACTGGAGACTTTCTTCAGTTCCCCACTCAACTGTTCGACTTGTTCAATCTTCTTTGCTCTCGTAACTGCCATCTTGTTGATCCCTTAAGTACCGAGTAATCGAACTGGACTATCTACGCCTTCGCTGCGGTCTCTACTGCCGTGGTATCGATCGCTATCCCCGGTCCCATGCTGGAGCTAAGAAAGCATCCCTTGATGTACTTGCCTTTCGCGACAGAAGGCTTGGCTTTCACCACACTCGTAATCACCGTGGTGGCGTTATCCACCAGTTTCTCCGGCGGGAACGAAATCTTTCCCACCGGGACATGAACCAGCGCAGTCTTATCCGTGCGGAACTCAACCTTGCCAGCCTTAACTTCCTGTACGGCCCGGGCCACGTCGAAGGTCACCGTGCCCGTCTTTGGGTTAGGCATCAATCCCTTGGGACCAAGAATCTTTCCCAAACGTCCCACTGACTTCATCACATCTGGGGTCGCAATCAGCGCATCGAAGTCGGTCCAATTCTCCTTGGTAATCTTCTCGACCATATCTTCGCCGCCCGCGTAATCCGCGCCGGCTGCTTCGGCTTCTTTCACCTTTTCGCCGCTCGCAATAACCAGTACCTTCTTCGATTTACCCAACCCGTGCGGCAGTACGACGGTCCCGCGGACCATCTGGTCGGCGTGCTTGGGATCGACGCCGAGCCGCAATGTCACTTCAACCGTCTCGTCGAACTTGGCGAACTTCACTTTTTGCAGCAACGGAACCGCTTCCTGAAGCGTGTACGGACGCTGTTCCACCGCGGCCCGCGCCTTCGTAATGTTCTTTCCTGGTTTCCTCATTTATTTTCCTCGTCTCCCACCGCCCAGCATTGTTCCGTCAGGGCCGTAGTGTCTTCGACTGTTGATTCCTTACCCAACTACGTCAATGCCCATCGATCTTGCCGTGCCGCGCACGCTCTTGACAGCGGCGTCAACCGAAGCCGCGTTAAGGTCCGGCATCTTCTGTTTAGCGATCTCCTCGACCTGTTTGGCCGTGACTTTCCCTACCTTGTCTTTGTTCGGCGTGCCTGATCCTTTCGCGATACCCGCCGCCCGCTTCAGTAAAATGGATGCCGGAGGCGTCTTGGTGATGAACGTGAACGAGCGATCGTTATAGACCGACACCACAACCGGAATGATGAGTCCCTCCAGTTCCTTCGCGCTGGTGCGCGCATTGAACTGCTTGCAGAACTCCATAATGTTGATCTGCGCCTGCCCCAGTGCAGGGCCTACCGGAGGCGCCGGGGTAGCCTTTCCCGCGGCGATTTGCAGCTTCACCGATCCTGTGACCTTCTTTGCCATTCCTCAATCCTCCTTCTAAGGCTTGCGCCGCGCCGAAGGCGCTCACTCACGGCTGCCTCTTGCTACGCGACCTTCTCCACTTGATTAAACTCGAGCTCGACCGGCGTAGATCGCCCGAAAATCGTGACCATCACCTTTAGCGTCTCGCGGTCCTCGTTGACTTCGTCCACGATGCCGGTAAAGCTGGCGAACGGCCCTTCGGTGATACGCACCGACTCATTCTTTTCGAACTTGACCTTGAGCTTGGGCTTGTCCTTGCCCTCGTTGACGCGATAGACGATGTGGTTAACCTCTTCGTCCGACAGTGGCGTGGGCTGCTGACCTGTGCCTACGAATCCAGTCACTCGAGGGGTGGACTTCACCACATGCCAGACATGGTCATCCATGTCCATTTCCACCAGAACGTATCCGGGATAAAACATTCGCTCGGTGGTGTATTTCTTGCCGCCGCGGATTTCTGTTACCGGCTCGGTCGGGATCAGCACCCGTCCAATTTTTTCCTGCAAGCCAAAAGCTTGGACGCGGGACTCCAGCGACTCCTTCACCTTGCGTTCGAAACCGGAATATGAGTGGATGATGTACCACTTCATATTCGGATTGCGAGGAGGTTCGCCGGCCATTACGGAATCGACGCTCGATGTCGTCGTTCCGTCCTGAGTTTGCGATTCCGGGTTGCTGTCGCCGGCGTCGGGTTTTTCTTCGTCCTGCATAACTTGCCTGCTTCTCAAGAATTCCTGCCCTTCCCTCAGCCGCGGTGCGAAAGTGTGCGCAGCACCCAGTCGATGCCCCGCCCGATCAGCGTGTCTACACCCCAGAAGTAAAGTCCGAACAGAAACACGGTAATGATGACCACCGTAGTGGTGGCTCGGACTTCCTTGAATGACGGCGAAGTCACTCTCTTCATTTCGGTGCGAACGTCGCCGTAATAGCCCTTGATTCGCTCCGGCCAGGACAGTACCCGCCCGCCAAAACTATCCTCGTGGCTCGCTGCTGAAATCGACTTTGACATTTTCTTAGTCTCGATTGCCATCTACTGCACCATGTTTACCCGATTCCCGCTTCCAAAACTCTGGCAGGGGCGGAGGGATTCGAACCCCCAAGTCCGGTTTTGGAGACCGGCAGTTTAACCGTTGAGCTTACGCCCCTAAAACCGATTGAGTAATTGGGCAATTTGTAAATTGGGTAATTTGAAAACCGCGCGCCGTTGAGCTTTTGATCTTCAATTACCCAATTACTCAATCACTAAATTACCAATGCCTTACTTCACTTCCTTATGCGGCGTGTGCTTCCGGCAACGACGGCAGAACTTCTTCAGCTCCAGCCGGTCCGGTGTCGTCTTCCGGTTCTTGGTTTTCGAATAGTTCCGCTCTTTGCAATCACCGCACTGCAATGTAACAATTTCTCGGGGCATCGCTCACTCCCAGTCCCTTCTCCGCTTTGTGTGGCGCGGGCGCCTCGCCCGCGTTCGATTCAAGTGACCTCTTTGCGTTATTGAATAATCTCGCTGATGGTTCCCGCGCCCACCG
>Ga0066690_10000531_pt1 | contig 11877 bp, 10 predicted proteins | sample GraSoiAngelo_139_FD_62303 | JGI IMG/M metagenome (GOLD analysis project Ga0066690, IMG submission 62303) | Grasslands soil microbial communities from the Angelo Coastal Reserve, California, USA - 14_0929_12_20cm | ecosystem: Environmental > Terrestrial > Soil > Grasslands | place: USA...
GATGTACTGAACAGCAGCGAGCGATTCCGCGTAGGCTACCACGGCTTCCATGGTCGAGAAGCGCATAAAGCTGCCTTCGAGGACGTTGTAGGGGATGGCTTGCTGGGCTCGGAACATTTGACCTAGACGGCGTCCTTCTCTGGACAGCGATTTTCCCTCGACCGCCTGCGCGACGCCTTCATTCAGCCAGGTGGGACAGCGTCCGCCGGTAGCCTGGCTAACGAAAGAATGCGCCAGCTCGTGTTTCAGCACGCGAGCCAGTTCGGGGGTCATGGACGTGATCCCGCTGATCGGAATGCGCAGCTTGCCGTCATTCACGGCTCCCGACCAGGAAGGGGCATGCGTTACGTCAAAGAAGGCCTGCTCGGTATAAAGAATGACGGGAATGCTGGCGCGGGGCGCGACTCCGAGCTGGCGAACGAGTTCATCGTATTCGGTCTCGAGCGTAGCAATTAACTCGCGGCGCAGCTGCTCAGAAGTCTGCTTGCCTTCGTAGCGCAAAGTGAAATGGCTGCTCTCCCGCTGGGCGAAATCCGCTTCGGTCGTAGACTCGCGGTTCGCTTTTGCCAGATATTGCTCGACGACGGGGTCAGGACGCAGTTCAAGGGAACGGTTCCAGGAGCGGATGGCATCCTTAGTCCGGTCGGCGGCGAACTGCACGTAGCCCAGCACGGTGTAGGCGTCGGCCGAATTGGGATTGGCGCGCGCCGACCGCTCCGCATAGGACAAAGCTGCTGCCGCATTCCCCGACCGCACCAATGTCATCGCGTAGTAATTCAGAATGGTGGAGTTCTCGGGCTGAAAGCGGAGCGCCGTTTCAAAGTAGCGTTTCGCCTGGGGAAGATTGCCGTGCTCAAATTCGTGTTTGCCGGCGAGAAAGTACGCGGTGGCCGACAACTCCGGCTTCCCTTCTTTCTCCAGCGACGTCAGAGCATCGACATCCACATTGCCATCGTGAACAACTTTCGTGTCCAGATCGTTGTGTCCGGCAAGGCTGTCCTCGGGAACGAATACCGGTAAGTCTTTCGCGGGACCCTGCCCGTTTGCGGACAAGGCATAGGCGGGGGGCAGGCCGCCTGCCTCAATACTTTGCACCGACGATTTCGATATCTTGTACGAGTCATCGCCCACGTCGTACTCGACGTGTTTGCCATTTTCGCGAACGTGATCGGCCCAGATCGTCCGTCCGTTTTTCAGGTGAATGACGTCGGCGGATGAGCGCAGCCTGGCGAAAGCTCCGAAGGAGAGCAGGCCCGCAACGAAGAAGATGACACGCGTCCGCACTCTGGCGCATTCTAACAACGGAGACGGAGCCTCAGTAGGTGACCCAAGTAACCCGGAAAGCAGCAAAATGGACACTCGCCGCGGTGATACTCACGGTCGCGAGCCGATGCGCATCCGGCCAGTCCGCGCCTGACTCCGTTGCTGGAACTCCTCCGCAGACGCTCAATTCGGGCTCGCCCGGGACGCCTGCGCAGGCCCTCTATCTGAACTTACAAAGTGTCGGCTTAGATCCGGCGCGAACCTTTCACATTCGCGGAGCGTCACTCGACCGCCCAGATCTGCACGTCTCCCTGGAAGATGGAGAAATCTCTTTTACGTCCGACATCGCGGGACGAGTGACTGGCGCGTTTTTTGAGGGCGATGGAGAACTGCTGCTGACTCCGCCGAATCAGGTGGAGCGCGCGTCGATGGCGCTCTTCACCGGCATGGCGATTCTGGAGGAACGCTTCTCCACCGGATATCTTCGTTTCAACGACGAAACCTTCGCCGAGTTGCAGCCCTATCTGCGAGCCACGGACGGTGCAAAGGAGTTCAGCTCGCGTTGGAACGAGACCGCGCGCAGCTTGGCCCAGCTGGATGCCCTTCGCTTGCTCGCGACGTTTAGCCGCGCTCTGCCCGTCGCGGGCGGACTTAGCGATGCGGCGAAAAAGCAGATACAAATTGCCACTTCCTCCGATCGCATGTTGCATTTGCGATTACAAGGGCAAAAGCTAGGGACGTTTGATGTGTACTTCGATACGCAGGGCGTCGAAGAAATATGGGCTGGGCAGACCAAGAACGTCGATGGGGCGACCTTTTACGACTTGTGGACATCTTTTACACCGATCCAGTCGCAAACTGGAGCTACCCAGAAGACAGAGGGCGAGGACGTTGCCACCTCACGCTACAAGATTCAAGTGGAAGTCAAACCTCCGACCACCATCACGGCCGAAGCATTTCTTCAGATGGAAGTCCGACAAGGCGGTGAGCGAACCCTCTACTTTGAGCTTTCGCGCTTCCTGCAGGTCAAAGAAGTGGACGTTGGCGGCCATCCCGTGGAGTTCATCAACAATCCGGCGATGGATGGCACCCAACTCGCTAGAAGAGGGAATGACCTGGTGGCCGTCGTCTTTCCCGAGCCTCTGCGGCAGGGCGAGAAGCTGGAGCTGCGGTTTTTGTATGGCGGGGAGGTTCTCTCCGAAGCCGGAGGCGGGCTCTTGTACGTGGGCGCGCGTGGAACCTGGTATCCCAGTCGCGGCCTGCTCATGTCGAATTTCGATCTGGAATTTCATTATCCGCCGGGCTGGACGTTGGTCGCGACGGGAAAGAGAGTCACAGGCGAGGACGCCGCCAGCGACAGCGCGAACTCGGGGCGGACAGAGCAAGACACACACTGGGTTACAGAGCGCCCGAGTACTTTGGCGGGATTCAATCTCGGTCGCTACGAGCGCGCAACGGCTCGCACGGGAGAAGTGAAGGTCGAGGCCTACGCCTCACGCAAGATGGAAAAAAGCTTTCCTCACAGCACGGAGGTGCTCATCAGTCCTCCGGATATTGGCCGCCCCGCTGGTACGCCCCGGCCTGCCCTTCAGCAGCCTGTGGTCCCCTCGCCCGCTCGGAATGCTCAAGAAGTTGCCGACAATGGCGCCCGGGCGGTCGAGTTCTTCTCGCGCCTGTTTGGCCCATATCCTTACAGTTCACTCGAGCTGACCCAGATGCCTGGTCGTATCAGCCAAGGCTGGCCAGGTCTGGTCTTTCTGTCGAGCTTCGCTTTCCTCACGCCGGAAGAAGCCACGGAATTGAGCAAGAATCCGCTGGATGGCGCGATGAACCGCCTTACCCTGCCGCATGAAATCGCCCATCAGTGGTGGGGCGACCTGGTGGGATGGCGCACGTACCGTGATCAATGGATCTCTGAGGCTCTCGCGAATTATTCCGCGCTGATGATGATGGAAACGGAAAAACCTGGAGAAGTCCGACTGATTCTCGAACGCTATCGCGAGGAACTGCTTGAGCCCAACAAGAATGGCGAAACCCTTCGCGATGCCGGACCGGTGAGCCTGGGACTCAGGCTGAACTCGTCGCATTTCCCGAACGGCTACGAGGCCGTCAGCTACGGACGCGGAACCTGGCTGTTCCACATGTTGCGTCATATGCTGCTCGATGCTGAGGCGAAGCAAGCCGGGCATGCGGAAAACGTCCGCCCGGAGAGCGAAGAGCCCTTTGTGCGCGCCTTGCGGAAGGTGCGCGAGCGCTACGCGGGGAAGGCGATCACGACCCGCGAACTATTCGCGGTTTTCGAAGAAGATTTGCCGCGATCGCTGTGCTACGAAGGCCACAAGTCGCTCGATTGGTTTGTGCAGGGGTGGGTGGAGGGCGCCGCTCTTCCGCATTTCCGGACGCAGAATGTGCGATTCGTGAAAAAAGCGAACGGCACGGAAGTAGTGGGCGTAATTGCACAGAAGGACGCACCGCAGGACCTGGTGTCGGCAGTCCCGGTTTATGCGGTAACTGCGGGTAAGCCCCTCTTGCTCGGAACAGTTCTCGCCGATGGACCCGAAACACCATTCCATTTCGCGGTTCCGGTGGGAACGAGAAAAATTGTGCTGGACGCGTATCAGACGATGCTCACTTCTAAATAGAAGACGCAACGTAGCGTAATGGAATGGAGGGACGGGCGTCTCGCCCGTCTGCGGCGGCCCTCTCCACTCATTGGACGTTCGGCTCTCGGACCGGGATCGCCGGGGACGGCTTGGATTTGTCGGTTCCGGACCCCTCGTTGGTGATCGCGGATCCCGGTGCAGCGCTGGTTGCTTCAGAGCCAGCTGCATTCGAAGGCGGTTCGGCAACAAGCTTCTTTGCCGATACCCTCCCCACAATCACAAGATCAACTCTGCGATTTTGCGCGCGACTCTCATTGCTGTTGTTATTGGCGACCGGATGATATTCCGCGTATCCGGCTGCCGAGAGCCGCTCGGGGGCGAATCCGAACTTTGTAATCAGCAATCGCACCAGTTCGGTGGCGCGGGCAGTCGAGAGCTCCCAATTGTCGCTGAATTGCGTATTGTGGATCGGTTTGTTATCGGTATGCCCTTCGATGCGCACGCGGTAATTGCGTTCGGCGAGCAGCCAGGCAATCCGGCTGAAGGTACCGACTGAGGTGGCGCGCATCTTGGCCGAGCCGCTCTCGAAAAATCCGACCTCGCGCAAGCTGACGATTAGTCCGTCGGGACCAATGGTGACGGCAACTTCATTTCTCTTGATTTCCGGCGCCAGCGCATCCTCTAGTTCCTGGCGAAGACTGCCAAGGTCGCCGGCCTCCGACGCTCCCAGGACGCCTTTTGGACTGGGTACGATCCGTCCGAGTGCGGCTGTGCGTTCCGCGTTCTCAATCGCCTGCACGGTGTTGAAGGGAACAGGTTCCTTCGCATCGACTGAAATCGCGGTGCTGGAAGCGGGGAACACGCCGAGTTCCTGGAAGGCGACCTGAATGGCGACGGCGAGTTTGCCTACCTTTCGGCGATCTACTTGGGATGAGGAATACAAAACTACAAAAAAAGCGAACAACAAAGTGATGAAGTCAGCATAGGAGACCAGCCAGCGTTCATGATTGGCATGGGAATGGCGTCGACGGCGGCTCACGGATTCGACTCCGAAGGAACAGTCTCTTCTGGTGTCTTTTTCGCTTCCGCCAGAAAGCCGAGGAGCTTGGTTTCCAGCATTCTGGGATTCATGCCTTCCAGAATCGAGACGACCCCCTCCAACGCCATCTCGTGCACGATCTGTTCCTCCCGAATGCGGATCTTCAATTTGCCCGCCGCGGGCAGCAGAAAGAGGTTGGCGGAGCCGACGCCATAGATGGTCGCGACGAAAGCCACTGCAATGCCGCGGCCGACTTCGTCGATCTTGTCCAGGTGCTGCATGGTCTGAATCAGTCCCAGAACCGCACCAATGATGCCAATCGTGGGCGAGAATCCGCCGGCCGATTCGAACACGTGCGCCAGGTTCTCCTCCTGCTCAGCCTGGTTGTCGAGTTCAAGCTCCATCATCTTCCGCAGTTCCTGGGGTTCAGTCCCGTCAATGGCGAGCATGAGAGATTTCCTGAGAAACGGCTCTTTGATGGTGGGCAAAATCCGATCGAGCGAAACGATGCCTTCCCGGCGCGCTTGGTTCGCAAACTTCACTAATTCGCGCACGGTGGCCAACGGATCAACCCGGGGTGCCGCGAAAATATGTCCCAAACGCCGGAACGCTGACAGCACCACTGCCAAGGGGAACTGAATCAGGACTGCTCCCAAGGTTCCCCCAAACACGATCATGGCGGCCGTTGGCTGCAGCACCTGGCCGAGATTTCCCCCCTCCAGTAACAAGCCGGCCAGAATGCCTCCGACCGCGATCAGCACACCGCCGAATGTGGCCTTATCCACCCGAATTACCTCGTGGGTCCACTCTCGGGCTTGCCGGACTCTGGGGGCGGAGCAAGGGCAACCCGATTATCCCAGCCGGGAAAGATGCCGTTGAGCACGGCCCGGCGGAACTGCACAATGCGGTCCAGGATCTGCGGTACGTTTTCCCGAACCACAATCTTCTCGCCCGTCACCAGCGTGATCACGGTATCGGGAGCTTGCTCGACGAATTTGATCAAGTCCGAATTGACCACCAGAGGCTGATTGTTGAGCCGCGTCAGCTGAATCATCCCGAACGTCCTCTCCACCGTGCCACCGGACACAGCAAGCTTCTGCTCTCTCTATCGGCACGGGGAGGAGGGGCCGTGCGTGCCGACAGAACGCAGCCGGTTACCGAGGTACTGCGTCCCTGGAACAAAAGGTCCTAAAGCACTTTCACCGTGGGCCGATATTCCGCCTGAACACAATTGGGTACCGTAACGAAGAAGGGACAGACCTTCGCAAGGCACGTAGCGGGGCGGTTCCAGCAAGACGGGCCCAGAAAAGGAGAAATTCAAAATGGCGCTTAGCATTCTGAATAACATTCCGTCTCTGGCCGCCCAGAATCAACTGGCGATCACGGGATCGAATCTGCAGCGAACCCTCTTTCGGCTTTCGTCCGGATCACGTATTAACAGTGGTGCGGATGATGCGGCCGGTCTGGCGATCGCCGACGGCTTACGAGCCAATATCACCGCTCTCACCCAATCTGCCCGAAACGCGAATGATGGCGTAGGCAGCTTGCAGGTGGCGGATGGCTCGCTCGCCCAGGTCACCACTCTGCTCAATCGTGCCGTCACGCTGGCCACCGAGTCGGCAACGGGCACGGTTTCCGACACGCAGCGCACTGCGTTGGACTCCGAGTTCACGGCCATCAAGGCGGAAATTAACCGGATTGGCAGCAACACCACCTTTAACGGAACGGCTGTGTTCACGGGCACATCGACAGACGTGTACCTCAGCGATTCCACGGGTGGCGGTGCCAGCACCATTTCAGTGATTACCGGCGCTCTTTCCGCATTGGGAATCGGCTTGGGCGCCAATGCCAGCAATGTCCTGAGTGCGATCGCCAACCCGACCGCGACCAAGACCGCCACCATCGGCACCCAGACTTACACTTTCGTGGCCGCTCTCACAGGGGCCGCGAACGAAGTGAAGGTCGGCGCCAATGCTACCGCGACGTTGGCAAACCTGGCAGCCGCAGTGAACGGAAGTGCGGGGGCCGGCTCAGCCTATGGCACGGGCACAGTGGCGAATGCCGATGTCTCCGCCCTGGCTGCGGCCTCCACCGTGACCTTCACCGCCAAGGTGGCCGGAACTGGCGGGAACCTCCTGGCTACCACCACCAACGACGCAGGCATGGGTTTCAGCAATGGCGCAACCATGACCGGCGGGGCCGGATCCGCGGGCTTGACCACGGCCGCAGCTGCCCAGAGTGCCTTGACTGCGATCAACGGCGCCATTTCATCGGTTGCCGGCACGCGCGGCCAGATCGGCGCTGCCATCAACCGGCTGCAGAGCGCGGTCAACGTCATTCAGAACCAGTCCCAGAACCTGTCGGCTGCCGAAGACGGCATTCGCGCCGCTGACATCGCTCAGGAAGTGGCGAACATGACCAAGTTCTCCATCCTGAATCAGACCGGCATCTCGTCGTTAGCGCAAGCCAACCAGATGCAGCAGAGCGTCTTGAAACTGCTGCAATAGCAATACTCGGGTGAGGAGGGGGACCGCTCTCCTCCTCACCATTTTTTCCTAGGGATGCTTGATGAGCATCAATGGAGTTCAAGCCGTATTCGCCACCACCGAAGCACTCACCGGTCTCGCACCCGAGCACTCCACATCGGCGAGCGCCGAAGCCGTGCCGCCCAAGCCTTCTTCGAACGATATTCTGAAAAACTTGCCGCAGGCGAGGCAATTGCAAGTGGATGCTTCGTTTGGTCAGGCCAATTTGATTATTTATCGGATTCTCGACAAGCAGACGGGAGACTTGATCCTGCAAGTTCCGCCCGAACAGCTTCTGCAGATCGCTAGCAGTATTCAGGAATCATTGCTCGCCGAACAGGCGAGTCCCGAACTTGACGTTCGCAGCTAGCCCGGGTTAGTCAGGAAGGAGAAGCATGTCGAGCACAGGTTTGAATCTCAACAGCCTGGGTATGAACCAGAGCACGGCGACTTCTGGATCCGGCATCGATGTCACCGCCGTGGTGAACCAGATCCTGGATGCGGCGCGCGCTCCCGAACGCCTGTGGCAGCAGCAACAGAGCAATTTCACCGCGCAAAGCAATGCCCTGACCAGCATCAATTCCAGCCTCAGCGCCCTGCAAACCGCGATGCAATCGCTCCACGACATTACGGGAGCGATTTCGGCAAACACGGCAACTTCGTCGCAAACCGGAATCCTGACCGCAAGCGCCCAGTCGGGAGCGGTCGCTGGCACTCATCTGGTGACGGTTACGAATCTGGCTACGACGGCTTCGGTGTACACGGACGCGCTCGCAAACGGCAATACGAACTTTCAAACCGGAGTCATCACGCTCCAGGTTGGCACGAAGAGCACCGACATCACCGTCGATAGCGGCAACAATACCCTGACCGGTCTAGCCAGCACGATCAATAGCCAGCAACTGGGTGTGACGGCCAGCGTAATCAATGATTCGAACGGCTCGCGCCTGGCCCTGATCAGCAAAACTACCGGCCAGCCCGGAGATCTGACCATTACGGGAAACACCACCGGATTGACCTTCCACAAATCCGTAGCCGGCCAGAATGCCTCGCTTACCATCGATGGTGTGCCCTTCAGCAGCGCGACCAATACCGTGACTGGGGCATTGAGCGGCGTTACCTTGAATTTGGTAGGCAGCGCGCCCAATACTCCAGTGCAAATCTCGGTCGGCCCGGATACCAATGGTGCGACCCAGGCTGTCAATAACTTCGTCTCCGCCTACAACGCGGTGATCGGGGCCATCAATGCCCAGTTCACTTACAACACCTCCACCAATAGCGCCGGAACGCTGGCGGCCAACAGCGCATTGCGCTCGCTCCAATCCAGTCTGCTTTCGGATGTAACCTACGCCATGTCCAGCAACAATGGCTATGAGTCGCTGGCCTCGCTCGGCATCGACATGGCCAACGACGGTACGCTCAGCGTGGATCAGGCGAACTTGAATAGCGTTCTGGCCAGCCACTATTCGGACTTCCAGAATTTTTTCCAGGGCTCATCCACGAGCTTTGGGTCGCAACTCGCCGCAGATCTTACCAGCCTGACCAGCCCGACTACGGGAGCTCTCAATGAGAATTTGGCGGAGATCAAGAACCAGCAGACAACCCTGCACACAACCATCTCCGATTTCGAAGATCGACTGGCGGCTCGCCAGCAACAACTCATCATTCAATACAGCCAGATCGATGCCATGCTCCGGCAATACCCGGTGACGCTACAGGCGATCACGGCTCAGCTGGCAACTCTGCAAACGGCACAGAAATGAACACCGACCCCAGGTTTGCGTACCGCGAAAACGCCGCGCGCGGCGCAAGCCCGATTGGGCGAGTAGTACTTCTCTACGAGCAGGTGATCAAAGATCTGGGCGCTGCGATTACCGCCTTAAGCAATCAGGATATTCAGCTGCGGACCCAGAGTTTAAATCACGCCCTGCTGGTGATCGGGCAACTGCAGGCATGCCTCGATCTCGAGCGCGGCGGCGACGTTGCCCGGAATCTGGACCGTTTCTACGGTCTCGTGCTGAAGCGTCTGTTGGAGGCCCAGGTGCGCGCCTCCGCCGAGATTTTGCGCGAGCAAATGGACCTGCTGCTCTCGGTGCGGGCAGCCTGGGTCGAAGCGGAGAATGCCGAAACGCGTGAGCTTGAGCCCACTGAGGGGCATGGCACTCAATCGCCTGCAGCCGCGCCCCGCGTAGATACTCAGCCATCTCACTGGAGGGCGTAGTGTCGGAGCTCTTGGAGAGGGTCCAGCACGCCAATCGGAACCTCGGCCAGCTGGTGGAAATGCTGTCCGCGAACGACGGTTGCATCCGCATCACGCCGGAACATTTGTCGATTCTTCTATCGGAACTGTTGCGGGTAGGCGAGAGAGTCCAAAGCGGGGGCATCCCCGAAACCGATCCTGAGTTGTCTGTCGCCCTCCACCAGTACCGAAAGCTTCTGGAACAGGTACGTGACCTGCTGCCCTCGCTGCAAGCGTGCCTGCTGACCGAGCGCGCGCGACTGGAAGCCGAACGATCTCACCTGGAAGCCGCCCACGCCTGGGCCGAGGGTTCGAGCTACAGCCGATAGCTCGAATTAGTAGTTCAAGTAATCAAAGAGGCTTAACTGCGAGATTTTTCCGGCGGCCGCCAAGGCCGCCGAGCGGGCATTCTGGGCGCTGAGCAGATTGGTGGTGGCTGCAGCCAGGTCCGCCCCTCCGACCGCATTCTCCTGTTGGCTGAGCAGGAGCTTGTCGTTGTTCAGGTAAGTCTGCTGGGATTGCAGCTGGTTCATCGCATTGCCATAGAACACGCGCTGCGCGGTGACGTGGTCGAATGCGGCGCGCACGCCGGTCACCGCCGTGTCGATACCCGTATTGGACTGCAGGACCGTGATCAGATCATGGACTGCCTGAAACATGTCGCTCCCCGGTGCGGCAAAAATCTGCGAGCCCGGTACATTAACCTGCATACTGACGCCATCCCCTACGGCCACGCTGTTGGTGCCCGCATTCCCATCGTAGCGAACGCCCGAAGGCTGGGTCGCGTCGACCACGAAAGGCTGCGCCTGGGTGGCCGTGCCGGCGAAAACGAACTGGCCCTGAAACGAGAGGTTGGCGAGTCCAATCAGTTGGTCCTGGATCCCGTTGAGTTCTCCGACCACCGATGCGCGATTGGCATCCGAAAGCGTTCCGTTGGCGCCCTGCACGCCCAGAGAGATCGCTCTCTGCAGCGCGAGCACTACCGAATTCAAAGTCGAGTCGGTGGTTTGCAGCTGGGCTTGCACAGAATCTGCGCTGCGCAGAAATTGATCGGCCTGGCTGCTCTGCGCCTGGTTCTGCACCAGGATGGCCGCTGCGGATGGATCGTCCGAAGGCGTGTTCACGCGCCGTCCGGAAGCCATCTGCAGCATGGCTTTGTTTTGCTCTTCCTGGGCATTCGCCAGAGACGCCAGCAGGTCAGCGGTAACGTTCGGATTGATGCGCATGACGAATCAGTACCTCCCCAGTTGAATGGCGACATCGGTCATATTGTTCACGACGGTAATGACGTGCGCGGCGGCTTGGTAAGCACGCTCGTAGCGAACGAGGTTGGCAGCTTCCTCGTCCATTGAAACACCCGAGATCGCGGAGCGTTGATCTCCGAGTTGGCGCAAGATCAAGTCGGACGCGTCTCGTTCCGCCGAAGCATTGGCGACGTCGCTGCCCACTCGAAACACGATTCCCGCGTAGAAGTCGGTCGGCGACTGGCCCGCCGTCACCGCCTGCTTTTGTACGTCCAGCAAGCGGGTGAGATTGCCATTGCTGCCCGCACTGCCATCGGAGCTGGCGGCAATCTTGGAGGGGTCGGTAATGACTACCGAGAAATTGGCAGCGGCATCGACTCCCCCCGCCGGAGGAGGACTGAACAGATCGCCCCCGGCAACTCCCGCAAGATCGGTGCCCTGGTGATGCGCGGTGTTGAGCGCCGTGGCCAAGCCGGCAGCCAATGTATCCAGATCGGATCGCAATGCCGGAATCGTCTGGTCGCGTACCGCAAAAATGCCAGCCAGGTTCCCCCCCGCCAGCTTCGCGGTGATGTCGGTGCCCTGGCTGAAGACGTGCTGCACCCCGGAAAAGTCTGTCTGCGTCGTCAGCGCAAAGCTTCTGGTGCCAGCCACCAGAGCATCGCCGCTCGAGGTCGTGATGGTCAGGGTGTTGTCGCTCTTCACGACCGATACGTCCACCAGTTCAGATAGCTGGCGAATCAGCTGGGTGCGCTGATCGACGAACGTTCCAGCGTCCTGGTGGAGATTTTCGATTCCGCTGATCTGCTGGTTCAAGGTTGCGATCTGACCGCTGAGCACGTTGATCTGGTCCACGGTCTGGCCCACACTCAAGTCCAGATTGCTGCGCTGGGACTGGAGATTGTTTACCGTGCTGCGAAACGCGGTGGCCAGATTGCCCGCAGCGGTTAACACCCCTTGACGC
>Ga0066690_10000542_pt1 | contig 11824 bp, 7 predicted proteins | sample GraSoiAngelo_139_FD_62303 | JGI IMG/M metagenome (GOLD analysis project Ga0066690, IMG submission 62303) | Grasslands soil microbial communities from the Angelo Coastal Reserve, California, USA - 14_0929_12_20cm | ecosystem: Environmental > Terrestrial > Soil > Grasslands | place: USA...
ACGACCCCGACCACACGAACTTCATGGTGGCGGGCCCGTGGTACCACGGCCAGTGGCGCGCACCCAAGGCGGACAGCATCGGGCTCATCGCCCTGGGCGGGCACGAAACGGCGCGCGAGTACCGCGAGACCATCGAAGCGCCCTTCTTCCGCTACTACCTGCACGGGCGGGGAGAGAAGCCCACGTGGCAGGCGACCACGTTCCAGTCGGGCGCGAACCGCTGGCGGACCTATCCCGTCTGGCCCCCCAAAGACGCCCAGCCGACGAACCTGTATCTGCTCGCCGACGGTAGGCTGTCATTCGAGCGCCCGCCCGCCGGAGGGAACGCGTACCGCGAGTATGTCTCGGATCCGGCGAATCCGGTGCCGTACCGACAGCGGCCGATCTCGCCCACCTACCCCGGCGGCGATTGGCGAACCTGGGAGGTCCAGGACCAGCGGTTCATCGACGGGCGACCCGACGTGCTCACGTTTGTGAGCACTCCCCTCGACCACGATCTCACGATCACCGGGGAAGTGTCGGCCGATCTGTTCGCGTCGACGTCGGGCAGCGACGCCGACTTCGTGGTCAAGCTGATCGACGTGTATCCCGAGGACGCTCAGGCGAACGGCTGGGATCCCGACGCGGGCCCCCGGCCCGGTGCCTACGCGCAATCGATCAACGGCTACGAGCTGCCGATCGCGATGGAGGTGCGCCGCGGCCGCTACCTCGCGAGCTACGAGCACCCGCGGTCGGTCGCCCCCAATACGCCCGTCGAGTGGCGGATCCCGTTACGCGACCGCGACCACGTCTTTCTGAAGGGGCACCGCTTGATGGTCCAGGTGCAATCGACCTGGTTCCCGCTGATCGACCGCAATCCTCAAAGATTCGTGCCCAGCATCTATCAGGCGACGGCGACGGATTTCGTGAGGGCCACCCAGCGCGTGTACTGCTCCCCGGCGCTGGCGTCGCACCTCGTGCTCCCCGTAGTGAGGTAGCAGCGACCGCCGGGAGCTGCTGCCGAACAAGCACCCGCTTCGGTGGACACACCGAGGACGCTAAGATTTCACAAAGGATGCCTTGCGCGACCGCCGATCGCTCCCATTGTATCCGGGAAGGTCTAGGATGGGCGCGACACACTTGAAGGACGACGCCATGACCACCCCGGCGGTCCGGGCACGGGCGCTGCTGATCATCGAAGACGACGCGCCCATTCGGCGCGCACTCCGCAACGCGCTCGGCGACCTCGCCGAGCGGCTGTTGGAGGCGCCGACCGGTCGAGAAGGAGTCGATCTCACCGCGACGGAGCGTCCCGATCTGGTCGTGTTGGACCTGGGGCTCCCTGACCGCCCGGGAGTCGAGGTGTGTCGCGAGATCCGCACCTGGTCCCGGGTGCCGATCGTCGTGCTGTCGGCGCGACACTCCGACACCGAGAAGGTGCAGCTCCTCAACGCGGGCGCCGATGACTACGTCACGAAGCCGTTCAGCACGACGGAATTCGCGGCCCGCGTGCGCGCCCTGTTGCGGCGCGCGCGGTTGCCGGCCGAGGACGTCGCGACGGTGGTGGAGGCATACGGGCTCACCATCGACCTGCTGCACCGCCGGGTTGCCCGCGGACCGACCCCGATCCGGCTCACGCCGACCGAATGGGACATCCTCCGCGCGCTGGTGTCTAATGCCGGGCGCACGTTGACGCATCAACAGCTGTTCGACGCGGTGTGGGGAGATGCGGCGGGCAATCCCCAGCAGTACCTCCGGGTGCATATCACCAACCTGCGGCGCAAGGTCGAGGCGAACCCGGCTCGTCCCGAGCTGGTCGTGACGGAGCCCGGGGTCGGCTATCGAGCGGAGCTGCCCGGGTAGCGCGTCATGCTAGGTTCGCGTGTCTGGCCCTGGCTGAGCTGGGTCGCCGTATTCGTGGTCGCGACGGCCGTCTTGCGTGCCGGCCGCGACACGGTGGCCACGGTACACGCGCTGCTCGCGTATCTGCTGGTGATCCTGGGCGGGAGTGTGAGTGGCGGACGTCCGCTGGGTCTCACGCTGACGGTGGCCGGGTTCCTGTCGATCGACTACTTCTTCCAGCTGCCGTACGACACCCTGACCGTGAGCAAGCCGCTCGACTGGTTGGTGCTGCTGAGCTTCCTCACGACGGCCGTCGTCACCACGCACTTGCTGATGCAGGAGCGGGCCCGGGCCGCGGAGGCCGAGCGCCGGGCCGGCGAGGTGGCGTCGTTGGGCCGACTCGGCGCGGAGATCCTCAGCACCGGCCGCGCGGAGGATGCCTTGGCCGGTATTGCCGACCGGATCCGCACGTCTCTCGAGGTCGCGCACTGCCGGATCTACGACTGGGACGGCGAGGTCGTGCGATTGCTGACAGCGTCGTCGACGGACGGTGCGGGAGTCCGGCCGGCACCCGACCTCGACGAGCTGCACCGCTTCGCCCAGACCGGCGAGGACCGCGCTCGGGCACAGCACACCATCCTCGCGGCCTTGCGGGCGCACGGGCGCAGTCTCGGCGTCCTGTGCCTGACGGATGCGCGGCCGATCGCGCTCGATTCCGCCCAGCGACGCTTCCTCGAGGCGCTCGCGTACTACGCGGCGCTGGCCATCGAGCGCACTCGGCTCGTCGCGGAAGCAGAGCGAGCCGAGGCCCTGCGGGAAGCAGACCGCCTGAAGGACAGTGTGCTGGCGTCCGTGTCGCATGATCTCCGGACGCCGTTGACCACCATCAAGGCCCTCGCCCAGGAGGGTGCGCTCCGCGGTGAAACGAACGCGCTGGCGATCGAAGAGCAGGCGGACCGCCTGGGGCGCCTGGTGGCCAACCTGCTGGATCTTTCGCGCCTGAAGGGCGGCGCCCTGCCCGTGAACTTGGAGCTCAACACGGCGGAGGACCTGGTCGGCGCCGCCATCAGGCAGATGGCCGGCCTGTTGCAGGACCGCACGGTCGACACGAGGGTCGATTTCACCGAGCCGGCTCTGATGGGCCGCTTCGACTTCGTGCAGTCGCTCCGCATCTTGACCAACCTGCTGGGCAACGCGCTCCAGTACACTCCAGCCTCGTCGCCGATCGAGCTGTCGGTCCAGCGGGAGGGCGCGCTCTTGGTGTTCGCCGTCGCGGACCGTGGCCCCGGGATTCCCGTGGCCGAGCGGGACCGGATCTTCGAGCCGTTCTACCGCCCGCCGGGCGGTCCGGCCGACGTGGGGGGGTCGGGCCTCGGGCTCGCGATCGCGCGGCGTCTGGCGGAGCTGCAAGGCGGCACGCTCGAGTATGCCGCGCGGCCGGGCGGCGGCAGCATCTTCGCGTTGCGGCTCCCAGCGGACGGCGCCCTCCCCCCCGCGCCTTTGTGAAATCTTAGCGGTCGTCAGCCTCCTCTCCCGTTGATTCTTAGCGGGCCGTCCGGATACGTTGCGCGCGTGTCCAGACAGGCTCACGCGCCATGACGGAAACCCCAGCGGCATTGGCCGCGATGCGGGACCGCGCCGCGGAGCGGTTGCCGCTCGTGGTGCGCGCGCTGCTCGATGCGCGGGACGAAGAAGTGGTCATCTTCGGGCTCCATGGCGATACGGTGTACCTGAACGCGGCTGCCGAGGCGTCGCTGCCGACGGGGAGCCCGACGCCCTTCGCCGAGAGTCGGCGGTTCCGAGCGGAACTGGCGGCCCGCGGCGGCCGCGTCGTGCCGCTGCGATTGGCTGCGAAGGCAGTGGGTGAGATGATCGTCGTGCCACGGCACGCGCGGACCTGGGCCGAGCAGGAGCACGAGGCCATCCGCCAGACCCTCCGCCAGACGGGTGGCCGACGCGCGGAGGCGGCTCGTCGGCTGGGCGTCAGCCGGACGACGCTGTGGCGACGTCTGCGGGCCGAGCGGAGATGAAGCCGCGAAAGTCGTGAGTCGCCTCGGCTGGACGATCGTGCTGCTGCTGTCCGCCGGGCCGACGCGGGCGCAGCAGCCCGCGGGATGGACGCTGGACCGTGTTCTCGCGACCGCCCTGCGACAGAACCCCGACCTCATTCTCGCGCAGCTGGAGGTCGACTCGGCGCGCGCCGAGCAGGGCATCGCGCGGGCGCTTCCCAATCCGACGTATTCGGTCATTCCCGGCACACCGTTCCAGCAGGCCGTGGCGGCGACCATCGACCTCGGACCCCAGCGACTGCTGCGCACCCAGGCCGCGGGACGCGGCACCGGCGTCACCAGGCTTGCCTTGGCGGACGTCACGCGACAGGTCGTCTTCCGCGTGCGCGAGGGGTTCTATGACGTCTTGCTCGCGGACTCGCTGCGGGCCATCGCGTTGGAACGGCGCGATATCTTCCGCGGTCTCCTGGCCGCGGATTCCGTCCGCTGGCGGAGCGGCGACATCCCAGAGCGCAACCTCACCAAGAGCGAGCTCGACCTGGCAGGGGCGGAGGCCGATCTCGACCGGACCAACGCCCAAGCGCACGGCACGCGCCTCGCACTCCAGACCCTGCTCGGCAGCCCTGCCCCGGACACGGGCTTCGCGATCACCGGGAGCTTGGCATACCAGCCCGTCGACTTTCCCCTCGACTCGCTCGCATCCCTCGCCCAGCAGACCCGGCCCGACGTCGCCGCCGCCCGGGCCCGGATAGGGCAAACGCAATCGCTCCGCGCGCTCGCGACCGCTGACCTGTTCCCCACGCCTACGATCTGGTCTACCAGTCGGGCGCGCCGTTTTCCAATGGCTCAGCCTATGCTTTCGGGATCTCGTTCGCCGTGCCGCTGCTCTACTGGAACGGCGGGGAGCGGGCGCGGGCAGCCGCGGGCGTCGCGTCCGCGGAGGCCGCCCATCGGGCGATCAGGACGCAGGCGGCGGCCGAGCTCGCGATAGCAGTCGATTCATTTCGCGTCGCGCGCGACCTCGCCGAGCGCTATCAGAGCGGTCTGGTCGCGAAGGCGACGGCCGCGCTCGAGGCCGCCCGGCTCGCGTACCAGTCCGGCGCCACCTCCCAGCTCGACCTGCTCGACGCGGTGCGAACCTACAGCGATACGCGCGCCGCCTACTACGCCGCGCTGCGCGACTACTGGGTCAGCATCTACGCGCTGGACCGCGCCGTGGGGAAGGATGTAGTGCCATGAGGCTCGAGCGGATCGCCTTGGTGGGCGCCGTCGTAGGGATCGCGACCACGGGATGCGGGCGTCCGGGCAGCGGGCAGTCGGCGGCGGCCGAGGCCGCTGCCGCGCCGGCGGCGACGTCTGGGGCCGCAGACGCCTTTGTGTTGCCCGAAGGCGCCCGCGGGATCACGACCGCCCCCGCGCGCAGCACCGAGCTCCCCGACTATCTCGACATCACCGCCCGCATCCAGGCCGATCCCACCCGCGTGGTCCGCGTCTACGCCCCCGTGAGCGGGCGGTTGCTCTCGGTCGAGGTGCGGCCGGCGGACTACGTGCAACAGGGACAAGTACTCGCGACGCTGGCGAGCGCCGATCTGGCGCAGGCGCGTGCGTCCTACCGGCAGGCACAGGCCGACGACCAGGTCAAGCAACGAGCGCTCGAGCGCTCACGCGTGCTGTACCAGAACCACGTGATCGCGCTGCGGGACTACGAGCAGGCACAGGCCGATGCCCTGAGCGCGGCCGCGGCGCTCGAAGGCGCCCGCGCGCGTTTGGACCTGCTCCGCGCCGATCCCGACAGCGCGTCCGATCAGCTCTCGGTCCGGGCACCGCGCTCGGGCGTCGTCATCGAATTGGGCGCGGCGCCGGGCGAGTTTGCCAAGTCGCTCGACAACTCCAACCCTCTGTGCGTCATCGCCGACCTGTCGACGGTTTGGGCCGTCGGCGACGTGTATGAACGAGACGTCGCCAGCTTTCACGTCGGCGATGCGGCCGCGGTGACCGCCACCGCCTATCCGGGCGAGACCAGGCGCGGCACAATCACCGCCATCGGCAGCGCGCTCGACACGACGACTCGCACGCTCAAGGTGCGCGTGGTGCTGGCGAATCCGGGCCTGCGGCTCAAGCCCGAGATGTTCGCGACGATCCGCGCCGTGCGCACCGTGCGCACGTCGGTAGTCGTGCCGGAGGCGGCGGTGCTGCGCGAAGGATCGTCCGCGTTCGTCTACCTCCAGAGCGTACCGGGCCACTTTGTGCGTCGCGGCGTGACGCTGGGCCGCGACACGGATCACCATCAGCTGGAGGTGCTGTCCGGTTTGATCCCCGGCGATACGGTCGTCGTGGACGGAGCGGAGTTGCTGCGGGCGCTCGCGGGACCTTCCTGACGCGGCGTGAAGGCCTTCGTCCTGCTGCTGCTACGCTACCGCGCGTTACTGCTCGTAGCGCTGGGGGCCTGGCTGGCGGGAGGCATCTACGCCTTCGCTCGGCTCGACGTGGAAGCGTACCCCGACCCGTCTCCGCCGCTCGTCGAGTTCATCACGCAAAATCCCGCGTGGTCCGCCGAGGAAATGGAGCGGCAGGTCACGGTGCCGATCGAGACGGCGCTGTTCGGTATGCCGGGCCTCGAGTACACGCGATCCATCAGTCTGTTCGGCTTGAGCGACGTCAAGCTCTACTTCGCGTACGGCACCGAATATTTCGCGGACCGGCAGGAAGCCTTGGACCGCATGCAGTTCGTCAGCCTGCCGAACAACCTCACGCCGCAGCTCTCGCCCTGGTCGCCCATCGGAGAGATCTACCGCTACCGGCTCGACGGGCCCGGCTATTCCCTGAACGAGTTGAAGGCGATCCAGGACTGGTACGCCCGTCGCGAGATCAAGCAGGTCCCCGGAATCATCGACGTCGTGACGTTCGGCGGCACGACGCGCCAGTACCAGGCTGACGTCGATCCCCAGAAACTGCTCGACTACCGGGTCACGTTGGCCCAGGTGCTCACCGCGGTCAACGCCAGCAACGCCAATGTCGGCGGCAACTACCTGAGCCTCGGAAGCCAGAGCATCAACGTGCGAGGCGTGGGGCTGCTGCAGACGCTCGACGACATGAAGGACGTGATCGTCGCCGAGCGCAACGGCGTGCCGGTGTTCCTGAAGGACGTCGCGGCCGTGCACGAGGGGTTTCAGCCGCGGCTGGGCCGCGTGGGGATGGATGCCGATAGCGACATCGTCGAAGGCATCGTCCTGCTCCAGCGCGGCGAGCAATCGCTGCCCGCACTGCGGCTGCTGCGCCAGCACGTAGCGGCCCTCAACAGCGGACGACTACCGCCGGGGATGCGGTTGCACACCATCTATGATCGCACGGACTTGATTCACGTGACCACCCGCACCGTGGGGCACCTCGTACTGCTCGGGCTGGCGTTCGTGACCGGCCTGCTCCTGGTGTTTCTGGGCGACGTGCGCATGTCTCTCATTACCGCGCTCACCATCCCGCTGTCGGTCCTGTTCGCCTTCGGACTGATGGTCGCGACGGGGAATTCGGCCAACCTCATCTCGATCGGCGCGATCGACTTCGGCATTCTCGTGGACGCCGCGGTCGTGGTCGTGGAAAACGTTCACCGCCGACTGGCCAGCCGGTCGCCCGGCGAGCCGGCCTTCGACGTGATCGCCGAGGCCACGGCCGAAGCGGCCAAGCCGGTGCTCTTCTCGACCCTCGTGATCCTCGTCGCCTTTCTGCCCCTGTTCACGATGCGGGGCGTGCCCGGCAGGATCTTCGCGCCGATGTCCTTGACGTACGGGTTCGCCTTGACCGGCGCGTTGCTGTTCGCGCTCGTGTTCGCGCCCGTCCTCACGTCGTGGATGGGGGGACGTGCCGGCTCGACCTCCGCCCCGCCACGCCTCACGACCTGGCTGTCCGGCGGCTACGCGCGCCTGCTCCCCAGAATCCTGCAGCGCCGGCGAGCCGTGCTCACGGGCGCCGGTGGGGCGCTTGCCCTCGGGCTCTTGCTGATGAAGCTGATGGGCGGCGAATTCATGCCGAAGCTCGAGGAAGGCAACCTGTGGGTGCGGGCCACGCTGCCCGTGGACATCTCGTTCGAGGCGTCGTCCAAGCTGGCGGACGAGATCCGCCAGGCGCTGCGGGGCTTTCCCGTTGTGACCCACGTCATCTCGCAACTGGGGCGCCCCGACGACGGCACGGACGTGACGACGTTCAACAACATCGAGTTCTTCGTGCAGCTGAAACCCGAAATGGAGTGGCCCGGCGGACTCACAAAGACAAAGCTCATCCGGCAGCTTGACGCGACGCTCAGCCGGTTTCCGGGCGTGAGCTTCGCCTTCTCGCAGAACATCCAAGACAACGTCGAGGAGGCGATGTCGGGCGTCAAAGGCGAAAACTCGCTCAAGCTGTCCGGCGAAGATATCGACGTGCTGGCGCAGCAGGCCGCCCAGATCCGCGACGTGATGGCTCAGGTGCGCGGCATCCGGGACCTCGCCGTGCTGCAGGAGACGGGTCAGCCCGAACTCCTTGTTTCGATCGACCGCGAGGCCGGCGCCCGCTACGGATTGGCGGCCGCCGACGTGGACGTCGCCGTGCAAGCCGCCGTCGGGGGGCAAGCCGCGACCCAGGTGCTGCAGGGCGACCGCCGGTTCGACTTCACCGTCCGCTATGCGCCGCCCTATCGCGCAAACCCGGAGGCGATTCGCAACATCCTCCTGCCCACGCCGGATGGAGGGCGGGTGCCGCTAGGCCAGGTGGCGCGGGTGGCGCTGCAGCAAGGCGCCTTCATGATTTATCGCGAGAACGGCCAACGCTACATCCCCATCAAGTTCAGCGTGCGCGGACGCGACCTCGCGAGCACGATCCACGAAGCGCAGGCACGCCTCGCGGCGTCGGTCCACCTCCCTACCGGCTATTACTACGAGTGGGCCGGCGAGTACGAGAGCTTGCGGCGGGAACAACAGCGACTCGCCGTCGTGATTCCGATCAGCCTGGTGGTGATCCTGGCACTCCTCTACACGCTGTTCAACTCGTGGCGCGACGCGGGCGTCGTCCTCGCAGTCCTGCCCTTTGGGGCCATCGGCGGCGTACTCGCGCTCCTGGTCACCGGAACGCCGTTCAGCATTTCCGCGGCCGTGGGCTTCACGTCGGCCCTCGGGGTCGGCACGCTCGGGGGCTGCGTGTTTCTGTCGGGGATCCGACGGGTGGAGCGAGTGACGCCGCATGCGCTCAGCGAGGCCGTGCAGCAGGGCGCCCTTCTCGAACTGCGCCCCATCCTGATGGCCTGCCTCGCCGCCGGCCTCGGCCTGCTCCCGGCGGCGATCTCGACGGGAATCGGCGCTCAAGCCCAGCAACCCCTCGCCCGCGTGGTGGTCGGGGCGATGATCACCACCGCGCTGGCGATCCTCGTGCTCGTGCCGATCTTTGCGAGCCTCGGGGACGGCGCGACGTTGCGCTCTCCCGGCTAGTAGCCCACGTGCAGGCGTACCGAGATCACGCTGGCCGGGCCCCGGTCGCGGTTGTAACCGGGATTCCGAATCCACTGTACGTCGGGGCCCAGCTGAACGTACCGGCCGAACTGGACCCGGTAGTACGCTTCCAAGATGCCCTCCGCTCCATATCGCAAGCGGCCATCGCCCAACAGAAATCCCGAGCCACCCGCCGCCAGATAGGCACGGTGGTCCGGGGACAGCCCGTGCAGCACGTACGCGACGGCGACGCGATCCGCGGACCTGCCCCAGTGCGCTCCGACGAGCTGCAACCCCGCACTCAGGTGGCGGTCCACTTCGGTGAACGCGAAGTCTTCGTTCCTGCCATCGCTCCAACCGGCGCGCGCGAACAGGCCGGTCTCCTGACCGTCGGCGAGCGGCTGCTCGATGTTCAGGCCCAGCCCGACCTTGGTCCGTCCCGGACGGTCATCCACCGCGATGTCGGGGACGCTGTGCGTCGTCGCGGCGCGGGCGAGGGCTCCGGCGTAACTGCCCATCCGCGCGTGGTTCTCGTACGCCAGCAGCCGGACCGCGGTGCCGCTCTCGCCGGGGCGGACCGTGAGCTCGATGTTGTCGCCCCGGGCGCGCGGGAAGCCGTCGAACGCGTTGCCGTTAGCCATGGTTGGCATCGCGAAGCTGCCCAGATGAACGCTCCACCGCGGGTGCACCCAGGCGACCATCGCTCCCCAGGTATAGCCACGCGTGTCCGCCGCGAAATCCCATGCGGTGTTCTGAAACAGCCCCCAGTTCATGAACTGCGTGCGGGTCGAGTTGGCGTAGCGGTTCTGATCGAAGGCGTCGGACGCGGCGAGCTTCCCCACACTCACTTCGAGCCCCGTGCTTGGCTCCAGACCCGGAAGCTGGTCCATCCCGCGCGCCAGCGTGTCCCGCCCAGACCCGAACGGGATGAGGTATCGGACGAACAGGCGCGCCACGTAGGGACCTTGGCCGAGGTTGGCGCTCCCCTGCCGAATGACGTCGCCGTTCGTGATCCCGCCAAGTCCCATCGCTCTGCCGACCCCCGCCCCGCGCGCCATCTCGAGGTCCATATAGACGTGAAGGCGGGTGGCCAGCCGCGCGCCGAGGTACGCGCCGTAGGTATCGGTGGCTTTGGTGTCCCCGGCGCTATCCAGGCTGCGGGGGCCGCTGTAGAGGGCGTGAAACCGCGCAAGGTGCTGATCGATAAAGGTCGCCTGGGCGCCGAGCAGCTGGGGGGTCTGCGCGACGGCCGTGGCTACCGGGCAGAGGGTCGCCACGAGCCCGAGCAAGGTGGCGGACGTCACGCGTCGCCGAGAGCTAGCGGTCCGCCTTGCGCCGCCCCTTCTTTTCCCCCTCCGGCGCCGGGCCGCCCACCGCGACCATAACACGGTCCCGGCCATCGCTCTTGGCCCGGTACATCGCGGCGTCGGCGCTCGCGATCAGCTCTTCCGGCGTGTCGCCGTGCGCCGGGTACTCCGCGGCGCCGATGCTCACCGACATCTTGCCGCCCTCGAACGCCTCGGCCGCCACCCGCGCGCGGATGCGCTCGGCCACCGTGGCCGCGATCGCGATCGGCGCTTCGATCAGCATCACGACGAACTCCTCTCCGCCGTAGCGCGCCACCGAGTCCACGGCGCGGGTCATCTTCCGGAAGATTTCCGCGACCTTCACGAGCACGGCATCTCCGGCGAGGTGGCCGTGCGTATCGTTGTACTGCTTGAAGTGGTCGACGTCCGCCAGCAGCACGGAAAACGTGCGCCGTAGCCGCCGTGACCGCTGCACCTCGTTGGCGAGCGTGCCCATGAGGTGCCGTCGGTTGTACAGCCCGGTGAGGGCATCGGTGACGGAGAGACGCTCCAGCTCCCCTTGCGCCTCACGCTCCCGCAGCCGGACGACCATGTTGTTGAACACGCGCATCAAGTCGCCGACCTCACCGCCGGTGCCGGCTGGCAACTCCACAGACAAATCGCCGGCGGCCACCTTGGTCGCGGCGCGCGTGAGGCGCCCGAGCGGGCGCACCACCAGCAGGCCCACACCGCCGGCCACTACGCCCACTCCCGCGAGCAGGGCCGCGAGGAGCAGCCCGGCGCCGTGACGCGGCTGGCCAACCGGACGGATCGCGGCCGCCCGGGGCAGCTCCGCCACCGCCGCCACCCGCAGCTGCGGCGCGCGCCGCAGCGTCCCGACGGCGTCCTGCCCGTCCGGGCGCTTGTACTCGACCACCTGCCCTTCCTTGTCGAGCAGCGTCTGCACCATCGCCTTGGGCAGCCGCGTCCGCATGAGCTCGGCCGAGCTGCCGCGGGTGCCGATGACCAGCTTGCCCTCGTCGGTCATCAGATAGACGTTCTTCGGGTCGTCGGCGGCGAGCCGCTGCAGCATGTCGCCCACCGAGCGCAGGTTCACCTTGGCGACCAGGGCGCCGAGGAACCGCCCGTCCGCCTCGCGCACCGGCACCGCCAGCACGACCGCGGCCTTGCCCACCCCCGCGTCCCAGTACGCGTCGCCCACGAACGCGTCGCCGGTGCGGAGCCCGTTCAGCCG
>Ga0066690_10000549_pt1 | contig 11801 bp, 12 predicted proteins | sample GraSoiAngelo_139_FD_62303 | JGI IMG/M metagenome (GOLD analysis project Ga0066690, IMG submission 62303) | Grasslands soil microbial communities from the Angelo Coastal Reserve, California, USA - 14_0929_12_20cm | ecosystem: Environmental > Terrestrial > Soil > Grasslands | place: USA...
TTCTTTTTCTTCTCTGTGCCCTCTGTGCTCTGCCCTCGGTGTCCTCTGTGTTGAAATCCTGTCTTGCCCTCTCTCTAAAAATCAAGCGCCCGCGCAGCTATTCCACGCGGGCGTTTCTCTCGTCTTGCCTAACCCCTGGCCCCTATCTCCCAATCCCCCTCTTCCGATGCTCCACCAAAATGCAGGCATCCTCCACCACCGCCAATCCCGCCTCTCGCGCCTTCTCCGCCGCCACTTCGTTCTCAATTCCCAACTGCATCCACACGACCTGCGTGCCTACCCGAATCGCGCTCTCCACTATCGGCGACACCTCATCCGCCCGCCGGAAAATATTCACCACATCAATTTTCTCGGGCACGTCCTCCAGCCGCGCGTAACTCTTCTCCCCCAGCACTTCCTTTTCATTCGGATTCACCGGAATAATCCGGTACCCCGCGCGCTGCATGTACTCCGACACCGCATGGCTCGGCCGCATCGGGTTCGAAGACAACCCCACCACTGCAATCGTCCTGCACTTCTGCAAAATTTCTGAAATCGGGTCCGTCCCGTTCTTGGCCCCAAACTCCGACCCTTCCGGCACCAGCACTCTCATCGCGTCTTTCCTTTTCTTCTCTGTGTTCCCCGTGCTCTGACCTCTGCGCGCTCTGTGTGGTATCTTTTTTCTTCGCAGAACGACTCTGTCCCATAAAATCAAACGCCCGCGCAACCAATTCACGCGGGCAACATCTTCAGGTTTTCACCAGCTTGCCCCGACCGCCAGCGAAGGGTCATGCGGTCAAGGTGAACTGGTCGATTCCGCGGAGCGAGGAATCCCACCTGATTTTCTCTCGCTACTTTCCTTCACCGCGCCGTCAGCTCCGGCTTGCCTTTGCGCTTCGCCAGCACCCGGCCGAGCGCCACAAACAACTTATCGTTTTCTTCCTTGGTCCCCACCGAAATCCGAATCGCCTCCGGAAACCCCATCCACCCGAGCGGCCGCACAATCACGCCTTCCCGTAACCATTCCTCGCAAATCGCCTTGGCCTCCGGCCCCGCTTCCACAAAAACAAAATTCGTCTCGCTCTTCACCGGCTTCAATCCCAGCCGCGCGACTTCCTCGGTGATCCGCCTCCGCTCCGCGCGGTTCGCCTCGATGCACTGCTTCACGTGCTCGTGATCGTCCAATGCCGCCAGTGCCGCCGCTTGCGCCACCCCCGACACGTTAAACGGCGTGCGCAGCTTGTTCATCGCGGAAACCAACGCCGCCGCCCCGATGCCGTACCCGATGCGCATCCCTGCCATCCCATACACTTTCGAAAACGTCCGCAGGATCAGCAAATTCTTGCGTTCCCGGAAAAGTTCCACCGACTGCGGCATGTCTGGGCGCTCGGCGTAATGGATGTACGCCTCATCTAAAACCACCAGCGTGTCGCTCGCCACATGGCTCAAGAAGCGCTCGAAGTCTTCTCCTCCAAACGCCGTTCCCGTCGGATTGTTCGGATTTGCCAGATAGAGGATTCGAGTCGTGTTGGTAATTGCGTGCGCCATCTCTGGCAAGTCGTACGCGAACGCGCACATGGGCACGTGTTCCACCGCGCCCCCATTCGCTCGAATCGCCGTCGAAAACGGCGGGTACGTGCCTTCCGACGTCAACCCGATGGTCCCCGGCCCCAGCAGCACGCGTGCCGCCAAGTCAATCAACTCGCTGGAACCCAGTCCGATGAAAATCTCATCCGGCGAAACCTCGTGCAGCGCCGCAATTTTTTCCCGCAGCCGCAGCGTTCCGCCGTCGGGATAGCGGTTTGAGTCATTCAGCACCTTGCGCGCCGCTTCCATCCCCTTGGGGGACGGCCCCAGCGGATTTTCATTCGAAGCGAGCTTCACCGCGTGAATTTTCAGCTCGCGTTCGACTTCTTCAATGGGTTTCCCTGGAACGTAAACGGGCAGCCCGCGCAGGTAATCCGGTATCAGTTCTTCAATCGTCTTCGCCATCGCTCCCTATCTTCCCTGTGCCCCTCTGCGTTTCCCTTGCGGTTGGCTTTCGGCTTTCTGCTCCGTGTCCCCTGTGCCCTTTGTGTCAAATCTTTCCCGTTAGTGCTTGGCAGCACACACCATTCTCGCACCTTCGCCAATTTCCTGCTGGTTCCGCCCAACCAAACTTACCTCAGCCGTTAAGTCCACTTTGGTTCGCTTCTCCATTTACCTGATCCGCCGAAACCCGCGAGCGTTAGAACGCGTATCGTACTTCTTCTCTGCGCTATCTACCTGTCCTCTGCGTTTCTGCGTTATCTTTTTCTCTTTCTTCTTTCGCCACCACTCGCTCGCCACCCGCCACTCTCCTCAACTCTTCCACTTCCTTCTTGGTCAACTCCCGAAACTTCCCCGGCCCCACGTCCAGCACCAGCGGCCCAAATTGCACCCGCTTGATTTTCTCCACCTGATGCCCCACGTGTTCAAACATCCTCCGAATCTGCCGGTTCCTTCCCTCAATCAAAGTCACCTCATACCAGGGGTTGGCCCGCTCGCCGCTCGCCGCTCGGCACTCGCCACTTCTTCCGTCCTCCACTAGCCGTATCTTCGCCGGCGACGTCTTCAACCTGCGCCCATCTTCCAGCTCAATCGTCACGCCGGCTCTCAACCGCGCAATTGCTTTCTCATCCGGCTGCCCGCTGACTTTCACAAGATAGCTCTTCGGCACATGCGAGCCCGCCTTCATCAACTTCTGCGCCAGCGCCCCGTCATTCGTCATCAAGAGCAATCCCTCGCTCGCGTAATCCAGCCGCCCCACCGGATACACGCGCTCTCCACTCTTCGGCAACAAATCCATCACCGTCGGCCGTCCCTCCGGATCGCTCACCGTGGTCACATATCCCTTCGGCTTGTTCAGCAGCAAAAACCGCAACCGTTGCCGCTTCTCCAGCGGCTTTCCATCCACGCATATCGCATCTCGCTCCGCATCGGCCTTCGTTCCCTGTTCCGTCACCACCTTCCCATTCAGGGTCACCCGTCCCGCCGCAATCATCTCTTCCGCCTTGCGTCGCGACGCAATCCCGCTCCCCGCCATAATCTTCTGCAACCGTTCTTGCATGGATCCGCTTCCAAGGGAAGAAATTCTATGTACTACTGAGCTCTGCACAACATGGGGCGAAGCCTTTTGGAGTGCGGCGGCTTGCCGCCGCTTTTCTTTCAACGCTCCATAACATGTGCCCTTTGCTAGTTCTCTGCGTCCTCTGTGTCTCTGCGTTATGTTTTCTGCTTGTTCTCTGTTCTCGCCACTCGCCACCCGCCACTCGCCACTTTTCTCAATTCGCCTACTTCCTTCGCCCCAAGCATCCCGTATCTCCCCTCCGCCACTCCCTCCACCGTCAGCGGCCCCAATCCCACGCGCTTCATCTTCTCGACCGGATGCCCCTCGCGAAACAGCACGTTCCGCATTTCTTCTTTTTTCTTTTCTCGCCACTCGCCACTCGCCACTCGCCACTTCTTTGTCTCCCGCATTCTCATTTCATACCAATAATTCGCCGCCCGCCTTCGCGTCGCATCCGGCTGCCGCAGTGTTCTCATCCGCACGCCAATCTCTTTTCCCAGCCGCTCCAACTCCTCCAGCGTCAGCATACCTTTCACTTTTACAAAGTACACTTGCTCCAACTCGCCCCAATGTTTCAACATTTTCGCCGCCAAATCGCCGTCATTCGTCAAAAACACCAGCCCCGACGCCGTATACTCCAAATTCCCCACCGGGTACACGCGCGCCGGAAAACCCCGCAAACAATTCTTCAGCGTCTTCCGTCCTTCCGGGTCCGCCATCGCCGAAACCACTTCCGGAGGCTTGTTCAGCACCAGGTACACGTGCCGCTCTTCGCCCTTCACCACTCGTCCGGCTGCCTCGATCCGGTCGGTCGCCGCGTCAGCTTTCGTGCCCAGCTCCGTCACCACGCGCCCGTTCACGCGCACCTGTCCGCTCAGGATCAGCTTTTCCGCGTGCCTCCGCGAAGCAATCCCCGACCGTGCAATAATCTTCTGCAATCTCTCCTGCATGTCGTGGATTCTTCTTCTGAAGGGCTCTTCTGCCAGCTATCCTCTTTGTTGGGCGAAACCAAAAACTTGTCATTGCTAGCGCAGCTGGCCGACTTTTTCTTCCGCGTTCGTTCGAGCGAACGCGTCGACCTGCGAAGTCGCGGAATCTCTCCTCCTTCTTCTCCTTGTCCTCTGTGCTCCGACCTCTGCGCTCTGTGTGTGTTGAATCTTCTCTTTCTCGAATCTCGAATCTCGATTTTCGTATTTCGAGTTTCGGCTTCTCCTCACTCTCCCGCCGCCGCACTCTTCGTCGAATTCTCTTCCTCCGGCATTCCTTCGTTATTCGCCGCGGTCTCTTCCAGCACCTCTTCCCGCGCCTCCATCTCCGCGCTCGCGCCTTCCTCTTTCTTCTCCTCGCTCGCCACTCGCGACTCGCCACTCGTCGCTTCTTTCCCAATGCTCGCCTCATTCGTCAAACTCGCATCCACCGGCGCCAAGCCTTCGTCGCTCCCCAGGGCTTCCCGTGCCAGCGCCTCAAACTCCTTCAAGCTCGGCAACTCTTCCAAGTCGCTCAGCCCAAATCGCATCAAAAACTCTTTCGACGTCTTGTACAAAATCGGCCGCCCGATCACTTCCTTCCGCCCCGCCGTCGTAATCAAGTGCTTGTCCAGCAGCGTGCTGATCACTCCCGAAGTGTTCACTCCGCGAATCTCCGAAATCTCCGGCGCCGTCACCGGCTGCTTGTACGCGATCACCGCCAGCGTCTCGAGCGCCGGCATCGACAGCCTCAGCGGCGGCCGCAAACTCTTGATGAACCGCCGCACCGCGTCATGCTGCTGCGGCTTTGTGTACATCTTGTAGCCGCCCGCCACCGCGCGAATCTCGATCCCGTGCTCTTCCGCCGCATGGCTCGCCACCAACTCGTCGAGCGACGCCTGCACCGCCGCTTTCTCTTCGCCCAGCGCTTTCATCAACTGTTCGATCGTCGCCGGCTCATCTGCCGCGTAAATAATCGCTTCCAGCGCCGCTTTTCTCTCTTCATTCGTCATCAGGAATGCCTCGCTTTTCGTGGCTGCAACTTAGGCTCGTTCTTGGGTGGTCTTCCCCGTTGGCCGGGGCGCCATGGATTATGTCCGCCTGTTCTCTTCATCTCTTTCTCGCCTCTCGTTTACCCCGAGCTTCGAGGGGTCACTCGGCACTTCCTACCGATACTCTTCATCCACCATTCGAATCGCCCCATTTTCATCAAAAACCACGTCAAACGCCTTCCCCTTCTTCACCAGGATGTCCCCGAACATTTTTTCCTGCACAAGCGCCACCGCTTGCAGCTTCACCATTTCCAGCACTGCCAGGAACGCCACGATCATCGCGTGCCGCGACGGGCAGGCCTCGAAAAACGGAATCAGGTTCACGCTGTTTTCCGCGCTCGCAATGATTTGCGCGCGCAACTGCACGATCATCTGCGCCACGGTGAACTGCTCATGCTGCAGCTCGATTCGAACGGTTTCCTTGCGCCGTTCCAGCACCTGCTGGAAAACTTTTACCAAGTCAACCAGCGAAACCACCAACTCGCCTTCCGTCCCCGGGTCCTGGTACAGCGTTTTGTCGGGCTTCGACCACACGTTTTCTTCAATCTGCTGCTTTTGGTACAAAATTTGCGCGGCGTTTTTGAATTTTTCGTGTTCTACGAGCCGTTGCACCAATTCTGCGCGCGGATCCGTCGCTTGCTCCTCCGGACTCGCCAGCGCGTCCGTCGGCAGCAGCATTTTGCTCTTGATGTAAATCAGCGTCGCCGCCATGTAAATAAATTCCGCGGAAACGTCCACGTCCAACTCTTCCAGTTTGTGCAGATAATCCAAATATTGCGCGGTGATCTCCGAGATTCGAATGTCGTGTATGCTCATCTTCTGCTGTTTGATGAGGTCTAGCAAAAGGTCGAGCGGACCCTCGTACATCGGGATGCGAATCTTGTACCCGCCACCTGAATAGGCCTGCTCGGCACCGCCGCCCGCAACTTCTCCTGCGGCCATTTCCGCGCTCTTGTGGGGACCGCCTTCTGAGGCGGCCTGCTCCGCGCCGCCCGAAGCAGATTGCTCCTCTGGTTCCGCGCTTTTTCCTGTCAGCTTGCTCTCCGGCGTCGCCATTCTTCTCTGTGTCCTCTGTGCTCCGACCTCAGTAAACTCTGCGTTAAATTCCTTCTGCCCGGAATCGCCGGGCTGAAGCCCGGCCTCTACAAACCCGGAGGGACGCGCCCTTCGTGTCTCAGGGTAAACTTAAGCCCGTCCCTACAAACTACGCCTTGGCGCTTCCCGCGGCGCCGGTGATTTCTTTACGTTTTTTCTCCCAGCCGAAGACGGCTTCGCGGACGCGCTCCATCGTGGATTGCGCTAAGACGCGCGCCTTCTTCGAACCTTCGTCCAAAACTTCCAGCACGCGCGCGGGATGCCGTTCGAAATCCACGCGGCGCTCGCGAATCGGCGTAATCCACTCAATCAGATGGTCCGCCATTTTCGCTTTGCACTCGATGCAGCCGATTCCCGCCGTGCGGCAGCCGTGCGCCGCCCACTCCAGGGTCTCTTTGGTCGAGAACAGTTTATGCCAGTCGTACACCGGACAAACATCCGGGTTTCCAGGATCGCTACGCCGCTTCCGCGCCGGGTCGGTCACCATCACTTTCGTCTTGGCGCGAATGTCCGCGTCGCTCTCGCTCAGCGTGATGGTGTTCCCATAACTCTTGGACATCTTTCGGCCGTCGAGCCCCGGCACACGCGGCGTCTTCGTGAGCATCACCTGCGGTTCAGTCAAAACATCAACGCGCTTAAAGAAGGCAGAAGCGTTTCCGACACGCTTTATAAAATTCTCAACTCCTTCCTCAGTTGCAGTGGTGCGAAGCTTGCCAACAAGATACGTCCGCATGCTTTCCCGCAGGGGATATTCGAGCTTTGTCGCAGGGCCCCAAAACACCCTCCCATGTAGACAGTTCAATAGAGAGGCTTCATTCCTTTTTTCAAACAGTTCGCCTATCACATCTAGCCCGTAAAGAACGTCAAATCGTCGGACGATTTCTCGGCTCACTTCGACGTGCGAAACCTGGTCTTCGCCGACAGGCACGCACAGTGGCACGCCGGGCTCGCCGTACATCACGATGTCGCCGCATTGAAGTACCGGATAGCCCAGAAACCCGTAATTGTGCAGGTCCTTGTCCTTGATGTTTTCCAGGGCCTCTTTGTAGGTGGGCACCCGCTCGAGCCAGCCCAGCGGCGTCACCATGGACAGCAGCAAGTGCAACTCCGCGTGTTCGGGCACGAGCGACTGCAAGAAAAGGACGCTCTTGTCCGGATCGAGGCCGCCGGCCAGGTAATCGGTCGCAATTTCGATGACGTTCTGCGCAATCTCGGAAGTGTCTGCGTAGTCGCTGGTCAGCGAATGCCAATCGGCAATGAAGTAGAAGCATTCATAGAGAGGAAGTCGCGAGTGGCGAGTGAGTGGCGAGTAGCCCGTGGCTACATCTGAGGCAACTTCGTTCTGCAGGCGCACCCAATTCGCCAGGGCGCCAAAATAATTGCCGACGTGCATGCGGCCCGTCGGCCGCATGCCGCTCAGCACGCGCGCCCTTTGAGGTGCTGGACGCCTGCTGGCTGGCTCGCCGCGGCGCGCAGTCGCTGGGGCGCTCCCGCTTTCTCCGCTCTTCCCTTTATCCCCCGTCGCCACCTTGGCTCCCAAACTATAAAACGGTCATTTCTTCCGAAGCGAGAACTTCTTCCTCTCCGAGCCGCTTTTGCGAGGAGAAACCTCTCTTCGTTCTTTTCTGTGCCGCCTGTGCTCCGAACTCTGTGCCCTCTCCTGTTAAATCTCCAATCTCTTTTCTCGCCACTCGCAGCTAAACAAACCTAATTCGCGGCGACGGAGCGTTTCGCACCTTCGCCGAGCAATTCGCGGGCGATGATCATGCGCTGCACCTCGCTGGTCCCTTCGTAAATGGTCAGCGCACGCGCATCGCGATACATGCGCTCGACATCCGTCTCCCGCGAATACCCGACGCTGCCGTGCACCTGGACCGCCTTGTACACCACGCGGTTCACCATTTCACTGGCATACAGTTTGGCTTTGGAGGAAGCTGCGCCGAGCTTCGTGGGATGCGCGTCCTTCAGCCACGCCGCGTAATGCGTCAATCCGCGCGCCGCCTCGATTTCCGTCTGCATGTCCGCGATCATCCACTGAACTGCCTGAAACTCCGCGAGATTTTTCCCGAACGCTTTGCGCTGCTTCGCGTACTTGACCGTTTCTTCCAACGCGCCTTGCGCCAGTCCCACGGCCTGCGCGGCAATGCCGATGCGCCCGCCGTCCAGCGCGCTCAGCGCAATTTTCAGCCCTTGCCCTTCTTCGCCCACCCGGTTCTCTAGAGGCACGATGCAATCACTCAGTAAAATTTCAACCGACGGCGACGAGTGCTGGCCCATTTTTTCTTCGTGGCGACCCCTGCGAAATCCGGGAAAATCCGGTTCAACCAAAAACGCGCTGATGCCCTTCCCGCCCGCCGCGGGATCGGTCTTGGCGAAGACCATGTAGACCCCGGCAACGTTTCCATTCGTGACCCAAGTTTTGGTGCCGTTAAGAACGTACTGGCGAGCGGCGAGCGGCGAGTGGCGAGCTACGGCGGTGGCTTGAATTCCCGCGGCGTCGGAGCCTGCCGCCGGCTCGGTCAGGCAAAATGCTCCGAGCGTTTCGCCTGTAGCCATGCGCCGCAGGTATTTGTTCTTCTGCGCGTCGTTGGCAAACATCAGGAGCGGCGCCTGCACCGCGGAATTCGTCACGCCTAGCGCCGTAGACATGGCCGTGTGCACGCGCGCCACTTCTTCCAGCATAAGCACGTAAGAAACGGTGTCCAGCCCCGGCCCGCCCCACTTCTCCGGCGTGAGCATTCCGCAGCAGCCCATTTCGCCGAGTCTCTGGATGGCTTCCGCGGGAAATTTTTCCTGCTTTTCCCATTTCTTGACGAACGGGCGCACCTCCGTCTCCATGAATTGGCGGACGGCGTCGCGAATCAGTTTTTGGTGGTCCTTAAGGGAAAAGTCCATCAGTCCATTGTACGCGGGTTAGGCACGATGGTACCACGAGCCTGCGCAACGACAATGAGCGAAGCTCTCAAGAGTCGAAACGAGAGCACGGAGGTCACTAAGAACGCGGAACGTCGTTTACGAAACGGCCCGCGACATTTCGTATTCGAGGACGCCGGTGTCATGGGGATACGGTCCCGTTCTGCCCGTTCGCCCGAACCCCAGCTTTTCGTAAAACCGCATCGCGGGCTCATTGTTTGACGTGACCATCAAGAGCAAGCTGCTTGCTCCACGGAGACACGCCCAACGCAGAACCTCGTTTACCAACAAGCGGCCCACGCCGCGCCGCCGATGTGTCGGAGCCGTCCACATGGAGACCAGCTGCGCCCGCGTAGCGTTCGCATCGAGGAATGCCTCGACGATGCCGCAAGCGTTGTCGCCATCCACCGCGAGGAATCCAACACCCGTCTCCCCATTCCATCGTTCTGCGCGCCGCGCCCATTCTGCGTCGGGAAACTGCGACTCCTTTGCGTAGGTCGCGCTGAAGGCGTACGGTGCATCTTGCAGCGCGCGAAGCCGCACGGTTTTGAAAACGAATGCGTTGCGTGCAGTAATCGGCTCAAACAGAGCCCGCGGCACACACCTCAGGCGACTGGGGCGGCCGCCGGCGCCACCGAGCGTTTGCGTGGAGCCAGCGCGAGCAGGACTACGCCGATGAGGCCAAGCGTCACGACACCCGATGCCTCTGTGCGCGGGATCAAGTTGTAGTAAACCTGCAAGGCCATAACCCCGGCATGAGCAAAGCTGGACCAGGCCGTGAACGCAATCAGGCTGCGATGCTCGGACGGATTCCGCGACGCAAGCAGCAGGAAGGTTCCCAGCGTCGCGTACACGCTGAGCATCATGCGCAAGGCTTCCTCCAGCTTCATGGCCACAAGCGGGTAAAGCGCCGCGGAGAAGAGTAACCCCACCAGAACCAAAACAACCTGCAACGCTCGCTCTCGAATCATGGCGCCCTCCTGCCCAAAGAAGACGGTCGACAGTTCGCAGTTAAAAGTTGAGAGTCAACAGCCCCGGGGATGGAGAACAAGTTAACACAGAGAGCGCGGAGACGGGAGCACAGAGGTCACGGAGAACTAGTTTATGTGACGCCCGCGCCTAGCACGGAAAGGTTCATACAACAGCGGCTGGAGCTCGACGATGCTCGGGGGGCATGCCTCCTCCCACGGATAGTAGCCATTCTTGCCGGGCCAAAAGCACTGCCCAACCGGAAAATCGTCGCTTTCATAGAACCATTGAAGAGAAACACGCATATTCGTGGTATGGAGAGGGATCAACCGCGCGGAAGCGACATTTGGCATTGTCGGGAGGATGTCCGTATTTCTATATCTTGAACAGTTCGCGCATGCGCTTGATCTGGCCGCGGCTGACGGGAATTTCGGTTTGCTTCTTGTCGCTCACTTTGAGCATGTAGCTGGCCTTGAACCACGGCACCACTTCCTTGATGTAATGAATGTTGACGAGGAAGGAGCGATGCGGGCGCCAGAACGTGTCCGAATCAAGCGCGGCGGCCAATTCATCGAGTGTGCGATAGTTCGAAGTGCCTTCCACGTCCTTGGCCATGATGGTGATGGCGCCGTCCTGAATGGAAGCCCAGATCAAATCTTCGGCGTCCACAAGCAGCAGGCGCTGCTGCGATTTCACCAGAATCTTCACCGGCTGCGCGGAGCCTTGTTTCGAACTACCCAGCTGGCTGACGAGCTGCTCGAGCCGCTCGGTGGGACTGGTTTGCGCTTCAATTTCTTTGCGCGCGCGCTGGATGGCTTTCGAAATGCGCGCCTTGTCGAACGGCTTCAAAACGTAATCGACCGCATTTACATCAAACGCCTGCACCGCGTAATGATCGAAGGCCGTCGCAAAAATAACGTGCGGAACTTTGGTTTTGCGCTCCACGAGTTTTTTTAAAACACCAAAGCCATCGAGTCCCGGCATCTGCACATCAAGGAAGACCAAATCGGGAGAGTGTTCTTTGATGAGGTTGACGGCATCTACGCCGTTGCGGCCCTGACCGATGACATTGATTTCGGGAAAGCCCTTGAGCAGATAGGCGAGCTCTTGGCGGGCGGGTTTCTCGTCGTCCACGATGATGGTGTTGATGGGCATGGGGAGATGTTAGCAGATAAGGGAGTGACTCGTGAAAATCCTACAAAGCATGGGCCGGGGAAGTGGATTGAGCAGGCGCTTTGTCTATGGTAGCGGGAGCGGCGGGATTCAACACCGAGTGCACAGAGGACAAAGAGAACGCGGAGAAGACAGAGAAGAAAAACATAACGCAGAGACGCAGAGAACACCGAGCTCCGCAGAGAGGCGTAACCTGCCAAGTGCGCATTTCCGGTATGATGGCGTGGCGTTTTTGTGAGGAAAATCGATGAAGAAGGCGGCGGCCGGAGCTTCTAGAAAGAAAGTGCAAAAGGAACGCGCCAAAGCGCGCCCCTACACAAAGACTGAGGATGCAAAAGTTGTGAGGCGCGCCCTTCCTGTCTCCCCTCGCAGAACCCAGTCAGGGCAAGCAGGGCAAGCGGAATCGCGCGCGTATATGAGTACGTCGGGGAAGAAGCCGCACGTGCTGAGCAGCCAGCTGGTTTACAACGGAAAAGTGTTTGGGATTCGGCGCGATGAGGTGGTGGAGCCGAGCGGCGTTCGAACGACGCGGGAGATGATTACGCATCCGGGTTCGGTGGCGGTGCT
>Ga0066690_10000550_pt1 | contig 11801 bp, 9 predicted proteins | sample GraSoiAngelo_139_FD_62303 | JGI IMG/M metagenome (GOLD analysis project Ga0066690, IMG submission 62303) | Grasslands soil microbial communities from the Angelo Coastal Reserve, California, USA - 14_0929_12_20cm | ecosystem: Environmental > Terrestrial > Soil > Grasslands | place: USA...
TCGGCTCCGGCACCGACGCGAACGCGGTCGCCTACGTCGAGGCCACCGATTCCAGCGGCCGGGTGGCTTGGGGCGTGGGGCTGGACGCGAACATCCTCACCGCATCGCTGAAGGCGGTGGTGAGCTCGGCCAGCCGCCTGGGCCTGAAGGCCACCGGCGCCGCCCACAAACTTGACACCGCCTAGCGGCCAACTCACGATTCCGAGCTATCCCGCCCGTTAGCCGCGACCGTGGGTCTCGGCGCAGTCAGAGGAGCGACCAGGATGTCGGGGATCGAGGGTCGGCTGTCGCATTACGTCACCCGCCGGACGCTGCTCAAAACGATGGGCGCGGGCGCGCTCGCGTTGAGCACATCCGGCCTCGCCGAGGCCTGCGGGCTGGGCAGCGTCAAGGGCACCAGCACCAACAACACCAAGAAGATCGTCATCGGCTACGTCAGCCCGCAGACCGGCGAGGCCGCCGGCTTCGCCGCCGGCGACAACTACGTGATCGACGGGATCCGTGCCGCTTCCGCTTACAGGAACGGCTTCAAGGCGGGCGGGAAAGGCTACGACGTCCAGATCGTGGTCAAGGACAGCCAGTCGAACCCCAACCGCGCGTCCCAGGTTGCCCAGGAGCTGGTCAACAGCGGCGTGGACCTCGTCCTCTGCGCCTCTACCCCGGAGGTCACCAACCCGGTCGCCGACTTCTGCGAGGCCAACGGCGTGCCCTGCGTGGCGACCATCGTCCCCTGGGAGGCGTGGTATTTCGGCCGCGGCGCCAAGCCCGGATCCGCCTTCAACTACACGACCATGTTCTTCTTCGGCCTGGCCGAGTTCGCGGGCTGCTTCGTCCCCATGTGGGACCGCATGAACACCAACAAGCTGGTCGCCGAGATGTACCCGAACGACGCCGACGGCGGCGCCTTCCGGGCCAACTTCCCCGGCTTGATCTCCAAAGCCGGCTACCGCTCGCTCGACGGCGGCGCCTACGCCGACGGTACCTCCGACTACAGCGGGATGATCTCGAAGTTCAAGGACGGCGGGGCCGAGCTCTTCTCCAACGTGCCCCTCCCGCCCGACTTCAACACCTTCTGGAAGCAGGCGGCGGTGGCGGGCTGGAAGCCCAAGCTGGCGACCGTCGCCAAGGTGCTGCTCTTCCCCGCGGACGTCACCTCCCTCGACACCCTGGTGAACAACATCGCCACCGACTGCTGGTGGTCGCCCTACCACCCCTACAAGTCCTCCCTGACCGGGCAGAGCGCGAAGGATCTCGCCGACGGTTTCGAGAAGAAGAGCGGGCAGCAGTGGCTGCAGTCGCTGGGCTCCATCCACTCACTCTTCGAGATCGCCCACGCGGCGCTGACCGCGGTCAGCGATCCGCACGACAGGAAGGCGGTCGCCGTGCAGCTCAAGTCCCTCAAGTACACGGGCATCAGCGGTCCGCTCGACTGGACCGCCGGCCCGGTGCCGGGCGTGGCCATCCAGCAGCCGGTCGGCGTGCAGTGGAAGAAGGGCAGCAAGTGGCCGTGGAGCATGTACGTCGTCGACAACAGCCTCAACAAGGACGTGCCGCTGAACGGGACGCTCACACCGACCAACGGGTGACGCCGGCGGCGCCACTGCTCGAGCTCGACCGCGTCTCCAAGCGGTTCGGCCGCGTGGTCGTGGCCGAGTCGCTCTCCCTGGCCGTCCAGGCCGGGGACGCGGTCGGGATGGTTGGTCCCAACGGCGCCGGCAAGTCCTCTCTGTTCTCGGTCATCTCCGGCGATTTGTCGCCCAACACCGGGGAGGTGCTGCTCGACGGTAGGGCGGTGACCCGGCTCGACGCGTCGGCGCGGTGTCGCCTGGGCATCGGCAGGACCTACCAGGTGCCGCGCTCTTTCGGCCACATGACCGTCTTCGAGAACGTGCTCGTCGCCGCCCATCGTGGCGCCGGCCTGGCCGCCGGAGCGGCTCGGGAGCTGACGGTGGCGGTGCTGGACGAGACCGGCCTCCGACCCGACGCCAACCGCCCGGCGCTCCGGCTCGGCCTCCTCCAGCGCAAGCGCCTGGAGCTTGCCCGGGCCCTGGCCACCCGCCCCCGGCTGCTGATGCTGGACGAGGTCGCGGCCGGCTTGACCGATCCCGAGGTGCGCCAGCTGGTGAGCGTCATCCAGGCGGTGCGCGAGCGCGGCGTGGCCGTGATCTGGGTTGAGCACGTGGTGCGGGCGCTGGTCGGCGTCGTCGATCGCCTGATCTGCCTGGCAGGAGGCCGCTTCATCAGCGACGGGACGCCCGAGGAGGTGCTGGCCAGCCCGGCGGTGAGGGAGGTCTTCCTGGGAACGGATTCAGGGGGGTTGCCGCGCGCAGGCTTCGCCGAGCACGGCGAGCAGGGGGGACGTCCCCCCTCAGACGGAGACAGCTCGAGCTGAGCGGCGAGCTCCTCGAAGTCTCCGGGCTGACCGTCCGCCACGGCCAGCTGCAGGCCCTGGCGGACGTCAACCTCACCCTTGCCGCCGGCCGGACGGTGGCGATGATCGGCGCCAACGGCGCCGGGAAGTCGACCCTCCTGCGCACCCTGGCGGGCCTCCACCAGCCGGCCGCCGGCAGCATCCACTTCGCCGGCCGGGAGATCACGCACCTGCCCACCCACGCCCGCGTCGCCCTGGGCATCGCGCTGGTGCCCGAGGGCCGCCGGCTTTTCCCGTCCCTGACCCTGGAGGAGAACCTGCTGGTCGGCGCCCGCCGCTCCAGTGCCTGGACGGTGTCGCGCGTGATGGAGCTCTTCCCGTGGATGGGGGCGCGCCGGCGCCAGCTGACCCTCAACCTCTCCGGCGGCGAGCAGCAGGGGGTCGCGATCGGCCGCGCGCTGATGGCCGGGCCACGGGTGCTGCTGCTGGACGAGCTCTCGCTGGGCCTGTCGCCGGCGGCGGTGCGGCGCATCTACGACCTGCTGCCATCGCTCCTCGCCGAAGGCATGGCCATCCTCCTGGTCGAGCAGGACGTCACCCAGGCGCTGCGGGTCTCGGACCTCGCGCACTGCCTGCTGGAGGGGCGCATCACGCTGAGCGGGCGGCCGCGTGACCTTTCGCCGGAGCAGGTCGAAGCGGCCTACTTCGGGCTTGCGGCCCGAGCCTAGTGGCCTGGCTCAACGCGGTGGTCCAGGGCATCCTGCTGGGCGGCCTCTACGCGCTCTTCGCTTGCGGGCTCTCGCTCCTGTTCGGCGTCATGCGGGTCGTGAACCTCGCCCACGGCGACTTCGCGGTGCTGGCCGCCTACCTCGGCCTGGCCGTGATCACCGGACTGCACGTCCCGCTGCTCTGGTCGACCCTGGCCGTGGCCCCCCTTTTCGCGGTGGTCGGCTACCTCGTCCAGCGCCTGATCATCCAGCGCAGCCTCGAGGTGAGCCCCCTGACCACGCTCCTGGTCACCTTCGGCCTTTCGGTCGTGCTCCAGAACGCGATGCTGGAGGGATTCTCGGCGAACAGCCACTCGCTGCCCTCGGGCTGGCTCGCCGCCGGCTCCTTTCGGCTCACGCCCCAGCTCTCGATCGGGCACTTCTCTCTGATCGTCTTCGCGGCCGCCGTGGTCGTGATCGTCAGCCTCCAACTCTTCCTCTCGCGAGCCCGGCTCGGCCGGCAGATCCGAGCCACGGCCGACGACGCGGAGGCCGCCAGCATCGCCGGCACCGACGTCCGGCACGTCTTCGGCATCGCCGCAGCGATCGCCTTCGCGACCGTCGCCCTGGCCGGGCTGGCCTTCGGCGGCTATTCCTCCTTTGACCCGGGCGCCGGCACGCAGCGCTTGATCTTCGCCTTCGAGGCGGTGGTGATCGGTGGCGTCGGGTCGCTCTGGGGGACGCTGCTGGGAGGGGTGGTCCTGGGCGTCTCGCAGGCGCTGGGAGCCCAGGTCGACTCCGGCTTCGGCGTCCTCGCCGGGCACCTCGTCTTCCTGGCGGTCCTCGCCATCCGGCCCCGCGGCCTGCTCCCGGGCCGGGTCACGTGAGCGTCCGGGTCACCCGGTCGCGCCGCCCGGCGACCTGGAGCGGCCTGGCCTCGGCGCTGGTCTTCGTGGCCCTGCTCTCGCTTCCCTACCTGGTCTTCGCCAACGTCACCTCGCTGCTGGTGAACCTCTTCATCCTGCTGGTGCTGGCGACGATGTGGAACCTGCTGGCCGGCTACGCGGGTCTGGTCTCGGTCGGCCAGCAGGCCTACCTGGGCCTGGGTGCCTATACCGTCCTCGTCCTGGCCCAGAACGGCGTCAACCCGTTCCTGGCCATCCCGGTGGCTATCGCTTTCTGCGCCGTGGCCGCGCTGCCCATCTCCCTGCTCGTCTTCCGGCTTCGCAACGAGTACTTCGCGATCGGCACCTGGGTCGTCGCCGAGGCGTTCCAGCTGATCACCGTCCGCTTCCCGCAGCTCGGCGGCGGCACCGGCGCCAGCCTGCCCGGCCTGGGCGGCTTCGACCCGGCGCTCCGGCAGGCCTTCACCTACTGGGCGGCGCTGGCCGTGCTGGCGGCGACGCTGCTGGCCGCCTACCTGCTGCTGCGGAGCCGGCTGGGCCTCGACCTGACGGCCATCCGGGATGACGAGGTCGGAGCGCGCAGCGTGGGCGTGCAGCCGGCCCGAGCCAAGCGGATCGTCTACCTGATCGCCGCCGCCGGGGCGGGCGGGGCGGGCGCGCTGATCATCATCAGCCAGCTGAACGTGCAGGCCGCCTCGGTATTCAGCGTCCAGTGGTCGGCTTACATGATCTTCGTCGCCGTCATCGGCGGGGTCGGGACCATCGAGGGACCGATCCTGGGCACGATCCTCTTCTTCACCCTCCAGCAGTCGCTGGCGGAGCGCGGCGCCTGGTACCTGATCATCGTCGGGACGGTCGCGGTGCTGGTGGCGATGTACGCGCCGCGGGGCCTCTGGGGCGCGATCAGCGACCGCTTCGACCTGCGCCTGTTTCCGACCGGCTACTGGCTGCACCCACAAGGCTCATCGCCGGGGGGCCTGCTGGCCCGCCTGCTTCGACGCGAGCGCTGAATTGTCGAATTTCGACAAAAACAGGCTGCTTGCAGCGCTGCAAATGGCATGAACTTGACAAAACCCCTCCCGTTAACGTTCACTGCGCCGGAAGAAGTTGGGGGTAGAGCTCAGTCGCGTCCCGCCGTCCCTTCGGGAGCGTAATCGAACGCTGGTCGTCGACGTCCTGCGCGAGCAGGGCGGCGTGACGCAGGCCGACCTCACCCGGCTCACCGGCCTTTCCCGGGCGACGATCTCGACGCTGGTCGCCGAGCTGCGGATCCGAGGCCTGGTCCTCGAGCAGCCGGCGGCGGAGCCGGTCCGCCAGGGCGGGCGGCCACCCAACCAGCTCGCGCTGGCGCCCTCGGCGGGCAACGCGGTCGGCATCGACTTCGGGCACAGCCACGTCCGGGTGGCCGTCGCCGACCTCGCCCATCGGATCCTCAGCGAGCGCGAGGAGGCGCTGGCCGTCGACACCGACCCGCTCGGGTCCCTCGACCTGGCCGCCGACCTCGTTCGCGATGCGATGCGCAGCGCGGGCGTCAGCGCCGGCAGCGTGATCGGGGTCGGAGTGGGCGTGCCGGGACCGGTCGACCACCGCACCGGCCGGGTCGGCTCCACCTCCATCCTCGCGGGCTGGCTCGGCATCCGGGCGGCCGACGAGATCGAGCGCCGGCTCGACCTGCCCGCGGTGGTGGACAACGACGCGAACATCGGCGCCCTCGCCGAGGCCTCCTGGGGCGCGGCTCGCGGGCTCCGCCACGTCGCCTACATCAAGGCCTCCAGCGGCATCGGCGCCGGGCTCGTGCTCGGCGGCCGGCTGCACCGCGGGGCCAACGGAACGGTGGGCGAGATCGGCCACGACATCGTCGACGAGGCGGGGCCCTTCTGCCGCTGCGGCAACCGGGGCTGCCTGGAGGCGGTGGCGGGCGGGGTGGCCGTGACCGAGCTCCTGAGCCGCAGCCGGCACGAGCCCTTGACCATGCAGCAGGTCCTGGACCTGGCCGAGGAGGGCGACCTCGCCTGCCGCCGGGCGCTGGCCGAGGTCGGGCGCCAGATCGGCGCCGCCGCGGCCCGGCTCTGCAACCTGGTCAACCCGGAAAGGGTCGTCGTCGGAGGGCTGCTGGCCCGTGCCGGCGATCTGCTGCTCGATCCCATGCGGGAGTCGGTACGCCGGTTCGGCGTAGACTCCGCGACCGCAGGCGTGCAGATCGTGCCGAGCGAGTTCGGCGAGCGGGCCGGCGTGTTCGGCGCACTGGCATTGGTTCTACGGGAAGGGTCCCCGCTCTTCGGGGACCGGTTGCGGGCTTCACTGCAAGGGCAGCCCGCGTGATGGCGGCAAAACAGCCAAGAGAGAAAGGAATGCCCTTGCACATTCCAGTTCAACTCGGGAGGTAAGCGTGAAAGGAATTCGTATCGTGACCATCGTGCTGGCGGGGACGCTGCTCACCCTCGCCTGCGGCGGCGGAGGGGGCGGTGGCGGAGGCACCACCACCGGCGGGAAGATCGGCCTCCTCCTGCCTGAGACCAAGACCGCCCGCTATGAGAGCAAGGACCGGCCCCTCTTCGAGGCCAAGGTCAAGGCGCTCTGCTCGAGCTGCGAGGTCCTCTACCAGAACGCCAACCAGGACGCGGCGGCTCAGCAGTCCCAGGCCGAGGCCATGCTGACCAACGGGGTCAAGGTCCTGGTGCTGGACGCGGTTGACGGCGCCGCCGCGGCGGCGATCGCTGTCAAGGCGAAGGCGGCCAAAGTGCCCGTCATCTCCTACGACCGGCTCGTCACAGGCACCGACGCCCTGAACTACTACCTGTCCTTCGACAACGCCAAGGTCGGCCAGCTGCAGGGGAACGCCCTGCTCACGGCCCTCAACGGCAAGGCGAACGCATCGGTGGTGTTCATCAACGGTTCGCCGACCGACAACAACGCCAAGCTCTTCAAGCAGGGCGCGCACAGCGTCCTGGACGGAAAGGTGACGGTCGCCAAGGAGTACGACACTCCCGACTGGAGCCCGGACAAGGCCCAGCAGGAGATGGCGGGCGCTCTGACCGCGCTCAACAACAAGGTCGACGGCGTGCTGGCGGCCAACGACGGCACGGGCGGCGGCGCCATCGCCGCGATGAAGTCCGCTGGCGTCAAGCCGCTTCCCCCGGTCACCGGGCAGGATGCGGAGCTCGCGGCGATCCAGCGGATCGTCGCCGGCGACCAGTACATGACGGTCTACAAGGCGATCAAGGCCGAGGCCGAGGCCGCCGCCTCCCTGGCGGTGACGCTGGCCCAGGGCAAGACGCCAGACAGCGCGACGCTCAACGGCAAGGTCAACAACGGCGCGATCGACGTTCCGTCGGTGTTGCTGGTCCCGGTCGCCGTGACCAAGGCCAACATCAAGGACACCGTCATCGCGGACGGGTTCTGGACCAAGAACGACATCTGCACGGCCGACTACGCGGCGGCCTGCACGGCGGCGGGAATCTCATAGAGTTCAGCTGAAGGAATTCGCCTCAACCGGCGGGTGGCACAGCGCCACCCGCCGGCGGCGATCCCGCACCGGAAGTGTGAGAAAGAGATGGCAGTAGCGACGCGCGCTCCGATCCTCGAGCTGAAAAACATCTCCAAGCGCTTCGGTGCGGTTCAGGCCCTTGACGGGGTCAACTTCGAGGTCTTCCCGGGCGAGGTGGTGGCCCTGGTCGGCGACAACGGCGCCGGCAAATCCACCCTGATCAAGACCATCGCCGGGATCTACCTGCCCGACACGGGCGAGATCAGCTTCGAGGGACACCAGGTCCACATCACGGGGCCGAGGGACGTCGCCCACCTGGGCATCGCGACCGTCTACCAGGACCTCGCCCTCTGCGACAACCTGGACGTGGTCGCCAACCTCTACCTCGGGCGGGAGGAGGAGGGGCCGATCCGGCCCGTCCTCAACGAGGAGGTGATGGAAAAGCGTGCCGTCGACGTCCTCCGCACGCTCTCGGTCAAGCTCCCCCACGTCCGGACGCCGATCGCCTCCCTGTCGGGCGGCCAGCGGCAGTCGGTGGCCGTCGCCCGCTCCGTCATGTGGGCGGCCAAGGTCGTCCTCCTCGACGAGCCCACGGCCGCGCTCGGGGTCGCTCAGACCAAGCAGGTCCTGGAGCTGATCAGGCGGCTCAAGGACCAGGGCCTGGGCGTGGTGGTGATCAGCCACAACCTGGCGGACGTCTTCGAGGTCTGCGACCGGATCACGGTGCTGCGGCTGGGGCGGAGGATCGCGGACTTCCGCGTCAAAGACGCCTCCCGCGAGCAGGTCGTCGCGGCGATCACCGGCGCGGACACCGACCTCCTCAAAACCGTCGACAAGAAGATCGAGGAGGAAAAGGGCCAATGAGCGCCACCGAAGCCGCCGCACCGGCGCCCGGCTCGTTCACGGCCTGGCGGCGGTCGCTCCAGGAGCGCGTGACCCAGGGTGACGTGGGCATGCTACCGGTGATCCTCGGCCTGGTCCTGATCTGGGCGGTGTTCCAGTTCCTCAACCCCAACTTCCTGTCGCCGCGGAACCTGAGCAACCTGCTGGTTCAAATCGCCGACATCGGAACCATCGCGGTCGGCATCGTGCTGGTCCTGCTCCTGGGCGAGATCGACCTCTCGGTGGGCTCGGTCAGCGGCCTGGCGGCCAGCGTCATGGCGGTGCTGAACCTCAAGCGTGGGGTGCCGGCCCCGGTGGCGATCGCCGCGGGCATCGCCACCGGCGCCGTGATCGGGCTCATCCAGGGCTCCTGGTTCGCGCGCTTCCGCATTCCAAGCTTCGTGGTGACGCTGGCCGGCCTCCTCGGTTGGCTCGGTGTCCAGCTCCTCGTCCTCGGCGAAACCGGGACCCTGAACCTGCTCAACCCGCAGATCGTCAACCTGGCCGGCAACTACCTTTCCCCGCAGGCGGGTTGGGCGCTGGCGGTGGTCGTGATCCTGGTGCTGATCGTGGACGCCATCATCGTCCGACGCCGGCGCGCGGCGGCCGGGCTCGACGTGGCGCCCCTCGCAAGCCTGGCCGCGAGACTCGTGATCACCGCCATCCTGGTCCTGGGGACGGCGTTCATGCTCAATTCCTACCTGGGCGTTCCCGAGGGACTGTTGATCCTGCTCGGCTTCGTGGTCGTCTTCGACCTGATCACCAAGCGCACCACCTTCGGCCGCCACATCTACGCGGTCGGCGGAAACGCGGAGGCGGCGCGCCGCGCCGGGATCTCGGTGAACACGATCCGGGTGGCGGTGTTCACGCTGGCCGGCACCATGGCCGCCTGCGGCGGCATCCTGGCCGCTTCGCGCCTGCTCGCCGTGAACCAGTCCTCGGGCGGCGGCGACACGCTGCTCAACTCGATCGCCGCGGCGGTCATCGGCGGCACCAGCTTGTTCGGCGGCCGCGGCACGGTCTGGAGCGCCGTCGCCGGCGCGCTGGTGATCGGCTCCATCACCAACGGGATGGACCTCCTGGCCTACTCGTCCTACATCAAGTACATGGTCACCGGCGCCGTGCTGCTGGTGGCGGTCACCATCGACGCCGTCGCGCGTCAAGGAAGGCAAGCGGCCGGCCGCGCCTGATTGGACCTGATTCCGGCCACTGCCGGCAAGGGCCGCCATCAACGGGCTCCAATAGGCGCGATTGCCGGCACTCGCGGCTGACTACCATCAGGCGATGAGCGCCGTGTCGCCGCGCGAGAGTGCGCGGCAGGAGATGCCGGAGGCCCTCCGCAAGGAGGTGCGGCTGCTCGGCGACCTGCTCGGCCAGGTGCTCTCCGAGGAGGGCGGCGTGGAGCTGCTGGAGGATGTCGAGAAGCTTCGCCGCACCGTGATCGCGGCCCGCGTGCGCGACGAGGAGGAGCGCGCGGCAGAGGAGTTGGTCACGGGCTGGAGCCTCGACCAGGCCGAGCGGGTCGCGCGCGCCTTCACCTGCTACTTCCACCTCGCCAACCTGGCCGAGGAGCGGCACCGGGCCAGGGCCCTGCGCGAGCGCGACCGGACGGGTGCCGAGCTGGCCGAGTCGCTCGCCTCGGCGGTGGCGGAGATCCGCGACAGCCTCGGCGAGGAACGGCTCGGGAGGCTGCTGTCCGAGTTGCGCGTGCACCCAGTGCTGACCGCCCACCCGACCGAGGCCCGGCGCCGGGCGGTGGTAGCCGCCATCACCCGGGTCGGCGTCCAGCTCGATCGGCTGGACGATCCGCGGGCGTCCGGCCGCGAGCAGCGGGACGCCCGCCGCAGGCTCCTGGAGGAGATCGACACGCTCTGGCGCACGGCGCAGCTGCGCAGCACCCAGGTCAAGGCTCTGGACGAGGTCCGCACGATCATGGCGGTCTTCGACGACACGCTCTTCCGGATCGTGCCGGAGCTCTACCGCGAGCTCGACGCCGCCCTGGGCGCGGGCGACCCGGGCCGCCGGCCGCCGCTGGCGCCCGCCTACCTTCGCTTCGGCAGCTGGGTGGGAGGCGACCGCGACGGCAACCCGGCCGTCACCGCCGAGGTCACCGCCGAGACGATGCGGATCCAGGCGCAGCACGTCCTGCTCGGGCTCGAGGCCGCGACCACCCGGATCGGCCGGGCGCTGACGGCCGACGCGGTCACGACCGCCGCGAGCGAGGACCTGCGCGCGCGCCTCGCCGCGGCGCGGAAGGCCGACCCCGAGCGTCTCGCCGAGATCGAGGCGCGCGCTCCCCAAGAGCAGCACCGCGAATACCTGCTCCACGTGGCCGACCGGATCCGCTCCACCCGCGGCGAGCAGCGTCTGCTCGCCTACCACTCCCCGGTTGAGCTGCTGGACGACCTGCTGGCGGTCCAGCGCTCGCTGGTCGAAGCGGGCGCCCTCCGGCTCGCCTACGGGGAGCTGCAGCACCTCGTCTGGCAGGTGGAGACCTTCGGCTTCCACCTCGCGGAGCTCGAGATCAGGCAGCACAGCAAGGTGCACCAGGAGGCGCTGGCCGAGCTGGAGGGCGGCGGGCCGCGCTCGGCCGCCACCGAGGAGGTGCTGGCGACGCTGCAGGTGATGGGCCGGATCCAGGCCCGATATGGCGTCCAGGCCTGCCGGCGCTACGTGGTCAGCTTCACGCGCCACGCGGGCGACATCGCCGACGTGTACACGCTGGCTGCCGAGGGGTCACGAGGCGCAGCACCGGCGGTCCTCGACGTGATCCCGCTCTTCGAGACGGCCGAGGACCTGGCTCGGGCCCCGGCGGTCCTCGACGCCATGCTCGAGCTGGAACCCGTCCGGCGCCGGCTGGAGGCGAGCGGCCGGGAGCTGGAGGTGATGCTCGGCTACTCGGACTCCACCAAGGAGGTGGGGCCGGTCTCGGCCACCTTCGCGCTCTACCAGGCCCAGGAGACCCTCGCCCGCTGGGCGCGAGAGCGGGACGTCCGTCTCACCCTCTTCCACGGTCGGGGCGGCGCGCTCGGCCGCGGCGGCGGACCCGCCAACCGGGCGGTCCGAGCCCAGGCGCCCGGTTCGGTCGCCGGGCGCTTCAAGCTGACCGAGCAGGGCGAGGTCATCTTCGCCCGCTACTCCAACCTGGCCATCGCCCGCCGGCACCTGGAGCAGGTCTCCTCCGCCGTCCTGCTCAGCTCGACGCCGCGGGTGGAGGAGATCGCCGAAAGGGCAGCCGAGCGCTTCCGGCAGCTCGGCGACACCGTCGACGGAGCCGCCCGCGAGGCTTACCTGGCGCTGCTCGAGGCGGACGGCTTCGAGGACTGGTTCGCGCGCATCAGCCCTGTCGAGGAGCTGAGCCGGCTTCGGATCGGCTCCCGGCCTGCTCGCCGCGACGCGGGCCGCAGGCTGCAGGACCTGCGCGCCATCCCCTGGGTCTTCGCCTGGTC
>Ga0066690_10000557_pt1 | contig 11772 bp, 9 predicted proteins | sample GraSoiAngelo_139_FD_62303 | JGI IMG/M metagenome (GOLD analysis project Ga0066690, IMG submission 62303) | Grasslands soil microbial communities from the Angelo Coastal Reserve, California, USA - 14_0929_12_20cm | ecosystem: Environmental > Terrestrial > Soil > Grasslands | place: USA...
GTGTAACTCCCGTTGGCGCGTGGAAGATTTCATCGCACGCACTCGTCCTCGACAATACCCGCAGCAAATGCCGTAGCGTGTACAACTCCGACGGCCACTTGGCCGCTTAGTCGGTGAGACAGCAGGAGTCCAGAACGGGATTCTAGGAGATCACAGCGCGGACGCCAGGTGGCCGCGCCGCGAGGGATGCGTATGAACTATTAAAAATCTCCGGGCTCCGTGATTTAGGCACGTAACGCCGAACCGACAACGCGCTCCATGTCCCGGGTTGGCCAACTAATCTGGCAGGATCGAACGGGTTGATTGCCGCGGAACCTGGCCGTGTTATCCTTCCGCAGCATGAATGCGAAACACATAACGCCGATATTGAACGTATCCGACATCTCCAAGAGCTTCGTGTGGTTCGAGAAGTGGGGCTGGAGGAAGTGCTGGGACTGGGGAACGCCTCCGACTTTCGGGGCGGTCGGGTCGGGCGAATGCGAGATCTTTCTTTGCCAGGGGGGCCAGGGGAGCCGAGGCCGGGGAGCGAATGCCTCCACGTTTGGACCACAGGGGGACGAAACGGCCGACAAGGGCGCCTGGATGTCGGTCTGGGTGGACGACGTTGAGGAGGTCCACAAACAGTGCTTGGCCGCCGAGCTGGAGGTCACTTTCCCGCCGACCGACATGCCGTGGAACGTCCGCGAGATGCACGTGCGGCACCCGGACGGGCACGTGTTTCGAGTCAGCGAGCGCGTCGAGGACGTGGCGCCAGAGTAAGGCTTACATGCCCTTTGGCAAACGGGTTCTAACAGCTCCATGAATTGATGCCTGATGGCGTTGACCCGCGTGAGCAAGAAAACGCCCTATTGTAGGCGCAGTGGTTCGCTTGAAAACGCGTCTGCCTCCCTCGCTGAGGTTATCCCGTGAACGGTAGGGAGTGGTCCTCCGTCACGTTTTCCATTTCCTGTCTTGCTCGATACTCTCGCGAACACGGAACGCGGTGATCTTGCGGATCAGTGGTAGAGGTAGCGGCTTTTCGAGTGGAAACTGGATCGACCCTCTAGCCGTGGCAAATTTCGAAAGGTCCTTCGCGAAGGCTCTCACTGCTGGCGGCGTGGGATAGAAGCCAATGTGATGTTTGTGCGCGGCGAAGGTGACCAGTATCCTCCGATAGGAAAAGGCGGGCATCCCCCACTTCAGGCTTTCCTTGGCCCCGGGTGCAGCGGTACGAATACACGCACACATTTCACGCAGTTTCTTCTGAGCCTCTTTGGGGGCGGCATGGATGTACTCGGTGATGCTTTTAGATCGCGCTTTTTTGGGACTCATGGTTTTATTTTATCGCAACTCGCACCCCCGAAAACCCCGCTCCGGCAAATCGTGATCAAACAGAGTGAGTGGCTGTTAGCGGCACAGCTGAACACCGTAAGCCCTGTTTTGGCGTCGCTTACCGACCAAGCCATTTCCTCTGCTTGTTCCCCAGGTGTGCCCCATGCTTTTGGCACTTGCACGGGTGCACTATTTCCTACGACGTTTCTGGCCAGCGTCGATGATGCGACTTCCAACTGACCGCTACCCTCAGAAGAGTAACTGCTAGGCGCTGGCATGGTTTCCGGTTCACGACGATCCGGGAGTTATCGCCTGGCGGTTCGCATCCAAATACTGAGTACAGCGACTCATTTTGCTGTAAAGGGAGTGGCGGAAGCATATCGTTATTCCATTGACCTCTTCGGGCGTCCCCCTGTAGCATCCTTTAACTGTCCCAACCAAATGCACCGGGCTCTCAAGGCTACCCGGCAATTTTGTCATCGAGTTCGATGCATAGAAATCCTAAGTCCAGAGGAGAATTATGGTGACAGAAAAAGAACTGTCGCGGCGCCTGCTGATGCAGATGGGGATCAGTACTGCCGCAGCTTCAGCTCTGGCTTCAGTTACGGGTGGCACCTTGGCTCATGCCTCGAGCAGGACCCCGGCCAGAGTGGATTCTGGTCCTGACTTTGCAGCAGACAATAAGTCTCTTGAACTTTCCATTAACAATGCTTATTTGTTTCTTGACCAGATGATGGATGCGTACGCTCAAGGCACCACGGTTCGTCTATGCCAGAGCTATTGCGATCAGATTGCGGGCGGCACGTTCTACAGCACCGCGTTCGTTTATGACAATGCGCTGCTCGTTCTCGCTTATCTCGCCCGCGCACGGACAAGTGACATCCAGCGCGCCAAGGTGATCGGCGACGCCTTGCTTTACGCACAGCAGAATGATTCCGTGTCCGATGGACGCTTCCGCCAGGCCTACTTTGCGGGCGCACCGGACAGCCACGAAATCTTTGTCACACGTGGCCTTCCGTTTTTTCAAGGGAGCGCAGTTGGTGATGTGGCCTGGCCCGGAATCGCGCTCGCACAGCTCTATGCGCGTACCGGTTTGAGAGCGTACTTGGAGGGCGCCGTCAGGGCTGCTAGCTTCATCGAGACCACTGCCCGCGATAAAGTGAATGTTCCGCCAGGTGGCTACTATTTCGGTAACGGCCAGACCAACAAATCCACCGAACACAACATTGACGTTTATGCCCTATTCACGATGCTGGCCAAGCTGACTGGCAACGGCTCTTGGCTAGACGGCGCGCAACATGCCAAAGCATTCGTGGAAGCGATGTTCGACAGCCCTTCAGGCCATTTCTGGACGGGCACGTCTGATCCTACCCACATTTTCTACAATAACAGTCCCGAGGATGTTCAGAGCTGGTCGTATCTGGCGTTCCAGGACCAAAATTTTGCGGCGTCTATCGATTGGGTCAAAACCAATCTGGCAACTACCGATACAAGCTTTGCTTTCAACAACGGCTGGGGCTCGAACGGAGGCCTGAGGTTGCGCGTCTCCGGCGTCACGTTCGCCAGCCTGAGCAAGCTTGGCACCGTGCTCGGAGACAATACAGTGGATGCGGACGCAGTTTGGCTAGAAGGTACCGGCCATCTGATCGCAGCACTTTTATCCCGCCGGTTGCCCGCCAAGGATGACATTCCTAGTTTCCATGGGGATGTAAGTCTTGCTGGCTCCCTTATTGAGCATGTGCAGGTCGCACAGAATAGCCTAGGCGGCGGACAGACGGTAAATGGTCAGCCGTTGGTGGTGGGCCAAGGCCTTACTGCGTCTACCAGCGTTCTGAATACTGGATTCGGCTTCAACTACTTCCCATACTTTCACATCGGAGCCACTTCCTGGTACCTGACGGGAGTCCAGGCAGTCAATCCGCTGCAACTCGCAGATCGCTGATTTGAACATCCACATTGACTTCGCTTACGATCTCGAACGCGGCAAGGCTACCTGGCCTTACCCCGCGTTGCTTGCTTGACTTGACGATTTTGTTTGACGCTGAAGAACACCGAGTTTTCAGCTCTCGTGTAGTGCCACGAGGGGATCCACGCGGCTGGCGCTGCGTGCCGGCAGATAGCATGCAAGGAACGCTACAACGAGAAGGAGGAGAGAGGCAGCTCCGAGGCTGAGGAAATCGCTGCCGGCAACGCCATAGAGAAATCGCGAGAGGGCGCGTCCAGCCAAGACGGCCAACCCTTCGCCCAGTGCCACGCCGCTGAGTACTACCGTCATTCCTTGCCGAAGGACTAACAACGAGACGCTTCCTTCGCTGGCTCCCAAAGCCATGCGCACCCCTATTTCCCGGCGCCGCTGATTCACGGAGTATGCCATGATGCCGTACAAGCCGACGGCCGCGAGGCTCAGCGCCAACAGTCCAAATACTCCAAGCAGGCCAACACCGATTTTCGCTCCCCACAGCGCCTGATCAATGACCTTGGTTCCCGTGCGGATGTCGTCCACAGGCAGCACTGGGTCGAGGGTGCGAATTTCGCTTTGGACGGCAGCAAGGGTTGCGGATGGATCACGTTCGGTCCGGACGTACAGAATCATGGCATCGGAGTAGTTCTGCCGCAGCGGGATGTAGACAGACGACTGGGGAGCTTCGCCAAGAGTTTGATAGTTGGCGGTCTTCACAACGCCGACGATTTGCAGGAAATCCTTGCGCCTGGGCAACTGCAGCCGTTTGCCAAGCTCGTCGTGGTTCGGCCAATACTTGGCAGCCATCGTGTCATTGATGATGGCGATGGGAGTCGAAAGGTCGCGATCGTCTTGGGTGAAGTCCCGGCCCTCAACAAACGGGATACCCAGGGTTGAAAAATAGTTAAGATCAATGGTGTTTACGACCGCCGAGATGGCTTCCGATTTCTTGCGCTGCTCTTGCCCCTCGATCACCACGCCGGTCTCCTTACGCCCCCAAAGCGGCAGATTCGATGCCCAAGAGAGAGACGAGATGCCGGGTATGCCGCCGATGCGGTCACGCGACTGCTTGTAAAACTGTTCCGTCCTAGTCTGATCGTAGCCGGCTTGGCCGGGATAGAGCATGAAAAGTGCCAAGTGATTTGTCTCAAAGCCAGGATCGATGGTGTATTCGCTCTGGATGCTGCGGAGAACCAATGCGGCCACGACCAGCAAAACGAGGGAAATCGCGACCTGCCCGGTGAGAAGTGTGTTCGCCAAGCTGATACGGTTGCGGCTCCGGCCCATGGCGCGTGTTTCTTCCTTGAGCACTTCGGAGACAGACGTGCGCGAAGTCCGCAGAGCAGGCACGATGCCGAATAGCAGTCCGGTCACGGCGGACACTGCAAACGCAAAACCGAACACGCTCGCGTTGATGCGTAGATCAGCCAAGTTCTGAGCAAATTCCGCGGGTCGAAAAGACCACAGAAACTGGCATCCTCCATAACCGAGCAGCAACCCGAGAACGCCGCCAAGGAGGCCGAGTAAAACGCTTTCGGTCAGCAATTGACGAATCAAGCGGCTGCGTCCGGCGCCAAGCGCAATGCGAACGGCTACCTCCTGCCGGCGCACGGTGGCGCGAGAGAGCAGCAAATTGGCGACGTTGGAACAGGCGATTAATAGGACAAGCCCTACGATAGCCATCAGCAGTGTGCTTCCGAACATCAGCGGCTGCCGTTCGGGGCCGTAAGCAGCTTCGGTCAAGAGCCGGAGGACCACAGCTTGGCCCTGGTTGGTGTCCGGGAACTCTTTTTCGAGAGAGGCTGCGACGATGCTCAACTCGGCCCGAGCCTGGGCAAGCGTAAGACCCTCCCGCAGCCGGCCAATACCCGTGAAAAGAGTGATCGCGCGGTCGCTCAATGCATTCCGCTGCTGCGCCGGGAAGATCTGCTCCGCCATCGTCGAAGGGACCCACACATCGGGGCCAAAAACCGCATAGACACCTTTAAAACCTTTGGGCCCGATACCGATAATGGTGAAAGGGGTGCTATTGAGCTTGATCGTTCGCCCAAGAATGTCCGGGGCGCCGCCAAAGCGACCTTGCCAAGCCGCATAGCCGAGTACGGCGACGGGCGCCGCGCCTGGCGTGGTGTCCTCGGCCGGAAGGAAGAACCGGCCCATGGAGGGGTGAATGCCTAGTGTGTCGAAGTAATTGGCGGTTACGCCTTCCGCGAAAATACGGCGTGGCTCAGCCGTATCGGTCATGGTGATCGCCATGGGGTTCGAATGAGCAGCCAAGCTGGTGAAGGAATGAGTTCTTTCTCTGAGATCCTTGAAATTCAGGAAGGACATGAGTTGGAGTTCGCCCGATTGTGGGGTCATTTTTGCTTGCGTTGCATTGATCGCGGCGAGTTCGGAAATCTTTTCTACTGGAAGCGGACTGAAGAGGAGAGTGTTGATGATGGTGAAGACGGCGGTGTTCGCGCCGATGCCAAGTGCGAGAGTGAGTGCGGCGACAGCCGTGAAACCAGGGGTCTTGCGCAGCATGCGGGCCGCGTAACGGAGGTCCTGCCAAAGATCCGCGAGGAGATGGCCTGAATTCGCAATCCCCTCGGGGATTGGATCTGGGCCAGCCGTGCGTTCAGTGGCACGCAATTCCACCAGGAGATCGCTCTGGCTTAGGCTAGCGAGAACTTCGCGATGGGCCTTTTCCGGTGCCGCTCCCCCGGCCAGTAATTCTTCATATAAATTCTCGAGATGATTTAAGAGTTCCTCGATGATTTCCTCTTCCCGGGCGGGCGGAAGATTCAATCCCGTCAATTGTTTTCTGATCTCGTCGTTCCACTCACGCATGTTCCTCTCCTGTGATGCGGCCGACTGCGCTGACAAATTCCCGCCAGCTCTGGCGCTGCCGAGCGAGAGTTATTTGACCTTGCGTTGTCAGACGGTAGTAACGCCGCCTTCTTTGATTGGGCTTTTCGACCCAGCGCCCGTGAATCAGGCCGCGATTTTCGAGCCGGTAAAGCAACGGATACAGCGAGGCGATGTGGAAGCGCAGCATGCCGCCAGAGAGGCGTTCGATGAGCTTTCCGATGTCGTAGCCGTGGCGAGGCTGATCCTCGAGCAGGGCGAGTATCAGTAGTTCAGCGCTGCCTTTCTTCCATTCCTGGTCCAGGGTCGTACCCATATATGTCACTCCCGTATATCAGTACGCGCGCGAGTGCTAGAGATTTCACATTGCGGTACTATTTTTTTATGGCCGGAGGATGGTGCATCTAGCGCCTATCGTGGTCAGAGACTTGTCGCCACGCCCGCCTGAATCGACCTTCTCATAGCAACCCAACTGCGGAGAGGCAAGCAACAAACAAAGTTTGAAGTGGAAATCGTAGGAGTCCATCCCCCTGAAGGGGACGACGATTTCGAGCACGAGGGCAAACGCCGGATAGTTTCAGAGTTGGAGACCTGCCTTAGCGGAATTGTCGTACAAAGCCAAGTCGGAACGCTGCACGAGCCACCTGTGTCCGTGGTATAAACTCTCGATCCGGTTCAGTGAATCAGCGATTTTGCAAAGGACCAATGCCTCAGCGCACTTGCACCAAAAGGTCACTGTGAAACGCGCTGTTACAAAGTGCGCTCTCGGGAAATACGGCCCAACGGTTTCGAGCATCGGGCTCGGTGGCGGACCGCGCCGAAAGTGTCGCCACCATCCGCGCCGCCCTCGATGCTGCGACACTCAGTCAAATAACTATCAACACCAAAACACTATCAACCTGAAACGAAAGAGAAAGGAGAAGTTCAATGCCCTACGTTACTGTCGGCAAGGAAAATTCCAGCAAAATCGATCTCTACTATGAGGATCACGGCTCTGGTCAGCCGGTTGTCTTGATTCACGGATATCCGCTGAGCGGAGCCTCGTGGGAGAAACAGGTGCCGGCTCTTTTGAACGCAGGACACCGCGTCATCACCTATGACCGCCGAGGGTTCGGGAAATCCAGCCAGCCAACCACGGGCTACAACTACGACATCTTCGCCGAGGACCTGCGCAAACTGATAACACATCTCGAATTACGTGAAGTTGCGCTGGTTGGTTTCTCCATGGGTGGCGGCGAAGTGGCGCGCTACCTGGGGAAATACGGTTCAAAGGGCGTGAGCAAGGCGGTCATCATTTCCGGAGTTCCGCCGTTTCTACTGAAGACGCCAGACAATCCGGAGGGACTCGACGGCAGTGTCTTCGAGGGGATACAGAAAGCCGTCGCCGCCGATCGTTACGCGTTCTTCACGGAGTTTTTCAAGAATTTCTACAACACTGACCTCCTCCTCAACAAGCGGGTCAGCGAACAGGCGGTGCAGGCAAGCTGGAACCTAGCGGCCGGCGCTTCAGCTAGCGCCAGTCTCGCTTGCGTGCCAACTTGGCATGAAGACTTCCGAAAGGACCTGAGCAAAATTGATGCACCGGCGCTGATCATTCATGGGGACGCAGACAGGATCCTGCCGATTACTGCTTCGGGGATGCGGACCGCAAAGCAGATCAAGAAAGCGCGCCTATCGGTGGTGAGGGACGGACCGCACTGCATAACCTGGACACACGCGGACGAAGTGAACGCTGAGCTGGTGAACTTTCTTGGGAAAGCTGCGGCCCAGCGCGCAGTCTAGGCTCCTCAGGTGCCAGAGTAAAGGACTAAGGGCGCGACGCTGTCAGTAGAAGAGAGACCGGCGCGATGTAGGTGTCCCTTGTCTGTATCCACTGTTTCCGGCTTCGTGGCCGGTTCGGTTTCCTTGTCGTCGTCGGCTCTCGCTGCCGGCGACGGAAATGGAAAAGTGTGAGCTCCTTCGCTTGCGAAACTTGACTTGGTAGCCGGCCCCTGCGGCATGCTGATAAGCCTACCGTATCCTTACTTTTCCAAATTATTGTTTGATACCGGCACCCGTGGATGTGCCGGTGATTTTCTGGGCCTTAACGATTTCAGCGCCTTCTTTGGAAGTCATCCAAAGGGCGAGCTCTGCACTCTTGGTAGTCACCTGCAGCGTGCGCAGGTAGTGCACCAGATCCCAGGCATCTTCCGGCTTGATGACGTCGGCGAACGAGGGCATCGGGGTGCCATCCAGGCCGGTCATGAAAATCTTGTACAGGTCATGGTTTGTGGTGCCGCACTTGAAGCGGGAACCCGCTGCAAAATTGTAGGGGCGGATGGGTTGATCATTGCTGTCGGTCAACGTTGCAGCCGATGGTCCATCGCCTCGGCCCTCTTGCCCGTGGCATTTCCAGCATTCCAGCTTGGTGAAGAGCTCCTTCCCGTGCTTGATGCTATCCAGGGTGACCGCGGGTTCGGCAGGAACTTTGAGCGGATCGCCGGGCTTGTCCGTCTTCCAGCGCGGCGAGAAGGTCTTGATGAAAGCGACCATATCCGCCCGCTGTTGTTTGGTGAGGGAATTCCACGCCGGCATGTTTGAATTGTTGAATCCACGCCCCACGGAGTCGTAGAGATCTTCGTCCGTGGGCAGAGTGCCGGTAGGCGTGGATCGGCATTTGAACGTCGCGGCGACGAAATTCCGCGGCAAGATATTCAGGTAGGGCCCGTTTTCTCCGTTACCGTCACCGTGAAAACCATGGCAACCCCAACAGTAGCGGAAGTAGAGTTGCTTGCCCGCCGCTTCGTGTCCGGTGACTTTTCCAATCCGAACGTCGCCCTTTTGAGCTAGCGCCAGAGACGGCAGGGCCAGCAGCGCTGCCGCAAGAAACATCCACTGCATTGATTTATTTGCGCGCATGGTTGTCCACCATCCTCAGAAGATAAAGTCAAAGCCCAGAAACAGGCTGTTGTTGGTTAGGTCCTTGCCGGAGAGCGGGGCAACTCCTCGCTGGCGGACAACGGAATACTCGTTGTGGAAGGCGAAGCCGGCGCGGCTGGACATAAATGGGTAGTAGCGATATCCAAAAACCAGTGCGTCGATATCCCCAAAGTTTGCGGAAGGAACGCTTACTCCCGGTTCAAATACGCCCGGCGTGATGGGAAGAGCTTGCCGCGACATGCGAATCAGCTCGTAACGATTGACCAGGATGAATTGTGGATTCACCGTGTAGTGCGTCTCGATGAAGCCGGCGTTCCAGGTGGGCCCCTGTGCGCCAGCCGGTAAAGGAGAAAAGGACGGCGTACCGGTCCCCAGGAAAACGTTGTCGCCCCCGCGCGTGTACATGGTCATGAAGTCCAGCTTCTTGAGGTACCAAAGGCCGAAGAAGCCCGCGCGATAAAAGGACTTTTGACCGAACCCGTCGGCCAACGACGAGCTCGTGGCCAGGTAGGTCGGAGCGCGTCCAATATAGGCGAAAGCACCGACGCGCTGCAGCCCAAGACTTCCGGCCTCAAACGCCTGGCTAAAGGTGAGGTAGGTGTCATAGCCATGGCCGTTGGGCACGCCCACGCTGCCGTCATTGCTACTGAGCAATGCCGCCGAATAGCGTGTGTAGCTGTTTTTCGAATGACCCGATAACTCCGCCCCTATTTGGTTATCCCCCATACCGAATGTGAAGGGCACCAGAGTTGCCGGATTGGTGAATTCCGTGACCGGCTGGTAGTGATAAATCTGATAGCCGCCAAAGTCCGAAAGCGTCATGATGCGCTTTTCGGAGATCATGTTGTCGAGCTCAAACTTGCCCACTTTGATGTTGAGCCAGCTCGATTTCAGGAGATTACTGAAGCGCACGTTGGCAGATTCAAAGCCGAAGACGGCGTCACTCTCTGCCGCCGGCACCAGCAAAAAGCTGATGTTCTTCGCCAGCGTACCGGCCGTGAGAATATCCATACCGGAAAGATCGAAACCGTGGGTGGTAAGCCGCCCTTCGGTGGTGTTCCCGGTCGCGGGATCGCTGATGTCCGCATGGTCCACACTCACGCGATGCCAGTGCGGCGTCATGCGAAACGACACCGGCCAATAAGCCGGCTGCTGGAAGATGGGAGCGTCGCGATCGTTCCCCATTTGGTAGCCGTTGTCTTTGAACGTCTGGCCAAAATTGTTCAGCTTGGGCCAGGCCTCGTGACAGGCCGAACACGGCATGCCGTATTTCCGTGCGAAAGCCGGGATGGCATAAACCTTGCCCGCCGGGATGGGCAGTGCCGAAGCGGAACGGCTGTCCATTAATAGGATGGCCAGAACCAGCGAACCACAGACAAGCAAGGATGCAAGCCAGGGCATCCTTCTGTTCATCGACGATGAAGCCCAGTGGAACATACCGCCTCCTCAGCATGATGTTATACAGCCCCTCAACAAATCTTTAGGACGCACGGAAAGGCGTGCGATATAGTACAGGCCGCGGTGCGGCGTTAACCGCGTAACTTCCGTGTAATGCTGTGCACCAACCAGCCAATCGAGGCACTGGTCTGATGACTCAGCTGCGCCTTGTGTTAGCCGGCGAAGCTTCACATGGATCAGCCGTTTGCTCAAGAGTACCTTAAATCGTTTCCGCGTTTTTGCTTTGCAGCAATCAAAGAGAGCGACTTGATGAAAGTTTACAAAGACATTACATCGCGTTGTCCGGGCCAGCTCGGAGCTAGTGTATAGGTAATTGGAAACGCGCTTCTTTTTGGTCTCCAGGCGGATTTCTCATTTTTGCAAATCTCTCAAGGCCCTTGGCAGGCGACGATCCCGAAAGCTATTCGAGTAGAGGCTCTGTAGATTCAGCCAAAACTCAGCGCTCGTGCCAAAGAAATGAGCGAGGCGCATCCAGGAGAAGGTAGGAAAATCCACAAGAGACTTCCCACGCTAAAACGGCGCGAGCTCGTCAACGCATGATGGGTCGCACGCCCTTGACGGCAGTCTCTTCCCACTGTCGATTGCATCCCAGCTTGCTGAATCTCCGCAGCATTCATTGCTCTTCCTTCTCGATCCGCTGCTTCTCCAGTAACACCGAGTCGGCAAACGCTCCATCGTCGTTGGCATGGGAAAACACGAGCTCTTGCACTTCCTCGGTCGTTCCGGTCAGCATCAGCGTATCATCCACCTTCACGCACGGAGTATCGACGCTTTCTTCGTCCAGCTTCGCCTTTAGCCACCTTGCGCTCAAAAATGCCATTTGGATCGAGTCCTGACTGATCTCCACGCGCGCGATGGTATGCGCGCGGGTAAAATGCGCGCGGTAAAACTCGTTCCCCTCCTTGCTGCTCTGGGGATAAACGTCCATAAAATCAAAGGCGCCCAGCCGCACGACGCGGGCCTCGAATTCTCCCGACACTTCCTGCTCTCCGTCCTTTTCCTTCACCACCAGCTTGTACTCCTTCTCCTTCCCCTCCTCCTTTCTTTCTTCGAATGAGAAGGTCACGTCTCCTTCTTTGTCACCCCAAATTCCGTTCAATCTGGAATCGGCCTCCAAATCTAGCTGGGTGTAAAATGGCTGAAGCGACGTAATGAACGGACTCCCGTCGCTGTCGCACCCGGTCGCAACAATACTCCCGAATGCGAGCGCTACTCCTAGTGGCCAGCTCCACCGCCAGGAACGCTTGCCCGTTTGTTTAGCCATAGTCGCACTC
>Ga0066690_10000562_pt1 | contig 11744 bp, 13 predicted proteins | sample GraSoiAngelo_139_FD_62303 | JGI IMG/M metagenome (GOLD analysis project Ga0066690, IMG submission 62303) | Grasslands soil microbial communities from the Angelo Coastal Reserve, California, USA - 14_0929_12_20cm | ecosystem: Environmental > Terrestrial > Soil > Grasslands | place: USA...
GCTTGATCACCGAGTTGCCGTAGTTGAACCCCGGGCCCTCCGCGTTGCCGACCGCCACGTAGAGGTTGCCCGAGGGATCCGTCACGGCGCCGCCAGGCGCCCAGATCCCGGCCTCCCGGCCGGCTTTGACCTCGTAGCTCAGGAGGTCGCCTTGCCCGTCCGCGGCCGAGGCGATGACCCAACCGCGGTAGTTGCCGCAGTCGCCGTAGAGACCGCCGTAAGGCACATAGACGCGCCCGTTGGCGAAGCTCAGCGCCGAGCGCTGCTGGTGGACGGTCGGGCTCAGGGCCGGCGGGTCGATCGGGCGCTGCCAGCGGACGGCCCCGGTTTTCAGGTCGAGGGCGAAGAGAATGTGGTGGAACTCGGAGAGGTAGGCGACCACGTACACCGTCCCCCGGACCGGGTCGATGGCCGGCGTCGAGGTGATGCCGCTGGGATCGATGTTGCCGCAGGGCAGAGACCTCCCCGAGACCGGGTCGCCGAGGTGCTGCTTCCAGGCGAGGGCGCCGGACGCGACGTCGAAGGAGAAGACCGAGTCGTTCTCGGTGGCGGCGATGACGTGCCCGCCGGCGACCAGCGGCTGGCCGTACTCGGCGCCGTCGAGGCCGGCGGACCACGCCTGCCGGATGTCGGTCAGGGCGGGGCTGGAGAAGCCGATCCCGAAGCGCTCGGCGCCGCCCAGGAACTGGGGCCAGGCCGCGCCCGGTGCGGCCGTAGGGACCGGCGAAGGCGATCGAGAGGGGCTGGACGACGGGGAGGGCGAATGGCGGGCCAGCCCCGGGCGCGAAGCGCCGAGACTGCAGGCGCTGAGCAAGAGAACGACCACCGCCAGAGCGGCGGCTACTCGCAGTTGGGCGCGAACCTCGTCCAGAACTTGGCCAGCTGCCCGATCTCCGCGTCGCTGAAGTGAGACAGGAACTGCCTGCGAACTCCTTCGAAGTGAGTGGCCTGCGCCTCGCCCAGCCGCCGGCGACCGAGCTCGGTCAGGTTCGCGTTGATCGCGCGCCCGTCGGTCGGGCAGGCGACCCGCTCGATCATTCCGTCCGCTTCGAGTCTATCGACCAGCCGGGTGAGGCCGCTCGGGCTGAGCATGACCAGCTCGGCCAGGTCCGTCATCCGCAGGTGGCCGTTCTCGGCGGCCCCCACCCGCCACAAGACCTCGAAGCCCGAGACGGTCAGGCCGTGCGCTGACGTCAGCTCCGCGTCGAGCTGCTTGACCAGGCTGGCGTGGGCGTGGAGGAGCCCAACCCAGGCCTGGGTCTCGTCCGCGGTCAGCGTGGTCTCGACGGGCACGGGCACAGCATAGGTAGAAATCGGCAATTTCAAGCGCCTGTTCCGGCCCTCTTCCACGATGATGAGCGCCGTGCATTTCGGCGTGGCCACGGCCGACCACCAGTGCGAGGCTTTCGACCCTCGATACCCGGACATCCGCGACGAGTGGGAGAAGCTGGCCGGCCAGACACCGCGCGGCCAGGCGACCGATTTCTGGAACCGTTACCAGGAGGACGTCCGGTTGGCGGCGGGGTTGGGCTGCACGATGTTCCGGATCAGCCTCAGCTGGGCGCGGATCGAGCCCGAGCCCGGCGTCTTCAACCAGGAGGCTCTCGACCACTACCGGGACGTCGTGCGCGCGATCAAAGAGGCCGGCATGGAGCCGATGGTCACCCTCATGCACTACGTCTGGCCGCTCCACATCGACCTGCTGGACGAGCGGTTCCCGAGACGCTTCCACGCCTACGCGGAGAAGGTCGCGAAGGAGCTCGGTCGGGACGTTCGCTGGTGGATCACGATCAACGAGCCCACCGAGCTCGTCTTCGGTTTCTTGAAGCCCTGGTGGCAGCACGCCTACCGGATGCCGCCCGGCCTGAGCGCCGACGCGACCAGCCACGAGCAGATGGAGTCCTGCGCCAGGCTGATGCGCAACCTCTTCCGCGCCAACCGCGAGGCGAGACGCGTGCTCAAGGAGCACGACGAGGACGCGATGGTCGGCGCCAACCCGTTGATCCTGGGGATCCCGACCTGGATCCAGAACCTGATGGACTACCGGGCGATCGGCATCTCCAGCCTCGAGCACCTCGCCTCCCACGGCCACAGCGTGGCCCGCCGGACGGCCGCGAAAAAGGCGCTCCACAGTCTGCTGGGGCCGATCCCTCGCATCCTCAGCTTCCTGCCCACGGTGCTGGCCGCCGACTGGTGGAACCTCGGGCTGGCCGGCAAGCTCGCCCATTTCATCTGTCCCGCCGACTGCGTCCACCAGATGGACTTCGTCGGCTTCGATTACTACTGGGGGATCCGGCCCTACCACCTGCAGGCGATCCACCGCCTGCTCGACGCCGGCATGGGCCGGTTCGACCTGGCGCCGGTCTGGTGCGGGGCGTTGGAGCGGATGCTCAAGCGGTACCAGAAGCTCTTCCCCCACCTGCCGCTGGTGATCGTCGAGAACGGCTCGGTCGTCACGGCCGACGGGGTCAGCCGGGCGCTCTACCTCGAGCAGCACATCCAGGTCGTGGAGCAGGCCGTGGCCAAGGGAGTCGACGTCGCCGCGTACGTCTGCTGGAGCATCACAACCAACCGGGAGTGGGGCCTGCCGGCCGGGCCGGGCACGGACTTCGGCCTCTACCACGTCGACCTCGACAACGACCCCGAGCTTCGGCGGCAGCCGACGCCCGCGGCCGAAACCTACCGCCGCCTGATCGCCGCCTCCCCTACCAGGGCCGCGCGACCGACATCGCCTGGGCGAGCAGCTCGTCCTGGCTGATCTGGCCGGCGGTGGCGCCGGCCCGGACCTTCAGCTCCAGGGCCCGGCGCACCGCCTCGGCGATGTCGGCGCCGCTGAGCCCTTCGGTGGCCTCGAGGAGCCGCTCCCAGCCGGCCTCGTCGAGCGGCTCGAAAACGGGCCGGCCGGCGCGTCGATCGGCCCTCGCCAGGTGGACTTCGAAGACCGCCCGGCGCCCGCGCCGGTCCGGTAGCCCGACCGCCACCAGCCGGTCGAAGCGGCCCGGCCGGGTCAGCGCGTCGTCGACCGCCTCGGGCCGGTTGGTGGCGGCCAGCACGACCACCCCCTCGCTTCCCTCGAGCCCGTCCATGTTCTCCAGGAAGGTGCTGACCAGCCGGTGGGTCGCCTCATGGGCGTCCTCGCGCGCGCGCCCGAGTGCGTCGATCTCATCGAAGAAGAGCACGGCCGGCCGCTCGCGGCGGGCCCAGTCGAAAGCCTCCTGCAGCTTCCGTTCGGCCTCTCCATACCACTTGGAAACGACGTCGGTGGCCCTCACGTGGATGAAGCGGGCGCCGGACTCCTTGGCCAGCGCGCGCGCCAACAGCGTCTTGCCGGTGCCGGGCGGCCCGAAGAGAAGCACGCCGTGCGGCGGCCGGACGCCCCAGCGCCGGTAGCTGTCCGGCTCGCGGATGGCCTGGCAGATCGCCTGCAGCTGGCTGACCGCCTCCTCCTGCCCGCCGACATCTCCGAAGCCGACCGCCTCGGAGTCGTCCGCCTCGGCCGCCGGCGAGTAGACGCGGCCCGGGGGCTGCTGACGCGGAACCCGGGCGGCCAGGTCGGCGGCGCCCCGGCGGAGCCGCCGCAGCCCGGCCAGCGCGGTCTCGACGCCGAGACCGCTGGGAGCCAGCAGCAGCTCCGAGTCGGGCGGCTCCTTGCCCGCGCCTCGGTAGATGGCGTCGACCACATTCTCGGTGACGGCCGCGAAGTGATCGAGAGCCCGTTCCACGGCCGCCTCGTCGGCGATCTCCAGGGCGGGCGTGCTGGGGTTCAGCAGCGGAACCACCAGCGGCCAGGCGCCACAGGCGATGACCATCTGGTTGAGGAGGCCGGGGGTGACCGCCAAACGCTCCTCGACGATGGTTCCGGTCCGCCGGACCCGGGTCGCCATCCCCTCCAGGCGCGGCACCCGGAGCAGCGTCCGCGGCTGCAGGACCGCGGCCAGCGACAGCCGGCCAGGTGCGGGACCCCCGCGGGCGAGCACCAGGATGCCGGCCAGCGGGCTGGGCAGGGCGAGCTGCCCGAGCACGGTCAGCGGCAGTCCCCGGGCGATGGCCGGCGCCAGCTCCGGGGACCGGCTGACCCTCAAGGCTGGCGCGCTCGGGCCGGCGCCCGGCGCCTCCTCCGAAGGCGGGTGATCAACAGGTAGGCAAGTAGACCGATGAGGAGCAGCAGGACCGGCAGCACGACCGGCAACAGGAAGGCCGCGATCACCAGGGCAGCCGAGAGCACGTCTTCCACACCCGACGCGACCGGTCCCAGGAGGGCGAGATTGGTGACCGGCCGCACGGTGGCGCGGCTGACGTGGACCGTCCCCGCCGTCGCGGCTCCCGCCAGCAGGCTGAGGATGATCAAGAGGCCCGGGTCGGCGGTCTTGATGGTCCCGGCCTCGACCGCGAAAAGGATCGCGCCCGAAGCGGCCGCCAGCGGCAGCATCACAGCGTGGAAGCCGGAGTCGACGATCGGGATCTTGTCGGCCGCGATCTCGACCACCGTCAGCACCAGCAGCCCGTAGAAGGCGATGTCCGACTGCAGCGCGGTGAAGGGAGCGGCCAGGTGGACGTAGCCCAGGCGGGAGAGGAGGCTGGTCAGAAAGAGCGGCAGCGTTGCGTTGAGGCCGCTCGCGCCGGCGAGCCCGAAGGCGGCGGGCAGCTGGAGTAGGAGGGGGTTCAGGGCTCTGGGAAAACCTCCGCTGAGTTGAATGCTAGAGGCACGGTGGTGGAAACAGCGCCGGCCGGCGTTATGAGAGCGGGATGAAGCGGACGTTGACCGTCTTCGCGGCGATCGTCGTCACCGTCTTCCTCTTCGACCAGGTCGCCCGGCACCTGCTCGGGCTGGATTGCATCGGCATGGTGCTGCCGGCCTGGGGCTGTGTCGCCGAGCCCTACCCGACCACCCTCGGCGCGGCCGGCGATCTCAGCCAGAGCCTGCTGGTCTACGGCGGGATGGGGCTCGGCGCCCTGGTTCTCGCCTACGTGGTCCGCGACATCGTCTTCGGGGCCGCCGGCTACCTCCTCGGAAAGTACCGGCCGGACCTGGTCAAGAGGCTGGTCTCCGAAAAGCCGCCCCGGTCCTACCGGATCCGCTAGTCGCCTTCAGGGACCAAAAACCGGCGGCCGAGATCTCGGCCGCCGGCTGTTACGAGGATATCGAGCTAGGCGTTGAGCGCCGTCACCACGTTCGAGAACACGTTGGCGATCTGTCCGCCCATCGTAAGAAGGATGACGATGACCACGATCGAAACCAACACCAGGATCAGGGCGTACTCGACCATCCCCTGTCCTTTCTGACCGGCCGGCTTGGACTCCGCTCTCTTCGTTCTCACTCTTCTGACCTCACCTCCTTTGTCGCTGAGTGATCCCCAACTGTGTCAGGCGCCGCCGACATTACACGATCAAGTTGCGCTGTCTATTTCGATGATTTAGATAAGGCGCGCTAATATGGGCCGCCATCGGCCGCCAACCCTTCACGCTCGAACAGCTGCGGATCTTCCTCGCGGTCGCCCGCGGCCAGAGCATGTCCCGCGCGGCCGAATCCCTCTACCTCACCCAGAGCGCCGTCAGCCAGCAGGTCGCCAACCTCGAGGCACGCCTTGGCCTGCGGCTTCTCGAACGAGCCGGCCGACGGGTCCGGCTGACTGAGGCAGGCTCGACGATCGCCGCGGCCGCCGAGACCGCGATCCTCGCCGCCGAAGCGGTCAGCGAGGCCGCTCGCCGGCTGGGGACCCTCGAGTCCGGCTCGCTGCTGATCGGAGCCAGCCCGACGGCCGCAGCGAACCACCTGCCCGCCCTCCTGGCGGGCTTCATCGCCCTGCACCCGCAGGTGCGGATCAAGGTCGTCACCGAGAACACGCCACGCCTGGCGGCCCTGGTCGCCGGTGGAACGCTCGACTGCGCCGTGATCGAAGGCGCGACCGGGCACGAGGAGCTGGTCGAGCGGCTGCTGCAAGAGGACGAGGTGATCGTGGTGGTGGCGGCCGGGCACCCGCTGGCGGGTATGGCGCGGGTCGGGCCGGCCGAGCTGGCGCAGCACCGGTATGTCGGCCGGGAGCCCGGCGCCATCCTCGAGGACCTCGCCGAGGAGATCCTCGGGGACCGCTATGAGGCGACCCAGAAGATCGAGCTCGGCCACCTGGACGCCGTCCGGGCTGCGGTGCTGGCCGGCCTGGGCTACGCCGTGCTGCCCCGAATCTCGATCGCCGGCGCGCTCGCCGACGGGCGCCTGGTCGAGCTCCCGATCCCTGTCCGGCGGCGCTGGATCAGCGCCATCCGCCGGCGGTCGACCGCGGGCGCGACCCTCGAGGAGTTCTGGCGGCTCCTCCCCCCGGCGCCCTTAATCAAGGCTTAAGCGCAGACACCTAGGCTCAGCCGCGAGTGCAGCGCGGGATCTTGGCGCCCCGGGAGCAGGGGCTGGTTCTCCAGCGCCTGGCGATCGGCCTGAGCAAGAAAATCGCCCTTTGAGCGCTTCCAGTACATGGTTGCAGTGCCGCTTCAGTCGAGCGAGACCCTCCCCGCCCGCTGCGCCACCTGTCACGACGAAGGCGCAGACGACACCCTCAGCTTCGTGCCCTGGGGTGAGGGGCGCGGCGCCGGCCGCTGGCTCTGTTTCAGCTGCCTGCTGACCCTCTTCCGGCTCGACACCCGGGCCCGGATGGAGGAGCGTCGGTTCAGGCGTCAGCGCGAGCCGGGCCACCGCCGTCCCCAGCTGGTCCCGGGCCGGCTGGCGCTCCGCTAGCCAGGTCCGCTAGGCGGGTTTCCGAGCGCGCAGGTAGGCGCTCCCGATCTTGCCCGGCTGGCCGTCGATACCCCGGGTCTCGTAGACCTCGACCTCGACAGCGATGAAGCCCGCCGACTCGAGCAGCCCTCGGTAGGTGTCGACGGGGATGGTCCCGGAGATGCAGCCCGCCCACTGGTCAAGCCTCCGCTTGACCTCCTCGGGCAGCGTTTCCACCTCGACCATGTCCGCGACGGCGAAACGGCCGCCCGCCCTGAGGACGCGGAACGCCTCCCGGATCACGGCTCCCTTGTCCTCCGCCAGGTTGATGACGCAGTTGGAGATCACCACGTCCACCGACCCGTCAAGCAGCGGCACCTGCTCGATGGTCCCCTTCAGGAAGCTGGCGTTCTCGACGCCCGAGCTCGCCTGGTTGGCACGAGCCAGCTCCAGCATCTCGTCGGTCATGTCGACCCCGTAGGCGTGTCCGCCGGGAGAGACCCGGCGCGCGGAGAGGAGTACGTCCAACCCGCCACCGGAGCCGAGGTCGAGCACGGTCTCGCCCGGTCGCAGCTCCGCCAGCAGGGTCGGGTTGCCGCAGCCGAGACTGACCGCCTCCGTCAGCCCGATCTCGGCCAGCTGCTCGCCGGCGTAGCCGCCGCAGCAGGCTCCCGCCTCGTCGCCACAGGAGGCGCCGGCCGCCGGCTTCACCGCCAGCTGCTTGGCCAGGCCCGAATAGCGCTCTTTGACCGCTTCTCTGATCTCGCTCACAAGCGGGATGCTAGCACAACCCATTGATGATCATCTATTGGTATCATGGCGCTCGTGGCCGTCACCAGGCAGCGCGGTGTTTGCTGCGAGATCGACGTCAAGCTCGAACCCGCCAGTGCGGTCGAGACGGCCGGCCTGCTCAAGGCGCTCGCCGATCCCACGCGGCTGAGCATCCTGGCGGCGCTCCGCGCTGCCAGCGACCCGGTCTGCATCTGCGACCTCACCGCCGCCTACGACCTGAGCCAGCCGACCATCTCCCACCACATGGCGAAGCTCCGCTCCGCGGGCCTCGTCGAAGCGGAGAAAGGGGGCATCTGGACCTATTACCGGCTGGCCGACCCGCTGCCCTCCCGCGCCTCGGCGCTGCTCGAGCCCTTGCTGGGCAGGTAGTCCTCGGCCCGCCCCAGGGGCGTGAAGGAGAAGACGATCGGGATCACCAGGGTCACGACGCCGATCACGAAGTAGACCAGCGCCACATTGTGGGTGGCCTGGATCGCAAAGCCCCCGGCCAGCGCGCCGAGCGGGATCGCCGACCAGGCCAGGACTCCGGCGATGGTCATGACCCGGCCCAGCATCTCCTTGGGGACGATCGCCTGCCGCAGGCTCATGGTGTTGATGTCGAACATCGAGCCGATCCCGACCCATAAGGACCAGACGACGACACCCACCCAGTAGGTCCGCGTCTGCGAGAAGGCCATCATCAGCAGCCCGGTTACCGCGAGGATGCCGAGGATCATCTGGCTGAAGCGGAGCCGGCGCCGGAAGCGGCCGACGCTGAGCGAGAAGAGGATGGCGGCCACCGAGCCGGCTGAGAAGAGCCAACCGATCTGCGCGTCGCTGGCCCGCCACTGCAGCTTCGCGAATAGCACGACCTGGGTGAAGGTCGTGGTGTTGAAGAAGTTCCAGATCGCCATCATCGCCGAGATCATCCGCAGCACCGGGTGCCCGAGGACGTAGCGGAGGCCTTCGACGACGTCACGCAGGATGTGCGTCGACCGTTCCTGCAGCGGCGCGTTGAAGCTGGTTCGGATCAAGCCGAGCGAGACCGCGGAGACGATGAAGGAGGCGGCGTCGACGGTGAAGAGCGTCGCCAGCGGCACCGTCAGCAGCGCCAGCCCGGCCAGGAAGGGCCCGCTGATCTGCGCCGCTTCGAAGCTGGCGTTGATGCGGCCGTTGGCCGTGACCAGGTCATCTCCCTCGACCAGGGACGGGATCGCTGCGAACTGGCCGGCGTTGAAGGCGATCGAGACCGTCGACTCGACGAAGGCGACGGTGTAGATCCAGTAGACGGAGAGGACGCCCGCGAAGTAGGCGACCGGGATGCTGCCCAGCGCGACCGCTCGAACCAGGTCGCAGGCGATCATCAGCCGCCGCCGGTCGGTGCGGTCGGTCCAGGCGCCGATCACCAGCCCGAAGAGGAGGTAGGGCAGGAAGGTGGCAGCGCTGGTGACGGCGAGGTTGATCGGGGACCCGGTCAGCTTGAAGACCAGCAAGGGGAGGGCGAAGGCGGTGATCGAGGTCCCGAAGTTCGAGATCGTCTGCCCGCTGAAGAACTTCCAGAAGTCCCAGTTGATTTGGCTCTTGCTCACTGCTTCCTCACGTTTGGCTGACATAGAAAAAAGGCCGGTGGTGAGACCACTCGGCCTTTGCGGAAGCTTGCTTCTGGCTAGCTCAGCGCTCGGTGCTCAAGGAGTGGTCCCGATTGGGCAGGCTCCGCCCGCGGAGCCGCGCAATGACGGGCCACATCGTTCGCACCTCGCAAGGATGGTAGCAAAGCCCTGGAGTTAATCTTCACCTCAGCTTCAGCGCTGAGGATTGGCAACCGTACTGCTTCTCAGCAGATCAGAGGAGTGCCTGCCATTGCCGCGAGGCGGTAGTTCGGGCAACCGCCGGGCCCGAGCGTCGGCCCGTCGGCGGCCCAAGGTCCGATGGGTGTCCACGTTCACCCTCTTCGCCGTCGCCGCCTTGATGGCGTCGATGTCGGGCGCGCTCGCCTTCTTCCTGCCGGCGGTCATGACGGCCTTCGCCTCCACCGGCCAGGCGGTCACCCCACCGTTCGTCCCGGGCCTCAGCTCGCCCTCTCCGGTGGCTGCCCAGGTCGGCCCCTTCACCGTCCTCCTGCTGGGCTCCGACGACGACCAGAAGTTCGACCCCGCCCACGTCCTCACCCAGTCGATGATCCTGGTCCGGGTCGTTCCCGCCACCCAGCAGGTGACGATGCTCTCGATCCCCCGCGATCTCTGGGTGCCGCTCTCCACCGGTGGCACCGCCAAGATCGACGGCGCCTACTCGTACGGCGGCCCGGCCGCGGCGATCGCAACCGTGGAGCGCAACTTCAACGTCCACGTCGACGAGTACGTGTGGGTCGGCCTCAAGGGCTTGATCCGGCTCATCGACGCGCTGGGCGGCGTCGACGTCGTCGCCAGCAACCCGGTCACCGACGACTACTACCCGCGCGACATCGACTCCAACAATCCCTACGGCTACATGCGAGTGGCGGTGCTGCCCGGCCCCCAGCACCTGGATGGCACCAACGCGCTCCAGTACGTGCGCTCCCGGCACGGCGACCTGGAGGGCGACTTCGGGCGCTCGCAGCGGCAGCAGCAGGTCCTGCTGGCGATCCGCGAGCGGGCGAAGCACATCACGGTCGCCGACGTGCCGGCCCTGGCCGCCACCTTCAACGGTGAGCTCAAGACCAGCATGGGCATCGCGCGCATCCAGCAGCTGCTGCCGCTGGCGGCCGCCCTGACCAACCCCGATGCGGTCCGCCAGATCGTCCTGCTCGCGCCTTACACCACGATCACGGACGTCGACAACCAGTCCGTCGTGCTGCCGCACTGGAACCTCATCCTGCCGCTGGTTCACCAGTACTTCCCGTGATCGGTAAGCCCGCCGCCACCGCCGCCCTGGTCATCACCATGCTGCTCTCCGGGGTCGGCACCTACATTTACGAGGCCGCTCACCAGACCGAGCTGCGCAAGGTCGCCAAAGCCCCGACCAAGATCGCGCCGGCTCCGCCCGCCTACCTGCTCTCGGGCACTCTCTACCTCGCCCAGGGCGGCGCCCTCTACAGCCTCGGCGGCGGGGTCTTCAAATCGGTGACGCCGGCGGGCGGCTGGACTCAGCCGTCGCTGCTGCCCAACAGCTCGAGCCTGCTGGCGGTCAAGCGCGACCAGTCCTACAGCAACGTCTACCAGCTGGGCCTGGACGGGAGCGTGCAGTCGCAGCTGACCAACAATGCCGGCTCCCGCTTCAACTCCGACCCGGGCGCGAACCACTGGTCCTTCTACCCACGCTTCTCGCCCGATGAGAAGACCCTCTACATGAGCTACGACTCCGCCAAGCAGCTCGACTACGAGGTGGACTCGGCGATCTGGGGCCTACCGATCGGCGCCACCATCAACCAGGGCCGGCGCTGGACCTCCCCGAACCAGTACACGGGTGGCGACGTCCAGCCGCTGCCGCTGCCCGGAGGCGGCCTCATCTACGTCAAATACGACGAGGACACCGACGGCAAGATGGCGTCCGAACTCTGGCTGACCACCCGCCCGCTCTCCGCGGGCAAGGCGCTGACCACGTTCGACGAGGACTGCTCGCAGCCGGCGCTTTCGCCGGACGGGACCATGCTGGCGATGATCTGCAGCCGCAAGCAGCAGCAGTCGCAGCTGGTCATCGCGCCCTTCGACGGCTCCTCGCTGGGCGATCGGCGCGTGCTCGTCTCCGACCAGTGGGTCGCCCAGCCGGCCTGGTCCCCCGACGGCGCCGGCATCGCCTACCTGGCCCCGGCGGGGAGCGGGGGTCTCTTCCAGCTCTGGTGGCTGCCCAAGGGGGCGTACGCGCCGCCCCCGCCCGGCCCGAGCCCGTCGCCCACGCCGACGGCCAGCGCCGCTCGCAAGGGCAAGCCGACACCCAAGCCGACCGCGGCGCCAGCGCCGGTGCCGGTGAAGCCGGTCCAGATCACAACCGACGTGGGCTTCGACGCGACCTCCTCGATAGCCTGGCATGCCTAGGGCCTGATCTAGCTCCCAGGCGATTCTCAGCAAACTCCAAGGATTCGAGCCGAGAATTCGGGACGTGGCCACCCCTCCAGCTCGCGTCCTGGTCGTCGACGACGAGTTCAACATCACCGAGCTGATCGCCATGGCGCTGCGGCACGAGGGGTTCGCGGTCGAGACGGCGCTCAACGGCCGGGAGGCGGTCTCCAAGGTCGACTCCTTCAAGCCCGCCCTGATGATCCTCGACGTGATGCTGCCGGACATCGACGGCC
>Ga0066690_10000576_pt1 | contig 11659 bp, 13 predicted proteins | sample GraSoiAngelo_139_FD_62303 | JGI IMG/M metagenome (GOLD analysis project Ga0066690, IMG submission 62303) | Grasslands soil microbial communities from the Angelo Coastal Reserve, California, USA - 14_0929_12_20cm | ecosystem: Environmental > Terrestrial > Soil > Grasslands | place: USA...
TCGCTTTTCGATTACCGCGGAGGATTTTCGCGCCGCCGAGCGGGCCGCGAGGGAGCAGGGATTGGAGCTGGTCGGCTGGTATCATTCCCATCCCGATCATCCCGCCAGGCCCAGCGAATATGATCGCGAGCATGCCTGGCCCTGGTATAGCTACGTCATCGTGAGTGTCGCGAGCGGAGAGGCCTGTGATATGACTTCCTGGCAGCTTTCCGACGATCGCTCTGCTTTTCAGACGGAAGAGATCGCCTGGGCCATTCCGCCGGGGACGATAAAAAGGTGACGGTAGAAACGCGATTCGATAACCGTACTTAAGGTCGACTGCGGAGTTACACTGGAGGCAGCAAGTTATGGCGATAAGGCTGGAAATTCCGACCGCCCTGCGGCAATTCGCGGGCAAGCAAGCGAGCGTGGAGTTCAATGCCACCACCGTCGGTGAGGCGCTGCAGCAGCTTACGGGAACTTATGCGGACCTGCGCAAGCACCTTTACACCGAAGACGGCCGCATTCGCAGCTTCGTGAATATCTACCTGAACGACGAGGACATCCGCTACTTGCAGAAGGAAAATACTCCCACCAAGGACGGCGATACGATCAGCATCGTGCCCTCGATTGCGGGCGGAGCGAAAATCTAAGAGATCGAAGGAGAGGAATCATGCCGATCATCACCGGCACGCCCGCTGTGCCTGACACCGGGCGCACACTTTCTAAGCAAGAGATTCAGCGCTACAGCCGCCATTTGATCATGCCCGAAGTGGGCATGGAAGGGCAGCTCAAGCTCGCCAAAGCCAAGGTGCTTATGATCGGCGCGGGTGGGCTGGGCGCGCCTCTAGGACTTTATTTGGCCGCGGCTGGCGTGGGGCGGCTGGGCGTAGTCGATTTCGATGTAGTTGATTTCACCAATCTCCAGCGGCAAATTACGTTTTCCACGAGCGACGTCGGCCGGCCCAAGATTCAGGCCGCCAAGGAACGCCTGGCCGGTGTGAATCCCCAAATTCGCATCGACACCTACGAGACGCGGCTTAGCAGCTCAAACGCGCTCGATCTGTTCCGCGATTACGACATCATCGTCGACGGCACGGATAATTTTCCCACGCGTTATCTCGTCAATGACGCTTGCGTGCTACTGGATAAGCCCAACGTCTATGGCTCCATCTTTCGCTTTGAAGGCCAGACCACAGTCTTCCATTATGGCGGAGGGCCTTGCTACCGCTGTCTCTATCCCGAACCGCCGCCGCCCGGACTCGTGCCGTCCTGCGCCGAAGGCGGCGTCCTGGGCGTTCTACCCGGCATTGTAGGTGCGCTCCAGGCCATGGAGACGATCAAGCTCATCCTCGGCATCGGCGAACCGCTCGCCGGCCGGCTCTTGCTCTTCGATGCTCTGGGCATGGGCTTCCGCGAGCTGCGTTTGCGCAGGAATCCGTCTTGCCCTGTTTGCGGCGATCACCCTACAATCCATGAGCTCATCGATTACGAAGAGTTTTGCGGAATTCGCGGAGAGGAGTTTGTTCCCGTGGCCACAGGCATTCCCGAAATTACGCCCCGCGAGCTCAAGGCTCGCCTCGATCGCGGCGATGACATTTTCATTCTCGACGTACGCGAACCGCACGAATACCAGATTTGCAATCTCCACGGCCATCTAATCCCATTGGGAGAGCTGCCGAAACGTGCGAGTGAGCTCGATAGTTCTCGTGAGATTGTGGCTCACTGCCGCAGCGGAAAGCGGTCCGCGGACGCCGTGCAGTTTTTGCAGCAGGCAGGTTTCCGCAAGATTTGGAATCTCAAGGGCGGCATCCTGGCTTGGTCGGATGAGGTCGATCCATCCGTGCCCAAGTACTAATCGAATCGCCACGTTGTAGCCTAGAGTGCGCTCACGTAATCTGCGAGCGACTCTCGGGGTTTTGCGCTTGCGGCGCCGATGAATTTGGACCTGTCATCCCGAGGGACCTGCTTTTGCAAAACGAAGGTGAACGACGCAGGATCGAAGTAAGGATTCATCACTCCACCGGAGGAACGAATGGCACAAGTTAAAATCATGGCGCGAAAGAACGGCCCTTTCCGCGTGGAGGCTCCCGAAGGTTCTATCGAACTCGTGGACGCCGACGGCCAAAAATATGATCTAACCGGAAAGGCCAACTTCGCGCTCTGCCGTTGCGGCGGCTCAGTCAACAAGCCCTTCTGCGACGGCACGCATAGCCGTATTGGCTTCCAGGCCGCCGAAGCGGCTGTCCGCGCCGAAGAACAAGGCAAAGACCAGCAGAAAAAGCTCTAATCTCGCGCTCGTCGGCGCCGCCGATGAACAATTTATTGCCGCGAGTTGATTAAGTTCGTTCCTGTCAACCGGCGGCGACCCTGGATACCCGAACAGAGCAGCGGTAGCCGACAGCGACAGCCATCTGCGTATCAAACCTTATTCGACCCTGTTGGTGCCCTAACAGTATTACGGGAACCGCCTGAGCGAATCTGTAACCTTTTGAAACCCAGCCGCGGGACTTTAGGGATTTGTATCCGGCCGCGGGATAGCGGCTCTCTCCCCAATCTGGCCCTTTTCAATGGTTTGCTTGCCCTTCCACAAACTGGACCCGTAAGGCACCCAACGTGCTGTACCAACCAACACCCGCGTTTCCTTCTAGAGCACCGTGGGGAATGATTTGGGGGGACCCGTGCTTGGCAAGCAAAAAGTCGGCCGGTACCTTTTCCGTTATCAATGGGTGCTTGGCCTCTTGGCTCTTGGCGGTGTATTCGCGCTTTCCTCCTGGTTGAGAGAGCGCGATTTCTCCTCTGGCTTCGTACTGTTTTGCTATCTCGAAATCATCGGCAGCCTTCTTTGCTTCACTTTTGTGGCTAATGCTTTGGTGCATTTTCGCGGCACCCGTGACCGTCTCACGCTGATTCTCGCCCTCGGATTCCTCCTCGCAGGATTGATCGAGACGTTTGCGATTTGGGGACTTTACGGCGACTCCATGACCAGCGTGCAGGAAGCGGGCGTCTTTCTCACTTGGATGATTGGCCAGACGGCGCTTGCGGGACTGCTGGTGTCGGCGCTGGCACTCGAGCACCGTGTGCCCCATTCTCGGCATCCGCGTAGCGAAACTACGGTCTCCTTGGTGCTGGTCGGCATCGTGACTTACCTGACCGGCGCCGCCTATCTCGGCGGAGTTATCAACACGGCTACTCTTTCTGCGGCTCGGCTGGCGCGCGCCTCGGAATTGCTTCCGGCGGCGCTGTTCCTCGTGGCCACGATCGGCTTTAACCGCGCTAACCCCGCGCGCTTCGGCTTCAAGCGCACGCTCTGCGTCGCGCTTTGGATCAATGTCGCATGCCATCTTGCGGCCACGCAATCTATGCATGTGTTTGATGCGCCATTCACTCTGGCGTTGGGCCTGCGTTCCGCCAGCTATGCCCTGATCCTGGGTGGCACACTGCTCGATAATGCCCGTCTTTTCGAGCAGGTGCGGCAGCTCGCCGTCAGCGATTCGCTCACCGGCTTGGGCAATTATCGTGCCCTGCTGAACGCCCTCGAGAGCGAAATCCAGCGCTCCAGCCGTAGCGGACGCAGCTTCGCCGTAGTCTTGATGGATCTCGACAATCTCAAGCAAATCAATGATTGCCACGGCCATCTGGTCGGCTCTCACGCCATCTGCCGTCTCGGCAACGTTCTTCGCGTGCACTCCCGCGCCATCGATACCGCCGCGCGTTACGGCGGTGATGAGTTTGCTCTGGTGCTTCCGGAAGCCGGCTCGCAGGCCGCGCGCCGCGTGGGCGAACGCATCCGCGAGCGGCTCAGCTCCGATGGAGAATATCCGCCCATTACCGTGAGCGTAGGAACGGCCGTCTTTCCGCAGGATGGCCGCACGGTTGAGGAGTTGTTCGATGCCGCTGACCGCAACCTCTACGGCATGAAGCGGGGCGGCATTATGGGGTTGTCGCGTATCGCGGCCTGTCTGTAGTTCGGTTTTTCGGGTTGGCTTGCTCCTGGGGGAAAGCGTGCAGAAAACCTTTAGCGCACCGCGTGTCGAGAAAAGAGTTCCGATGGCCATTGCCGTCCACATCTCGGGTCACCAAGAGCTTCCCGGTGTAGAGACCACCTTTACCGAGAACGTCAGCGCTCGCGGCGCACGGGTCCTTTCTGTCCGCCGCTGGAACCGCAATGACCATTTATCGTTTGAATTGCTTCCTGGCAATTTTCGCGCCAAGGCCCGTGTCGCTTATTGCGAACGCCTGCGCGACGACGGCTTTGCCGTCGGTCTCGAGTTCCTGGAACCAGTGGGCCATTGGGTTCTCGGCCCGCTGAATGCTTCGGGAAATAACCTGCACGGATAAGGAGGACGAAGGCGAAAAAAACTGGCGCAAGTAATTCAGAGATAAGCGCCGGCGACCCTGGCAGAGGGCATCCGGCGCTTTTTCTTTGCCCATTGCGGAAGATTTATTGACTCGCCGTCCTGCTGGAAATCAGTTCCTCGAAAATCTGAGCCGTGTCATCGATCATGTGATCGCTGGAGTATCGCGACGTGACGGTTTCCAGAGCTGCTCGCGATAATCGTTCCTTCAGCTCCCTATCCCCTAACATTCGCCCGGCCACCCGCGCCATGGCTTGCGCACTGGCTTTCTGCACCAGGACTCCATTTCGCCCGTGTTCGATGATCTCGGCCACGCCGCCCCGTGCGAACGCTACCACGGGCAGAGCAAAAGCCATGGCGCGAAGGAGGGAACCGCCTGCTCCTTCTTCAAGCGATGGAAAGACAAATAGATCGCCTGCCGCATAAACAGAGTCTACGTCGGGAACAAACCCGGCAAAAATAATCGCGGATCCGAGCTCGGCGTCTAACGCCTGCTTTTCAAGCTGCGGGCGCAAACGCCCTTCGCCTGCAATGAGAAGACGGCAGCTCGTTATTTCCCGCCGCAATTTCCCGAAGGCCTCGATCAGCAGTGCGTGACCTTTTTCGGCTGTCAAGGCACCCACGCACAACACAACGGTTTCGTCGGCCCGGAATCCCCATCGTGTCCGTGCCTTCTCGCGCATTTCGGGACTCACCGGTCCCGGGATTTCGACTCCGTCCGGAACCAACTCGATCTGTTTCGCATCCACTCCTGCAACTAGAAGCTCCCTGCACACCGCCCGGGAGATCGCCAGAATGCGCGCTGCCGCGCGATAGCGTGCCAGCGAAATTGGGTTGCGTGAAAGCGGAAAAGTCACACGGCGCGCCGCTACCAGCGGCACATGGCGATGCGTGTGCGCGAGCCATGCCGCCGTGAGTGCATGGGCTTCGTTCGCGTAAACGAGGTCGAAACGCGCTTCCTGGATCAATTGCCGCAGGCGCCGCGCCGCGCCGATCCGCCGCGCGCTATCGCCAACTCCATGCAATCGAATACCCGCAGCTTGCGCGCGCGACGCTATCGCGGAATCCCGCACCGCCACGAGCTCTGCACAATGGCCGCGCCGCTTTAGCCCCGTCATGAGAAGAAGGGCCTGCTCTTGACCTCCGCGCCACACGCGTTCCAGATCCACCAGTAGCACGCGCACCACAGTCAAACATCCCGCGCTTGTGGCCAGGGGCGCGCTTCGAGTTTTCCTCCCCCCACCAGCACGCCCAGCTTGCGGTACTTCAGCCAGACGTAGCGCGCCGAGGTCCAGGCGATCAGCACTCCGCGATAGCCGTCGAGAAAGCCCAGCTGGAAGAAAAATCGCTGCACGAGCGTCCACGGCGCCGCTAGCCACATTCCTCCGCGCCAGTGCCGCCGCCTTCGCGCATAGAGATCTTCCGCCGCTCGCGTTGTGAACGCTTCCATCTTGGCATAGTGCTCGCGCAGCGAACGGACCGTGTAATGGAGAAAATCGCCGCGCAAGCGCCCCACGCGCCCATTCACCTGCACGTTTTCGTGCAGCGCTCCCACAAACCGCGCTGAATCGCTACGATACAGCCTCACGCAATATTCTGGATACCATCCCGAATGACGGATCCAGCCGCCCAGATAATTCGGCTTGCGATTGATCTGGTAGGCCGCGCAGTCCGGCTCATTCTGCTTCCAGGCAGCGATGGCTTCGCGCAGTTCGCCGCTCAGCCGTTCATCGGCATCGAGCGACAGCACCCAATCGTGCGTGGCTTGTCCCGCCGCAAAATTCTTTTGATCGCCAAAATTGCTGAAGGGGCGCGAAACTACGCGGGCGCCAAACTCTTGGGCGATTTCGCCGGTACGGTCTGTGCTGCCGGAATCCACGACCACGATTTCGTCGGCCACGCCGCGCAGCGATTCCAAAGCTTCGGGCAGATCAGATTGTTCGTTATAGGTGATGATAATAGCGCTGATCGACGGCATGCTAGTGCGCACCAGCCTATCGTACAATCACCTGAGCCGCAAAACTCCTCGAGCGAAAGTCCTATTGTACGAATCCCACGTTCGGAGGCGCCACCGTCGTGGGCGATTCGCGAATGGGCCCGAATTGAGCCTCGAATCGCGCGATGTTCTCCCCTAATGCCCGCCAGAGCCTCTTAGCGTGCCCTGGGCTGACGATAGTGCTCGCCACCAGTTTCCCGTGTGTGCCGTTGGTGAACACGTAGATGAAGTGCATCGTAAACTCTTCCGGATTGTGGTGAATCATGACCAGATTGCTGAAGTGGCCGACCAGTTCCTCCTCATCGGCCTTGATCTGCACTTGAGGCGCTTGCTGTTCCGCCATTTTTCCTCCGCGAGCCGTCGCTTCAAGCTATCACAAATGCTGTGGCGCAAGCACGGTACGCACATCTCGCAGCCGCGGACTCCGAGTGCGATGGATGATCGGCACGTACATCGCAGGCAACGTTGCGGGAGAACCTGTATTGACGGTTTGCGATGTTAAATGTAGTTTATATTGTACGTTCATCTAGGTTAAGATCATTGAGATCATTGAGCACATCGTGAATCCCGTGTTCGAATCTTCGCCGGGCGCTGTGCCGCTCGAATCCGAAGTATCTGCGTTGGCGGTTCCTTCGGCGCCCGCTCAAAAACCCCAAGCGATGCTGCCCTCCTTACCCGAGGTCTATCGCAGCGTCCCCATAGCGAGCGGCGCTTCGCTCCTGCGCAAGCTACTGGCTTTCGCCGGTCCCGGTTATCTGGTGGCGGTCGGTTATATGGACCCGGGAAACTGGGCCACTGACATCGGCGGCGGGTCGCAATTCGGCTACACCCTGCTGAGCGTCGTCATTCTCAGCAGTTTGATGGCGATTTTCGTTCAGGCGCTCTCTGCGAAACTGGGCATCGCCACGGGCCTTGACCTTGCCCAGGCCTGTCGCGAATCGTACTCGCGCCCGGCAGGGCTTGCCTTGTGGCTTCTGGGTGAAATCGCCATTGCCGCCTGCGACCTGGCCGAAGTATTGGGCTCGGCAGTCGCGCTGAAGCTCCTATTCGGCATCCCACTGCTCGTCGGCGTCTTGATTACCGGCGCTGACGTCTTGATTGTGCTCGCCCTGCAAGGCCGCGGGTTCCGCTGGATCGAAGCGCTGGTGGTTACGCTCATCGCGACCATCGCCGCCTGCTTCGCCTACGAGCTCTTTTTCGCGCAACCGCTATGGCACGAAGCCGCCACGGGTCTTCTGCCTCCCTTGCGCCTGCTTCATGATCGCGACATGCTCTATCTCGCGATCGGCATTCTTGGCGCGACGGTTATGCCGCACAATTTGTATTTGCATTCCAGCATCGTGCAAACGCGCGCCTTTGGGCTCAGCGCCGGCCAAAAACGCGAAGCGGTACGCTTTGCCACGCTCGACTCCACCTTAGCGCTAGGCTTTTCGCTCTTTGTAAATGCTGCGATTCTGGTGCTCGGTGCGGCTGCTTTCCACCATCGCGGACTCACCACGGTTGCGGACATCAGCCAAGCTTACCGACTGCTGACTCCCGTTTTAGGCGCGGGCCTGGCCAGCACTCTTTTTGCCGCGGCCTTACTTTGTTCCGGGCAGAACTCCACTCTGACCGGCACGCTCGCCGGTCAGGTGGTGATGGAGGGATTCTTGCGCCTGCAGATCAAGCCTTGGCTGCGGCGATTGATCACCCGCTCGGCGGCCATTATTCCCGCGGCGCTTGTAATCGGCATGGCGGGCGAAACCAAGGCCATGGGCCTGCTCATTTTGAGCCAGGTCATTCTCAGCTTTCAGTTGCCGTTTGCACTCGTTCCACTGGTGCAGTTCACGAGCGACAAGCGCAGGATGGGCGAGTTTGCCAATTCCCGGTGGGTCGCCGCACTCGCCTGGTTCACTGCCGCAGTCATCATCGCGTTGAATGCCTTGCTGATCTTTCTGATCCTCCGCGGGAACTCCTAGTGCCCTGGATTCGGCCGTTTTTGCCAGATTAAATCTGTCATTCAGAGCACGCCGCGGGAAGTGCATTCTACGCGCTGCACTTCTCGTCAGCGTGCGAGGAATCGCTCCTATTCAGTTCCTATGCGCAGCGCACCAAGAAGGCGCAAATCTGCTAGGCAACTACATCTTTATTGAATCTTAGACAGCGCCTGCGACACTTCGTCCATATCCGGCACGGTAAGAATCTCGTAATTCTTCAGCCAGGCTATTTTGCCAGCCTTGTCCACGATCGCAATAGCCCGGCCGGTGATCCCTTTGTCAGCCAGATAGACGCCAAACTTCTCCGCCACCGCGCCGCGCGGCTGGAAGTCCGCCAGCAACGGGTAACGAATACCCAGCTTTTCGGCAAACGCTTTGTGCGACCAGACGCTATCTACGCTAAGCCCCAGCACCTGCGCGTTGAGCTTTTCGAACTGCCTCAAATCGCTTACGAAGCAGGTGTGCTCGTTCGTGCATACCGGACTCCAATCCAGCGGATAAAAAACGATCACCACCTTTTTTCCGCGATATTCGGAAAGCTTGACGTCTTTCTGATTCTGGTCCTTCAACGTGAAATCCGGTGCCGGCTGTCCCACAGCGATGGCCATAATCCCCCCTGATCGAAGAAAGTGACGATCGGTTTGTCAACGCGCTCGTGCGGCTCCGTTTGCGCACAAGAGTGCCGATCATATTATCCGACCTCTCGCCAAGCCTCCAACCTTTAGCCTCCTGCTTCCAGTCTGTTACTATGACTCAACGCATGCGTCTCGAGCAGGCTTATCCAGAAATCCGTTTTCGTTGGCGCTCCCGCAATTGGTGGGCGCGCCTGTCGCGCATGCCTCCCGAGTGCGAGCACCTCGAGACTGACGGCGCATGGATGGCGACGTTTATTCCAGACACTCTCTATCTGCGTGGCAAGGCCTCCGTCCGCCGGCGCCCGGTCCGGCCCGAAGTATCGCTCTGTCTGACTTGCCTAAGATGCGAAATGGAAAAGGAACTGCGGCATTTCTCAGGGCGCGTGATTGCCTTTGAGCCCGACAGCGCGGAATTCACTCAATACTTCTTTCTCGGCAGCGGCGAATTTTCCGCCGCGGGCCTACAACCGGAAGTCGCCAACGCCATTAGCCGCCGGTTGGATCAACCGATGGACGCATGTGCCTCCTGTGATCGCCCCGCAACCTGGCTCTGGTTTCCGCGCGACGAAGTGCCCAGCCTGGACGACGTCTCCCGCATCGCTATGGCGCGCGCCGAGACGCTTTGCTCCGTGCACGGTTCGCAAAAATTACTCGAGAGCTTCGCTCGCACGCCGGACGCTAATTTGTTTTATGTCAACGTCCCCTATGGCGAATCGGGCGCCTATGTTTGGATCTAAAGAAGCGTGGATATGAATCGCTGCATATGACTACCGCCCACGGCCCGTCACCGAGTTTGCGCGATGTGGTCGAAAAGTACCGCCAGCTCGCGGGCGCCTTCGGGCACCCTTTGGCCTTGGCTTCCTTCGGGCTCTCGGCCGAAGAGACCGAGCGCGTCTTCGGCATCTTTGACGAGGATTATCACATCAGCCGCTTTTTCCATTTTTCTTTGCAGCCGGCCGCTGCGGAGCGCTCCATCAAGACTTATCGCATAAATGGCTTTCCGCAGTCGCACGTCGCTCTGGACGCCGAAATCGAGTCCATTCTTTAGTTCGCGGAAGGCACCTGATATACGGACACAAGTGGCAGCGGCTTCTTTTGGGCCGCTCCTGCGCCAGCGCGCCGCGAGATCTCTTTCGGGCTCACCCTCTCGGGCACTGGCTCGGCCAGCAGATGAGCCTGGCTGAAGCCTCTGCGCTAACTAACAGGACGACCTGCTCGTCAATTTGCCCCGCGGTTCGAAACGATGCGGCGCGAGCGATTTCAACCACATTCTTGTCTCCGTCACACTCTTTCCAGATCGCCGCTTTGGTTCAGGCGGCGCACGATATTTCGATCCAGATCGTACCAGTGAGCCGCTTCCGTTGATCGAGTAAAGCTTTTTGACCACGGGATTGCAAACGGGCTTCAAACCCCAGGGAGGTCGGGGCGGATCATCTGCAATAAGCCTGCGTCACTCGTTCGTATGCCCATCGCGAGGCCGAACGCCCCGAATGAAAGTCCGGCCGCCCAGGCCAGGTGGTCAAGCTCTTCCATTCAACTGTGCCGAGGGCTGAGGTTCGCTAGTCCACGCAGCGCCTTTTCGATTGTTCGTATTATTCAGCCGGCGGAGGCCCTTCGTAATCCCATTCGACTTCCGGCTCATTGAATTTGCCCGTGTGCGGATTACGCCAGAAGTAAGGCATGGCCGCGGTGAACGAGAATGCTACATCGATCCCGTTGCCCAGCCGCGGGCCTAAAAACACAATGATACACGGTTGCGCGCACTCATTTTTATGGTTGGTTACTAGCAGCCGTTGCCCAAGCTGCACGCTCGCCTCCAAGCGCATCGATCCCCCATGGACGTTCACAGCGCTCGTGAAGGTCTCCTCATAGAAGGGATGCCCTTCAGGCGTGTGCCCATACACGAAGAGCGGAATGGGAATGTGTCTGCGAGGTGTGCGCCTACGTTCCGGCCGTATCGGAGTGCATACCTCGGCGGCTCTCGATGTTGTTTGTGGAATGAAAATTCGTGCGACTTGCGTATGAAGGATTTCGTTCACAGTGGCTGCGCTAATCTCTCCGAAGTTGCAAATTCTTGGGCAGCATACTCGAAGTAGATTGATGTGGGTGTACATTCAAGGCACGCTCATGTGTCTCTCCAGTTACCCCCTGCCTGGCCGGTAGGGGTCTACCTTCACCCACGGCAATGCGTAGCCTTGCCGTGGAACGCCAACTCGCCAAGCGCACGACTCTGGCCATGATTTATTGCCGTTCGGTTGGCATCAACCTGTTCCGTTCGCGTTAGATGTCCATGCGCCCTCCTGCTGGATTATGTTCTTGTTCCCGACCCTACGCTTGGCGTTGTCAGGTAGATCGAATCGTCCGGCCGGCAGGTTGGCAACTCCCTGGAGATCACGCTTCGCGGAGATCTGCCCGAGCCGCGACAAAAAGAAAAAGGTAACGTCCTGACGGTGGCGTTCGATGCCTTTAACGTGCCCAATTACGAACTAAGAGCGTTCAGCCTTTTGCGCTGGTCACTAAGTTGAGCCGTTCGGTCAGGTGTGCCTGTTCCTCCCGCAGTTCCGGCGGCAGGCGGTCCCCAAATTTCTTGAAGAAGACGCCGATTTCGTCCGCCTCCTTCTGCCAATCTGCGGCATCCACGCGAAGCAGCTCTTCCATCTTGTCCAGCGAAATATCGAGCCCGTCCAGCGTGAGGGCATGTGTAGTGGGAACAAA
>Ga0066690_10000585_pt1 | contig 11604 bp, 13 predicted proteins | sample GraSoiAngelo_139_FD_62303 | JGI IMG/M metagenome (GOLD analysis project Ga0066690, IMG submission 62303) | Grasslands soil microbial communities from the Angelo Coastal Reserve, California, USA - 14_0929_12_20cm | ecosystem: Environmental > Terrestrial > Soil > Grasslands | place: USA...
GCGGCCGCCGCCATCAGATTGCTGTACTGAAAGACTTCGCCGAACTTGCTGGTCGGCTGCATGGTTCCGAGTAGAGCCAGGGTCGATTCCGGCGTTGCATTCTTGAATTCGAATAGCCATTCCATATCCTGTCGCGGCAGCCCGGTGCAGGCGCAGATCAAGTTCTTGACGAGAACCTTTTTCGTGGTTTCCGCGTCGCCCAGCTTGAAGTTCGGGTAGACGTCGATCACCGGCTGATCCCACTTCAACTTCTTCTCGTCGACCAGTTCTGACAGCAACAGCGTCGTCATCCCTTTTGTGTTGGACGCCGCCATAAACAGCGTGTTTTCGTCCACCCGCTCAGGCTTGCTGAGTTCGCGTGCGCCAAATCCACCCTCATACACGACCTTGCCACCATCAATGAGCGCCATTGAGGCGCCGGGGATACCAAGTTCCTGCATGGAGGTTTCAACAAACGCTTTGATCTGAGCGATATGTGCAACGTCCAGCGGTTGCGGCTTACGGCCGGCAAACGACTCGCGCTGGTAGCCCTTCGGACGCAAGCTTTCGAAGATCAGCCCAATCGGTGCGCTGCGCTTCTCCACCGTAGGTTCGCTTCCGTCCAGAATGACCACGGTCCACCTGCCGCCGGCACGCAGCGCAAGAGCCTGTACAACAGCGCGCTCGTTCGGAGAGGTCTCGTAGTCAAACACCTGCCGGTCATCCCAGCCCTCGCGCGCAGGGCGCGGCGTTACCAGCTTAAGCGGTCGCTTGGTCTCAGGTTTGTAGGCCGCCCAGCCGACAGTGACCGCGGCCCTGGCGTCGGCCGCCTGGGAGTCGACAATGGCGATGTGCGTGTCGGTCTCGGGCGGCTCCAGGATGACCAGGTTCTTTCCGGTCACGATCGACCAACCGGAAGGAACCGTGAAAGTGGCTCCGCCCGGCGTTACGCGCGGCGTATCAGCCGCCACCCACTCCGGTGCTGATCTTGCTTCTGCCGCCTGTGGTGATGCTGGGAGGTTGGAGGCAGACGTTGCTCTCTGCGCAAAGGTGGTGAATACCAGGAAAGCTACCAGAGCGGTTCGATACATGGACATGTAATTCACCCCGCTTGTGAAGATATGGAAAATTGCGGAAGCAACGATACACGCAGCGTGCCCCGCTTGTAAAACGTTGCGAGACAAACCGCGACCCGTGTAGCGGGCCTTTTTCGGGCTTGAACGCCTCGGCGCACCGAGCCGCTGGAATAGTTCGGGTACTGAGGATAGTTATATAGAGCCTGTCCCAAGAGCGGCAACATGACTGTGCAAGACTTTAAGGCTGCGGACTTCGGCAGGATGGTGAAAAAGTCGAGGATAGCATTGCGTCCGCGGATCAGCGCCCTTTCGCCGCCTGGGCCCTTGGCTGACGGAACGCGCGACATGTCTTTCGCCGCCATGCCATCGAAGGACGCCTTCAGATTTTTCCCCACTCCCCCGCCTCCACCATCATGCTCCTCGGCGCCACATAGCATGAAAATAAGGCCGTCCCACAGAAGCGTGGCAATGAATGGAAAGGACTTGCGCCTATTTTCGTAGCAGTGAGATTGGGATTCGCATGGCGCTAGGGGCCGATCACGCCAAGGTGGTGCGCATGGTCGTGAGGGGCGCCATGGCACAGCTTGTGTTGGGACTGCTGGTGGGAATTCCCGTCGCGCTTGCGGGCGAACGCACGCTGGCACATCAGCTCTTCGAAGTGAAAAGTTACGCCCCGGTGGTAATGCGCGCGGCAGTACTCTTGCTGGCAATTTCCAGGCGTTTCGCGCGGCGTCAATCAATCCGATGGAGGCGCTGCGGACAGAGTGAACAACGGGGAAGGAATTGCGACTGGCATAATTCCCGAATATAATTTGCTTCAGCCAGCCTGACGTGCTGAATCCTTGCCCTCCGGCGCCGTCTCGCCAGCAGACGATCCGCCGCTTGTGGGCGCGGGGTGGTGCCCAATGTCAAAAGGTGCAATTCTCCTCCCTACTTTTCTGGGCTCTGTTCTTCTATTTTCCGGCTGCGGCGGCGCAATCTCTGTGTCTCCGCCGCCACAGCAGGCCGTCCAGCCAAACATCCTTGCCATTTCTCCAACAAACGTTCCCGCAGGCAGCGAGAGTTTCACGCTAACGATCACCGGCACAAGCCTCGGAATGACCTCGCAGGTGAATTTCGGCAACGTTATTCTCACGCCGTCGGCGGCGACGGCGGCAAATTGCTCTAACCGCGCCAACTGCGCCACCCTTGCCGTGCCTGTTCCCGCGCGAGATGTCGCCAATGCCGGTACGATCATTGTTTCCGTGGCCAACGCCTCGCTGGTCTCCAATCCCGTGGCTTTTGCCGTAATGCCTCAATCCAGCAGTGTTACGGGCGCTCCGCAATTGCTGGTCTTTTCCCCGTTGGTCGCTCCAGCCGGTGGCGCGTCTTTTCCGCTCTTGATTGAAGCGCAAAACGTGGCGCAGGGCGCCACCGTCAACTTTGGCTCTCTCTCTCTTTCGCCCACAACCACCACGGTGACGCTTTATCCTTCCGCCGGCGCCCTTTCGGCCCTGACGGTACAGGTGCCGGCAACCGCGCTCACCGCAGCGGGTGAAGTCGCCGTGTCCGTAACGAATCCGGGCGCTTCCGGGGGGACCTCGAACCAGGGAAACTTTTTCATCCTCAGCAAAAGCACTTTTCCCATTGAGGAGTCCGTGAGCAATACGACTCCGCCAGTTCCGGGCGATGCGCCGAGTATTCGTTCCTCAGGTGCCATCGGCGGATTTTTTGTCGCCTTCGATTCGACGGCTGCGAATCTCGTCTCTGGTGCGGCAAGCGGGCATTCACAAATTTATATGCGGCAGAACTGTCTTGCCGTAGCGCCGAATTGCACCCCGCAAACTACGCTGCTGTCGACCGCCCCGGATGGCTCCCCTGGCGCGGGCGGCATCAAAGGAAGCGACAAGCCGATCATCACGCCTGATGGCCGCTTTGTGATCTTCGAGTCTGACGACACGAATTTTGTGCCCGGCGTTTCGCAAGCTGTCGAGCAAATCTATTTGCGCGATACGTGCCGGAGTGTCCTCGGCTCCATGGTTACCGGATGCACTCCCCAAACGACTCTCGTCTCTGCGTCGGCCTCGGGCGCGCCCGGCAACGCGGCAAGCACCAATCCAGGGATCGGTGCCTTGGGTTTGCTAATTACTTTCCAGTCTTCCGCATCGAATTTGGTGAGCCAGTCGGTCCCCTCCGGCGTTCAGCAGGTCTATCTCCGGATGGGATGCATTGCGATGTTCGGCCCGCTCGTAGCCTGCCAGCCCTCCATGGTTTTGGAATCGGTGGACGCAGCCGGAAACCCCGGCGACAAAGATTCCACGAATCCTTCTCTTGACCCCAGTGGGCTAGTGGTAGGCTTCCAGTCGCTCGCCGACAATCTCGTCATGAATACACCCGGCAACGGTTTCCAGCAAGTCTATCTGCATGCCACGTGCCTCGCGTTTGCTTCTCCCGTTGCCGGCGATGCCTGCAAGAATACGGCGCAGGCCGTTTCCGTGGATTCCAGCGGGCATCTGGGCACAGCCGACAGCGTGACCCCTGCGGTCGGCCCGTTTGGAAACTTTGCTGTATTCGCCACGCGCGCGCCGAATCTTCTGCCCGCCAACACCTCGAACCAGCAGATCGTCTCCTATAACGCTTGCTTCGCCGTTCCGCCCATCCCCTGCAGCTCGGCGCAGGGCGGCGTTGTCTCCTTGGATCAGAATGGCTTGCCGGGACAGGGCGACAGCTCCAATCCCGCATTCGCAGGAGCCCGCGTTGCGTTCACTTCGCAGGCCAGCCTGATCTCCGGCGTCACGGGACAGCAGGTATACTCCGCGCTCATCTGTTTGTTTCCTTCCGCGCTTCCTTGTCCCGCTTCTCCGGTGCTCGTCTCCGCCGACTCCAGCGGCAATCCCATCGGCGGTGACCACGCAACTATCGATCTCACCAACGCCTTCGTGACATTTTCCAGTCTTGGCTCGGCTTCTGCTTCTGGCCCAACGCAAATCTTCCTCGCGGCCCCATTCTTCTAGCGCGCGGCCGGGCAGCACGTGTCGAGGAGACTTGCAGACCAGTAGCCTAGCCACTTTAATCCAAGAGCTACAACTGTGATGACGATAACTCCCAGTCCGAACAGAATATAATCTCTTATTGCACTACGCCGGTCTTCCCTCATCAGTGCTTCTGCGAAGTGTCTGATGGCCTTAAAAGGCACTCTCTCAAGCGTCACAATCTTCTCTTTCTGTTCATTTTCCCTACGACCTAGGTCAGCGAGCTTCGACTCGTAGCTGGCGACGTTGCTTTCGCGCTGGCGGACAAGGCTTGCTATCTCAAGCATGAGATGGTCGACATCTCTGGTCGGAGCATATCCCTTCGCCATGGGAAGTCGCGTCACGAGACACTCGCAGTCTGTGTAGCTTGACTCTTCCAGCTTCGGACCTGCCGAGGCAGTCCCATAGGCAGCTGCCGGTAGGCCGCCAGCAAAAGCGATTGGAGTATCAGTAGGAGAGTCGATAAAATGAAATCATGATTCCCAAAAAAGCGCGGCCTGAAAGCATCACCGAGTACATCCATGCCGCCCCCAAAGAGGCTCAGAAGAAACTGCGTGAAATGCGTGCCTGCATTCGCACATCTGCTCCCGGGGCCAAGGAGAGCCTGAAGTGGGGGATGCCCGCCTTTTCCTATCGGAGGATACTGGTTGCGTTCGCCGCACACAAACATCGCATCGGCTTCTATCCAACGCCGTCGGCGGTGAGAGCCTTCCGGAATGATCTTTCGAAATTTGCCACGGCTAAAGGGTCGATCCAGCTTCCCCTGGAGAAGCCGCTACCTCGGCCTCTGATCCGCAAGATCATCGCGTTCCGCGTTCGAAAGAGCGTCCAGGAAGACAGGAAATGGAGAACGTGACGGAGCTAGTCGCTCTTGGCACCAGGGGCCCGGTAACCGTCGCAGAGGTCACCCTTCTCCCGATTATGAACGCTCTCAGGTCTCGGCCTCCAATTGTTCCTACTGTGCCCGAACCCACGACGCACTAATACTTCTCGGTAATGTACACACTTTGGCCATCAAGAGAATCGAAACGGTTCAATCGGGACCCCCGCAAACAGGAGTTCCACCGAGAACATGTCGCGGAAGCGATGAGCGTATCCATCCGACGCGCCAGGCAATATGAGGAGCCGCTTCAAACTGGGCTGGCAATCCCCCCTGCGCTCTTCGGTTTCGACAATCCGGTCCAGAAGAAATAAGTGCTTGCAGGAGTCGCGTCCAGAGGCTGCGCAACGAATGGAGGGAGCGGGCAATAAACCGCAGTGCCTGTCTTTGCCGTATAAAAGAAAAGCTTGTGGTCCTGGATACCATTCCGGCTGAGCGTGACCGCGTGACGGATTCGTTGCCCGCTATAGCAGAGGAGGAAAACCAACGCACGCAAGCGCACGGCGTTCGCCTTGTGTGGATAAATGTCGCAAGCGTTCACGATGCTTGCAACCTCCTCCCTCGTGAATGGCGCTGTAAGGCGATTGGATGATCCTTGGCGGCTTTAGATGACTTGGCCGCGGAATCGGCGCACCCCATCCAGAGAACCATCGACCCAGATCGGGCGCAGACAACGACGGTAGCCGCCCCCATCGATTCGTTGCTTGCAATTCGTTCGGTGACGGCGATAGATGGTCAGCATTGTGGAACGCTATCTAAGACAATGAACTCGTTGGAGCGCGGTTTGGGGAACGCGCGGCGTCACGTAGCGTCTCATGCGGCGTGGACTCCGCTCTCTGATCACAAGCACACCCGGCTCGTTCTCGAAGAGCTAACTTCGAATCTCGCGCTGGTCGCACCGGCTGACTGCCAGAACATAAGCTACGCTGGCTGCTAATTGTTCGTCATAGAGTTTCCAGGCAACCTCGTCGATTTTCCGCATCGCGCTTCTCAGATGCTTGGTGGAGGAGCCGGTCTGCGCACTTTCATTTTCGTCGCCTGCTCAGTTTTCATCGAGGCCACTCGTAAGCCATCCTTACCGCCAAGGAATTGGCAACGGCAGCGAGCGAAGGGGTTTTACAAATTCCTTACACTCAACTTGCGTAGTCTCAAGGATGCGGATGGGCAATGTACCGAATACTCGCTGCACGGTTGAGGGCCAACGAAGCAAAGTCATGAGCGGGTTGTGTCCGATTCGGGATTCCGACTCGGGGAATGCGTGACAATCAGGCCAGCCAGGAGCGATGAGAGCCCCGAGAGTCAATATTTAGCAAGAGTCGGCCTCGAAATTGACGCAGAGCAAACAGCTCGATGAATCGTCTCGTCGTAGTTTGCCAATAGTTTGTACAGATTTGTCTGGAAGGAAATATGAAACTAGCAAACAGAACTCTCAGGCTGTTCGTTGGCGGCATCTTGTTCTTCTCAGGACTGATAGTCGCTCCCCAAGTGGTACTTGGCGGGCAACAGCCTCAAGAGCCCCCCGGTTCTGCCGTCGCTTCAAGCCAGGGAAAGCCGGACGACGCGACCACCGATGGCTCCGCATCGACGGAGGCAGAAACCTGCAAAACTTGTCACGAGGATATTACCACCAGCTTCGAGAAATCGCCGCACTGGAAGACCATGAATGACACGCGTGGCGGGCATTCGAAGCAGGGTTGCGAGGCATGCCACGGTCCAGGCGGGGATCACGCAGACGATCCAAGTAAGCCAGTGTTCGATTATAAGACGGCAACCCCAGAAGCCACTACGGACCGTTGCCTCTCCTGCCACGCCTCAGGCTCGGAGCACATGAGTGCTTCGAATTCATTCCACCGGCAAAACGACGTTAGCTGTACCTCCTGTCACTCGATGCACCATGCGAGGACAAAGGAACACATGCTGGTCAAGGCGGAGCCCGGGCTTTGCTATTCCTGCCACTTGCAACAGAGGGCTCAGTTCAATATGCCGTTTCGGCACCGCGTAAACGAGGGGCTGATCCAGTGCACCGATTGCCACAACCAACATGGAACGGGCGGTGTCCTGGAAGGGGACCATCTGGTCCGGCAAGTGCGAACCTCCGCCTCTGGAGACATGGTTTGCTTTAAATGCCACGCGGACAAACAGGGACCCTTCGTGTTTGAGCATGCAGCTGTGAGGTTAGAGGGATGCGGCTCATGCCATGTCGCACACGGGGGGGCAAATGCGCACATGCTGAAGTACAGCAACGTCAATCTCTTGTGCCTGCAATGCCATACCAATTCGCCGGGCATTCACGCGACGGTGATGGATGCGAACCAATCTCACTATGAACAAGCGTGCGTGAATTGCCACGTGAAAATCCATGGATCGAACTTCAACGGTTTGCTGGATAGATGAGCTTGATGGAGACGCATTTTGCGGTGGAGAAGAAATCGTGCCTGGCGGAAAGTGCAATTCACATACGGTAGGGAGAACAGCCATGAATAGTCGTGTGGGAATCAGACCGTTCGGTTTGCTGTTGGCGGCCGCTTTGTTTCTTTTCTCGCCTCTTTCCCGGGCGCAGGATAATCCCGAAGAGGAAACTAAGGGCGTCGATTCCGGCAATTATAATACACAGCAAAGCGCGGAGACAGGCTATCGGGCAACGTGGATTGACGGGAACCAGGGTAGTTATGGAACCTTCGTAAATCTCAATTCCGGGCTGCGATTGTTCGATTACACGCTAAGTACGAGGTCGCTCAACCACAATGGAACTCTCTTCGATGGCCTTTACTTCAGCAACTTCGGTTACGGCGGCGATCCGAACAACGTCTCGCGCCTGCGGATCGATAAGAACCAGTGGTACGACCTCCAGGTAATGTTCCGTCGCGACCAGAATTTCTGGAATTACAATCTTTTCTTGAATCCATTCAACCCCACGGTCATATCTCCAACAAATCCTGCAACGAATCCTTCGTTCGCCGTCACCTCTTCCCCACATGCGCTTACCCGCATTAAGCGAATGCAGGATTACAATTTGACACTCCTCCCTCAATCACGCTTGCGATTCCGGCTTGGTTATTCGCACAATGTGGACGTAGGGCCTGCATTCAGCACAATCAATGGCCCTGCCGCCCGTTATCTGCTCGCTGAAAACTACGGGATAACGATGAATGGATACCGGTTGGGGATGGACTTCCGGTTTCTCCCAAAGACCACCATTTCCTACGACCAGATTCTTGAGTATGACAAGGATGACACCTCCGATAGACTCGCATTCCACAACGTATTGCCGATGGCCCCAGGTACGGTACCGGGACCAGTCGACTATGGAATAGAGTGGTTTTACCCCCCGCAAGGAGGAACCCGCCCGTGCACGCCGGTGTTCCTTTCCAGCGGTTACGCCAACCCGAATTGCCGGGTCTTCCTTGGCTATTCCCGGTATAACAATCCGCGAAATTTCATGCCCACGGAGCGGCTCAGCTTCCAATCCAGGTCCATCAAGAATCTGGAGATGTCCGGCTCGGCAAGCTACAGCACCGCGGACAACGTCATCAATACATTCAATGAAAACATCAACGAATGGACCGCCAGCGCAGCCGTAAAAACTCGGGGCATTCTCAATTCTGGTCCGGCGGAATCCAAGATGGTTGCCGTGCGCGCGAATTGGTCTGGAGTCTATACACTGAGCAGCAAAGCGCGGATTATTAATCTGGTCCGTTATGACAACTGGCGTAATCCTGGATTGTCTGATCTGCGGAGCGCAACTCTCTTCGCCACCCAACCACAAGTGCCAGGCCAGATTGGGATTCAACTGCCGCAGGCACAATTTTCGGCCCTCGTTCCCGGCGCGCCGTCGTTTGCAGGCATCTGCCCGGGGCCAAATTACAATGCAGCGACCTGCCCACAGCATACCGCCGCAGCTCTCCCTGACTTCACGCGCACATTGATATCGACCTATCTCGGCCAAAAGATGCTATCGAACACGGTTCAGCTCCAGGCCGATATCACCAAGCGAATCAGCGGGCGAATCGGATACATGTATGAAGACCGCGTGATAACCGATACTGGGTATTTTGGAGGGACGGTGGATTATTACGAAGCCACCAGCCATATCCCCCCGTATGCGAACGCAACTTATTACCCGGGTGGAGCGGCGGGCACGGCGGCGAACCATTTCCTGGCAGCGCGCGGATTATGCGCAATTCCATCCGGATCGAGCACGCTTCCCGCTGGCTGCACTTTGAATGCGGACAGCACGATTTCTTATGTCAATCCTGCCCCCACCAGCCCGGCTCGCGTGGACCTGCCCATCGCTGAACACGTGGGTCTCGCGGGGCTTACGCTGCGCCCGATAGATTCACTGCGAATCAGCACTGATTTCCAATTTGGATATAACAACCGGGCCTACACGCAAATTTTCCCGCGGCAATTCCAAAGCTATAAGATCCACGCCACCTATAAACCGAAGCTTTGGGCGACCATCGACGGAGCGATCGACATTCGCGAAAATCGCGATAACGTCAGTAACATCAATGCTCTCGAGCATGGGCGGACGTACAGTTTCGGGACTACGCTGGTGCCGAATTCCAATTTCGCGTTCTCTCTCGGATACAACTACACAGACCTCTACATGCAGTCCTATATTTGCATGAGAGATACCGGATTTGGCATCGCGCCCTACGCACCTTGCCCTTTTTTCAGCGGAACCAAGGCGATCACTTTGGGTGCGATGTCGTTTTATAGCAACAAGCAGCACTTCGCCTATGCCGACGTCATGTGGAAGCCTGTTAATCGAGTCACCGCCAGCCTGGGTTATTCCGGAACCTTTACCGGAGGCGACACACTGTTTCTGAATCCGCGAATACTGGGCGGCACCCTGGCCTTCAATTATCAGAAACCTTTCGCGGCCCTCACGATCGATCTGTTCAAAGGTCTGAGCTACAAGACCACGTGGAACTATTACGGATACAATCTCAAGACACCCGCGGATTTGCCGGGACTTCAGCCCATCGGGTCAGAAGGCTTCAACGGCAGTAGTGCCACGTTCGCTGCTCGCTATACATTTTGAAATATCAAGGATCGCTCCTGATGGGAATAAGCTCGAGAAATGATGAAGGCTCATAAGGGAGAGATTCGATAAGGAATTGGTTCGCAGATGTCGGCGTGGGGATCTTGTTAGCCTCACCCTCTCGCGGAGCTGGGATTAGGCGGGAGGGCCGTACAACTTCCGGTAAGCGGTCAACGACCATGATGATGGGAGAATCCTCGTGAAGAAGGCGATGGGAAACATTGCTGGAAAGTCAGTTCTCTGCCTGGCGCTTGTCGTCGGTTTCGTTTCCGCGACTCGCGCCGAGAGCAATGCAGAGAAACTCTATAAGGCCAAGTGTATGGGGTGCCATGCGGCCGACGGGAGCGCGAACACCAAAGCGGGTAAGAATACAGGCGCCCACGACTTCCGTTTACCCGATGTAGCGAAAGAAACCGACGCCACATTGATCCAGATCGTAACGAAGGGCAAGAAAAAGATGCCTAAATTCGAAGAGAAGCTGAAGGCCAAAGAAATTAAGGAGCTTGTTGAGTACGTTCGGGGCTTCTCCAAGAAGTCCTAAAATAATGTTTTCGCTCGATAACACGGTAGTGAGACGCAAGGACAAAAGGAGTCAAGCGGGCACGCTTAGGTGCAGGTAGGGAGCAATGATGAATCATCGAGAAGAAATGTTTATCGGCAAGACTGCTGATATTTCTTATGAAGGTGGTGATGGAGACCGGATAACCTCTTCCAGCCGCCGATCGTTTCTCGGACTCTTACTTGGCGCAGGAGCTGCAGGCCTTGGTGCGCTCCTCTCGGTGCCGCTCTTTCGTTTCCTACTTCATCCCCTGCTAACCGCTACGAGTTCATCGTCGTGGAAGGAAGTCGGCAGTGTCGAGGATCTCGCTTCCGTTACCTCGCCAGTCAAGAAGCTCGTAAAGATTGAGCAGCGAGATGGCTGGCGCAAGATCGTCTCGGAAAAGGCCTTGTACGTGTGTAAGGATGCGACCGGCCGGCTCTGTGCGTTTTCCTCAGTTTGTCCGCATCTAGGATGCTCGATCGCCTGGCATGATGAGAAAAGTAATTTCCTGTGTCCTTGCCACAACGGGCAATTCACGGCAGACGGCAAGCTCTTGGGAGGGCCACCACCAAGAGGAATGGATCAACTGGAAATTAAGATCGAGGATGGCCTGCTGATGGTGCATTACCAGAATTTTCGGCAGCTCGTTCCGCATAAAGAAGTTATTGCCTGAACGGTAGGTGACCAGTGGCAGAGAATGGTTACATATTGGGGAGGGAGCGTCGCTTAGCCCCTCCGCCATCCCAACAGGGAACCCTCCATCGCTGGATTGATCACCGGAAGCACGTCGACTCGTTTCTCCGTGCGGTACTCGATGAAGCCATCCCGGGAGGCGCCAGTCTTGCCTACGTGTTTGGATCAGGATTGCTGTATCTCTTGCTGTCGCAGGTTATCACCGGTATGTTTCTAGTGCTTTACTACGTTCCTTCTGCTGACCATGCACATACGACTGTCGCTTACATCACCAAAGAAGTGACATCGGGTTCCTTCATCCGCAGCATTCATGCTTATGGTTCAAGCGCGATTGTCATCGTCTTGCTCCTGCACGTCACTCAAACTTTTCTCTTCGG